>ERZ827524.926-NODE-926-length-32835-cov-4.872727_pt1 | contig 32835 bp, 24 predicted proteins | sample MGYA00519702_ERZ827524 | MGnify/ENA primary metagenome ERZ827524 (study PRJEB31778, sample SAMEA3449341) | human gut metagenome | biome: human gut; feature: human-associated habitat; material: faeces | place: United Kingdom | collected 2010/2012 ...
AATTACGATGACTTCAACTGCGGGAAGTTCTACTACGACCTCGACGGCGACGGCAGGCTTGAGCTGTTCATATGCCTGAGCTATCAGCGCGAAAATCTTCAATACAGCTTTCCCTACATTCTCGACATAAAAGGCGACACCGTATTCAGCGCATATGAATTTCAGCCCACCTGCCCGACAAGATTTTCAAACCACATAACGCTTCTTCAGGGCACGGACAAAAACTACTATTTCGTCATCGACTCGAACGACGGAGGGATATATACCGCGGCGGGCAAATATCTCTATCTCGACAAAAAGCTCGTTCACGTTGACAGCGTCCACGCATATAACACTACCGGCTCTCTCGATTCAAGCAGCCCGGGTATGTACTATGTCAGCGACGGAGCCGATCTGTATTTGAACAACGTCATAAAGGATTGGAAAGCCGGCGCGGCCAACGGGGTCAAATGCGTTGACGAGAGAACCTTTGACTCTCGCAAAGACGCTCTTTACAAGGGCACTCAAATAGTATATTACTTCAGCTGACAGCATATTTCCGTAACCTGACAAGCGGGCGGTGAATACTCTGTAATATGACTTTTCGGGAGGCGTATTATGGGTAACATCGGCTATTTTCTCGGGTGCAGCTCGCCCGAGGGCTTTCATTCGTTTTTCGGCGAGCTGTGCCCCGCTCATTCGGGCGGGTACACATATATAATAAAGGGCGGTCCGGGCACGGGGAAATCGAGCCTGATGAAAAAGATAAACGCCGCCCTGACCGACGCGGGAATCGGGACGGAGCTAATATACTGCTCCTCCGACCCCGCCTCGCTCGACGGCGTGTACGCGCCCGCTCTCAACTGCTTAGTAGTTGACGGCACTCCCCCGCACACGCTCGAACCGAAATATCCGGGTGCCGCGCAGGAAATAATCGACCTGGGCAAATTCTGGGATAAAGATATTCTGCGCTCGCGGCGTGACGAAATCATCTCTCTCAGCGACGAAAACGCGGCATATCACCGCAGATGCAGACGTTTTCTCGAGGCCTCGGCTCTCTTGCGCGAGGACATTCTGCGCCTGACGCTCGCCTGCGCCGACACGGCAAAAATAAAGCGCACGGCATCGCGCATAGCGGCGCGCGAGTTCGGCGCTCCTGCGGGGCGTATCGGCGAGGAGCGGCACATAAATTTGTCCGCCGTCACGCCGGACGGGATAACCTTTTTTAATAAAACCGTTGAGACGATGTGCGAGAAAGTCTATGTCATAGAGGACGAAAACGCGGCGTGCTCATCGGCGCTGTTCTCCCTGCTGCGCGGCTATGCGCTGTCGGGCGGGCACGATATAATCGCAAGCCCCTGCCCGCTCGACCCGAGCGGCGAGCCGGAGCACCTGCTCATTCCCGCGCTGTCGCTCGGCTTCGTGACCTCAAACAGGCTGCATGAGGCGGAGCTTGACGGAGCCGTGAAAATAAACTGCGCGCGCTTCACCGACCGCGCCGCGCTTCGCCGCCGTCTGCCGCGGCTGAATTTCACAAAGAAGGCCTACGGCGAGTTTATCGTCGAGGCGGCGGACTCGCTCAAGAGCGCAAAGGAAATTCACGACAAATTGGAAAGCATATATATCTCCGCCATGGACTTCTCGCACATGGATGAGCTTGCAAAGAGCATTGCCAAAGATATGCTTTCGAGAAGAGACGCTTAAAACAAAAAAATCGGGAAAAAATAAAGGCCATAATCCACGCTTTGTGAATTATGACCTTTGTCATTTTGCTCTGCGGTCAGCGGAAACGCGGCCGTCTTATCAACTGCGGGAAAAATTATTCACCGACAACGTTGACAGCTCTGAGCTTGCTGGAATCCTTGGGATCCGGCTCGACCTCAAAGGTGACCTTCTGACCCTCGGTAAGAGTTCTGTATCCGTCTGCAACGATAGCGGAGAAATGTACGAAAACATCGTCGCCGCCCTCATCGTTAGCGATGAAGCCAAAACCTTTTTCTGCGTTGAACCATTTGACTGTACCCTTCATTGCGGTACCTCCGTGAAAAAATTTGCATTCTATATTATATGTTGTGCAATGGACCCGCACATTTTATCGAACCATCAAACGCAAACGGTCAATGGCTTACAAAAAATATGCGAGTCCACAGAAACATTTGTCAGAATACGCAAATAATTATATAATCCCGTTTCGCCTTTGTCAATAGCAATTTTGTCGAATAATCACGAAAGCCCGATAAAAATTTACAAATTGTTAATTGACAAAATATGTCCTTTAGGATATGATGAATGTAATCCATTGGGGAGTAGCTATGGGCAAAAGCCCATCTTGCTGTCACCAACCGTCGTGCAGGCCGCAATAACCGACCGAGCCCGGCTGGCAGCAGACATATGCGTTCAGGCGCGTTTGAGGCAAGACCTTTGGCAGACATAGTCTGTCGAAGGTCTTTTTTGTTTAACCGAAAGGGAGGCATAAAAATTGAAGTACTATCTTGAAGACGTCCGCGAGGTGTTTAAGCGGACGGAGAGCTCGGAAAACGGACTTTCGCAGTCCGAGGCCGAACGCCGTCTTGAGAAATACGGCAAAAACAAATTGGCACAGGCAAAGCAGAAATCGCTCGTCAGGCGGTTTTTTGAGCAGCTTGCAGACCCGATGATAATCATCCTTATCGTCGCCGCGGTCATATCCGCCGTGACGACAGTCTACGAGGGCAAGGTCTCCGGCTCGCCGTCCTTCCCTACGGACACCGTGATAATCCTCGCCGTTGTGCTCATAAACGCCGTGCTCGGCGTCTTGCAGGAGAGCAAGGCGGAAAAGGCTATCGAGGCGCTTCAGGAGATGAGCGCGGCGACCTCCAAGGTCATACGCGAGGGCAAAATCATGACCGTCAAGAGCGAGGAGCTGACCGTCGGCGACGTTGTTGTGCTCGAGGCGGGCGACGCTGTTCCCGCGGACTGCCGCATATTCGAGAGCGCCAGCCTTAAAATAGAGGAGGCTGCGCTGACGGGCGAGAGCGTGCCCGTGAGCAAGATTATCTCCGTTCTCGGCGCGGGCAACGGCGGCGATATTCCGCTGGGCGACAGAAAGAACATGGCGTATATGGGCAGCGCCGTTGTCTACGGACGCGGCAAGGCCGTTGTCACCGACACGGGCATGAACACCGAGATGGGCAAGATAGCCGACGCCATAACAAAGGCGGAGGACGGGCAGACCCCGCTCCAGAAAAAGCTTGCGGGACTCTCTAAGACTCTCACCTTCCTTGTTCTTGGAATCTGCGTTTTCATCTTCGCGTTCTCGCTGTTCATGGAGCGCTCCACTCTCGCGGGCGGCGATCCCGCGCTGATATTCAAGAGCGTTATCGACGTGTTTATGGTAGCCGTCAGCCTCGCCGTTGCCGCCGTTCCCGAGGGACTTGCGGCGGTGGTCACTATCGTGCTGTCGATAGGCGTTACGAATATGTCGAAGAAAAATGCGGTTATCCGCAAGCTCACCGCTGTTGAGACGCTCGGCTGCGCGCAGATAATCTGCTCCGACAAGACGGGCACTCTCACGCAGAACAAGATGACCGTCGTCGATCATTACGGCGACGAAAAGCTGCTCGCAAGAGCCATGTCCCTCTGCTCCGACGCGCAGGAGGATTCCGACGGCCTCGTGATCGGCGAGCCCACGGAGGCGGCTCTCGTCAGCTACGCGATAAGCCTCGGACTTCATAAGGGCGAGCTGAAAAGCGACAGCCCGAGAATCGGCGAAGCTCCGTTCGACTCCGGCAGAAAGATGATGTCCACCGTCCACAAGACACCGGACGGCATTATTCAATACACAAAGGGTGCTCCCGATGTTGTCGTCGACCTCTGCACCCACGCCTTTATCGACGGAAAAATCGTTCCGATGACAGACGAGATAAGGGCGACAATAGCCTCGGAAAACAAGAGAATGGCGGATAAGGCTCTGCGCGTGCTCGCGGCGGCGATGAGAAAATACGACTCCGCGCCCGACGATTTTTCGTCCGAGGCGCTCGAGCATGATCTGATATTCATCGGCCTTACAGGCATGATAGACCCCGTTCGCCCGGAGGTCAAGGCAGCTATAGAGGAGTGCCGCGGCGCGGGCATAACCCCCGTTATGATAACCGGCGACCATAAGGACACCGCCGTTGCCATCGCCTCGGAGCTCGGCATACTCACCGACCCCTCGCAGGCCATAACCGGCGCGGAGCTCTCCGCGATGAGCGACGAGGAGTTCGCGGACAGAGTCGAGAATATATATGTATACGCGCGCGTGCAGCCCGAGCATAAGACGAGAATAGTCAACGCCTGGCGCTCAAAGGGCAAGATAACCGCCATGACGGGCGACGGAGTCAACGACGCGCCGTCGATAAAGAGCGCGGATATCGGAATAGGCATGGGCATAACCGGCACGGACGTCACGAAGAACGTCGCCGACATGGTGCTCACGGACGACAACTTCGCGACCATTGTCAACGCCGTCGAGGAGGGGCGCAGGATATATGACAATATCCGAAAGGCCATTCAGTTCCTGCTCGGCTCGAACCTCGCGGAGGTGCTCGCGATATTCACCGCAACGCTTCTCGGCTTCACCATTCTCGAAGCGCCGCATCTGCTGTTCATAAACCTCGTCACCGACTGCTTCCCGGCGCTCGCGCTCGGACTCGAAAAGGCGGAGAGCGATATCATGCGCCGCCGCCCGCGCGACCCGTCGGACGGAATATTTGCAGGCGGGCTCGGCTTTGATGTGCTCTATCAGGGCGTGCTCGTTACCGCACTGACCCTCGCGGCGTTCTTCATAGGCGAACGCTTCGAGACGGGACACTGGGCGTTCATGAACATCGCACAGTGCGAGCAGGGCATGACCATGGCATTCCTCACCATGTCGATGTGCGAGATATTCCACTCGTTCAATATGCGCTCGCAGCGCGGCTCGGTCATAAAGATGAGCCTTCGCGGCAGCCACAACCTGCCCCTGTTCGGTGCTATGGTGGCGTCGCTCGTGCTGACTACGGCGGTTATTGAGATACCGTTCCTCGCAAACGCCTTCGGCTTCACTCCGATAGGCTTCGCCGAATATGCAACATCGCTCGCCCTCGCGTTTTCGATAATCCCGATAGTCGAGATAATCAAGGCCGTTCAGCGTGCCGCAGCGAAAAGAAAAGCCTCCAGATAATATAATAATTTGACATTTTTTTCGACAAAAAGATAATTTTTTATTGAATACGCCTTGACTTTTCCCCCGAATATGATATCATTTATTGATGTACCAATGGGGAGTAGCTATGGGGATTATCCTATCTGTTTGCCAACAATCTCGCTTCGGCTGGCAGCAGACAGACGGCCTTCAGGCGTTTGATGCAAGACCTTTGGCAGATAATACTGTTGAAGGTCTTTTTTCAATCTTTTCCTGCGCTCTCTGCCATTCAAATTAAAAAGAAAGGTCTTGAAAGCGCATGAAATTCTATCTTGAGCCGACAGAGAAGGTTTTCTCGGCGGTCGAGAGCTCCGAAAAAGGCTTGACCTCGGCCGAAGCGGAGCAGCGCCTTGCCAAATACGGCAAGAACAAGCTTAAAGAGGCGGAAAAAGACAGCCTCTTTAAGAAGTTTATCAACTCCCTCGCAGACCCCATGATCATCATGCTCCTCGTCGCAGCCGCAATTCAGGCCGTTGTGACGGTCGTGGAGAGCGGCGCAAACTTCTCGTTCAGAGATTTTGCGGACGTGCTGGTCATTCTCGTAGTTGTTATCATCAACACCGTTATGAGCCTCGTTCAGGACAGCAAGGCGGAGGCCGCCATGGACGCTCTTATGGAGATGACCGCGGCGACGAGCCACGTTCTGCGTGACGGAGAAGTCGTCACGATAAAGAGCGAGGATGTTGTGATAGGCGACATTGTAGTGCTCGAGGCGGGCGACGCCGTTCCGGCGGACTGCCGCATAATCGAGAGCCACAGCATGAAGGTCGAGGAGGCAGCTCTGACGGGCGAAAGCGTCCCCGTGACGAAGCTTATCGACGCGCTCAACTGCACGGCGGGCAGCGATGATATCGCCCTGGGCGACAGAAAAAATATGCTCTACAGCGGCTCGACTATAGTCTACGGCCGCGGCAAGGCAGTTGTTACGGCGGTCGGCATGGACACCGAGATGGGCAAGATAGCCGACGCCCTTTCGGACGCCGAGCAGGAGCAGACTCCCCTTCAGAAGAAGATGGCGGAGCTTTCAAAGTTCCTCACGAAGCTCGTTATCGCAATATGCGTAGTTGTGTTCGTGGTCGGTCTCGTCGAGTCCTTGGTGCTCAGCAATGAGCCCTTCTCATGGGAGCTGCTCGGAAACACCGCGCTGAGCACGTTCATTTCCGCAATCGCTCTTGCGGTCGCTGCCATACCCGAGGGACTGCCGGCAGTCGTCACGATAATCCTTTCCATAGGCGTTACCGCGATGAGCAAGAGGCAGGCTCTTATCCGTAAGCTTACCGCAGTTGAGACTCTCGGCTGCACTCAGATAATCTGCTCCGACAAGACGGGCACTCTGACCCAGAACAAGATGACCGTCGTCGATCATTTCGGCGACAATGAGAAGCTCATAGCCGAGGCTATGGCTCTTTGCACCGACGCTCAGATAGACGACGCCGGCAAGGTCACGGGCGAGCCCACCGAGGCCGCTCTCGTCGGATACGCCTATGCCCTGGGCATGAGCAAGAATGACCTCGTCAAGGCGAGTCCCAGAATCGGCGAAGCTCCGTTCGACTCCGGAAGAAAGATGATGTCCACCGTCCATAAGACGGCTTCCGGCATAGTTCAGTACACAAAGGGTGCGCCCGACGTTGTTATCAACCTTTGCAAAACCGCGCTTATAGACGGCAGGATAGTTCCCATGGACGACGAGTTCCGGGCAAAAATCGCCGCGGACAACAAGAGAATGGCGGACAAGGCTCTGCGCGTTCTCGCCGTTGCGCTTAGAAATTACGATTCCGTCCCCGCGTCCTTTGAGCCCGAGGCGCTTGAAAGCGACCTCGTGTTCGTCGGACTTACCGGCATGATAGACCCCGTCCGCCCCGAAGTCAAGGCGGCTATCGAGGAGTGCCGCGGCGCGGGCATAACCCCGATAATGATAACCGGCGACCACAAGGATACCGCAGTCGCCATAGGCCGCGAGCTCGGCATAATCTCCGACGCGTCGCAGGCTATTCTCGGCGCGGAGCTTGACAAGTTCAGCGACGAAGAGCTTATTGAAGAGGTTACCAAATACTCCGTCTATGCGCGAGTTCAGCCCGAGCATAAGACGAGGATAGTCAAGGCCTGGAAGGCACGCGGCATGGTTACCGCTATGACCGGAGACGGCGTCAACGATGCGCCCTCCATAAAGGCCGCCGATATCGGCATAGGCATGGGCATCACCGGCACGGACGTCACAAAGGGCGTCGCCGACATGGTTCTCGCGGACGACAACTTCGCCACTATCGTCAACGCGGTCGAAGAAGGCAGAAAGATCTATGACAACGTCTGCAAGGTGCTCCAGTTCCAGCTTTCAACGAATATGTCCGAGGTTATAATCATGTTCGTTGCCTCTATTCTCAACTTCCAGCTTCTCGAGCCCGTTCACCTGCTTTGGATAAACATGGTCACCGACTCCCTGCCCGGCCTTGCGCTCGGCATGGAGAAGGCCGAGGGCAACCTGATGAAGAGAAAGCCCAGAGCGACTACGGACGGCATATTCTCCCACGGCGCGGGCTTTGACATGGCATGGCAGGGCATCTACCTCGCAATAGTAGAGCTTGCCGCCTATGTCATCGGCTACCGCCTCGAGGTGGGCAGCTTCGAGAATATGTTCTTCGGCGGTGCCGACGGCTACTGCATAAACGCTATGTCCATGGCGTTCCTGACGGTCAACTTCGCCGAGATGATGTGCGCTATCAATATGCGCTCGCGCACAGGCTCCATCTTCTCTAAGAGTATGTTCAAGAACATGAACTGGTGGCTCGTCGGTTCGTTTGTCGTGACAACGGCGCTGACCCTCATTGCCGTATACCTCCCCGGTCTCTCCGACGAGGTCTTTGATATCGAGCGCGGCACTTTCCAGATCAATGAGCTGCTTATTTCCGCGGGTCTCGCGGCCTCCACTATCCCGGTATTCGAGATAGGAAAAGCTATCAGACGTGCGGTTGAGCGCAAAAAAGAGAGAAACGCTGCATAAATATTAATTTAATCCGAGTATCCCCTGCGTCAAGCGGCGCGGGGGATATTTTATTGCGGGCAGTATTTTCGTCAGGAACTGCGGCGAATCTGCGGCCCTTATTTTTATATCCGAAACAAATATTATTCGGAAAGCACTTCAATGTGACAAAGCATAGTATTTTTCTATTCTTTTGCGTCCCTGCGTCCCGTCTAATCTGTTTATATAACATTAATGAATATATTTTCAATTTTTTATTGAAATCTATAGTTATGTATGCTATAATTTCCTCAAAACTGTGGTTATTTTTTATGCAGTAAATCTAAACGCGCGGCGGCGCTTTGATAAGGAGGACTTTTTTTGAAAGCCTATAACGCGAAAGACATAAGAAATATCGCCATTGCAGGCCATGGCGGAAGAGGAAAAACTACCCTTGCGGAGGCCATGCTCTACACCGCGAAGGCTACAGACAGACTCGGCAGAGTCGCCGACGGCACCACCGTGCTCGACTTTGACGCCGAGGAGAAGAAGAGAAAGGCCACGGTATCAACCGCTGTTGCCGCTATAGAGTGGAACGGCGCGAAGATAAATATAATTGACACTCCCGGTCTTTTTGACTTTGCGGGCGGCATGAGCGAAGGCATCCGCGCAGCGGACAGCGTGCTCATAGTCACCGCGGCGGGCTCCGGCTTCGACGTCGGCGCGGAGAAGGCTCTCAAGGCCGCGAACGCCAGAGGTATCTCGAGAATGTTCGCAATCACCCGCTGCGACGCGGATAACACCGATTTCTACAAGACCTTTGCAGCCATAAAGGAGGAGGTCGGCGCCGCTATCTGCCCCGTTATCGTCCCCCATATGGAGAACGGCAAGGTCGCATCGTATGTCAACCTCGCATCCCGCAAGGCTTTTGACTACAGCGGCGGCACTAAAAAGGAAGTCGATATGCCCTCCGACGCGCAGCTTGACGAGATGCTCGATATACTCACCGAGGCCGTCGCCTCGAGCGACGACGAGCTTATGGAGAAGTTCTTCGCCGGCGAGACCTTCACCCGCGAAGAGATAATCAAGGCTCTCAACTCCGGAGTCAGCGACGGCTCCGTTATCCCCGTATACGCCTGCGCGGGTTACACCTGCGAAGCTATCGATATGCTCCTTGACGAGATAGTATATTCCGCTCCCTCCGCAGCCGACAAGGCGGGCGAGAACGGTCTTCCCTGCGACGAGAACGGCCCTCTTGCGGCTATATGCTTCAAGACCATCGCCGACCCGTTCGTCGGCAAGATGTCCTTCTTCAAGGTCGTATCCGGCAAGATAACCGCGGACACTCCCGCATATAACTCCCGCACCGAAGAGAGCGAGAGAATGGGCAAGATAATCACCCTCAAGGGCAGCAAGCAGGAGGACGCAGCCTGCATCCCCGCCGGCGATATCGGCGTTGTGACGAAGCTTGCGGGCATAAAGACGGGCGACACTATCTGCTCGCCCAAGAACCCGATAACCCTCGAGGGCATTAAGTTCCCGACCCCCTGCCTGTCCATGGCAGTCAAGGTTCGCAAGAAGGGCGACGAAGAGAAGGTCGCGGCGAGCCTGCTCAGACTTCTCGAAGAGGATCCCACGATTTCGTTCGTCATCAACAAGGAGACCCGCGAGCAGGTGCTCTCCGGTCTGGGCGAACAGCACCTTGACGTTATCGTATCCAAGCTCAAGAACAAGTTCGGAGTTGAGGTTGACCTCAGCGTGCCGAAGGTTGCATACAGAGAGTCCATCCGCAAGAAGGTCGAGGTTCAGGGCAGACATAAGAAGCAGTCCGGCGGACACGGCCAGTTCGGCGACGTCTTTATCCGCTTCGAGCCCTGCGAGAGCGACGATCTCGTTTTCGCCGAGGAGGTTGTCGGCGGCTCCGTGCCGAAGAACTTCTTCCCCGCGGTCGAAAAGGGTCTGCGCGACAGCGTCAAGAAGGGCGTGCTTGCAGGCTACCCGATGGTCGGCTTAAAGGCTACTCTCTATGACGGCTCTTATCATCCGGTCGACTCGTCCGAAATGGCGTTCAAGACCGCTGCCAACATAGCCTACAAGAACGGTATTCCGCAGGCTAACCCCGTTATCCTCGAGCCCATCGGCACTCTGAAGGCCTATATGCCCGATGAAAATCTCGGCGACATCATGGGCGACGTCACCAAGCGCCGCGGCCGCGTGCTCGGCATGGGCCCGTCCGACGAGCCGAAGATTCAGGAGCTCATCGCGGAGGTTCCCATGGGCGAAATGGGCGACTTCTCAACAGTCCTGCGCTCCGTGACCGCCGGCAGAGGCTGGTTCTCCCTCGAGTTCACCCGCTACGAGGACGCACCGCCCGTAGTCGCGCAGAAGGTCATCGACAAAGCCAAGGCTGCCGAGGCCGAGTCCGACAAATAAACATAAAAAACAGAGAGAGCTGCCAAAAGGCAGCTCTCTTTTATTGCCGTGAAAAAAACGGGACTGTCGCGTTTAGCCGCAGACAGTCCCCTGTTTTATTTTTTTGCGCCGCTGCGAAGCGTCGTTCCGTCATTAGTCTTTATGACGTAATCGACCGCGCCGCCGGTATCCGTTATCAGCATACTGTCGCTGCCCGCTATACTCGCGTATATATTATCTACATCTATATCGACGGTGTAGCTCCATGTGCCGCTGACTATCGTTCCGCTGACATTATCGATTTTGACAACGACCTTGCAGTCGTCATATCTGAGCGTAATGCTGCCCTTTGAGGTGTCCACCTTGATGCTCGGCATCTCGTCAAAGACTCTGTCAAGGTTGCCTACCGTGCCGACAGTGCGCCCGACAGGCCCGCGGTGCGCGTCCTTTGTGTTCTGATCATCCTGCTGTGTTCTGACATTCAGAGTCACTATAGTATAGTTGCCGTAAGCGACGGCATTTGCCGAAATGAGGTCGCTCGACTTAATTTCATCGGGCACTCCGGGTACTTCGTTCACAGGCGTGCTGTTCGCCGCGAGCGCCGCAGAGGCTATGCCCGTAAACAGGGAGAGCATTCCCTTTTGGAAGCTGTTGCGCGGAGTGTAGTCAACGCGCTTTATCGACATAAGCTGCGTGGCGTCTATGCTCTTTGTGTTCGCAGCAGCCGCCTTGTAATATCGGAGCACCTTAGAGGTATTGGTGGAGTTGAGCCCGCTGTGAACATTAATCGCCTCGGGCTTTGTCGTGCCGGAGGGGCCGGTCTGCGCCGAGGGTCTTGGGCCGACGGTAGTCGGCTCGCCCGTTGTGTTCTCTCCTTCCGGTTTTGTCGACTCTGTCACTGTGCCCGAGTCTACCGTTACCTCCGGCTCCTCGGTTGAGGAGTCGGAGTCGCCGTCCTTTATCTTGCACGCCGAGAAGGAAAAGAGCAATATTGCCGCAAGCACTGCCGCAGCGAATCTCAAAAGCTTTTTATCCATTCTTCTCCCTCCCGTAGTATTTATTCCCGGATTTATATTTTAAGCTATCGACGCAGTCAGGTCAAGAAAAATCTTATAAAAAAGTGTATATAATAATTAACTTTTAATAAAGTCGGCGGAATCTTGCTTTTTCGTCAAAAGACAGCAAAAAGCCGCCCGCCTGAAAAAGACGGACGGCTTCGGTTTTTCGGTTATCAGCCCTTCGCGGTATACGAGAAAGCGACAATACCCTTGAGGTTGTTTACGGAGACGCCGGAGACCTTGATGCCGTTTGCATAGACGTTGACATCATAAACCCAGCTGCCCTCGACGATCTTGCCGGTGGTGTTGTCGATTTTGACAACGACCTTGCAGTTGGTGTAGGTCAGCTCTATCTTGCCGTCCTTGTAGTCAACCTTGAGTCCGAGCTCCTTTATAGCTCTGTCAACATCGCCGAGAGTGCCGACCGCACAGCCGACGGAACCGACATGGTTGCTCTCCTTGGGACCCTGAGGCTGATCCTTGACGTTGAAGGTTATGGTGGTGTAGTTGCCGTTGGTCACTGCGCTCGCGCTCTTCATGTGGCTCGCCTTCATACCCGAGGGGTTGCCGGGGATATCGGTGCGATCCTTGGAGTTTTTGCTAAGGGCTTTTGCTATCCTATCTTGAGCCACTTTAAAAATGGCTCCGAGAAATCCGCTTGCGGTTATCTCGCCCTTGAGGGACATACTCTGCTTGCCGCTCTTGAACTGCTTTGTCTTGGCGATAGCCGCCTGATAAGCCTTGATGCAGGCCGCAGCGTCGTTGGTATTGAGGTCCTTTGAGGGAGTCACGGTGCTGCCGCCGGACGGGGTCTTGTTTTCGGAGGGCTTGACAGCGTCTGTCTCATCGGAGGTGCTGCCCTCGTCGGATGCCGCCTCGGAGGAGGTCTCCTCACCGGTCACGTCACCCGCCTGCTCTGAGGTCTGAGCGTCGGCCGCAGCGGTTGTATCGGGGTTCTTGTCGGTCTTCTTGCAGGCCGCAAACGAAAAAACGAGCACAGTCGCAAGGATTATTGCAATAATCTTCTTCATCTTTTCCACTCCTTTGGGGTTTTGTTACATATATTGTATAATTGCTGCACAAATCCGTCAATAGACAAAAAATAAAAAATCGCTTAACAAAAAGGTTTATAAATTGTTGAAATACGTCATCGTAAATCGCGGCGGCAAGAAATATTCATTTCGGCAAAAGAATTATCGCAGACAGATATTATCCTTCACCGCCGACCCGAGAAAGAAAAAGCCCTCCGCACGAAAAAGCGCAGAGGGCTGAATTTCGGAGAGTTATGCGAGTATCTCGCCCATGAGGCCGGGAGTTGCGCCTGCGGCGTTGGACTCGTCGGTATCGATGTGCATTGCCAGAGCGTACTTCGGGCTGACCCTGACTACAACGTCGCCGAATATGAGCGAGCGTCCGTCGGAATCAATCTTCACGCTGACAATCTGCTTGTCACTGAGACCGAACTTCTCGGCGTCCTCGGGAGTTGCATGGATATGTCTCTGCGCCGCGATAACGCCGCACTCAAGCTCTATTTCGCCCTTGGGGCCGACAAGCTTGCAGGCGCCGCTGCCCGCAACGTCGCCACTCTCTCTGACGGGAGCAGTCACGCCTATCGAACGGGCATCGGTGAGCGAAATCTCAACCTGATTCTCGGGACGCACGGGGCCGAGGATGGAGACCGCCGGGAAACTGCCCTTCGGTCCGATAACGGCAACGCGCTCGTTGCTCGCAAACTGGCCGGGCTGAGAGAGCTCCTTCTTGACGGTCAGCTCATAGCCCTCGCCGAAGAGGATATCGAGAGCTTCTCTGGTGACATGTACATGGCGGGCGGAAGTTTCAACAAGAACTTTCTTTTCCATTTTAAATATCCCTCTTTTTTAATATGTTTAGAAATACAGTTTGAGGCAGGAGCTCTCCTGCCTCAAAACAGTCATTTTGTTTAATTAGTAAGCGATGTTGTAAATGGTCTTTGTGCCGAAAGGAAGCACTACCATTCCGTCGCCAAGAGGAAGGTGAATTGTCCATTTGACATCATATGTAGCATTGATAACGCGGCTGGTCTTAGCATCAACCTTAACGGTAACTGTGCCGGAGGGATACTCCATCTGAGCGGTGCCGATTTTAAAGGTTTTAGCGACAGATTTAAGCACGCCGCCGCTAAACTGATCGTTGATAACAGACGGGAGAACCACGCTGAAAACCTTCGGTGCATGACCCGAGCCGTGATGAACGTTGGAGGAAGCCTTGTCGGCAACCGTCTTTATAGTAATGGTGTAAACTCCGCCCGCCTCGGTGCAAGTTGCGCTTGCGACATCATTATCATTCGCAGCAAGCTTGCTCGACCAGGACTCGTTCTCAACAGGGAAGTTAGCCTTTATAGCCGCAGAATTGGAGAATGTTTCGGAGCCCTTGCTGTTCTTCTTGAGCTGACCGTCAACAAAGCTGTCTATACCGCCGACAAGCTTATCGACGATGGTGGGCACTCCGGTGATTTTGCCGCTTCTGTAGTTCGTCTCAGAAACTCTTGTAACGCTCTTTGCGTTGGGCTTAACGCCGTTAATGGCCTTGTTGAAATACGCAACTATCTCAGCCTTTGTCGCGGGCTTGGAAGCAGTGCTGCTGCCGCCCTGATTGCCGCCCTGATTACCGCCCTGATTGTCCTTCTTGGTCTCCTCGGGAGCTACGGTGTTGCCGGAAGCGTCGGTCTCGGCCTCGGTGGACTCGTCGCCGCTCGCGGGCTCTGCATCGGTGGACTCGTCGTTTGCAACGGTCTCGCCGTTTGCGGAAGTGTTGGGCTCGCCTGTGGTTGTGTCGCCGTTGTCCTTATCCTTCTTGCAGGCTGCAAAAGCAAAAACGAAGCAGAGAGCAAGGACAAGAGCTATGATCTTCTTTGTCATTTCTGTTACCTCCGAATATGAAATCTTCATTCAGTCGCGCTTTTTTGCGGTTTTCTCTCCCGAGCGAATGAGCACGAAAAATCAATTCACTGCTTGCGCGGTCGTATTCATTATAAAATAAAAGAGCGCAAAAATCAATGGAAAAATAAAGATTTATGAAATTTTATCGATTGTCCTCTTTTGATTTGAGAAAATGTTCTTTGGCTCTTGATTGACGGGCGTTTTTCTGCGATAATATAGTGTATATATTTACTCAAGAAACGGAGTGCGGTTTAATGACTGATAACGAAAAACTCGCCGATCTCCTCTTCGGCCCGGACATATTGACGCCGGAGGAGTGCGAGCTGAGATACCCCCCGCGCAAGCTTCCCGAGGGGGCGCGTGTGACCCGATTCTCTCCGAGCCCGACGGGATATCTCCATATAGGCGGCCTGTTCGGCGCGCTCGTCGATTTTCTGACGGCGAGAGTCAGCGGCGGGCTGACTTATCTGAGAATAGAGGACACCGACAAAAAGCGCGAGGTCGCCGACGGCGTCTCCGCGATAATCAACGGATTCAAAAATTTCGGTCTCGAATTCGACGAGGGCGTAACCGGCTTTGACACGGAAAAGGGCGACTACGGCCCTTACACGCAGAGCAAGCGCGTTGAGATATATCACGCGATAGCCAAGCGTCTCGTGCAGGAGGGCAAGGCATACCCCTGCTTCTGCACTGCGGACGAGCTCGCCGCTATCCGCGAAGAGCAGGAAAAAAGCGGCGCGGCGATAACCGGATATTTCGGCAAGTGGGCGAAGTGCCGCAGCCTGAGCTTTGAGGAGCAGAAGAGACGCATAGAGGCGGGCGAGCCCTATGTGCTGCGCTTTCGCTCCGAGGGCGACGAGAACAAGAGGATAGTCTTTGATGACTTGATCCGCGGCAAGATAGAGATGCCCGAGAATATAATCGACGAGGTGCTCTTAAAGAGCGACGGCGTGCCGACTTATCATTTCGCGCACGTCTGCGACGACCACTTTATGCGCACGACCCACGTCATTCGCGGCGAGGAGTGGATATCCTCCGTCCCGAAGCACATCGCGCTGTTCAAGGCCTGCGGCTACAGAGTGCCGAAATACGCGCACACTCCGCAGGTGATGAAGATAGACGAGGAGACGGGCGCAAAGCGCAAGCTCTCCAAGAGAAAGGACCCCGAGGCGGCGGTCAGCTACTTTGTCGAGCAGGGCTATCCGAAAGAGAGCGTTATAGAATACATCATGACGCTTCTCAACTCGAACTTCGAGGACTGGCGCAGAGCCAACCCCTCGGAGGACTGTTGGAAATTCCCGTTTAATCTCAAGAAGATGAGCGTCAGCGGCTGCCTGTTCGACATGGCGAAGCTCAACGACGTGAGCAAGAATATTATTTCGCACATGACGGCGGACGAGGTGCTTTCAAACGTACTCGACTGGGCGCAAAAATACGACGGCGAGCTATATACGCTTCTCGACTCCGACCGCGACTTTGCGCGCGGCATATTCTCGATAGACCGCGACTGCCCGAAGCCGCGAAAGGATATCGCAAGCTGGGAGCAGGTCAAGGACTTCGTCTCCTATTTCTACGACGGGCTGTATACCCCCGACTATACCCTGCCCGAGAACATCGGCGCAGGCGATGCGGCGGCAATACTCGAAAAATACATCGGCGAGTTTGACATAAACGACGACAAGGACGCGTGGTTTGCGCGCATAAAGGCCATGTGCGAGCCGCTCGGCTACACGCCCAATGTCAAGGAATACAAGAAAGATCCCTCGGCGTTCAAGGGTCATGTCGGCGACCTGTCGACCGTTATCAGAATCGCCGTGACCTCGCGCCGCAACACGCCCGACCTTCATTCGATAATCAGGCTGCTCGGCGAGGACAGGGTCAGAGCGAGACTCGCCTCGGCACTCGCACACTACAAGGAGGAGATATAAATGGCGGACAGCACAAATCTCAATTCGAATTTCATAACCGACTTCATAGATGAGGATCTCGCAAACGGGGTCAACACCCGCGTGCAGACGAGATTTCCTCCGGAGCCTAACGGCTATCTGCATATCGGCCACGCAAAGGCCATTTGCATTGATTTCAGCATCGCCGAGAAGTACGGCGGCATTTGCAACCTCCGTCTCGATGACACCAACCCCTCCAAGGAGGATGTCGAATACGTCGACGCCATTAAAGAGGATATCGAGTGGCTCGGCTACAAGTGGAACGAGGTATATTATGCCTCGAGCTATTTTGACTTCCTCTATGAGTGCGCGATAAAGCTCATCAAGGAGGGCAAGGCGTATGTCTGCGACCTGTCTCCCGATGAAATACGCGAATACCGCGGCACCTTGACCGAGCCCGGCAAAAACAGCCCCTACCGCGACCGTTCGGTCGAGGAGAATCTCGACCTGTTCCGCCGCATGACCGAGGGCGAGTTTGCAAACGGCGAAAAGGTGCTCCGCGCCAAGATAGACATGGCGAGCCCGAATATCAATATGCGCGACCCCGTCATCTACAGAATAGCGCACGTCCCCCATCATCAGACGGGCGACAAGTGGTGCGTCTATCCGATGTATGACTTTGCGCATCCCCTCTCCGACGCTGCGGAGAAAGTCACCTACTCCCTGTGCTCGCTCGAGTTCGAGAATCACAGGCCGCTCTATAACTGGTTCGTCGACGCTATCGGCTTTGAAGAGCCGCCGCGCCAGATCGAGTTCGCACGTCTGAACCTCAACTACTGCGTGACGAGCAAAAGAAAGTGCCTCGAAATGGTTCAAAACGGCGTTGTCAACGGCTGGGACGACCCGAGAATGGTCACTCTCTGCGGAATGCGCCGCAGGGGCTATCCCGCCGCCGCGATACGCGACTTCATAGGCCGCGTCGGCGTGGCGAAGGCCTACAGCGTTGTTGACTACGGCCTGCTCGAGGCGTGCGTCAGAGACAATCTCAATCAGAACGCCCCTCGCGCCATGGCTGTTCTCAATCCGTTGAAGCTCGTTATTGACAACTACCCCGAGGGCAAGACCGAGGAGATAGAGGTCGAGATAAATCCCGACAAGCCCGAGCTCGGCCACCGCAAGGTCACGTTCTCCCGCGAGCTCTATGTTGAGCGCGAGGACTTCATGGCGGAGCCCGTCAAGAAATATTTCAGGCTTTTCCCCGGAAACGAAGTGCGCCTCAAGAGCGCATATTATGTGACCTGCAACTCATATGATACGGATGAAAACGGCGAGGTCACCTGCCTGCACTGCACCTACGACCCCGAGAGCCGCGGCGGCGAGACGCCCGACGGCAGAAAGGTTCGCGGCACTCTGCACTGGGTCAGCGCGGCGGACAATGTAAAGGCTCAGGTGCGCCTCTACGACCGCCTGTTCAACACAGAAAATCCCGCAGGCGAGGACGGAAACGGCGATTATCTTCAGAATATCAACCCCGATTCGCTGAAAATTATCGACGGGTGCCTGCTCGAGGGCGGACTTCGCGGCGCAAAGCCGGGCGACACGTTCCAGTTCATGCGCCAGGGCTATTTCTGCGTTGACAAGGACAGCACCCCGGGCAATCTTATCATAAACCGCACCGTCGCGCTCAATTCCTCATGGGATAAAAAGAAGAAATAAGCATTTTCAAGAAAGAAGGTCGGTCAGCATGAAGGCTCTCAACAGGATAGTGACTGCGCTGCTCGCGGCGGCAATTTTTCCCGTCGCATATTTCACGGATATAATCACCGTCTATGCGCACGCAAACCTCTATGACTCGAATATCGTAGAGGCGCTGAGCATAAAGCGCATCGTTGAGCTTTTCACGGGAGACGGTCTTTTTGCCGGCGTTTTTAACAAGGATAATATGACCGAGATTCCCGAGGTACTGCTTAAATTCAAGGGCAACTTCATAGCCTTTGCCGTTTGCTTCGCGCTCGCCCTGCTCATCGCGCTCGCTATCATCATTGTTGCCGCGGCGACCAATTCGAGAAAGACGACCGCCGCACTCGGCGCGGCAGGCATTTTGTGCCTCATCGGCATGAAAATAGCGTTTTCGGATATCGCGGCCGCCGTCGACGCGGGCAAGCTGACGCTGAGCTCTCTTACCGACATGGCGTTCATGAATCTCTTCGGCAAAATAGTTCTCGTAACAATGAGCACCGCGCCCGTAGTTATGGCAGTCCTGTTCCTGGCGATACTTATCTGGAATGTCTCGTTTATCCTAATCGACCTCGGCGAAGAAAAGCCAAAGAAAAAAGCGAAAGCTCGGCAGAAATAAAATTAAGGGAGTCGGTTTCGACTCCCTTTTCTTTTCGTTAAAACGACCTCCTGCGCTGTGCCGAGTTTGATAAACGGGTGCAGAGCAGTTGCAAGCGGCACGCACGTCATCCTCCCACAGTTCATGCAGCGGCTGCAGCAGATAAGCTTAGCCCGCCTCTGCAGGGGAATTGCGGAAAACTTTGCTTTGCAGGGTGCGTCGAGTCGCCGCACTCTTCAAAGACATTGAGAAACAAAACAGTCGAGACAATGCGGGCGAATCCGTGCAATAACCCCTCAGACTCATCTTCGCCGAGCCGATAAACGGCGCACTTTTATATGCCTTGCAATAACAAAAACCGACCTGTGACCGGGTCGGTTTTGTCTTTCGGACACCGCTGAGCGTGTCCTTTTTCTTTGGCTTTATGGGTTTTACTTTTTGCCCTTTTTCTCTGCTGCGCCGTGGCAGGAGCCGGACATGGCGCAGTGGGCACAGTTGCAGCCGCAGGAGGATTTGCCCTTTTTCTTATTTTTTATGAGGCTGAATATTATCAGCGCCACGATAACGGCAAGTACGAGGCTTATTATAACGGTTGCGATATTGTTTGATAACCATGCAAGCATTTCGGAAGACTCCTTTCACAGCATATAGCTTGGTTTATTTTGTGACCTTTACATCGGACGCGAGCTTTGTGGCCTCTTTGTAGGGGCGCACGAGCATGAAGATTATCAGGGCGAGGAACGCGAACGCGAACACAAGGCTCACTATATCGACCGCGCCGTGAATGTTTCCGGTGAAGAGATTGCCGAACTGGTTTATCATCAGGGAGACGACATATGCGAAGCCGCACTGATAGCCTATTGCAAACCAGGTCCACTTAGCGCTGTTCATCTCGCGCTTGATAGCGCCGATAGCCGCGAAGCAGGGGGCGCACAGGAGATTAAAGACGAGGAACGAATAGGCGGTCAGACCCGTAAACGCCTTGGCAAGGGTTGCATAAACATTGCCCTCCGCACCGTAGAGGATGCCCATGGTGCCGACGATGTTCTCCTTTGCGACAAGGCCGGTTATCGAGGCGACGGCAGCCTGCCAGTTGCCCCAGCCGAGCGGGATGAATATCCAGGCGATGGCCGAGCCGACCTTTGCGAGCAGCGATTCGTCAAGCTGATCCTCCGCGAGCATTCCGAAATGTCCGTCGACGAAGCCGAAGTAAGAGGTGAACCAGACAACGATAGTTGAAAGAAGGATGATCGTACCTGCCTTCTTTATGAACGACCAGCCGCGCTCCCACATGGAGCGGAGGACGTTTTTAAGCGTCGGCCAGTGGTAGGCGGGCAGCTCCATAACGAACGGAGCGGGATCGCCCGAGAACATCTTTGTCTTTTTGAGCATGATGCCCGAGCATATTATCGCCGCCATGCCGATGAAATAGGCGGAGGTCGAGACCAGCGCCGAGCCGCCGAAGAGGGCGCCCGCTATCATGGCGATAAACGGAACCTTTGCGCCGCAGGGGATGAAGGTTGTTGTCATTATTGTCATACGACGGTCGCGCTCGTTTTCTATGGTACGCGAAGCCATGATTCCGGGAACGCCGCAGCCCGTGCCGATAAGCATGGGGATAAAGGACTTTCCGGAGAGACCGAACTTGCGGAATATACGGTCAAGGACGAACGCTATACGCGCCATGTAGCCGCAGGCCTCAAGGAACGCGAGGAGCAGGAACAAAACGAGCATCTGGGGCACGAAGCCGAGCACCGCGCCCACGCCCGCTACGATACCGTCGTTGATGAGACCGCTGAGCCAGTCGGCCGCGCCCGCCTTTTCGAGTCCGCTGCCTATAAGCACCGGGATTCCGGGCACCCACACTCCGTAGGCGGCGGGGTCGGGCTCGTCGAAGCCCTTGCTTTCGAGGTACTTGACGGCGTCAACATAGCTCATCGCCACGGTTTTCTCTTTTTCGGCCTTTGAGAGGTTCTCGGGAACTGCCGAATAGTAGGCGGTCAGGGTGTTTACGGCGAGGGTCTCCTCGTCCTCAACATCGATTGTCGCCGTATTTGCCGAGGGCTTAAACGCTTTCATCTCGGAGAGCGCTTTGTCCGCGTCGAAATCCTCCGCGCCGAAGTCAATGCCCGTGAAGGCGCCGGCGGCTTGGGTGGCGGCGGTGTAGTTGTCCGCGTCGGTCGAGTAGGACTTCGAGCCGATGCCCAGCAGGTGCCAGCCGTCGCCGAACACGCCGTCGTTCATCCAGTCGGTCGCAAACGAGCCGACGGAGACCATGGAGATATAGTAGACGAGGAACATAATGGCCGCAAATATCGGCAGTCCGAGCCAGCGGTTAGTGACCACCTTGTCGATTTTATCGGAAGTCGAAAGCTTGCCGACGTTCTTCTTTTTGTAGCAGGCCTTGATTATCGAGGCGATATAGACATATCTCTCATTGGTGATAATCGACTCCGCGTCGTCGTCCATCTCTTTTTCGACCTCTTTAATGTCGCCCTCGATGTGCTCAAGGGTCGCCTTGTCGAGGTTGAGCTTTGCAAGCACCTTGTCGTCGCGCTCAAAAATCTTTATGGCGTACCATCTCTGCTGCTCCTCGGGGAGTCCGTGGACGGCGGCCTCTTCAATGTGCGCGAGAGCGTGCTCGACGGAGCCCTCAAAGGTGTGCATCGGGAGGGTCTTTGTGTTCTTCGCCGCCTCGATTGCCGCCTCGGCCGCAGCCATGACTCCGTCGCCTTTTAACGCGGATATCTCGACTATTTTGCAGCCGAGCTGACGGGAGAGCTCCTCAACATTTATCTTGTCGCCGTTTTTCTTGACAACGTCCATCATGTTGATCGCTATAACAACGGGGATGCCGAGCTCGGTCAGCTGGGTGGTGAGATAGAGGTTTCTCTCGAGGTTCGTGCCGTCGATTATGTTGAGTATGGCGTCGGGGCGCTCGTCTATGAGATAATTTCGCGCCACGACCTCCTCAAGTGTGTAGGGTGAGAGCGAGTATATGCCGGGGAGATCGGTTATTACAACGCCGTCGTGTTTTTTGAGCTTTCCTTCTTTTTTCTCAACCGTAACGCCCGGCCAGTTTCCGACGAACTGATTCGAGCCGGTGAGAGCGTTGAACAGTGTGGTTTTACCGCTGTTGGGGTTACCCGCAAGAGCAATACGCAAATCCATTTTGACAGCCTCTCTTTCTTTAAAGTAATCTGAGCTCAGGTCTTATTCGACCTCGATCATGTCGGCGTCGGCCTTTCGCAGCGAGAGCTCATAGCCGCGCACCGTAATCTCCACGGGATCGCCGAGAGGCGCGACCTTTCGGATATAGACCTCCACGCCCCTGGTAAGTCCCATGTCCATGATTCGGCGCTTGGTTGCGCCCTCTCCGTGGAGCTTTACGACCTTGACGGTCTCGCCTATTTTAGCTTGCCTCAGTGTTTTCATTACCCGTATCCTCCTTTTTCAATTTAGTCTCGGAGGTGCCGCAGCCGACGGGCGCAGCACCGTATGAACCGCGCAAAAGCGCCGTCATATCATGATTTTTTTCGCCATCTCTTCGCTTATCGCGACGCGCGACTCCTTGACGTTGACTATGACGTTTCCGCCCAGAGCGTTGACCACCGTGACCGTGCCGCCGACAACGAAGCCGAGATTTTCGAGATGCTGTTTTATCTCGGGGCTTCCGCCTATCTTTCTGATAATATTTTCTTCGCCTATCTGTGCGAGCATCAAAGGCATCATGCCGAGAACCTCTTTTCACTTTGTTTTCTTAATTAGCTAAGGCTAACCGAACAGCCTTAAAAATAGTTAGCGCTCGCTAACCGTGATATATGTTACGCCCACGGAACACGTCTGTCAAGGGATTTTTTCGTTTTTTTTGCCGCAAAACGCAATTTCAGCGACATACACAAACAATTAGCCTTTGCTAACTGCCTGCTTTGGATATTTCACACATATAGCGAGACCTTGATTTTTTTTTTGGTAAGTGATATCATAAAATTACTATACACTGCACGGGAGGAAAAAATATGCACCTTCAGGAATCGGGCGAAATGTATCTCGAAACTATATATGTGCTTTCAAAAAACGGCGTTGTGCGCTCGCTCGACGTCGCGGAATATATGGGCTTTTCAAAGCCGAGCGTCAGCCGCGCCGTGGGGCTTTTGAAGCAGGGCGGCTATCTTATCATGGACAGGGACGGCTCTCTGACCCTCACCGAGGATGGGCTCGACGTGGCGAAAAAAATATACGAGCGCCACACCCTGCTCTCTGATTTTCTCGTCCGCCTCGGCGTTGACGAAAATACGGCGGCGGAGGATGCGTGCAAGATAGAGCACGACATCAGCGACGAGTCGTTCGCCGCGATAAAGAGGCACGTGAAAACCGGCACAGGGCTGAAATAATCGAAAAAGATACGGGGATTTTTTGAAAGGAGAATCGCCGTGGCTGTACAGGTATATAACTTCCGAGTGACATATGAGGAATGCGGCAACCGAATATGGCGGGACATCGCGGCGTCGTCGAATTACACGCTTGCCGACTTGGGCTGCGCCATCCTTGCAACCTTCGGCACTCTCGCGTATCATCTTTTTGAAATGAGCTTTAAGGGCGTGACGTATTTTCTCTCGGAGGAGGAAATTCCCGACACATATGCCGACGGCAACAAAACGTTCGCCCTTCTCTTTGACTGCAAGCTAAGCACTTTGGGAATGGAAATCGGCGAGAGCATAAAGATGATATACGACTTCGGCTGTGAGCAGCGTTTTGACATAAAGCTCACGGGAATTGAGCCGATGCCGAAGGGACACGGCAGAGCATATCCGAAAATTCTTGCGGGAGAGGGTAGGAGTATAGTTGACGATATGCCCGCCTATGAGCTGCTCGAAATAATAAAGAAAATCGACGCGGGAGAGAGCTCCGGAATTTATTATTCAAGACACGGCATCTCATCGCAGTACAAAGTCCCCGAATGGGATTACAGAGGCTACGATCTCGAGCTTGACAACCTCCTTTTCAAGGGCGAGACAAACCTCATCCGCGAGGGATACGAGAAGTGCCGAGACGGATATTAACGGATTTTGCCGCACAGCGCGGGTACAGTTATCAAAAAGCGCATCCTCTGAAATTCGGCCATTAAAATAAAATCAGAGCAACAAAATAACCCCGGAAAACTCCGGGGTTTTCTCATTATATCTCACTGTGCCAGTCCGAGCTTCTTTGCCATTTCGGCGGTCTTGAGCTCGAGCAGCTTGGACACTCCGTCCTCCTGCATTGTGACTCCGTAGAGGACATCCGCCTCCTCCATAGTGCCGCGTCTGTGCGTGATGAGGATAAACTGCGTGTTCTTCGTCATGCGGCGGGCATACTGCGCGTAGCGCGTAACGTTGACATCATCGAGCGCAGCCTCGACCTCGTCGAAGAAGCAGAACGGCGCGGGCGTGACCTTGAGAATGGAGAACAGCAGCGCGATAGCCGCAAGTCCTTTTTCGCCGCCCGAAAGCAGGTCTATATTCTGAACATTCTTGCCGGGGGGCTGAACCTTTATCTCAATGGCGCATTCGAGCACGTCGAGCGGATTTTCGAGTATAAGCTCCGCCTTTCCGCCGCTGAACAGCTCCGAGAAGGTCTGACCGAATATACTGTTTATGCGGTCAAACTGCTCTCTGAAGCGCTCCGACATCTTGCCCGTGAGGTCGCCTATCAAGGCGAGCAGCTCCGCGCGCGAGCTCTCCACATCGTCTATCTGCGTCTTCATGAACTCGTAGCGCTCGGAGACCTCTTTATATTCCTCGATAGCGCCGACATTGACGTTGCCGAGGGCTCTTATCTTGTTCTTTATATCATTCAGGTCGCGCTGAGCCTTCTGCGCGTCCTCTATGACTATGCCGAGCTCCTCTGCCTCGCGGCGCGTGAGCTGATATTCGTCATAGAGCTTGTTCTGCGCGTTTTCAAGCTCGCGCTGCATTGAGTCGCGGCGCTCCTCGAGCCTTGCCCGCTCGCCGGACAGTCTCTCTCTCCTGTCGCTGACCGAACGCTCCTGCGAGCGCAGTTTGGTGCTCTCGCCCTCGACGCCGCTGCGCTTTCGGACGAGCTCGGATATCTCGTCTTTCTTCTGCTGCGCTTCCTCGCGCAGACCCGCAGCCTCGACCTTGAGCTGTTCGATAAGCTCGTTAGTCGCGGTCATCTGCTCCGTTATCGAATCGATCTCCGCCTTGAGCTCGTCGGCGTGACCCTCATGGGAGCTTCTGCGGCGCTTGAGCGTTCCGATAGCCTCTTCCTTAGCCTGAACATCCTTTTTGAAGGCCAGGATGCTGAGGTTTATGCTGCTCTCCATATCGGCGTTCTGCTCGCGGGTGCTGAGCAGCTCGTCGCGGCGCGAATCTATCTCTGTTATCTTTTCGGTTACGCGGTCGAGCTCCGCGGTCAGCCCGTCTATCTTCTCCTGCGCCTGCGCCCGGATTTCCTCCAGCTTCGCTGTGCGCTCTGCGGCGTTTTTCTTCTCCGCTTCGAGGTCGTTGAGCGCCGATTCGGAGGTCTCTATCTTGTCGTCTATCATGCGCAGCTCGCCCTCGCGGCGAATCTTTTCCTCCTGCGCTTTTTGAAGCTCGGCTGTCACGCCGTCATATTCGGCCTGCGCCGCCGAGACCTCTCCGGAAAGCTCCTTGTATTTTTCCTGCCTCTCGACAAGCTCCTTTTCGAGCTTCGCAACTGTCTTTTTGAGCTGCTCTATGTCGTTGCCGCGGCTGAGGATTCCCGCATTCTGACCGCGCGAGCCGCCCGTCATCGAGCCGCCCGCATTCATGACCTGGCCGTCGAGCGTGACGACCTTGAAGCGGTGACCGAAGCGCTTGGATATGGCTATCGCGCTGTCGATATTGTCGGCAACGGCGGTGTGCCCGAGCAGGCTTCTGATTATCGGCAGATACTCGTCGTCGCAGCGAAGGAGTCTGTCCGCCATATCTATAAAGCCCGCGCAGGAGTCGAGTCCGTCCTCTCTGAACGGGCGCGGCTTTATCGTCGTCATCGGCAGGAAGGTCGCGCGTCCCGCACGGCTCTCTTTAAGGTAGGCTATGGCACGCTTTGCGGCAGCCTCGTCGTCGGTAACTATGTTCTGCACGGCGGCTCCGAGAGCCGTCTCGACCGCCGCGGCGTATTTCGCATCGACGGTTATCAGCTGGGACACGGGGCCGTGAATACCGCGCAGCGTTGCACGCTTTGCCTCGCGCATGACCGCCTTGACGGAGCCCGAATAGCCCTCCATGTTCTTCTCAAGATCCTCGAGCATTCTTATCCGCGCCTGCTTCTGATGGATATCGAGCGTGGCGGCGTCGAGCTCGCGGCGCAGCTTCTCCGCCTTTTCGGCGCGGGAGCGCACTATCATGGAGTAGCCGTCTATCGAATTTGAAAGCGATTCTATGTTTTCAAGGCACGCATCGAGATTTTTTCGGCTGACCTCAGCCTGCTCGCGAAGGGCGTCAAGCAGACCGCCGCGCGAGGCTATGACCTCGTCAACGGTGCTCATGCGCGCTGCTATTTCCTCCGCGGAGGAACGCGCCGTGCTCTGCTCGATTCTCGCCGCGGAGAGGGCTTCGTTTACGGTTTTCGCCTGCGCCTCAGCGCTGTCGCGCTCTGCGGTTATCGCACTCTCCTGCTCCTTGAGCTTGCCGGTGCTGTCAAGCAGTTCGAGCAGCTGCAAGCGGCAGTTTTCAATCTGCCCGTTTATCTCGGCTATCTCTTTTTCTGCGGCCGTTATCTGGTCGTCAAGGTGCTGCTCTGTGGCGGTCGCCGCCTCCATGTCGCGCTGTATTCTCTCTATCGTTTCGCGGTTATGGGAAAGGTTGTTGCGCTCAACGGCTATTCTGCCGTCAACCGCAGTCGCCTGCTCCTCGTCGGAGGCTGCCTTCGTGCGCAGCTCCTCTATCTGCACGGTTATTCCGCTGCCCGTGCTCATCAGCTCCTCTATCTGAGCCGATATTCTCTCCAGCTCGCGCTCCGCCTGCTCATAGTCGGCGGCGGCGAGAGATATTTTATCCTCCTGCGCCCTCAAGCCCTCGCGGGAGCGCTCTATCGTCTTGAGCCAAAGACCTATCTCCAGCTCCTTCTTTTCCCCTGCGAGAACCAAGAACTTCTGCGCCTTTTCGCTCTGCGTTTTGAGCGGCCCGACACGGCCTTCAAGCTCGGTCAGTATATCGCGCAGACGCACGAGGTTTTCCTCCGCCTGCTCGAGTCTGCGCGTCGCGTCCGCGCGGCGGTATCTGAAATGGGAGATTCCCGCCGCCTCCTCGAGCATATCGCGCCTCTGCGGCGAGCGCGACGAGATAAGGTCGGCGACTCTGCCCTGGCTGACCATGGAGTAGCCGTCGCGCCCGAGTCCCGTGTCCATAAACAGCTCATGGATATCGCGCAGACGCACTGTCTCGCCGTTCAGCTGATATTCGCTCTCACCCGAGCGGTAATAGCGGCGGGTGACGGAGACCTCGTCCTTGTCGCAGTTATTCAGGGTGCGGTCGGCGTTATCGAGGCGCAGAGTGACCTCGGCAAAGCCCATCGCCTTTCTGAGCGACGTGCCGCCGAATATGACGTCCTCCATTTTCGAGCCGCGCAGGCTCTTTGAGGACTGCTCGCCGAGAACCCAGCGAACGGCGTCGGAGATATTGCTCTTACCGGAGCCGTTGGGCCCTATAACGGCGGTTATGCCTTTGCCGAATTCAAGAGTCGTCTTGTCGGGAAAGGATTTGAAGCCCTGCAGTTCGAGTGCTTTGAGTAACATTTATTTGCCTGCCTTTATAATAAGTTGACTTTTTCCAAATCTATGCTACGCGCAGTGAGCCTTGCGCTCTCTTTTATCCTGCATTCGTAGCCGAGTTCTTTTAGCTTTTCGAGGTTGCACCGCCTCTGTCCGGCGGCCTTTGACACCTCGCGCGGGGCGACATATATTATGTACCTGCCCCTCTCCCTGTCGGCGAGCGCCTTTGAGATAATATCAAAATATATATGCCCCTCGCACATCTCGCGCAGAGCCGGATGATATGCGCCCGCGACGAAAGAGCCCTCTACGTCGCCGCCGGAGTGAAGTCCTAGCCTTATCACTCTTATCCCCGCGCTCTCGAACATCGGCAGGAGCTGGGCGCAGAGCACCGCCGCCTCCTCGGGAGTCTGCGGGCGGTATTCGCCGCGCCTGAAAAACTCGGCCAATTCCGTATGCTCTATAACTACCGTCGGGTATATCCTGACCGTATCGGGCGCGAGGGAGATTATATCCCGCGCCGTGTTCATGCAGTCCTCGTCCGTCGAGCCGTAGAGCCCCGTCATCATCTGGAGCCCCGTTTCAAAGCCGCGTTCCTTTAAAAGCCGCGCCGAGCGGAAGATATCCTCGCGCGTATGCCCTCTGCGGTTCATCGCGAGCACCCTGTCGTCGGTGCTCTGTGCGCCGAGCTCGACCGCCGTGACGCGGTATTTCTCGAGGATATCGCAGATCTCCCCGTCAACGGCATCCGGGCGGGTGGATATTCTTATGCCCCTGAATCCGTTTTCGCCTATGAACTCCTGCGCCGCCGAGAGCAATTCGGTCATATAATCCCGGTCGATAGCCGTAAAGCTGCCGCCGAAAAACGCTATCTCTCCGTCCTTTATCCCCTCGGGTGACGAGCGCATGGCGACGAGCGCCGCATCGCGCACATCCTGCGCCGTCGGCTGACTCGCAGCGCCCGAAATGCTCCTCTGATTGCAGAAGCTGCACTGATGAGGGCAGCCCGCATGGGGCACAAAGACGGAGACGTTTATATGCTTCATGACTTGAGTCCCATGAGCTGGAGAGCCTCTTTTGCTGCCGCCTGCTCGGCTATCTTCTTGCTGCGTCCCGAGCCGCGGCCGATGACGTTGCTGTTGAGGTGAACCTCAACGCTGAAGGTCTTATTGTGATCGGGGCCGCTCTCGCCTACGAGGACATACTCCACCGCCTCCTCGGGGTTGCGCTGGACTATCTCCTGCAAGGTGGTCTTATAATCGGTGACCGCCGGCTTCTCCTCGTCCGCCTTGTCTATAAAGCGGAACACGAATTTCTTCGCAGGCTCTATGCCGCCGTCGAGATATATGGCTGCAAGCACCGCCTCGAATGCATCGGCGAGTATGGACGGGCGATCCTTGCCGCCGGTGAGCACCTCGCCCTTGCCGAAGAGCAGAAACTCGCCGATACCGAGAGTGCGCGCAAATTCGCTCAGCGACTTCTCGCAGACGAAATAAGCGCGTCTCTTGGTCAGCTCGCCCTCGGGCAGGTGCTTAAAGTGGTGGAAGAAATGCTCGGCGGAGATAAAGCCGAGCACCGAGTCGCCCAGAAATTCAAGGCGCTCGTTGCAGCGCGTGCCGTCCTGCCGCTCGTTGGCGTATGACGAGTGGGTCAGCGCCTCTATGAGCAGCTTTTTGTTCTTAAAAGTATAGCCTATTCTCTTTTCAAGTTCTCTGTTGTCCATTTTATTACTCCGCGTCGGCCGCGTCCCTGACGCTCTGTGCGATGGTGCCGACTATATTTTTTTCTGCGCAGGTCTTGGCCTGCTTTATGGCGTTGCGGATAGCCTTTGCGTCGGACGAGCCGTGCGCCTTTATGACAACGCCGTTGACTCCGAGCAGCGGCGCGCCGCCGAACTCGGAATAATCCATTCTCACCTTGAGCGCGAGCAGTCCGCCCTTGACCATCATGGCGGCGAGCATAGTTATCGAGCTCTTTTTGAATATGCTCTTGATATTTGCCATCATCGCGCCCGCGACGCCCTCATAGAGCTTGAGGATAATGTTGCCCGTAAAGCCGTCCGCAACGAGCACGTCGCAGCAGCCGTAGGGCACGTCGCGAGTCTCGACGTTGCCGATGAAGTTGATTTCTTTCGTATCCTTGAGAAGATCGAACGCCTCATGGCGCAGGCGGTCGCCCTTGCTGTCCTCGGTGCCGATATTGGCAAGCGCCACGCGCGGCGACTGAACCTTGACGAATTTCTCCGAGTATATTGCGCCCATCTGAGCGAACTGCTTTAAGTGCTCCGCGGTGCAGTCCGCGTTCGCGCCGCAGTCGAGCAGGAGGAACGGCTTATCGTTCGAGGGCAGGACGCTGCCTATCGCGGGACGCTTAACGCCCCTTATGCGCTTGACGATAAATGTTGCGCCCATGACCAAAGCGCCTGTCGAGCCCGCGCTGACGAACGCGTCGCCCTTGCCGTCCGCAAGAGCCTGAAGTCCGACTGCCATGGAGCTTTCTTTCTTGCTCTTGAGTATCTCGCCCGGCTGGTCGGTCATGGCGATAACGTCGGGCGCGTCGATGATATCAATGTCGTTGAGCGAAATTTTATTCTGCGCGGCGCAGGAAAAAATCTTCTCCTTGTCGCCGACGAGCGCTATGTCAACGCCGAAATCGTTCTTTGCGCTGCGGCTGCCCTTGATTATCTCGAGGGGTGCATTGTCGCCGCCGAAAGCATCAACTATTATCTTCATTCTTCATTCTCTCCTTCGATATATTTTCTCGCGGATTCCAATCCTCTCTGCGAGATTTTTTCATATCGCTCCTGCTTCGAGCGGATTCGCTCGCCGAGGGGCGGAAGTATTCCGAAGTTTGCGCCCATGGGCTGAAAATCAGTCACGCTCCCGTCGCTTATATAGCGTGCGAGCGCACCCATGACGGTGTCCGCGGGCATGACGAACGGGGCTTTCCCCTGCATCTGCCGCGCGGCGTTTATGCCGGCGAGGATTCCCGAGGCGGCGGACTCCATATAGCCCTCCACGCCGGTTATCTGACCCGCGAAAAATATGCGTCTGTCGCTCCTGAGCGAGAAATCCGCGTCGAGGAGCTTTGGCGAATTTATGAAGGTATTGCGGTGCATGACGCCGAAGCGCACGAACTCCGCATTTTTGAGCGCGGGTATCATGGAGAAAACCCGCTTCTGCTCGCCGAATTTCAGATTCGTCTGGAAGCCGACGAGATTATATAAAGTGCCCGCCGAATTCTCTTTTCTGAGCTGGAGCACCGCCCACGGTCTGTGTCCCGTGCGCGGGTCGCGCAGGCCGACGGGCTTCATCGGGCCGAAGCGTATGGTATCCTGACCGCGCAGCGCCATGACCTCTATGGGCATACAGCCCTCGTAGACGCCCTTGCGCTTGTCAAACGAGTGAGTCTCCGCGCTCTGTGCGCCGACAAGAGCCTCATAAAAGGCCTCGTACTCCTCTTTGCTGAGCGGACAGTTTATATAGTCGTCCTCGCCGCCGTGGTCATAGCGCGACTGCTTAAACGCGCAGGACATATCGAGGCTCTCCGCCGAGACTATCGGCGCCGCCGCATCGTAGAAGCTCAGATGCCCGGGACATATCTTCTCTATCTCCCCGGACAGCGCGTCGGACGCGAGCGGCCCTGCGGCGATTATAACAATGCCGTCGGCGGGTATCTCCGTCACCTCGCCGCGGACGACCTCTATAAGCGGGTCAGCCTCGACCGTCTTTGTCACAAGGGCGGAAAACCCGTCCCTGTCAACGGCGAGCGCTCCGCCCGCGGGGACGGATGTCGCCTTGGCGCAGCTCACGCAGAGAGAGCCTAACAGCTCCATCTCCGCCTTGAGCTCCCCTGCGGCGCTCGCGGTGCGCAGAGCCTTGAAGGAGTTCGAGCAGACGAGCTCGGCAAAATTCGGGCTCGAATGGGCGGGCGAGAATTTCTGCGGCTTCATCTCGCACAGGGTAACTCTTATCCCCGCGCGCGAGAGCTGCCTTGCGGCCTCAACGCCCGCAAAGCCCGCTCCTATAACGGTAGCTTTATCCGCAAATTTCATTCCCGCCTTTTTGCCGAGGACAAGCCCTCCCGTACAAAAAACAAAGGTCACGGCTGCAATAATAAGAGAGGCCGTCAGAGCGGTTATCAAGTCATAGTCGGCAAAGGCAAAGCCTACAGACAGAGCGTCAATGGAGGTTGCAATCCCCTGAACAAGCAAAAGACCGGCTGTCAGCCTTTTAACCTCATCTTCTTTGGGCTTGTTTTTTATGCCTTCAAGAAGCATCTTTCCCCCGATAAAGCAGAGAAGAACAAGGGCAATCCATGGCACAGCCTTTTCAAAGCTTTTGAATTTTTCCACCACCGTGTGAACGCAAATCCAGCCTATAAGGGGCATGAGTCCCTGAAAAAAGGCATATGTTCCCGAAACGGCAAGCATTTTCCCCCTTGGCATTTCGGGCTCGCCAAGCCCGTTTGCAAGTGAAACCGAAAAGGCGTCCATGGAAAGGCCTGCCCCGAGCAGCAAACTGTTTACAACAAAAAGAAAATCCACAAACTCTCCCCCCAAAAAATAAAACCGGGTATGAAAAGCCATACCCGGATAAAATTTGAAACAATCACCCATGTATAGCGCAAGGTTACACATGAGTCTCGCAAATTAAAGCAAGCCAGACCGTCAGGCCGAGAATGTTGACTTGCTGCGGAAAAACCGCTTGCTACTCCCTCAAGGAATGATAAGATACTAACACAAAAAAACTGTTGTGTCAATATTTTATTTTTATTTTGCCCTGAAGAATATTTATTTTTGCCCTTTCTTCTCCCTCATACCTCTCGCCGTCCAGCGACCATTCGGTTGGATTTTCAAACTCGAAGGAGACCTTGGAAGAGCGAAGAAACAGAATATATTTCGGGTCGTAATTATAGGTGACAAGACAGTTCAAAATACCCTGAAGGTCCAAAATATTTTTGGGTTTCCTTATGAGAATAATCTCAAAAAGACCGTCGCAAAATCTAATATCCGGGTCCTTAAGCCGAACAATGCCGCCCATGGAGGTGGAATTTGCGACCGCTCCGAAAAGAAAATTCCCTAAAATCTCTCCCCCGTCGTATTTCATTTTCAAAAAGACCGGCTTTATGTTCATAAGAGCCTTGGAGCCCTCGAGAACATAGGCAAGATGGCCTAAAGCGTTTTTAAGCGACTGGGAGGTCATGTAGGAGGTCTCGGAAAAGGCTCCGAAGGAGGCAACATAGACAAAATTCCTTTTTCCGTCAATCTCCCCTACATCATGGGGGTGAATCTGCCCCTCTATTATCTTTTCGGCGGCGGCCAGAGGATTTGATGAAAGCTTCAGTCCGGC
>ERZ827524.937-NODE-937-length-32540-cov-2.975958_pt1 | contig 32540 bp, 23 predicted proteins | sample MGYA00519702_ERZ827524 | MGnify/ENA primary metagenome ERZ827524 (study PRJEB31778, sample SAMEA3449341) | human gut metagenome | biome: human gut; feature: human-associated habitat; material: faeces | place: United Kingdom | collected 2010/2012 ...
GGACACTCAAACAGCCCTGTCCTGACCGTATATGCCCTTGTCAATTTAGGGTATTAACCAACGCTATGCCCAATTCGTCGAGCTGCGCTTTTTCCACCTGGGAGGGCGCGTCCGAAAGCAGGCACCGGGCATTCTGCATCTTTGGAAAAGCAATGACATCTTTTATATTATCCGTCCCGCACAAGAGCATTACCAGTCTGTCCATGCCAATGGCAAAGCCGCCGTGCGGAGGCGCTCCGTACCTCAGAGCGTTTGTAAGGAAGCCAAAGCGCATTTCCACGTCCTGCTGGGTAAAGCCAAGCTGATTTAATATCATGCTCTGCATATCGCTGTCGTGTATTCTTATGCTGCCCCCGCCCAGTTCATAGCCGTTGAGAACAATATCATAGGCCTTGGAACGCACTTTATCGTTATCCTTCCCTATTAGGGAGATATCTTCATCCATAGGCGCAGTAAAGGGATGATGCTTAGCGTAATACCTGCCGTCCTCCTCGCTGTATTCAAACAGCGGAAATTGGGTTATCCAAACAAAGCGGTATGCGCTGTCGTCAATTAACCCCAATTTGCGGCCCAGTATCAGCCTAAGCTGTCCCATAGCGGTCAAAGATATTTCAGGCGTATCCGCTACAAAGAACATCGCGTCTCCCGGCTGCGCGCCCATGCGGTCAATAAGCGCCTGCATCTGTTCAGGGTTCATAAATTTACTAAAAGAGCTTCTTACGCCCTCGCTGCTTAAAATAGCCCAGGCCAGCCCCTTAGCTTTATAATCCTTGAGCATTTCAGCCAGGGCGTCAATTTCCTTCCGGGTAAGGCCGCCTGCATTGCGGGCAGTAATGCCAGTCACCCTGCCGCCCTTTTGAACGGCCGAAGAAAACACTGAAAAGCCGCAGTCTTTAACTGTCTCTGAAACGTCAATAAGCTCCATGCCAAAGCGCATATCGGGTTTATCCGAGCCAAAGCGCTCCATAGCCTCGTTAAAAGTGAGCCTTTCTATGGGCAAATCTATTTCCATGCCCTTAATATCCTTAAATACGCGCGCGATAAGCTTTTCGGCAACCTCCATAACGTCCGAAGTATCCACAAAGGAAAGCTCAACGTCTATCTGGGTAAATTCAGGCTGTCTGTCTGCTCTTAAATCCTCGTCTCTGAAGCACTTAACAATTTGATAGTATTTATCAAAACCGCTTATCATTAAAAGCTGCTTAAAAAGCTGAGGGGACTGCGGAAGCGCATAAAATTCCCCGTTATGCACCCGGCTGGGCACTAAATAATCCCTCGCGCCCTCAGGAGTGCTGCGGGTAAGCACAGGCGTCTCCAATTCCAAAAAGCCGTTTTCCTGCAAAAAAGAACGAGCAGAAAAGGCCGCATGGCTGCGGAGTGCAAAAATCTCCTGCAAAACAGGCCGGCGCAAATCCAGATATCTGTATTTATATTTAATGTTGTCATTTACAGATACGTCGTTATCTATGGCAAAGGGCGGAGTTTGTGAAGCAGAAAGGATTTTCAGGTCAGACGCTATAACCTCAATATCTCCCGTCTTCAATTCACGGTTTATATTGTTTTCCTCCCTGAGCACCACTTCTCCTTTAACGGCAAGCACATATTCGCTGCGCAGTTCCTGTGCGCTTAAAAAAACTTCGGGATATTTGGACTGGTCAAATACCACCTGTACTATACCCGTTCTGTCCCTCAGCCAAATAAATATAAGGCCGCCTAAATCCCTGCGGCGCTGCACCCACCCCATAAGGGTCAGGCTCTGCCCCAGCATTTCTCTATTTGCCTCGGCGCACATGCAGCTGCGCTTCCAATCTCCAATCCCCGTCATTTTATCTGCTCCCCTTTTCTGTAAAGTAATTTATAAGCTCATTTTCCTTTATTGCCTGCTCTTCTCCGCTGCTCATATTCTTAAGCCGGTAAATACCGTTATTCAGCTCATCCTCCCCTATTACCAGCACATTTTTAAATTCCAGCTTGTTGGCATACTTAAGCTGCGCCTTAATGCTGCGCCCGCTGTGGTCTGATTCCGCTTTAACGCCCGCGCTCCTTAAAATGCAGGCCAATTTTAAGGCTTTAGCCGCGGCTTGCGCTCCCATAGAAGCTATAAAAAGCTGCGCCGGCTCAGGCCTAGCAAAATCCAGGCCCTGCTCAGACATAATCATGAGCACACGCTCCAGCCCCATGCCAAAGCCCGCTCCAGCCGTCTTTACATCCCCCATCTGGCTGGTAAGCCCGTCATATCTGCCTCCTCCGCAAACCGTAAGGCTTTCGTTCTGCGCATTCGTATATATAATCTCAAAAACAGTCTTGCTGTAATAATCCAGCCCGCGCACTATCATTGGGTCTATCTTATAATTAATTCCCAGTTGGTCTAAAGTCAGCTTAAGATTATTAAAATGCTCCTCGCATTCAGGACAGAGATAATCCAATATAACCGGCACATCCTTAAGCTCTTCGCGGCAGGAAGGCACTTTGCAGTCCAGTACCCTTAAAGGATTGCGCTCCAGGCGCTCCTTGCAGGTAGAACAGAGCTTTTCCCTTTTGCTGGACAAAAATGCCATAAGCGCTTCATTATAATTTTTACGGCAAGCGGGACAGCCTATGCTGTTTATATTTACAGACAAATCATTTATGCCGATATTTTTAAATATATTCAGGGCAAAAGCTATCAGCTCTGCGTCCAGCGTAGCCTCCGGAGCGCCAAAAACCTCCACGCCAAACTGATGGTGCTCCCTGAGCCTGCCTGCCTGAGGGCGTTCATAGCGGAATACCGGCGTAAAATAATATGTCTTTAAGGGCAGAGGCTGATTATATAAGCCGTGCTCAAGAAAAGCGCGCACAGTTGAAGCCGTGCCCTCCGGTTTAAGAGTAATGCTGCGGTTGCCCTTATCGTTAAAGGTATACATCTCCTTTTGCACTACATCCGTAGTATCCCCTACGCTTCTCAAAAAAAGCTCGGTATGCTCAAAGGTAGGGGTGCGCAATTCATAAAATCCATAGTTCTCCGCTAATTCCCTTATTATGCGCTCCAGCTCATGCCATTTATATACCTCTGACGGCAATACGTCTTTTGTTCCCTTGGGGGCCTGAGTAATTACAGCAGCCATAAAAGTCCCTCCTGAAATTTATATAAAAAAAACACCTCTTAGCTCCGGGGACGGGCTTCTGCCCGCGGTGCCACCCCGCTTGCGTATATAAAAATAAATACGCCCACTTAAATTACCGTTAACGCCGGAATACGTCCGCTCAGGGATGTCCTTCAGAAAACTATTTTACCAGAGAGCTTTCAGCCCCGGCTCCCTTTCTCTTTTGTAAAATCAGTTTCTTACTCTTCCCGTCATCACGCTGATAATATTTTAGCTAATAATATTTTATATGATAAAATCCTTTATGGCAAGCGGTTTATGCGCCAAAGCCATCTTTCCCTTTTATATTATTTTACTTGCCGGCTCATAAATAATCCTCCCTTGCCTGTGTAAAAGTTTTACTCTCAGTTTAAATCAAGCGTTTACGGCCGTCCGCCGCTGAGCCGGGCAAAAGCTCCGCTCAGCGCAAGCTTCACTTCCGGGGTGACCTTTAAACGGCTTAGCGGGAAAACGGCCCGGCTCCAAGGCCAAACCGTCCTCATTTTCTCTAGTATATATCCGTAAAATAATTAAAACCGCCCGGCCGTCAATCAATTTTCAAACAGCGCTTTTTTCCGCGCTATCATCTCGTCCACCCGGCTTATGTAGTCGTTTATATTTTTGCAGTTGGGAGCGCGCTCTATCCGGCCGTTTTGCGGAAATATCCGTTTGGATATGCCCCCCGCTCCCAATGCCAGAATATCTGTGGTTTCCTCCATAATATCTATATTATAAACGCATTCAAGCCCCTTGAGCGCATAGCCTACATTCTCTAAATTACCCGCCTGATACTTCTGCCTGTAAAGATAATATGGATTGTATCGGTCTTTTTCCAGCGTTTCCCTGGCAGTTTCTACCATGCGCCCGGCCTGTTCCTGAGATATTATATTAATTGCCGGCTCTCTCCCCAGGGACTGCGCAAGCGCCGAGCCCTTTTTAATTGCAAGCGTATGTACGGTTATATTCTGCGGGGAAAGCTTTTTCACCTGTTCCAGCGTATAGTTAAAATCCTCCAGGCTTTCCCCCGGCAAGCCCGCTATTATATCCGCGTTTATGCATTTAAAATTAAAAGTCCTTGCCAATTCAAAGCAATCGCATATTTCTTCAGGCGTATGGCGGCGGCCGATAAGCTCCAGCGTGCGCATATTCATGCTCTGGGGATTTATGCTTATCCTATGCGCACCCGCGCGCTTTATAAGTTCTAACTTTTTAAAGGTTATCGTATCCGGCCTGCCAGCCTCGACGGTATATTCACAGTAAGGCGTAAAAACATTCAGCTCGGAAAGCAATTCCTCAAAGCTGCCGTCGTCCAGAGCGGTAGGCGTACCGCCTCCGATATACAGGCATCTGACGCGCTTATGACATTCGCGTATCAGCTCTGCCATCGCGCGTATTTCTTTAATAAGCGCCTGCATATAACCGGGTATTAAACGCTCTCCCTTAGTTGCGTCTATTGAAGCAAAGGAGCAGTAAACGCACCGTGTTCTGCAAAAAGGGATACCGACATAAATATCAACCGCATCTTCTTCAGGCTTTATATAAGGGCGCTGGGCGTCCACTATTCTCAAAAGCAATTCAACCTTTTCCCTGTCCACGGCATAAATATCAGTGAGTTCCCTTATTATCGAATCTCTGTCCTTGCCGGTCCGTTCATATATCAGCTTTGTGGGCCGTATACCCGTTAACGACCCCCAAGGCAATTTTATATCAGCTATCCCGGACAGCAGCCTGAATACTGACAGCTTAGCGGCGCGCTTGCGCATGCGCTTGAGTATAAGCGGGTTGTTTCCCGAATCAATATCAAAACTGCATTCCGCCTCCCCCGCAGGAGAAGATTCCCCTGTTCGGAAAAACAGGGAGCTGCATTTAATTTTCCCGCTCTCCAAAACAAGCGAAAGCCGCAGAACAAAATCTGCGCCCGGCTGCTCAATGCTTATATCCGCCTGGGGATAAAATGCCCGTATACTCTCGGAAATATCATTAAAAAATTCAGGAGCATTGGAATCAAGAAATATTCTCATTTTTTATCCCAGCCAAAGCCTAAAAATGGATTCTCCGCCTTTTCATGGTCAAGAGTCGTGCTGCGGTCGTGCCCCGGATAAACTATATAATCTCCTTCCAGCGTAAAAAGCTTATTGCGTATGGAGTCCACCAAGGTATCATAATCCCCTCCGGGAAAATCCGTTCTCCCAATGGAGGAATTAAACAGAGTATCACCCGAAAAAATCATATTGTCAGTTACATAGCAGACCCCTCCGCGGGTATGGCCGGGTGTATGCAGCACTTTTATATCTGCAAAAGGAAGTTTTATTATGTCCCCGTCGTTAATAAGGCGGTCGGCCTCCGCCGGAGGAATGTCCCGGCGCGAAAATTCTTACGCCAGTCTTAATTCTGGGTCGTGAAGCATTTGCGCATCCAGCGGATGTATATATATTTGCGCGCCCGTAACCTCTTTAAGGGGGGCGACCGCGCCTATATGGTCAAAATGGCCGTGCGTCAGAAGAATGTGCCCTAATTGCAGCCCTCTCTGCTCCAATTCCATTAAAAGCCGCTTATGATTTCCGCCTGGGTCAATTATGGCAGCGTCCTTCCCATCATAAAGAATATAGGTGTTTACTTTTAAAAGTCCGGTATGAGTAGCAAAAATCTCCATATATAAACCTCTTTTGTATAGTTGGCTAGAATAATTTAGAACTGTCCAGCAGTATAGTCACCGGCCCGTCATTAACAAGGCTTATCTGCATATCTGCTCCGAATACGCCTGTTTTAACAGCCAGTCCGCGGGCCTTAAGCGCTTCTGTTAAATCCTCGTATAACCTCTGAGCGTTTTCAGGAGGCGCCGCCTCGGAAAAAGAAGGCCGTCTGCCCTTGCGGGCGTCCCCATAAAGGGTAAACTGGGAAACGGCCAGGACAGCTCCGTTTATTTCGGATAAGGATAAATTCATTTTCCCGGCACTGTCTGTAAATATGCGCAGGCCGGCTAATTTATCCGCGATATATTGGACGTCACCGGCAGTATCTGTCTGCCCTACGCCAATAAGGACAAGCATCCCGTCATCTATATGCGAAATTTCCCGGCCCTCAACGCTTACTGACGCTTTAGTTACTCTTTGAACGACTGCTCTCATAACTGATATCCTATTGATTCATTCTGTAAACTTCAATAACGCCGCTTATCTTCTTAAGGGTCTTGATAAGCTGCTGAAGCTGCGCTGTATTCTTTATTTCTACCGTCATGGTTATATTGGCCAGACCGTTTTTAGCCTGCGCGTTAATAGAGAGCATGCTTAACTGATTCTGATATATCTGATTAGAAATATCCACCAGTATGCCCGCCCTGTCATAACAGAGCATCTGTATGCCCGCAGCATATTCCGAATCCCCTTCAACTGCCCAGGCAACTTCTATTTCCCGCTCAGGCTCAAAGTCAGATAAATTGTTGCAGTCCTTCCTGTGAATGGACACTCCTCTGCCGCGGGTTATATAACCTACTATATCGTCTCCCGGCACGGGATTGCAGCAGCGCGCAAAGCGCACAAGCATATCCTCCTGGCCCTTTACTATTACGTCAGTTTTGGATTTAAGGATGGAATGGGGCTTTTTGTGTGCTTGTTCGCCCTCGCTTTCATTCTCAGCCTTTATAATCTTATGCTCTTTGCGGTATTCCTCAATAAGCCGCATAAGCACCTGGTTCATGGTCAATCCGCCATAGCCCACCGAAGCGTATAAATCGTCTGTGCTCTGAAGCTTATATCTTTTAAATATAGGCTCCAGCCACTCGCTTTTCATAAGAGAAGAGAGGGAATAGCCCTGCCGCTTGGCTTCCTTTTCAAGCATATCCCGGCCTTTGACAATATTCTCTTCCCGCAGCTCCTTTTTAAACCACTGACGTATCTTGGATTTAGCTTCGTTGGTCTTGACTATATTCAGCCAGTCCCTGCTCGGTCCGTGAGGAGAAGAGGAAGTCATAATTTCAACTATGTCCCCCGTCTTAAGCTGCGCGTCAAGCGTCACTATACGGCCGTTAATTTTAGCGCCTATGCATTTATGTCCTATGGCCGAATGAATGGCATACGCAAAATCCAGAGGCGTAGAGCCCGCCGGCAAATCAATAACATCTCCTCTGGGCGTAAAAACAAACACCTCGTCGCTGAAAAGGTCGGTGCGCACGCTCTCTATAAACTCGCGCGAGTCCCTGGAATCTGCTTCATATTCCAGCATCTTGCGCAGCCAGGCCATTTTTTCATCCATGCTGCTCTTTTTATTTGCATTGCCCTCTTTATATTTCCAATGAGCGGCTATTCCGTATTCGGCAGTCTCATGCATTTCATGAGTGCGGATCTGGATTTCAAACGGCGTACCGTTAGGCCCTATTACCGTAGTGTGCAGAGACTGGTACATATTAGCCTTGGGCATTGCAATATAATCCTTGAACCGTCCGGGCATGGGCTTGAACATGGTATGCACTATGCCCAAAGCGCCGTAGCAGTCCTTTTCCGAATCCACAATAATACGCACAGCAGTGAGGTCGTAAATCTGATCTATGCCCACATTATGCGCCTTCATCTTGCGGTATATGCTGTAAAAATGCTTGGCGCGCCCGTAGATGTCGGCTTTTATCCCCGCCTCCTCCAGCTTGGGCCTCATCATATCTATGACCTTTTTAATATATTCCTCCCGTTCGGCCCGCTTCTGATGTATACCGTTATATATGCTGAAATAGGCTTCAGGGTCAAGATATCTGAGAGAATCGTCCTCCAGTTCCCATTTGATTTGATATATACCAAGACGATTGGCAAGAGGCGCGTAGATTTCCAGAGTTTCATTTGCTATAGCTATCTGCTTTTCAGGGGGCAGACTGGAAAGGGTGCGAATATTATGCAGCCTGTCCGCCAGCTTGACAAGAATTACTCTTGTATCCTTAGCGGTAGCTATAAACATTTTCCTCAGGCTTTCTGCCTGCTGTTCTTCCTTTGAATCAAAGGTTATCCTGTTCAGTTTGGTAACGCCGTCTACCAGCGCCGCCACTTCGCTTCCGAACTCCCTTTCAATATCCGCATATTCATATGGAGTATCTTCTATTACGTCGTGCAGCAGGCCCGCCTGGATAGTTGCCGCGTCCATATTAAGATCCATAAGAATCAAGGCTACCTGGGTCGGATGAGATATATAAGGCTCACCCGACGCACGCTTTTGAGAGCTATGGGCCTTCTCGGCAAAGTCATACGCGCGCTCTATGCTTTGGCAGTCCTTTTCATTGTATTTTTCTCTTGCTTTTTTCATAAGCTCGTCTTTCATATATCTCACCCCTTTTCAACTGAAAGCTTTATATATCTATATTATGCGCAAATTATACGGCCGATTGCATAGCGCTCCGGCAGTCCCGCTTTTATATCAAATTTTCCCATAAGCAGCAGGTAATTATATTACCCTTTAAAGCAAAGCAATTCCATATATTATGCCTGCTGCTTCAGAAACTGCGTTATACCGCTGTATATTGTGCTGCTCTGCAATTCCGTTTGCTTTATATTAGGACTAATTTTGATAAATGTCAAATGGTTGCCCGATTCCTCTGCAAAAAAACCCAGCTGCAGGAACACATCCAATGCAAAAGCGAGAAAGGCCGGAGGCATGCTCCCATCCAGGCTGTGCGCCGTCATAATCAGGTTGTCCCTGGTCAAAAACAAAGCTGACTGCCGGCAGGTATGCTTAAGCAGCTTAAAGGCACGGCCCATCTGCTCCCTGGAAATATTATTATATTCCGGCCTGAGCTTTTCTGCTTCTGCCCCCGTATAAACATAAAAATCCGCATATGGGAATTGCTCAGAGAGAAAGCGTACAGTATTCAGCGGCGCTCCGGCTATAAAAACGCTGCTGTAGCCGTCCAGATTGATTTTAGAAAAATCCGGCCCTATGAGAAATATATTATAGCCCCCCGTCATGCCCAGCGAAGTATAAAAAGCAATATCCGTGCGCGGAGACTGCGCCCGCAGCAGCTTAACTAATCTGATGCACATATCCGGATGCGAACAAAGCACCGCCGTGCCTGAAATATCCTCCTGCATAAATTCAGCCAGACGCTCACAGAACTGTGAAAAATCCTCTTCCTCCATTCCCTCGTCTCCCTCTCCGTCCAAAGCAAATTGAGAATAGAAGGAGCGCATAATCAAATCGCAGTCCCGCTCAATTAAAGCAAGCAGCCTGCTTTCATTCAGCTCGGCACTGGCCGCGTCTAGCCTTAAAAGCACGCTGGTTATATCATTCCACCTGCTCAGCATGGGCGAAGCTATTACAGTATAATCAAAATCCTGATTCAATTCTATGCCGCTGTTCATATAGCTGTAGGCTATGCCTTCTATGGCCGTAGTGTCGCTGCAAAAGCTGGCCTTTAAATGATTGCTGTTCTTGCCTATTACGCGTATATTGGCCGGTTTAAGCCCGTCAAAGCGGAATTTAGGCGTAGGATTGCCCATGCCGAACGGCTCAAAAAGCTTAAGCTCCTCGCATACCCTGGGCGTAATCTCGCTTATATCCGCCCGCGCATCATATTTAGCCGAGGGATAAAAGCATTTGGGATTGATATTTTCCTTTATATAATCGTCCAAACCGGAGGACAATTCCTCCAGCAGTTCCTCTTTAAGAGTCATACCCGCCGCCATCTCATGCCCGCCGAATTTTATAAAGTAATCTGAAAAACGGCACAGCATCTCAAACATATTTACGCCCTGCACGCTGCGTCCTGAACCTGTCGCCAGACCATTTTCCAGCGCAAAAAGTATGCACGGCCTGTGAAAGCGTTCAACCATCCTTGAAGCAACTATGCCTATTACCCCTTTATCCCAGTCCTGGCTGGCAAGCACTATTATCTTGGCGTCCCTGATCTGTCCTGAAGTGCCCGCCATCTGTACAGCGCTCTGATATATCTCTTTTTCTATTTCCTGCCTTTCAATATTTAAGCTGTTAAGCAGCTGGGCATTTTCCTCGGCCTTATCCGGATTTATAAGCAGTTCCAGGCTTTTTGAGGCGCTTTCCAGCCGTCCTGCGGCATTTAAGCGGGGAGCTAAAGTAAAAGCTATATCTGAGGCGGAAAGCCCCTTAATATCCGTTCCGGCGGCCTCCGCCAGCGCAGCCAGCCCTTCGCGCTCCGCTTTATGTATTCTGTCCAGCCCCAGGCGTACTATCTGGCGGTTCTCACCCGTCAGAGGGACAATATCCGCTATTGTCGCAATAGCGGCTAAGTCTATATACTCCAATCCTTCAGCCTCTCCAAAAAGCGCGCTTACCAGCTTAAATGCAACGCCCGCGCCGCAAAGCTCGCTGTATGGCTGGCCGCCCGGACGCTTAGGGTCAACGCATATACAGTCGGGCAGACGCTCCGGGAGACTGTGATGGTCTGTAACGACTATATCCATCCCCAGGCTTTTGCCCAATTCCACCTCTTTATACGAAGATATGCCGCAGTCCACTGATATAAGCAAATCATATTTGCCCGCTACGGCCTGCATGGCCGCTTCATTCAGGCCATAGCCCTCCTGGTGCCTGTCGGGGATATAGTAATTTATATCGGCGCCTGCTTTCTTTAAGGCCAGATAAACTATGGCGCTGGCACAGACTCCGTCCACGTCATAATCGCCGTAAACCACAATCCTGCTGTTATTTTTTATATGCTTATTTATCAGCTCACAGGCCTGAGGCATATCGGTAAGCAGCATGGGATCAAAAAAAGCCTGCGCCTGCGGATGCAAAAAAGCCTGCGCCTGTTCAGGAAGAATATAGCCGCGGGTATATAATACCTCCGCTAAAGGCCGGGAAATTTTTAGCGTATCAGCCAGCAGCTTAACCTTATCTGTCTCTATAAGAGAACTTTTTACCGCCGGTTTAAGTACTAAGGGCATAAGAATCAAACCTCTTTATATAATAACTAACTAAAAATTATACAAAATCCCTTCCGCATAATATACGGAAGGGATTAAAACATCATCCTCTGCCTCAGCTATTTTTCTTGTCCGCCCTATCCTTAAATAAGGACCATATAAGCGGATTAAGCATGGTTGAGGTATACATACTGGACAGAATACCAACTATAATGGGCAGGGTGAAATTCTGTACAGAAGCAACGCCCAGAATAAACAGCACACCAACAGTCAGCAAGGTGGTAATGGAAGCAAACAGCGTCCGCCTTAACGACTGCTTAACGCTCAGGCGGGCTACTTCATAATTAGACATACCCGTGAGCTTTTTGCTGTTCTCCCTTATGCGGTCAAATATAATGATGGTATTATTGATGACATAACCTATTATGGTCAGCAGAGCCGCTATAAAGGTCGCGTTAAGCTGTACCTGGAACAGGGACATAACCGTTATAGTTACAAAAACATCATGCAGAAGCCCGATAATGGCCGTAAGCCCTGAATAAAGCTCAAAGCGGAACCAGATATAAATCAGCATGCAGCCTGCCGCAAGCAGAACCGTCCAGAAAGCCGCAGCCGTTACTTCGCTGCTGACTGTGGAATCCGAGCCCTCCGATTCAAAGCTCAGCAGCTCGCTCATTTTGGCAGTAAGCAGCTGGGCTGTAACAGCCTCTTTGTCAGCGTCGTTAACCGAAAGGGAAAGATTTACTCTGTCCCCGTCAAATGTCACCGAAGCGCTCTCTCCTGCAACGGCTACTACCGTATCTATAACAGCCTGCGTATCAAAATCCTCGCCCAGAACGGCAGAAGCAGTAATAGTACCCTCTTCTACATCATAGGATTCAAACACTAAATCAAAATTGCCCGTTTCGCTTTTCAAATTGTAAAGCAGCAATTCGCTGAGCATATTTTCTAACGACATGCTGTTAAGGTTTATCTGCACCTCAGCCTGGGTGCCGTTTGTAAGGGTAAAATCAGAAGTATAATTGTTTAAAAAGCTTTCCACGGCTTCATTATAAGCATCCTGATTTATGCTTACGCCAAAATCCAGCCTGTATGTCATTGTTCCATTTTCAACAGTATATTCAGGCGAAAGCATGCTGCGGTAATAGTCGTAAAGCATGCTGGCCAGCCTGTTCTCCACAATGCTGTAGCCGTTGGTATTTACAACGTCGCTTGAATTTGCAGAAGAGGAGGAGGAAGCGGAAGCGGAACCCGAAGCCGAAGCGGAACCCGAAGCGCCCGCCGTATTAGAGGCAGAATTCCCAGCCGACTCTCCCGCCGTATTTTCAGCTGTTCCAGTGCTGTCGGGACTGGCAGCAGCAGAAGGGCTGCCGGTATTTTGAGCAGTCTGCCCTGAAGAAGGGCTGGCAGAAGGCCGTGCTGACTGCGTGGACTGCGCAGAGGGGGTCATGTTCGCAAACTCTTCTTCATCAACATAGAACTGTATACTGTAGGCCGTATCGCCCAGTCTCTTAATAACCGCATCCTTGCCGCCCGCAGCAGTTACCATATCCTCTAAGACCTGGGTATCCAATTCGCGGCCCATATCTATAGTTACTATTTTGCCGCTTCTGAAATCTATGCCGAGATTAAGCCCCTGGGCAATTAATGAAACAATGCCCACCAAAATAACAACAGCTGATATTATAAAGGGCAGAAATTTCTTATTTTTCATTTTTATCTACCCCCTTCAACCCAAATACTGACGGTTTTACAACACCCAGGTTGATAAACAGCTTCATAAAGCCCTTGGTAACAACTACCGCTGTAAACATGGAGATTATTACGCCGGCCAAAAGAGTGGTGGCAAAATTGCTCACCTGCGGCGGAGAGAAGGGCAGAAGCATAACTATTGCAGCTATAATAGTAGTAATATTGGAATCAATTATAGCCGTAAGCGCTTTGGAGAAACCTGAATCCACCGCGCTGGCAAGCGGCTTCCCGCTCCTGAATTCGTCTTTTATCCTCTCAAAGATAACTATATTTGCATCCACAGCCATTCCTATACTCAGTACGATACCCGCTATTGAGGGAAGCGTGAGCTGGAGCCAGGGGAAGGTGCCCACAAAGAAATAGAAAATCATGATATAGACATATAATGCCATATCGGCAACCAGTCCCATAAATCTGTACATTATAACCATGAACAGCATTACCAGAATCATGCCTATAAGCCCGGCCAGGAGCGCCTGATTAAGCGCCTGTTCGCCCAGCGTAGCGCTTACCGTGGTGCTGCTGAGCTCAGTAAGCTTTATAGGAAGGGAACCGCTCTGAAGCACTACGGCCAAAGCCTGCGCGTCGCTCTGGCTTGCACAGCTTATGCTGGCCTGTCCGTTTGTTATGGCTTCTCTTACTGTAGGAGAGGAATGCAATTCTCCGTCAAGATATATGGAAATGGACTCATTATTGGCCGCAGCGCTGGTAGTAGCCGCAGCAAAAGCTGAAGTACCTTCCGAATCCAGCGTCAGACTGACCAAATATTCTCCCTGGGAATATCCATAATAATATGCGCTTGAAATATTCTCCCCCGTAAGAATTACATCGCCGTCGCTGTCGCGGAATTCCAATTCTCCCATCCGGCCGACCAGACTGTATATTTCATCGGTGGACTGCACGTCGGGAACCTCAACGCGGATGCGGTTTGTGCCCTGCTTAGTAACAACGGCCTCAGTATAGCCCTGACTGCTCAGCCGTTCTTCTATTATCTGACTGGCCTCATCAATATCCGCTTCATAATCTTCGCTGCCTGAGGTATCCGCTTCATAAAGGATGGTAACGCCTCCCTTGATATCCTGGCCCAATTTTACATTGGAATACCAAGGCAAAAATCTGTGATACCCTATGAGTATGCCTTCTCCGTTCCAGCCGAAAGCCCAAACGGAAGCCAACGCCGCAATTACTATTATAATAATCAGCGTTATAAGGCTCTTGGTCCTGACTGACTTCATAGCCCGTCCTCCTCGCGTAAACAATACTTACCTATTATATATTACCAAGGTAATTTAGTCAATATGGATGTTGTCCAATTTGTACAATTCTGACATATGCACATATTCGTCTGCATTATTATGAATGGAATTAATCTCTTCCTGGGTCAGCAGCCGCACTATCTTTCCGGGCGTGCCCATAACCAGGGACCGGGAGGGAATTTTTTTACCCTGTGTAACAACCGCGCCGGCAGCTATTATTACGTCCCGCTCAATGTAAGCGTTATCCAGCACTATCGCGCCCATTCCTATCATAACATTATCCTCTATGGTGCATCCGTGCACAACAGCGTTATGTCCTATTGTTACACAGCACCCGATATTGGTTATAGCGTCATGCTGAGTATGGATAGTTGCGTTATCCTGGACATTTGTATCCCGTCCTACCACAATTTTATTTATATCTCCGCGCAGGACGGCTCCCGGCCATATATTAACGCTCTCGCCCAGTTCTACATCTCCTATAACGCTGGCCATTTCATCAATATAAGCAGTTTCAGATATCTCCGGAGATTTTCCGTTAAAGCTTCTAATCATTACCCGCACCCTCCTCTAAAAACTTTATCGCATATATTGCCAAAGCGCATTCAAGGCGCTTTTTTTCAAGCAGGCAGGCCATTTTATACGGCTTATTAATATCCCCGTTGTAAATGTAAGCGTTGGCCGCGCAGCCGCCGCTGCAATAATATTTTGCCCAGCACCCGCCGCACTCCTCCTTGCTGAGGACATTGCACGCCTTATATCTTTTCTGGGCTTCACAGTCAAAAGTACCGTCCAGCACGCTGCCCATTCTGGTTTCAGGATTGCCCGCAAACTGGTGGCAGGGATAAATGTCCCCCGAAGGCGTAACCGCAACATATTCATTGCCCGCGCCGCATCCGGTCACTCTCTTTATCAGGCACGGACCCCCCGACAAATCCAGCATAAAATGAAAGAAATTAAAGCATTTATCCGTACCTTCTCTGTCCAGATATATCCGGGCCAGCTTTTCATATTCGGCGTAAATGCGTTCCAAATGCTCCTGTGTCAGGGCATATTCCTCTTTTTCATCTGTTACGACCGGCTCCAGGGAAAGCTGCTTAAAGCCATAATCGGCCAGAAATTCCACATCCTTTGAAAAATCAGTGTTATAAGCGGTAAACGTGCCCCTCACATAATACTTTTCCTGATTGCGCGACTGAGCTATTTTAAGCGCGTTAGGAGCGATTAAATCAAAAGAAGGCCCTCCCTTGACGGTTCTGCGCATGCGGTTATGTATTTCGGGCCGGCCGTCTATGCTCACTACCACATTATTCATTTCCCTATTGATAAAATCCAATATCTCCTGATTGAGCAGCAGGCCGTTTGTAGTTATGGTAAAACGGATGTTTTTATTATGCTTTTTTTCCAGGCTGCGGCCGTATTCCACCGTTTTTCTGACCACGTCAAAATTCATCAACGGTTCTCCGCCGAAAAAATCCACTTCCAGATTCCTGCGGGAGCCGCTTTTTTCCATTAAAAAATCCATAGCCGCCTTAGCCACATTTAAGGGCATAAGGGAGCGCTCCCCATGAAAATCGCCCGTTGAGGCAAAGCAGTACTGACAGCGCAGATTGCAGTCGTGCGCAATGTGCAGGCACATGGATTTTATCACGCTTTTATTGGCGGACGCGGCCTCTTTCACGGCGTCATTATCAGTTACGGCATTAAGCGCGCCCTGCTTTTCAAGCTCTTTGAGTTCGCTCAGCGCTTCAATAATATCTTCGCATTTATATAAATCAGAAAGCCTCTGGGTTATTTCCTTTTCCTCAGCGCCCCTCTCCATCAAAGAAGCTATGTCAAAAACGAGCTTGTCCACGCAATAGACAGCTCCGCTTTCCACGTCCAGAAGAATATATTTGCCCAGGCATTCAAAAGTATGTATCATTTATAAACTCCAGCATATAACAAAAAATCGAATCTGTGCCTTCCTTGCAATAAAGACACAGATTCTAAGCATGAATAAAAACTATTATTTTTTTTCGCAGGACTGATTGCCTACCGTGCATGAAGTTTTGCACGCGCTCTGGCAGCTGGCCTGGCATTCGCCGCAGCCCGATTTCTTAACATCCTTATTAAGGCAGGGCTTGCTGATAGTAACTATTCTTTTCATATAAAGACAACTCCTTTGTATGGCCAACGGCCAATCTTAATTTACCCGTAGACATTATACATTTTTTCCTGAGTTTCAGCAAGCTATTTTTTCTTAATGTTCGCAATTAATATGCCTGAAAGAAGTCCGGCCGCCAAACCTGTAAGCAAATCTACAACAAGGGTTTCAAGCGCGCTCCAGTCTCCTTTAAACAGAGAGAAAATGGCAAAGGAAAGCAGAATGTACAATACGCCCGTAAGGCCGCCGGCCAGATAGCCTCTCTCTTTTATGAATTTCAGAGTTACCAGCACGCCCACAAATATGCTGCCTATCTTTATAACCATATTAACCGCCGGTATAGCTCCGTCCCCTATATGGAAGAGCTTAACCAGCAAGGCAAAGAGCAGCAGCGCCGCAACTGTTACTATCAGTCCGGCCGCCGTGCCCTTTAAAAGATTCAGGAAATAGCCCAGCAGAGTATTGCTGCCAGTATTATGAGCAGCAGTTTTTCTTTTTGTCCGCATAATATGCCCCCTCTTAAATATATTTTAGCATTTTCAGCAGCTATGCTAAATTATACGGGGCACATTAAAAGGTTATGCCATTAATTTTCCAGGACGTCCAGCAGCACGTTGAAATCCATGCGCTCACCGCGCCGCAGGGCTGTTACCGTTATTTCGTCTCCTACTTCCTTGCTCTCCATAATTTCAGTCAAATCAGCAAGATTGGAAACAGCTTCGCCGTCCACCTCTACTATAACATCATCGGCAGTCATTCCCGCGTTGGCAGCCGGTCCGTTTTCCACCACTGAAGCTATGATAACGCCCGATTCTGCGCCGGTAAAGCGGTCATAGGCCGTGCTGCAGGTTACGCCCAGGCCCGCACGGGTTACTTTGCCGTCATTCATAAGCTGAAGCACGATGTCCTTAGCGTCATCTATGGGTATGGCATAACCCAGTCCTTCCACGCTTATAGCGTTGCCGTTGGAATCGTAGGTAGTAACCTCTTTAAGGGTAATAATGCCTACGACCTCTCCCTCTTTATTAAAGAGCGGCCCGCCGCTGTTGCCCGGATTAACCGCCGCGTCTGTCTGTATCATCCGGAAGCGCCGCCCGTCTGTATCCACAGTGCGGTCAAGCGCGCTCACAATACCTGAAGTTACCGTGCTGGAAAGCCCCAGCGGAGTACCGATAACCACAACCAGCTCGCCTACTTTCAAATCGCCCGAAACACCTAACGGCGCAGCCGGATATGTGCCCTCCTGGAGTATTTTTACAACAGCCAGTTCAGTGCGTTCATCCGTACCCGCAAGGCCGGCCTCCAATTCGGTTCCGTCCGAAAGGTATACCGTTATGCTCTGCGCGCCTTCCACCACATGGTGATTGGTAATTATATAGCCGTCCTCAGTAAAAATAACGCCTGAGCCCCATCCCTGGCCAGTAGCAGTTTCCACAAATATTGATACAACAGAAGGCCCTCTTTTTTCCGCTATTTCAACTATAGGTTCCTCCTGGGAAATAGCCGGAGCGGATACATCGGGAATTTCGGTAGTGCCCGGCCTTAATAAATCAGAATTAACCGCGCTTTGGGTATTCTGCGGAGCCTGAGCAGTAGATGAATTGAGCGGAGCGTTATTATTGAACCCAAGGCCGTCCAGGCTGTATACAACCGAAACGCCCACCACAGAACCGATTATAAGCGAACCGACTATAATGCAGATAACAGCGGCAACGCCTATGCCTCCCCGTTTTTTCTTCGGACTTTTAGGCGGTTCAGGCGGCGCCTGATAATTGCTGAAATTATTGTACGGAGCCTGATAATCGTTAAAGGGCGCTTGGGCGTCCTGTGCTTGGGATTGCTCTTGCGCACTCTGTTTTTCCTCTTCGGGAATGAAATTGTTCTGTTTGTCCATGTTCTATGTCCCTCCCGGGCGCATAACCGCCCTTTATTGGATTTAAGGGTTCAGGAGAGCAAAAGCAGCTCCTATTCACCCGTTGTTTTGGATTTGCCTTTGGGTGCAAGCTCAAGGGTGAAGGTGAAGGTTGAGCCCTCTCCCTCTTTAGACTGCGCAGTTATATCCTGACCATGCTGCACCATTATCCGTTTTACTATGGAAAGCCCCAGGCCCACGCCTTTGCTTCCCGTGCGGGATTTGTTCTCAGTATAAAATCTTTCCCATATATGGGGCAGAATATCCTGCTTGATTCCCGCACCGGTGTCTTTTATTGCCACAGCGGCCCGCCCCTCTTTAATACAGGAGGAAATGGATATCTCTCCGCCAGGCGGCGTAAATTTTATAGCGTTGTCCAGAAGATTTACCAGCACCTGCTCAATGCCGCCCTGATCGGCGTATACATTTATTTTTTCTTCTTTAAAAGCTATATTCAAGTCAAGCTGTTTGTTTTCCAAAGCATTTTCTTTTGTTATAATAACCCGCCTTATAAGCTCGTTTATATCAAAAACCGTCTTATGCAGCGGCATATTGCCCGATTCAATGCGCGTCAGATCCAGCATTTCCTTAGTAAGCCTGCTGAGCCTCTGGGACTCGGCCAAAACTATCTCCAGATATTTTTTATATTCGCTTTCGGGAATGGTGCCGTCCAGCATACCCTGGACAAAGCCGGTAATACTGGTAAGCGGAGAGCGCAGTTCATGGCTGACGTTAGCAACGAAATCCTTGCGCATTGTGTCGGTAGAAGCTAGCTCTTCCGCCATTTTATTAAAGCTTTTGGCAAGCTGCCCCACTTCATCCCTGGTCTTAACATATATGCGCTTTGAAAAATTGCCGTTTGCAATAGCCTTGGCGGCAGCATTCATCTGGGTCAGGGGCAGCACCATGCGGTAATTCATCATTATGATTAAAATGATGCTGAATATCAGCACGGCCGCAAGGGGCACCCATATGCCCGACATAATTTTATAATACGAATCGTATATGACGCTTTCATCCGAATGCATAACAGCTATTCTTTTATGAGTTTCCGAATTGGGCATATCGGCCGCCACAGCTACGGTGGAATATCTGGAGGAATATTTAGGGCTGAAATAATCCGCCCTGATATATACCGACCCGTTATTCATATTTTGCAGCAGTTTATTGAGCAGCCCTTCGTCCAGTTTGGCATTCTCATCTTCAGGCACGCTCAGGCCAAACAGGGCGGAACTTGTGCCGCAAAGGAAATTGCCCTCTTCATCATATATCTGTATCACCGCGTCAAATTCGTTGGCAATGGATTGCAGAAAACCCTGGAAAATATAGTCGTCAGGGTCGTCAAACTGAACCGCCATTCTGACCACTGCACTGGCCCTGCTTGAAAGCAGCTCTATGCGCACATTTGATATTTCCTTACGGCACGCTTCAAGCAGTACGCTTCCTACTACCCCCAGAAACATAAAAGCCATGAGCATGTAAAGGCCAATCATCTTAGCGAGTACACTACCCCGCATGCACTATTTCACCTCGAATTTATACCCTATGCCCCAAACGGTTTTTATGCTCCAGCCCTCAGGATCAGGCATCTTTTCCCTTATGCGCTTGATATGCACGTCTACTGTGCGCGAATCTCCGAAATACTCAAATCCCCATACCTGTTCAAGCAGCTGTTCGCGCGTAAACACCTTGTTGGGATGAGAAGCCAGAAAATAAAGCAATTCTATTTCCTTAGGAGGCATTTCCAGCTCTTTGCCGCGGAACACCACAGTATAGTCTGAAATATTAACTGTAAGGTCATTGTAGGTATATTGGTTTACAGTCTCTTCATGGGTGTTGCTGCGGCGCAGCATAGCTTTAACGCGCGCAAGCAGTTCCTTTGGCTCAAAGGGTTTTACGATGTAATCGTCCGCCCCTAATTCTAATCCGAGCACCTTGTCAAAGGTCTCTCCCTTGGCGCTCAGCATGATTATGGGGGTATTATTTATCCTGCGGATTTCCCGGCAGAGCTGCAGCCCGTCCATAACAGGCAGCATTATATCCAAAAATACCAGGTTAGGATTGCAGCTTTTAAATTTTTCCAGCCCTTCGCCCCCGTCATGCGCTGTTACCACCTCATACTCTTCCTTTTCAAGATACAATTTGACCAGTTCGCAAATATGGACGTCGTCGTCCACTACAAGAATTTTCCCTTTCATAAAACCGCCCTTTCCTTGAGCATTCTATAGCTTATTGTTTATAATTATACATTATATTGCATTAAAATCAATGAATAAAATGTTAATATATTTTTATGGCAATCTTAAAAGATAAAACGCCCTTCCTCTGCCGGTTTTCACTGCTTGAGAGTCACTATGGTCACACCTGCTTCCCCTTCGCCGTATCTGCCCGGACGCTGTTCTTTTACCCTGGGATGTCCCTTTAAATATTTCATTATGCCGCTGCGCAGGGCGCCCGTTCCCTTGCCGTGGATAATTGTCACCTCGTTAAGATGGGCCATATAAGCCTCGTCCAGATAGCGGTCTATATACATGCAGGCCTCGTCCACCGTTTGGCCGCGCACATCCAGACTGGTTGAAACGCTCAAATTGCCCCGCACGGCCCTGGAAGTATTGACAGGCGCCTTGGCCTGTGCTTCAGCCGGAGAAACATCCTCCAATTTAACATTCATCTGAAGTATGCCGGCCTGCACCTTTATTTCCCCCTTAGCGTTGGGCAGGCTCTGAACTATGGCGTTCTGCCCCAATGAGTGAACAAAAACCGTTTCGCCTACGCGCAGCTGTTCTTTTTTAATATTTCCTCCCGCCTTGGGCCTGTTATAATCCTTTTTATCAAGATCAGCTTTAAGCGCCCTGCGTTTTGTCTGCATTTTTATAAGCGCCTGGTCGTTAGCGCCGTCCATAAGCGCCTTCAATTCATCTATGCATTCCTTTGCCTTTTTATCCGCTTCCTCAATTATTTTTGCCGCTTCTGACCTGGCCTGAGCCAATATTTTTTCTTTCTGCTTTTCCAGCTGGGCCTTAAACTGCTCCGCTTCAAAACGTTCCTCGCGCGCGCGTTCTTTTTCCAGGGCGGCCTCCTCCTGTTCGCGCTGAGCCTCCTTAAGGTGCTCCTCCGCCTTAAGCAGCACATTTTCAAAGCGCACTCTTTCCGCCTTAAGCAGTTCTCTGGCTCTCTGGACCAGCCGGGGCTCCAGTCCCAGGCGCTCGGAAATGGCCAGCGCGTTGCTCATGCCCGGAACGCCTACATTCAATTTATATGTAGGCCGTAAAGATACCGAATCAAACTCCACAGACGCATTTTCCATTTTCTGAGCGGTCATTGAATACGCCTTAAGCTCGCTGTAATGGGTAGTAGCCGCCGCACGCGCGCCCAGATTTATAATATCCTCCAGTATGGCAATGGCCAGCGAAGCCCCTTCATTCGGGTCTGTTCCCGCGCCCAGCTCGTCAAAAAGCGCAAGGCTGCGCGGGGTAATTTCCTTCATAATGCGGGAGATATTGCTCATATGGGAGGAAAATGTTGAAAGAGACTGCTCTATGCTCTGTTCGTCCCCAATATCCGCAAATATATTATCAAATACGCTCAGCTGAGTGCCCGTATCCGCAGGCACATTCAGCCCTGACTGCGCCATCAGGCAGAAAAGCCCTATTATCTTAAGCGTAACCGTCTTGCCGCCGGTATTGGGGCCGGTTATTAAAAGCACGGTAAATTTATCGCCCAGCCAAACGCTTACCGGGACCACCTTGTTTTTATCAATAAGCGGATGACGGCCGTTTTTTATATTTACATATCCCCTCTCGTTCATTTGGGGACGGACGCATTTCAGCTGCACCGAAAGCTTTGCGCGGGCAAAGATAAAATCAAGGCTTATAAGGGCGTTTAAATTGCCCTCTATTACATCGGCGCTTTCCTTTACCTGCCGGGAAAGCTCCTGAAGTATGCGTTCCATTTCCTCATGCTCCCGCGCTGTAAGCATGCGCAGTTCGTTATTTATCTCCACAACCGCCATAGGCTCTATAAAAAGCGTGGCTCCGCTGGAGGACTGGTCATGCACTATGCCGCTGACCCTGCCCTTATTCTCCGCCTTAACAGGCAGGACGTATCTGTCCCCCCGCATGGTTATTATGGCGTCCTGAAGATATTTATTTAATTCCGGCTTCTTTATATATGAATTTAATTTCTCCCGGATGCGTTCATGACAGGAACGTATCTGCCTTCTGATTTGATAGAGCGCATTGCTGGCCCCGTCATGCATCTCATCCTCTCTTATTATAATTCTGAAAATTTCTTCTTCCAGCTGACGAAGAGGATAAATGGCCCTGGCCAGCCATGAAACAGGGGTATCCTCCTCTGTTTCAAGCGCCGCCGCCGTGCGGCGGGAAGAATTTAAAAAGCGCGCGGCAAGCAAAAGCTCCTTCATGGAAAGCGCCGCTCCGATACGCGCCCTTTTAATCAGCTCCTCCGGATTGTCAAAAGGCTCTACAGGGCTTGTGCCCTTTCTTAAAATTATGCTTTCAGCGCACTGGGTTTCTTCCAGCGCCTTTTCTACGGCGGTATAATCCTCCAGCGGAAGCAGCCCCTCCGCCATAACCCGGCCGGGCTCCGAAACGCAGCAGTCCGCCAGCATAGTTCTGATTTTATCATATTCAAGCGTCTTTAACGCACGCTTATCCAATTTATTTTTCTCTCCTTTTTAAATGCGAAATACTTTAAAGCCAAGCAATATTATTCTATTCCGCGCAGATAATGCCCGCGTGTCACGTCCTCTTTGTCATATGCGTCCCATTGAGCAAAGCTGAAAGCCTTAAGGCCCATTTGCTCCAATTCGCTTCTTTTATCCAGTAAGGACGTAACTTTACAATTATACAGCACATGCCGGCAAAAAGCATATTTATATTTCACAAGAGGGAAGCTCCGGCCCTGCTTATCTGTCAGAATATATTCCCCTTCGCAGCCTGAGCATTTTTCTCCGGCCGCCTTTCTGGGACAATGCATTAACAGCATCACCGGGCTCCGGCCCTCCAGCCGGATTTCAGCAGGAAATTTTTCTGCCAAAGCCCTTATATGCCCTTTATCCAATTCATATGAAAGACATATTCTTTCAGCCCCCCGGCGCATATAAAAAGCCGCCGAATAAGAGTTTAAAATATTCAGGGAAGGCCCCGCTATAAAATTAAGCCCATATTTGCGTGCAAGATATATAAATGCCGGGCTTTCAGCCAAAATGCCGTCAAAAGCACGCATATAATCAATATTTCTCTCTAAAATGGCATAATCCTGCTCAAGGCATCCGGCCAGCCCGGCAAAATATACTTTTTTATCCGGGCTGATGGATTGATATTTTTTTAACAAGTTTTTAAGTGCGTCATCCGAAAAGCACTCCCAGCTTACCGGCCTGAAATACACCGCCTGAAATTTTTCGGATGAAAGGGCGGTTTCCAAGCTTTCCAAATCATACACTTCAGCAATATTCATAGGAGTATAACTGCCTTCAGCACTATTATATCGCTCAGGCTCCTGCGGAGTGGCAAAGGAATAGCGGCTATGAGCCGACCGTCTCATATTATCAAGAAGTCCTTCAATGCTTTCCCTCCGAAGCCTGTTTATATCCGACAGCGTAAAAAACACGTTCTCGCAAAGTTTGACAATAATTTCACAAGCTTCAAACGGAGTGCTCCCCAGCTTTCTTAAAGCTGTCTCTATTGCGCCTGTATCAGGAAGAGCGCCTTTTCCGGCCTGGCACTCAATCCGAGCAGTAAAAGAATTTTTTCCGCACTGCGCCGTTAAGCACAATTTATTTCCTTCCTGATATAATACCATTTTTAGCGGCCGTTTCACCCGCTCATGCCTCAAGCCCTGTTTAATATTATCCAGCTGCTCGATACTGCCCGTTTTATATACCAGCGCATCCATACCGCCTTTAACATTCAGGCTGTTAATCTGCGCTTCGCCCTCACACTCATTGATTTTCCTGCCGTTCTGAATCAGGGAATAAACTTTCCCGCCCCCCAGCGATTTGCCGTTCTTACGCAGTTCTATACTGTCGCCCTGTCTTATTTTATCCGAAAAATAAATTTTTCTTCCGTCATGCGAAAGGCTTTTGCCGATTAATACGCCCGTATTATTAGGCTGCTGGCTGAAAATAATATTATCCCTGCTTAAATAATAGCCCTTAACAAACCCGCCTCTGTTAAATATTTCACAAAGTTCTTTTTTGGCTTCTGCGCTGTCAAAATCAGCATTATCCCTTATGCAGTCCAGCGCTTTTCTGTATTGGCTGACAGTAACGCCCACATATTCAGGACGCTTAAGCCTGCCCTCTATCTTAAGGCTGTCCGCCCCTGCTTCTATAAGCTTGGGCAGATATTCAATGGTGCATAAATCTCTGGCGCTTAGAAGATATCCGCTTTTTACAGCCTCGCCGTTTTTATATAAAGAATATTCCCGGCGGCAGGGCTGCGCGCACGCGCCTCTGTTCCCGCTGCGTCCGCCCGCCATGCTGCTTAAAAGGCATTGCCCCGAAAAACTTACGCACAGCGCGCCGTGCACGAATATTTCCAATTCTTTAGAGCACTTTTCTTTTATATGCCTTATATTTTCCAGAGGCGTTTCCCTGGCAAGCACTACCCTTCTAATATTGGACAGTTGCTCCAAAGCCAAAATATCGTAAAGGCTGCATAAGGAAGCCTGCGTACTGATATGTATTGGAATATCCGAATATCTTATAAATGCGTCTATCAGGCCCGCGTCCTGCATTATAAGCGCATCCGCCCCAAGCTGTGCAGCCTCGCACCCCGTTTCATAAGCGTGCAGAAATTCCTCGTCCTTTATTAAGGTGTTCAGCGTTAAATATGCCTTTACCCCGCGCTCATGGCAATAGTCAAACGCACGGGCCAGCTCCTGCATATCAAAATTGCCGGCCGATTTGCGGGCAGAAAATTCCTTGGCGCCCAAATATACGGCGTCTGCTCCGTACTGGACCGCCATTTTCAGGCCGTCAAAATTACCGGCAGGCGCAAGCAGTTCGGGTATTGCTTTTTTCATAATTATCCCTCTAAATCAAAAAACATTATCTGCTCGCTCTGGGACATGCCCTTTAGACAGCCGTTATTGAGCAGCACCTCCAGCACGCTCTTTGATATTTTGGTTCTGCTTATAAGATCCTCCTGGGAGGAAAATTCTCCGTCCGCCCTGGCGTCCACGATTGCCTGAGCAGCCGCCTCCCCCAGGCCAGCCAGCGCCGTAAGGGGCGGCCGTATTTTGTTCTCCTCATCTACTGTAAATTCCGTCGCTTCTGATTTATAAATATCTATATCGGCAAAATCTATGCCTCTCATCTTCATCTCCAGCGCTATTTCCAGCATGGTAAGTATGCCCTTTTCACGCGGGTTCAGGTTGGGCTGGTCGTATAATTCCTTTATTCTGTCTTTAATGCTCTCTGCTCCGCCCTGCATAAGATTTATCTCAAAATCATCTGCGCGTACAGTAAAATAAGCAAGATAAAACGCCACAGGATAATGCACCTTAAAATACGCTATGCGTATGGCCATAGTAACATAAGCGGCGGCATGCGCCTTGGGGAACATATAATTTATTTTCTGGCAGGAATCCAGGAACCATTCGGGCAAATCCGTCCCTTTAATGGCCTCTATCATCTCTTCGGTCATCGGCCTGCCCTTGCGCACCGTTTCCATAGTTTTAAAGGCTATCTTGGACGGAACCCCCTTTTGCAGCAGCCGGTTCATTATATCCTCGCGGGTACAGATTAATTCGGGCAGCGTAGCCTTTCCCTGCTGTACCAATACCTGCGCGTTATTTGCCCAGACATCCGTGCCGTGGCTCAGGCCGGATATCCTTAAAAGGTCCGCAAAGGTAGTGGGCTTAGTTTCTATCAGCATTTTACGCACAAAATTAGTGCCCATTTCAGGAATGCCGTAAGTACCCACAGATGTCCCAATCTGCTCAGGCGTTACCCCCAGAGCGTCGGTAGACAGCCATAGAGAGAGAGTTTGCGGGTCGTCTAAAGGAATTTCACGGGCATTAAGGCCGGTGAGACGCTCCAGCATGCGTATGGTGGTAGGGTCATCATGGCCCAGTATATCCAATTTTAGCAGAGTATCATGCAGCGAATTAAAATCAAAATGGGTTGTTATAATTCCCTTATCCTTATCATTCGCCGGGTATTGCAGAGGAGTAAATTCGTATATCTGGTATTCCTTTGGCAGTACCACTATGCCGCCCGGATGCTGGCCTGTAGTGCGCTTAACCTCAACGCAGCCCTGAGCCAGCCTGTTCTGCTCGGCTTTAGTAAAGCGCACATTATGCTCCTCGCAGTATTTAAGCACATATCCTATAGCGGTTTTTTCCGCCACGCCGCCGATAGTACCCGCACGGAATACGTTGGAGCTTCCGAAAAGCTCTTCAATATATTTATGTATGACAGGCTGATATACGCCCGAAAAGTTAAGGTCTATATCAGGCGCCTTATCCCCCTCAAAGCCCATAAACACTTCAAAAGGTATATCAAAGCCCTGACGGGAAAGAGGCTCGCCGCAGACCGGGCAGTTCCTTTTAGGCAAATCCAGGCCGCAGCCGTATTTCTCAATATCCACGTCAAAATCGCTGTATTTGCAGTTAGGGCAGACATAATGGGGCGGCAGCGGATTAACCTCGGTTATATCCGCCATAGTAGCAGCCAGAGAAGAGCCGACCGAACCGCGCGAACCAACCAGATACCCATCAGACAAGGATTTGGCCACTACCTTATGCGCGATAAGATACAGCACTGCAAAGCCGTGCTTTATAATAGCCGTCAGCTCTTTATCCAGCCTCTTTTTCACAATCTCAGGCAGGGGGTCGCCGTATATTTCGTGGGCCTTCTGCATCACCATCTGGCTTATCTCTTCCTCAGCGCCCTCCATCTTGGGAGTATATAATCTGTCCCTGGGGAAGGATTCCATTTTTTCGCACATGTCTGCAATCATGCGCGTGTTGGTTATAACTATCTCTTTTCTCTTCTCTTCAGGCAGATAATCAAATTCATCCAGCATTTCCTGAGTAGTACGATAATACATAGGACCCTGATTATCTGCGTCAGAATAGCCCTTGGCATTTTGAATTATGGTTCTGAAAACGGCGTCCCGCTTGCGCAGGAAATGCACGTCCCCAGTCGCCACTACCGGCTTATTTAACCTTTCGCCCAGCGCGATTATGCGCTTATTCAGCTCTCTTAGCTCCTCTTCATCCTTGACTATGCCTTCACGCACAAGGAATTGGTTGTTGCCTATAGGCTGTACCTCTAAAAAATCATAAAAAGACGCTATTTTCTCCAATTCCGCGTCCGAAGCCTTAGATAGAACCGCCCGGAACAGTTCCCCCGCTTCGCAGGCGCTGCCTATAATAAGGCCCTCGCGCAGGCGGGATATCTGCGACCTCGGCATTCTCGGCCGCTTGAAAAAATAATCCAGATGGGACATGGTTATAAGCTGGTAGAGATTAAAAAGTCCCGTCTTATTCTTGGCATAAAGCACTATATGGTATGTATCGCCGGTACCCGTTCCCTTTTCGCCCGAAAGCCGGTTCAAATCCCCAGCTGTAATAATACCGTCCTTATCCAGCTGCTCCAGAAGCTTTAAAAGCAGCGAGGCAGTTGCCTCCGCATCGTTTACCGCTCTGTGATGCCCCTCCAGCTTAATTTTATAATAATCGCACAGCTTATTGAGCTTATGTGATTTCAGCTGGGGCAGCAGCAGCCGCGCCAAAGCCAGAGTATCAAGGGATACATTATCATATCCCAAACCAAATTTATTGGATGCGAATTTTATAAAGGAAGTGTCAAAAGCGGCGTTGTGCGCTACCAGCACTGTTCCTTTGGCAAACTCCAGAAAATCCCGCACCGCTTCCTCCTGGCTGGGCGCGCCCATGACCATACTGTTATTTATATTAGTCAGCTTGACTATCTTTTCAGGAATATTGCATTTAGGGTCCACAAAGGTAGAGAACTTGCCTACATATTCCCCGTTTTTTATCTTTACGGCACCTATTTCCAGTATCTGGTCCCTCTGAGATTCTAAGCCGGTGGTTTCTATATCAAAGACTACATAAGTAAGCTCGGATAGTTTTGCCTGTTCGCCCAGCGCCAGCATAGGCGTGCCGTCGTCAAAAAGATATCCTTCTACCCCAAAAATAAGCTTTATATCCGCCTTTTGCTTGGATATGGCAGCCTCCAGATCAGGATAGGCCTGCACAACGCCGTGGTCGGTAACGGCTATAGCGTCGTGCCCGTAGGCTTTGGCCAATTTTATCAGCTCGCTTGGGGAAACCACGCTGTCCATCTCGCTCATGCGGGTATGCAGATGCAGTTCCACACGCTTTTCGGGCGCATTGTCAAATTCTTTAGGAGACTCCGCCTTGATTATGCTTTTAGCCATTACAACTATTTCGCCGGCAAATTTATCATATACGCAGTCTCCTTGGACGCATATGCGCTTAACGCTGTCCAAATTAGACTTTACTTCCTCTTTCTTACTGTTTTTTACAAACAGTTTAACTGTAATTGACGAAGTGTAATCGGTAATGTCTATTAAAAACAGGGTTTTCTCTCCGTTTTTAAGGGCTTTCTGTTCAACCGAAAGAATATCTCCCTCCAGTATCACCCTGCCCGTCAATTCATCAACGCTCTTTATATCAGTCTTCTGGCCGCTGAACGCGCCTCCGAAAATAACAGCGTCATCCTTATTAGGCTGAACTGCCGAAACCTCGCGCTGCATCAGCTTAGGCGCAGCCAATTCTTCCTCCAATTTGTCCCGTCTCTGGATATATTCGTCCAGCGCGTCCTTTTCTTCCTCTTCTGTCTGCGGGCAGAATGCTACGGCACACCGTCTGTTGAAAAGTGTTAAAAGCTTTTCCTGTATATAGCGGTCTATGCCCGCCCTGCTTAAAGCCATCCCTCTGGATGCTTCAAGATATATTTCCACCCGCTCCTGACTAAATTTCCAGCGGGCGCTTTCCATCAGCCGGGCATAAAAGGGCCGTTCCTTAAGCATGTCCTGCAAAAGCGCGCTCTGCGCTCTGTCCGGGCTAAAGCTGTTATCGGCTATATGTACGCGCACTTCCGCGCCGCACGCTTCGCGCAGAGCCCTGGCAACAACTTCCTCCTGCTCCTCCTCCAGAGGGCCTTCAGAAATAAAATAGGCGTTTATGCAGCGGCTCTCCCTGTCTACTTCCACCCCGCGCAGCTCCAGCCTGCGGCAAAGTTCCTCGCCGCAGCAATCATATATAATTTTACCTAATTTTGAGCGCTCGCCCATCGGCTGCATACAATCACCCGTCAATATCTTTTGTTAAAACTAAATAGCTGTTCAATATATAGTATCATACTTTATAAAAATAGTCACCTGCAAATTATAAATATTTGCTTTCAGAGTTCATAATTTGTTTACAAAAAAAGTTTAAAAAACACTTGACATTTCCTTTGAAAAGCATATACTAAAGTCAAAGAAAGTCAAAGACAATCTTTTGGAGGTGATTGCGAGTGTCGGCTATAAGCGACAGCATAGAGAAATTTATTCTCTCTTTGCTGGAGGAGGAGGATGCAATAGAACTTCAGCGGAACGAATTGGCTCATTATTTCTCATGCGCGCCCTCGCAGATAAATTATGTACTTGCAACCCGCTTCAATCTGGACAGAGGCTATGCCATTGAATCCAGACGGGGCGGCGGCGGATATATAAGGGTGGTAAAGGTCAATACTGATAAAAATGATTTTTTGTACCATCTGTTAAACGGAGGCATGGGAAAAAATATCAGCCGAAGGGAAGCCGAGGACCTCATTCATCAGTTATATTCCAATAACATAATTGATAAGAATGAAGCCAGGATAATGCAGGCTTCCATTTCAGACGATGCGCTCGCAGTGCCGCTGAACATAAAAAATATACTGCGGGCAGAGATTTTAAAACAGGAACTGATAGCTATTCTTAAAAAGGATTAGGAGGAATGATTTATGTTATGTCAAAATTGCAATCAAAATGAAGCTTCTGTAGTAGTAAATACTGTTATTAACGGCGTTAAGAGCACAAGGCACCTATGCTCCAAATGCGCTTCTCAGCTTGGGCTCAATTCCTTAGGCAGCTTTAACAGCATGCTGAACAGCCTGTTTGCCGGAGGGTTCGGCCTGGCTTCGCCCGAAAGCATTATGGATAAGGTCTGCCCCGCATGCGGTTATCATTTTCAGCAGTTCCGGAGCAACGGCCTGTTAGGCTGCGACCAGTGCTATGACAGCTTCAGGGAGGAATTGAGGCCTGTAATAAGAAGAATACAGGGCAGCGTTATAGATAAGCCCGACGTACCCGCCGAAGCGGCGAAGGCTTCTCCTGAGGATAAGCTCAAGGCCTTAAAGGAAGAGCTGAATAAAGCGGTTGCGTCCGAAGAATACGAGCGCGCCGCCCAGCTGCGCGACCAGATACGCGCCGAAGAAGAATCAAAAAAATAAATTAAATGAGAGGAAGAGTAAAAATGAACGATATAGTGCTTTCCACCCGCGTAAGGTTAGCGCGAAACATAAAGGGCAGGCCCTTTGTCAATAATTCTTCCCTGGCCATGCAGAAAGAGCTGGAGCAGGCCGTTATAAACCAAATAGCCAAAAGCGGCGAATATTCGGTTATGACTATGGACAGCATAAGCGAATTAGAAAGGCAGATGCTCTTTGAGAGCCATCAGATAAGCCGCGAATTAGCCGCCAACACCCAGAGCGGAGCTGTATGCCTGAAGAAAAATTCCAGGGTTTCAGTCATGATAAATGAGGAGGACCATATAAGGATACAGGCTATATCCAATGGTTTTTCGCTGGAGGAAAGCCTGGAACAGGCAGTTCAGGCAGATAAAGAGCTCCAGGAAATGGGGCTTGAATTTGCGCGGGATGCTAATTGGGGCTATCTGACCTGCTGCCCCACCAACCTCGGAACAGGCATGCGAGCCTCGGCTATGGTGCACCTGCCTGCTATAGCTCTTACCAAACGCATGCAGACGGTAATGGACAATATGTCTAAACTAGGCATAACCATCCGCGGCATGTTCGGCGAGGGCTCGGAGGCAAAAGGAGATATATATCAAATATCCAACCGCATTACCCTGGGAAATACGCGCAGTGAAATAGTCAAGCTGGTCAAAAACACCTGCGAACAGCTTATAAAAAGCGAAACTGAAATACGCGAGGCCCTAAAAAGCAACAACTATATCGCCGACAGGATTTGCAGGGCGTACGGAATCCTGACTAATGCCCGGCTGTTATCCAGAGATGAATTTATGAGCCTGTTCTCGGATATAAAGCTGGGAATAGGCATGGGACTTATAACCGCGGAGAATGAGGCGGATTTGGACAGCCTGATAGTAGATGTCCAGCCGGCCGTTATCTCCCGCAAGGAAGGAAAGGAGCTGACCCAAGCTCAAAGAGATGAAATAAGAGCCAGACTGGTTGCGGATCGCATCAGTCAAGCACATATAAATTAAAGCTGCCTCCCGACAGCAAATTAACAAAATCATCGGGAAGAAGGAGTTTTTATTATGATGTACGGAGGATTTACCGACAATGCGCAGAACGCGCTCAATACTGCCCAGGAGTTTGCACAGGCAAACGGCTTTAATTATGTCGGCACCGAGCATATTTTATACGGTATTGCTTCTGGGGACAGCGCCGCCGGAGAAGCGCTTCGGGAACACGGCGTTACCCCCGAAAGGATAGCCGAGCTGGCCAAAAGCCTTGTGGGCAGCGGAGATTTTAACATAACTGCAAACTTTGATTTTACGCCGCGCAGCAAACGAATATTGGAGATGAGCATGCAGCAGGCGCGGCAGATGGGACAAAATTATACAGGCACAGAGCATATGCTTCTTGCTCTGCTGAACGAACGGGACGGAGTAGCCGCGCGGATACTGGCCGAACTGCTTCCTGACCCCCGCCCCATGCTGGAAAGCATCTTTAATCAGCATGATTCGTCCGGCGCGCCGGGAAGCGCCCACGGCTCCAATAAGGGAGATAAAACCCCTATACTGGACCAATACGGACGGGATTTAACCGCCGCTGCCAAAAATAACGAATTAGACCCGGTTATAGGCAGGGACACGGAAATAGAAAGGATAATTCAGATATTGTCCCGCCGGACTAAAAACAACCCGATACTGCTGGGTGAGCCGGGCGTAGGCAAATCCGCGGTTGTAGAAGGGCTGGCCCAGAAAATAGTCCAGGGCAGCGTGCCTGAAAATCTTAAAAACAAGCGCTTGATTGCGCTCGACCTTACAGGTATGCTTGCAGGCGCCAAATACCGCGGCGAATTTGAAGAGCGGCTTAAAGGCGCAATTAACGAACTTAAAAAGGCCGGAAATATAATTCTGTTCATAGATGAAGTGCATACTCTTGTGGGCGCAGGCGCAGCTGAAGGCGCTATAGACGCGGCCAATATAATTAAGCCTATGCTG
>ERZ827524.938-NODE-938-length-32538-cov-6.430779_pt1 | contig 32538 bp, 29 predicted proteins | sample MGYA00519702_ERZ827524 | MGnify/ENA primary metagenome ERZ827524 (study PRJEB31778, sample SAMEA3449341) | human gut metagenome | biome: human gut; feature: human-associated habitat; material: faeces | place: United Kingdom | collected 2010/2012 ...
AAATAGTATAATATAATTTTTACGGAATCACAACCTCTATCCGTTCATTTGATGTCCCGGACAATCCGCTGATATGCAGTCCGCTTTCCCGGCATTTTGCGATTCCTTCTAAAAATCCATTCTCGATCCGTTCTCCCGGAAGCAGGAGCGGGATTCCCGGCGGATACAGGCTGACCGTTACCGCACTGATCTTTCCTAATGCACTTTCTAAAGAGATCTCCATTTTTCTCATGTCCTCTGCTTCCCAGACCGGGTAGACCACTTCTTTTTTTCCATACAATTCCTGCATAAAGAGATACGAAACATGTTCGTTTTCATCTTCTATTTTGATAGATTCTTCTACCGCAACATCTTTCCCTGTCTTTTTCATCTGTTCATCGATCGTATGAAGTGCTTCGGAAAGACTGAAAAATCCGTCCTCCGTGTCCATAATGCCGGTCAGTGCCAGTGCATAATAACCGGATGCCATCTCTAACTCCATATCCCAGTCTTTTCTTAATATGTCCATCAGTTCTTTTCCGGTCATATCCGTATCTCCCGTATAAATGAGGATTTTTGTAGGATCAAATGCATATCCCTCTTCTTTTGAAAAATCTTCTTCTGTCAGGACTTTTAAATGCTTTAAGTCTTGCACCTTCCGATAAAAGGTGGTCAGATTCTCTTCTAAGTCTGCAAAATACCGCTCACTCCGGCTCTGTAAGATCCTCACACACCGGTCTATCGATGCCATTAACAGATAGGATGGAGAAGATGTCTGATACACGCTCAGATATTTTCGTATCCTTTCGGGTGCGATCCGTTCACTCATGCGGTGGAGCACGGCTGTCTGCGTCAGTGACGGAAGTGTTTTATGAAAACTCTGGATCACGACATCCGCTCCTTCTGATACTGCAGAAGCCGGAAAACTCTTTGAAAATCCAAGATGTGCTCCGTGTGCCTCGTCTACGATGAGCGGAATGTTCTTCTCATGAACCATCCCTGCGATCGTTCTGATATCCGAAAGCACTCCATCATAAGTTGGTGAGGTGAGGATAACGGCTTTGATCTCGGGATGTCTTTTCAATACCTCTTCTACATCTTTCGGATGGATGCTGCCCTGTATTCCTTCTTTTGTTATGGACGGATAGAGATATTCGGTCTTTAACTCTGATAATTCCACGGCATGATAGACGGCTTTATGACAGTTTCTTGCCATCAGTATGGTATCTCCCCTCCTTGTGGCGGCACTGATCGCTGCTAACAGTCCGCAGGTACTTCCGTTTACTAAGAAAAAACTCTCTTTTGCTCCATATAACTCTGCTAACCGTTCCTTGCCTTCTAACAGGATCCCTTCCGGTTCATGCAGATTGTCAAACCCTTCGATCTCCGTGATATCCATGGAATAAGGGTCCATTAATGCATGCTCTTTTCGCTTATGTCCCGGCATATGAAACGGGTATATTTCTTTTTGACGATATCTTTCTAATTTTGCATCTAAGTATTCCTGCTTCATTTTTTCCTCGCAATCATTTGCATTTTGTGATATAGTATTGTCGATTCTAGTCTTTTACAAAGGAGGATTCCTATGGAGAATGCATTAGTAATTCTCTGTGGCGGTGACAGTTCACGCATGGGTTCTGACAAGGCCCTGCTTCCATTTGGCAACTGCTGCATGGTTGAATACCTTGTTCATAAATTTGAGCCATATTTCTCAAAAATATATTTATCCGTAAAGCAGAAGGGCATTTATTCCCATCTGCATTTAAACGTACAGGAGATTTCCGATATTTACCTGAATGCCGGTCCTTTAGCCGGTGTGTTCAGCACTTTGTCCATGATCGATGAAGAACGGGCTTTCTATATTTCCATAGATACGCCTTTTTTCGATCCGAAGCTGGCTGCACATCTCTTAGAAATGAGTGCATCCTACGACATCTGTACGATACAGCGAAAGGAAGACGAGACCGAGCAGATCCTTTCTACGGTTTACTCTAAGTCCTGCATTACCAAATTAGGAAAATGCCTTCTTTTACGCCAGTATTCTATTAAGAATGTTCAGGACAAATGTAAGACGTTGTATGTTCCGCAAGAGGACTTAGACTTTTTTCCGCCTCTTGATGTACAGTTTTTTGAACTCGATACAAGAGCTTCCTATTATCAGGCTTTACAGTATCTGCATAATTTAGAAGGAGATGCCATATTTCGGGAAACTTCCAGTTAATCGGTTAATCCAGATAACGCATTAATTCCGGCATCCAGTCTCCTAAATAGTAATTTCCCTCGGCAAGGGAATCCCAGATCGGACGATAATAAGCGATCATAACTTTCATGACCTCTTCAAAGGAAGGGGTCTTCTTTTTTTCTTTCTTTAAATAGGATTTCCATTTCTTTTTCATGTAAGAACTGCTCTGATATCCTTCAAACATCTCAAAACGCTCTTTTTTCAGTGGAATCTTTTGCTCTTTTGCAAGACTTTCTATCTGCTCCGTGACTTTTCTGCTGCTGTTCATTTCTTTGCTGAGCAGCTCATAGAGAATATAATAACTTCCAATGTCATTGATAAGCTCCATATCCCGCATGATACGGATAAAATGCTCCGCTAATATCCCTTCCATCGGATAATGCAGATATTCCACACTCCGCTCCTCTTCTAAAAACGGATGAAGCTCTTCATGGGAAGGCTCTGACGGCTCCTCTTTTTCCTGCTCTAAGACCAGCTGCACCGGGATCTGAAGTTCTTCGATTTTAGCACTTAAATATACGCAGATGCCTTCGTCCTCTTTTTCTACCCGGTATTTCCACCAAAGCTCTGCTTTTTTCTCATTCTGAAAGATCTTACTCATGCGGTGTATCACATTCCGCACGGTCAGCTCTTCTTCGCTTAAGATCATATACTCTAAACGTGTCGGTGCTTTCCGCCTGTAATACTCTAACGATAATATGCTGTTGTTTTTTAACCGGAAGTTCTCTGCCTCGTCAGATTCACAGACCGCCGTTACGGCTTCTTCTATGACAAATGCCGATAACAGGTTCTCATATGGGATTTTCAGTTCTTCACTCTTTGCCTTTACGGCTGACAGGCTCTTTTTGGACATTACAGCCACACCCCGATCCTATTGCGTACTTTTTCTACCACTCGACGCTCTCTTGCATACATCATGAGTTTTGCGATGTCTTTTTCTTCATCTTTGATGAATGCAAGCAGTCCCTTTTTCAGACTGTCTGCATCTAACCTGTCCTCATATTTCAGACAGTCGCAGATCAGACGCTCTTTTTCGTATATCTTTATCTTCTGTCCGTTCATATCGAAGGTTTCGACACCCATCTCTAAGACTTTCGTTTCCGTATAGTATGGATGTACGATCGGATAATCCATCTTAAATCTGGATTTTGAAGTGTTCTTATCCACCGCAATACTCCATATGTAAGGACGTTCTTTGAGATATCCCTGATAATAAAGACCGCTCTCCATACACAGCACTCCATCCGGGAACAGCACCGGTATGATCTCTTCTTCGGATTTCTTACGATAACCTAAGGAATAATACCCGCTCTTGATCCTTTCTAACGTTCCTTCCTCTACAAATCTCTGGAGTACCCGGTAGTCCAGACCTAAGGTATACAGCTCTGACGTTTTCGCTACCCCGCCCTTTTCTTCGATCAGCTTACGGATTGCTTCTAGCTGCTGCTCTTTCTTCTCTTGTCTGGATAATCGTTCTTTCTTCTCTTCTGCCATTTTTTTCCGCTCCATAGATGTACTTTTGGTATTTTTATATACTTATTATATGCTCTTGGAAAATCCCTGTCAAACCTGCCAAATAGAATATAGGCGTTATTTTATATTATACTTTGATAATTTATAGCAAGTATAAATAATAAAAATTTTTCTAAACAGAAAAAATATGCTATAATCTATATCATCTATTATAAATAAATCCATTAAATGGAAGGGAGATTTTGTTATGAAAAAATGGAATAAGTATTATATGTCTATTACAATGATTATGATGATATTAACCTATATCATATCTATTATTTTTTCATTTAATACCAATAATTTTTCTGATAAGGAACGTAAAATTATAGTCAATATACTACTCTTAATGGTTATCTTAATACTACTCGCCATGCTTATCTTTTTTGTAATTCATATGTTTATCTGTATGAAGCGAGGAGTTCACAATATTAAGGAATGTGATGATGAACTTTTTCAGAAAATTGACCAATATAAAAAATGTTGGGGTGAAGACAAATACAGTTATATTAAACAACTCCAGATTATAAATCTTTATTATAAAAAAAATGGAAAAGTTGACGAACTTGTAAAACATAAAGAAATAAAAAGATTGTATGCACGCGCTGATTTTTTACTTACACAAGTTTCTTTTTTTGATAATTTTATAACTTGTTTTTATTCATTAGTCATATCTGTTATTGCATCATTTGTATGCCAAATGATGCAATGTGACAGTGTATTACCTATGTTGATTTTGTTAATAGTCATCGTACTTTCTTTTTTGGGAATTCTTTTATCAAGATATGCAAAAAAAGGACAGGCAGGGTCATATACATATTATATTGATAACTACGAAAGGGATTTATTATTACAAAAAATTCAAAAATTAGAAAGTCAATTAACTATAAAGTCTGATGATGAACAAACTTTAGAAACCAAGCAAATTGTAATAAATGAACTTATTAAAATTAGACAGAAGAATCATTCTAAAAAGCAAAAGGAAATTATTGAAAACGAGATAAATCAAGTTAGTCGCTTAGATTTATGCATAAGTAATTATAATAAAGTTCATATTCAAAAAATATACATTAACGGTTTTACTTGTTGTTTAGTATATGATAACAAAAAAGGAAAAGGAAATAATTATACTGGCAAATCAAACCTAATAAATCAAGAATATGCAATATTATATGAAATATTAAATAAATACCAACTCATTTCATATTATGAAGATGACGCTCTTTAAAAACTTCTTTATAATAAACCAAACATTTTAATAAAAAAACGAGGGGATTTACCATGGACCATCAAACCATGCATTCTACACTTCGCAAGAATCCGTCACGACAGACCTGCGAAACCATTATCAAGCGGATTCTGATGACGGAGGTTTTAGAAAAAGGAACAAACCGACACTTTAAGCAGGCTTCTGATTTCATGTCTTACTTTGAATCTCTTTATCCTGCTTCCGACAGTCTTGCCAAACAGGTGCAGCGGGCTGTCAAATCCATGAATATGCCAAAGGACTCTAACGGCTATTTTATCATCAATAAGTCCAGAGAACAGTTAGAACAGGAAGAGGATCTGCGTTATCTGTTTCAAAAGGCTTCCGCTTCTGTCGAGCCGTTAGAAGAATATGAGACTGTATTTTTAAGAGCGGATGCTAAGTTAGCTTCCTATCTGATGGATACGATCGAAGGTTCCATTACCTTTCAGGATAAATACATTACGATGGTAAAGACTTCTAATGGGATCCTGTTCTATACTTTAAATAAACCTGTTTTGGTAACTCTTTTAAATAGTCTGATAGAACTTTAAGTTAGATATTTTAATGTGAATTATTTATACATTATCTGACATTTTATTTATTTTTTCGATATGTCTATAAATAACAAAAAGGACAATTTCTTCAACTTAAAATTGTCCTTTTCTATATTGTTTGTCTTTGATTTAAGTCTTATTTTATTTCCTGCGCCATTTCTTTTTCGAATTTCGGATGATGGTATAACGTGGGTCCGGTTTATTTCGCTTTCTGTCCACTTTCGTCTTTATCACAAAGGAGTTATCGGAAACATATCGTCCGATCAGTGCTAATGCTGCACAGACTAATACGATGATCACTAACATCACAATGGTATTTCCTTTGACGTATGCTGTCTTTTCTCCCTTTTTGCCTGCTTCTTTTGTATTGTCAAATGGGAACTTCTCCGGCTCTGCTTTTGTGACCATGATATCGGCTCCACCCACAGCATGTCCTGCATAGGTGTATTCCAGACGGCCGGCACTGTTCTTTGATTCACCTTTTTCTTTCACTTCTACTTTCGCATCTTCAAAAGAAGCGGTCTTTGGAAGGATGATCCCTCCGTTTTTATCCAAGCCTGCAAAGGACTGATCCGTATTCAGGATTCCCGTATCCTGTATCTTGTCCTTGGTATATGCTTTTTCATTATCTTTGACACTGAATATCTGGAAATTGTCAAAACAGTAGTTGAACAGATTTACCGTGTCTTCAAAATGCGCCGGTGCCTGTGCATTCATAACGACACAGACTAGGGACATTCCGTCACGCTCTGCATAAGTGACCAGTGTACTGTTTGCCGCTACGGTATATCCGGTCTTTCCTCCGGTACATCCATCATAGATATATTTTGCCGTACGGAACGGATAGAGCATATTGTGGTGATTATGTAGTGCGGTTTCGTCTTCATGCTTATTGGTCGGAGGAATGACATAGACCTTCGTACCTGTAATCTTACGAAATTCCTCATTCTCATATGCGGCACGGGCAATCAAAAGCATATCTCTCGTTGAGGTATAGTGCTGCTCGTCCGGAAGACCGTTCGTGTTATTAAAATGCGTATTCGTACATCCTAATTCTTTTGCCTTTTCATTCATCATATCGACAAACTTGCTGACATCACCACCGCCGATATGCTCTGCAACGGCATAGGCACATTCATTTGCAGATTCGAGCATGACTCCGTAAAGACACTGCTCTAAGGTCATCTGCTCCTCTAAATCTCTTGAAATATGGGAGGTGTCTCCCTCGTTTTTGTATACCGCATCCGCTGAAAAAGTAACGATATCGTCCATCTTTCCTTTTTCAATGGCGATCAGCGTTGTCATGATCTTCGTAATACTTGCCGGGTAATGAACCTCGTCTACATTCTTTTCATATAATACAGCTCCCGTGTTCATTTCCATCACCATCACACATGGGGATGCCGTTTCCGGTGCCTGCGGCCAGTATTCAGATGCCTGTACCGGGATCATGCTGCCTGTAAATATTGCCGTTATGCTTAAAAAGAGTGCTATGCCCTTTTTCCATCTGTTTTTCTTCATTCTTTCTTCTCCATATTATCATTCCCTGATATTTCTATCTTCTATTTTTAAAATTGCTCACTATTTAATAGTATAATCTCCCTCTCCTCTTGGTGCAACTTATTTTTTATAAACTCTTTTTTTTCCTGTCCTTTTCATGTAAAATATGTATTGCAAAATGATTTTATAGGAGTGACATTATGAGACTTAGGAATATTCCGGGCGCAGATGAAGCAATCGCTGACAGCCCGCATTGTATACAGGAACCGATGGCAGAAAAAGGGCGCTGGCATCTGATATTTGGAAATGAGAATCCGATCCACATTGAGATCGGCATGGGCAAGGGGCAGTTCATCATGCAGCTTGCAAAAGAACACCCGGATATCAATTACATCGGAATTGAGCGTTATTCTTCCGTACTACTCCGTGCTTTACAGAAAATGGAGATAGAGCCTCTGCCAAATATCCGCTTTTTGTGCATGGACGCTTCTATCATTACGGAAGTCTTTGATAAAGAAGAGGTCGCTAAGATCTATCTGAATTTTTCCGACCCATGGCCAAAAGAACGCCATGCAAAACGCCGTCTTACCAGCCGGCAGTTCTTTGAACGCTATGATAAGATTTTAGCAGGAAACGGTGTGGTGGAATTTAAAACGGACAATGATGATCTGTTTGCTTTCTCTATGGAGGAAGTAGCAGAAGCCGGATGGACGCTTGATGCGCATACGTTTGATCTGCACCACGACCCGGTCTTAAACGAAGGAAATGTAATGACTGAATACGAAGAAAAATTTTCTTCTCTCGGACACCCGATCCATAAATTAATTGCAAGGAGGTCTTTTTCTTGAAAAAATATTCTACCGTCATCTTTGACTTAGATGGAACACTTTTAAATACGATCGAGGATTTAACGAATGCCCTGAACCATACGTTGCAGGAATTTGATATGCCGACCAGAACGCTTCCTGAAGTCCAGAGCTTTGTCGGCAACGGACTGCGGCTTCTTTTAATCCGTGCCATTCCGCAGGGTGAACAAAATCCACGGTTTGAAGAGGTATTTACTGCGTTTAAGGCGTATTATACCGACCACTGCAAAGAGGCAACTGCTCCGTATCCGGGCATTATGGAGCTTTTAAAGACTTTACAGGAACATCATATCCCGATGGCAATCGTTTCTAATAAGAATGATGCAGCCGTCAAACGTCTTGCAGCAGATTTTTTTGAAGGAATCATTTCTGTTGCAATCGGCGAAAAAACCGGCGTGAGAAAGAAGCCTGCACCGGACACCGTCTTTACTGCCTTAGAGGAATTGGGTGAATCTGCCGACTCTGCTGTTTATGTCGGGGATTCTGAAGTAGATTTACAGACTGCTGCAAATTCCGGTATGGACTGTATCAGCGTTGCATGGGGATTTAAAGGACGTACCTTTTTAGAAAAAGAAGGGGCATCCCACATTGTGGACACCCCGGAGGAAATCTTAGGCTTCCTTATTTAAGATTTCTTCCATCTCACGAAGAGATGCTCTCATATTTCTCATTCGTTTCTGGATAAAAGATTTGTGATAAGTATAAAAGAGTATTTTGTTAAAGATATCCATTTTTTATTTTATCTTATGCAGAATACTCTTATCTGCTCTTGGAAAATTCGATCTCTATCTTTGTTCCTTTGCCTTTTTCACTGGTCAGCTCCATATGAGCACCGTGCTGCTGGATAATATGTTTTACAATGGCAAGTCCGAGTCCGGTTCCTCCGGTGGACTTCGAACGGCTCTTATCCACCCGGTAAAATCTTTCAAAGATTCTTTCCTGATGTTCTTTGGAGATTCCGATACCGTTGTCCTCGACACAAAGATAGATTTTTCCCTTTACAGGTTTTACCGTAACTTCTACCTTGCCTCCTTCGTTATTATAACGGATGGCATTGTCACAGAGGTTGTAAACTACCTCTTCTAGCATTTCCCTGTTGCCCTCTAAATAGGCATTTGTTCCGTGTATGGATATGTCAATACCATGGTTTTCGGCAGAAAACTTCAGCATATTTACACAGTCCTCGGCTATCTTGTACAAATCTATCGCTTCATAGATCACCTTCTGCTCAGAGGTATCTAACTGGGACAGACGAATCGTATCGTTAATCAATGTCAACAGACGTTTTGCGCTCTTATGAATCTCTCCCGCAAAACGGATGGTTTCCTCTTCATTCGTCATTCCATTCTGTATTAACTCCGAATAGCCGGAAATGGCTGTCAGCGGTGTCTTTAATTCATGCGATACATTTGCCGTGAACTCCTGCCGCATTTTTGCATTCATCAAAATATTTTTATGCTGCTCCTGTATCGTATTGATGAACGGCATCAATTCCTTATAAGTTGTGATATCGTCTAAGTGGTCCAGATTCTCTGACATTTCCTCTATTGGCAACAGCAGGCTTTTTGTCAGAACATCTGACAGCATCTTACTGATTGCAAAAATCACAAGAATCAGAATCAGAATTGCCGGAGTAACCTTGATAAAGACACTCCAGATACTTCTGGATTCTTTGGCAACACGAAGAATATTTCCATCGTCTAACCGTACGGCATAGTAAAAGGTACTCTTATCCATAGTATCCGAGGTACGGATTGCTTTCCCGTTGCCATGCTTTAATGCCTGACGCACCTCCTGCCGGTTTGCATGGTTCTCCATTTTTTTTACATCCGCAAAACTGTCGTAAAAGACTTTTCCGTCTTTTTTTATCATTGTGATCCTGAGGTCATCCACATCAGGATCGTATTCTCCCTGCAGGATCTGATCGTATGACTGTGTCTCTTTGATGACATCTGCATAGGTCTTTAACTCGTCTACAACTTCACTCTTAAATAATTCATAAAAAATAACGGTAGATAAACAGAATGTTAACAGAATACCTACCGCCGAAATAAACATAAATTGAAGATTTATCTTTTTTTTCATCTTATCACTACTCCAATCGATATCCTACATTACGCACGGTCTTGATCCGTTTTCCACTTTCGCCTAACTTCTGACGGAGTGTCTTAATGTGCATATCAAGGGTTCTCGATTCTCCTTCAAAGTCTACTCCCCAGACGCGTTCCATAATTACGTCACGGGAAAGAACAATGCCAACGTTCTGGAGCATAAGTTTCAAAAGTTCAAATTCCTTATAAGTAAGCTCGCAGGGCTGACCCTGCACGCTTACTCTATGTTTCTCATTATCAATAGAGATTTCACCTAAGGACAAAATCTTTGATTCGTCCATATTCATACTTCTGCGAAGAAGCGCTTTCACTCTGGAGATCAGCTCCATGACTCCAAATGGCTTTGTCAGATAATCGTCTGCTCCTGAATCCAGCCCCTTTACCTTATCAATTTCCGTGGTTTTCGCTGTTACCATAATGATCGGAACCTTTCTGGTTTCCGGATTCTTTCTGAGCTTTCTTAAAATCTCAAGTCCGTCCTCGTCCGGAAGCATGATATCTAAAAGGATCAAGTCCGGAACCTTATCCGAAAGTTTATGGTAAAAATCTTTTGCACACTCAAAATCCATTACCGTATAACCACTGTTTTTTAAAGAAAATGTCTCAATTTCTCGAATATTCACATCATCTTCTACAATGTAAATCAAAGCCATTTCATCACCTGCTTTTTTATTTGTCAGCTTTACCTATCTGATATTTATTATAATACATCTGATATAAGTTCTGGAAGTCTTTATTATCCTTCTGTTTTACTTCATTCAGATATTCGTGTGTTTCAAATCCATCTTCTTCTACCTGGATCAGGCAGACTGCGATGTTTGAACAGTGATCTGCCACACGCTCATAGTTTGTCAGAATGTCTGACAGGGAAAGTCCGAGTTCAATCGTACATTTTCCTTTACGAAGACGTTTTACATGATGATTCTTGATCTTTACATTCAGATCATCAATGACTTCTTCTAACGGCTCTACTCTTTCAGCAAGTGCCATGCTTCCTGACTTATATGCCTCTACGGATAGATCCATGATCTCTTTTACTGCTTCGCCGTAGGTCACTAACTCGCCTTTTGCTTTTTCTGAGAAAGTCTCCTCTTTTGCCTGCATTTCCATTGCAGTTTCGGCTAAGTTCAAAGCGTGGTCACTGATCCGCTCAAAATCTCCCATACAATGGAAAAGATTTGATACCGTATGGTTATCCTCGTCTGACAGAGGTTTTCCACTTAACTTCATCAGATATGTTCCAAGCTCGTCCTCATAGTGGTCAATCATGTCCTCTAAACGGAAAACATCTTTAACTTTTTTCTGGTCATAATCGGTAATCGAATCAATTGCATACTCTAAGGAACGCTGTGCTAATTTTGCCATTTCGATTCCAACATTCTTACACTGGGCAACAGCAAATGCCGGCTTCTCTAAGAAACGTGTATCGAGAAGTTTTGTTGCATCCGGGATTTCCTCCACTTTTTCGTCTTCGGTCTCCGGAATCGTAAGTGTTGCCAGTTTTACTAATACCTTTCCAAATGGAAGCAGTACCAGTGTTGCTGCAATATTGAATGTACTGTGGATCACCGCAATACCCATTGGGGTTGCCGCATCGTTTAAGAAATCAAAATGTACAAACGAGTTGATCGCATAGAATGCCACCATGAACAGTACCGTTCCGATAATATTAAAATAAAGATGTATCAATGCTGCACGTTTTGCATTTTTCTTCGCTCCAATGGAAGAAATCATTGCCGTAACACAGGTTCCGATATTCTGTCCCATGATAATCGGTAATGCGATTCCAAAACTCATCGAACCGGTTGCACAAAGAGCCTGCAAAATACCTACCGATGCAGAAGAACTCTGAATAACTGCCGTTAAAACAAGACCTGCTAACATACCAAGAATCGGATTGGTGAAAATCATCAGGATATTTGTAAATTCCGGCACATCTGCAAGAGGTTTTACTGCTTCACTCATAGTTTCCATACCAAACATCAGGACCGCAAATCCAAGCATAATGGATGCAATGTCTTTTTTCTTGCTGTCCTTTGTCAGCATCATCATAAAGATTCCGATTAATGCTAAAATCGGAGCGAATGAGGACGGTTTTAAAAGCTGTATAAAGAAGTTCTCGCTCTCAATTCCCGTCAGACTCAAAATCCAGGAAGTGATTGTTGTACCAACATTGGCACCCATGATAATTCCCACTGCCTGGGATAATTTCATAATCCCGGAGTTAACAAAACCGACAACCATAACTGTCGTTGCCGAGGATGACTGAATGACTGCCGTTACTCCTGCACCAAGTAATACTGCTTTAATTGGTGTAGATGTCAGTTTTTCCAAGATCTGTTCCAGTTTACCACCGGAAGTCTTTGCAAGACCGTCTCCCATAACATCCATTCCGTACAGGAACAGAGCCAGTCCGCCTACCATTGTCAATAAATCAAAAAAATCCATCTCTTCTCCTCTTAAATTTACATACTTTACTATTTTTTTACACTATCAAAGCCATTGTAGGTGGGGTTTGTAAAAAACAAGGGGTATTTATGTAAAATCTATGTAAATTTTCGAGGTTAGAAGTATTTTCCTCCGCTATTTTCCTAGCCCGGATGGTTTCCTGTGATAGAGAAGATTACCCATTCCGCAATATTTGTTGCATGATCTCCGATTCTCTCAAGATACTTTGATACCATGAGAAGATCTGCCGCCTGTTCTCCGTTGTCCGGATTCTGATGGATCGCATCGATCAGTTCTGCTTTGATCTGATCAAACAGATCATCGATAATATCATCACTTTCGATGACTTTTTCTGCTTTTTCCAGATCTTTTTCTACATAGGCTTCGATGCTCTTTACCAGCATGACCATTGCCTCTTTTGCCATGGTCTGCAGATGTTCAATGTTTCTGATATAAGGAGTTCCTGCCATTAAGATCGTCATTTCCGAAATATCTGCGGCATGATCTCCGATTCTCTCCATATCTGTTATCATCTTCAATGCTGCGGATATCTGACGCAGATCCCTTGCCACCGGCTGCTGCTGTAAGAGAAGTTTCAGACAAAGACTTTCGATCTCTCTTTCTTTTTCATCGATCTCTTCATCGAAATCTACAATCTCTTTTGCTTTTTTGGCATCCTGTTTCATCAATGCGGTAATTGCCATCTCGATTGCTTCTTCTATCAGGCTGCCCATATTAATCAGTTCATTGTTAAGCTGCTCTAACTGTCTGTCGAATCGGTTTCGCATTATCCAAACCTCCCTGTAATGTAATCTTCTGTTCTCTTATCCTTCGGCATAGAGAATAATTCTTCGGTATCTCCATATTCGATCATGTCTCCTAATAAGAAAAATGCTGTCTTATCCGAAACACGGGTTGCCTGCTGCATATTATGCGTTACCATAATAATTGTATACTTATTTTTCAGATCAATTACTAAATCTTCGATCTTTGATGTGGAGATCGGGTCTAATGCAGAAGTCGGTTCATCCATCAGAATGACCTCCGGTTCTACTGCAAGTGCTCTTGCGATACAGAGTCGCTGCTGCTGTCCTCCCGAAAGACCAAGTGCACTCTTTTTCAGACGATCCTTTAATTCATCCCAGATCGCTGCATTTCTTAAAGACCGCTCCACGATCTCATCTAACACTTTTTTATTACGGATCCCGTGTGTCCGCGGTCCGTATGCAATGTTGTCATAGACACTCATTGGAAACGGATTCGGATTCTGGAATACCATACCTACTCTTTTTCTCAATTTATTGACATCCATGTTTCCGTAAATGTCTTCTCCGTCTAAGGTTACGGAACCTGTAATCTTACATCCTTCTACTAAGTCATTCATACGGTTCAGACATTTTAGAAATGTGGATTTTCCACATCCGGAAGGTCCGATAAAGGCTGTGATCTCGTTCTCAGCCAGATCCATATTGATATTTTTTAACGCGTGGTAATCCCCGTAATACAGATTGAGATCTTTGATTTCAAATTTGTTTCCCATCTGCTCCTCCTATTTTTTCGTAAATTTTTTTGCCACAAAATTAGAAAGCATATTGATCAGAACTACAACGATCAGTAATACGACCGCTGTTGCATATGCCTGATTTGTGTAAAGTCCCTCTTTTGAAAGACTGTACATATGGATTGCAAGTGTTCTTCCCGAACTCATGATGCTTGAAGGAATCTCTGCAACCGTACCTGCCGTATAGATCAGCGCTGCTGTTTCACCTACCATACGTCCGATCGCAAGAATGACTCCTGCTAAAATTCCCGGTACTGCTGACGGAAGAACGATTTTAAATATGGTACGCAGTTTTCCTGCTCCAAGTCCAAAACTTCCTTCGCGGAATGAATTCGGAACTGCTAACAATGCCTCTTCCGTTGTTCGCATAATGACCGGAAGCACCATAATGGATAAGGTCAGCGCTCCTGCTAAAATGGAATAACCGCATTTTAACGTTGTAACAAAGAATAACATTCCGAACAATCCATAGACAATAGACGGGATTCCTGTCAGTGTTTCAGCCGTAACACGGACGACTTCCACGAGTTTGTTTCCTTTTTTTGCATACTCTACTAAATATATCGCTGAAAAAATTCCGATTGGTCCTGCTATACATAAGGAAAGTAAGGTAATGATCAGTGTGTTTATAATTGCAGGAAGCATGGACACATTTTCGGTCGTATACTTGAGTGCAAAAAGGTCTGTGCTTAGGTTTGGGATTCCTTTTACTAAAATGTAGATCAGGATAAAGCCCAGTGCTAAGACCGTCAATAATATTGCCAGTTTTGTAAGTAATGCAAGAAGGAAAGAACCCGGATGCTTACTGTAATTTTTTAATTTTTGTTTTCTTGTCACCTTGTTGATCGGTTCTTGTATTTTCATTTCAACATCCATTAATCAGCCCTCCTTCTTTTTAATACGGAAAATAACAGGTTGATCATCAGAATAAATACGAACAGTACCACACCTGTTGCGATCAACGCTTCTCTGTGAAGGTCTGTAGCATATCCCATCTCGATCACGATATTTCCGGTCAGGGTTCTGATCCCTTTAAATATGCCTTTTGGCATTCTTGCCTGGTTTCCTGCAACCATGATAACAGCCATGGTCTCTCCGATCGCTCTTCCGATTCCAAGGACAATTCCTGCCATGATTCCCGATTTTGCTGCCGGTACAACGGTACAATATACACTTCTTTCATGTGTTGCACCCAGTGCCAATGCACCTTCGTAATATTTATTCGGTACGGCACGGATCGCTGATTCCGATACTCCGATGATCGTTGGAAGTATCATGATTCCAAGCAGTATGGATGCCGTTAAAATACTGTTTCCGTTTCCTTCAAAGGTATTGCGGATAAACGGTACAAGTACGACCAGTCCGAAAAATCCATATACAACCGACGGGATTCCCGCTAACAGCTCAACACCCGGTTTGATAATTTTGTAAATTCCCTTTGGACAGAACTTCGCAAGATAGATTGCGGACAATACACCGATTGGTACTCCAATGATGATCGCTCCTACCGTTACATAGATACTTCCAAGGATCATTGGCCAGATTCCAAAAATATTATTTCCCGGTCTCCATCTCTGTCCGAAGATAAAATCGCCAAATCCGATTTTCTTCATTGCCGGTATTCCATTCATGAATAGAAAAATACAGATTAAAACAACCGATATGATGGATATACATGCTGCAATGAGGAATATGATCTCCATCAGTTTTTCTTTTCCTTTACATTTGTTCATATCATTTCTCTCTCTATTTATTTTCAGATACTACGGATACCCGCTTGTCAGCGGGTATTCTGTTCTTTATTTGATTACCTTATTTTAAATGAGGGAAGGAGCCATAGCTCCTTAACCTTTTTTACAGCTCATCCCAGCTTGTTACATCTCCTAAGTAGATATCTTTTACCTGGTCGGATGTGATGTCATCTAATGTGTTGTTTTTGTTTACGATGACTGCGATTCCGTCCATTGCGATTGCTGTTGCTTTTAACTCGCTCTCGCTGTCTTTTAATTCACGGGATGCCATTCCGATATCACAGGTTCCTTCCATTGCTGCTGTCATACCTGTTGTGGAATCACTTTCCTGAACTTCAATCTCTGCATCTTTGTTTACTGCTAAGTATGCTTCTTTTAATTTTTCCATAACCGGTGTTACAGAAGAAGAACCTGCAACTACGATCTTACCTTTTGCTCCGTTGCTCTCGAATTTTCCATCTGATACGGAAATGTATCCGTTGTCTTCGATTACTTTCTGTCCGTCATCACTCATGATGTAGTTGATGAAATCCTGTGCAACATCACTTACGTTGTCTTTTGTTGCAATGTTGAATGGTCTGGAGATTTTGTAAGAACCATCTTTAATGGTATCTACGCTTGGCTCTACTCCGTCTACCTTTAATGCCTTTGTTGTGTCATCTAAAGAACCTAAAGACGCATAACCGATTGCGTAATCATCTCCGGCTACTGTGGTCATCATAACTGCTGTGCTGTTTGCAATAACAGCTTCCTCTGTTGTCATGTCCATCTTTTCGCCATTTTCTTCCTTCTGTACTCCAAACAGTTCGATGAATGCTCCTCTTGTTCCGGAACCATCCTCACGGGATACTACGGTAATATCTGAGCTTGTATCAAATCCGTCTGACTTCTTGTCACCTGTTGCCTCTGTCTTTGCAGAATCATCTTTTTTGTCGTCTGCACTGCTGCCGCATCCTGTTAATGCACCGATCGTCATTAATCCGGCAAGTAATAAACACACTGTTTTTTTCATCTTTTTTCCTCCATATTATCTGCTTCTTTTTATAAAATTTTATATTTCCTTCTCTTTGGAAGGTATGATTTTATTCTAAAAACCCTATGTAAAATATAAAATCACTCTTATGTAAAATGGTGGTAAAATGTAATTAAAAAAATTACACAGACAAAACTCTATCATTTCGTCTGTGTAATCCTATAATTTTTCTGAAAAAATATTTTGTTTCTTAAACTAGCGGGCTGCACAAAATATGGAATGATTACAATGCAGTTACTTTTTCACTGATCTTCTTGATAATACGGACAACCGTTTCCATTCCTTCTACCGTTACATGCTCCATTGGTCCGTGATAAGCATATCCACCGGTTCCAAGATTTGGGCAAGGCAGTCCTTTGTGGCTGAGTGTTGCTCCATCGGTTCCGCCACGGATCGGGTCAGGTGTCGGTTCTATTCCGTTTTCACGGATCGCTTCCTTTGCAATTTCAACAATTTCCATATGCTCACGGATAATCTCATTCATATTGCGATAGCTTTCCTGTATTTTCAAGGTAACTGTTTCTTTTCCATATAGATCCTGCATCTCTTTTTCTATTTTTTTCAAATAATCGATTCGATTCAAAAATTTCTGCATATCGTGGTCACGCACAATATAGGAAAGTTCTGCTTTTTCCACATTTCCGGAAATATCGGTCAGATGATAAAATCCCTCTCTGCCCTCTGTATGCTCCGGTGTCTCGTTCTTCGGGATTTTGGACTCTATCTCACAGGCAATGGCTGCTGCATTGACCATAATGTCTTTTGCTTCTCCCGGATGTACGTTCACTCCATGGATCACAAATTCAGCACTTGCCGCGTTGAAATTTTCATAAGCTATTTCGCCCTCATATCCGCCATCTACCGTATATGCAAAATCTGCTTTGAAATAATCCAGATCAAACAATTCCGCCCCACGTCCGACTTCTTCATCCGGCGTAAATCCTACCCAGATATCTCCGTGAGGGATTCCTTCTTTCTGGATTTCCTCTACTGCCTGCATAATTGCTGCTACTCCTGCCTTATCATCAGAACCCAGCAGCGTTGTTCCATCGGTTGTGATCAATGTTCTTCCTTTTAAAGAAGCTAAATGTGGAAAATCCTCTACTTTTATATAAGTTCCACTTCCCGGCAATAAAACATCCTCACCATTATAATTTTCGATGATCTGCGGCTTTACATTTTCTCCTGAAAAATCCGGTGCGGTGTCCATATGCGCAATAAATCCCACTGCTTTCTTACCTTCCATTCCCGCAGTTGCCGGAAGCAGACCATAGACATAACAATGTTCATCTAATCTTACTTTTTCTAAGTTGAGTTCTTTCAATTCCTGTTCTAATACTTTTGCAAGCTCAAACTGCCGCTTCGTACTTGGGATGTTCTCCTGATCATCTTGAGAGGTTGTCCAATAAGATACATATTTTAAAAATCGTTTTTCTACTGCCATGTTTTGCTTTTGCTCCCTTCTGTTAAAATATGTTTATGATTAATATTATTAATCGTCAATAAGGAATGATCCATCTTGCTACTTAAGCTGTTAGAATATAGGTAGCAATTGAATATCTTCTCCGTTTATTCTATTATTATATCTCTCATCAATATGAAATCTATACTTTTTCGTAAATTAGCAGGCTGCACAAATGAAGTATGGAACGTTTCTTTTTGTGCAATGGAAATGAAACTCAGGAAATCGTGAAGCCCATTGGCGCACACGATTTCTGCTTTCAGAGGTTCATTGGAATGGTCTGCACAAGGAAACGTGGAATATTTCATTTGTGCAGCCCTGCGGAAACATTTACAAAAATATAATTTCAATATCAAACCCTTATTGCATAAAAAAAGCACCATCCCCAATGTTCTTCTAACATCGAAAACAGTACTTTCAAAATGGGTCTTCAGGGGTTCGAACCCTGGACACCCTGATTAAGAGTCAGGTGCTCTGCCAACTGAGCTAAAAACCCATGCATTTTTCAACGCAAGAATGATTATACTGTACTTTTTTGAAAAATGCAATACATTTTTTGAAAAAAATTCGGATTTTAGAGCACATTCTTAAGAATTTTCACATTTACACATTGCTAACCAGTTTTTATGAATGGATGCAGATATATAGATTAGATAAGTTTTTTCAAAAACCTCTATAGAGTTTAAAAAAGCAGAGGAGAAACTTCTACTTTAATTTTTTCCATGCTTTTTCAATATGAATATTGGTTTTATCCTGTCCTCTGGTCTTAATCATTTTCTTTCTTATTTTCTTTTCAGCTTTAATCATCTTTTTTTGTTCTTTTTTTTCGGCTTTTGCCATTTTTCTTTGATATTTTTTATATCTTCGTTTTCTCTGTTTTCTCTCTCGTTCTTCTTGTTTAATAAGTTCTTTTTGATATATGATTCGATTTTTGTATAAGTATCTGAAAGTAACAGCGAATATAATAATTAGAACAAAGAGCTCTTGTTCATTTGTCATTTTCATAACTCCTTTTTTCCAATAGTTTAGCATAAGGGAATAAAAATTACAAATTCTAACAAAAATGACACCTCTTTCAAGGTGTCATAATATCATATATAATTAAAAGTCAGTGTTCTTCCAGCTGAGCTAAAAAACCATACATTTTTTAACAGATTTTTTATAAATTTGCGATTAATGCTGCAATTTCATCCGGAGTCATCATTTTGTTTGGATCTGACATATCCGGAATCAGCACTTCTTCTTCCTCTTCTTCAACTTCCTCTGCCGGTTCTTCTACCTGGATAACCGGTTCTTCTGCTACCGGCTCCTCTATTAATGGTTCCTCAACCAGTGGTTCTTCTATGGTTGGTTCTTCCATCAGTGGTTCCTCTATGATTGACTCTTCTACTATTGGCTCTTCCATCAGTGGTTCTTCCATGATTGGCTCTTCTATGACCGGCTCCTCTATCAATGGCTCCTCTATCAGTGGTTCTTCTACGACCGGTTCCTCAATCAATGGCTCTTCTACGATTGGTTCTTCCATGACCGGTTCTTCTATAATTGGTTCTTCCATGACCGGTTCTTCTTCCATCGGTTCTTCCGGCTGCGCATTTTCCATAACAGGCTGTACCGGCTGCTGCATAATTACCTGTGGCTGAGAAGATGTAATGGAGTTTACTGCCTGGAGGATCTCATTTCTCATATTCAATTCTAATTCTTTTATGGAAGAACTCAACTCCTGCTGTCTTAAAATCACTTCCTGCAGACGCTGTTCCATATTCTGATTCTGACCGTCTAATAATTTTTCATTATTGTTCTGCAGTGTTCTTTCAAAACTCACGATCTTTTCTAACAATTTATCATTAGAATTCATAAGTGCATCTGCATTTTCTTTACTTCTGTTAATATTGATCTTTGCAAATGCTTTCTGTGCTGTTAATAATTCTTCTGTTGGAAGCTGGAGATTTTTTTCAATATAATCCATTCTCTGAAAGACTTCATCAAATGATTTCTTGATGATCAGATAACTTGCTTTTTCTGACTTCAAAAGACCTTCATGCTCTTCTTTTTCTTCTCTTAACTTCTGATACTGTAGCTGCATTACGCTGTTCATCAGCACATAAGAAAAAATTAAAAATACTAGACCAAATCCTGCTAAGTAAATCGGATTTCCCTTTAAAATAATCATGGTATACAATTCTGCTAAAAATGACAGTACCATAATTAATACGGAAAATGTGATTTTCAGTTGGCTGTTTTCTCTTTTCTGTTCCCCTGAATTCCTTTTGCTCATGTGAAATACCTCCGTGTCATCTAAGTAAAACGCTTTTGGGTGACAAAAGCATTTTTAGAACGTCATTATTAAATATATTATAACGTTTATGACATCGGATGTCGATGGTTTTCTGCAACAATTTCTCCCTATTTTACTTTAACTTCTCTCCATCCTTAAAAGCATTTCCCCAACCACGTTACCGTCTGATGAACACATTTTTTCAGTTGCATTAACTATGGTGTTGTGAAGTTCAATCAACTTTCAGCATCCGATACCCCACGCCAATGTGTGTTTGGATATATTGTGGAGAGTTCGGTTCTTTCTCGATTTTTTTACGAAGTGTTGCCATAAACACACGAAGGGAAGCAATATCATTATCCCAACTACTTCCCCAAATGCTTTGCGTAAGGAAAGTATGGGTCAGAACTTTTCCTATATTTCTTGTCAACAGGCAAAGCAACTTATATTCAATAGGTGTTAAATGCAACTCTTCTTCATTCAAATAAGCACAACCTGCAGCATAATCTACACGAAGTTTTCCGTTTACAAAAACAACCGCTTCGGCAGGGGATACTTTTTGCATCATCGATAACCTTCTTTGCGTGACTCGTAGTCTGGCAAGCAGTTCCTCAACAGAAAATGGCTTTGTTAAATAATCATCTGCGCCAGCATCCAACGCATCAATTTTATCGGTATCTTCACTGCGAGCACTGATTACGATAATTGGCATGTTTGACCAAGTACGGATTTTTTTAATAATCTCAACACCATCCATATCAGGAAGTCCTAAATCAAGTAAAACAATGTCAGGATTGTGTGAAGATGTTTCTAAAATTGCCGATTGACCATCGGGTGCCGTCAGATATCGGTATTCGTGCGTTTTTAAGGTTGTTGTAATTAAATTTCTGACAGATGTGTCATCTTCTACAACTAATATTAGTGACTTATTCATATACTTTGACCTCCCCTGCCGGTAATGTAAATGTAAATACTGTTCCGTGCGGCAGATTATCTGAAACAGTAAGTTCTCCGCCGTGGGCGTTAATAATGGACTTGCACAAAGATAATCCGAGTCCTAAACTTCGGCGGCTGTCTGCAATTTGATTTGCACCGCTATAGAACATGTCGAATATCCGTGGCTTTATTTCGTCAGCAATTCCGTTTCCGTCATCCGATATAGATACGATTGCTTGTTTTCCCCGCTTTTCTGTCCGAATAACAATATGAGAGTTTTTAGGTGTATATTTGATAGCATTATCAACAATATTGATGATTACCTGAACAATAAGCTTTGCATCCATTTTTGCAAGAAGAAATTCTTCTTTGCTTTCAACGGAAATATGATGTTCTTCACTCTTTCGGTTAATATGATGTAACGCTTCTGTGATCACGTCATCCATCAAATCTTCCGTTATACGGAGATTCAACCGTCCTTCTTCAATCCGGGTTACAGCCAGCAAGTTTTCTACAAGGTTAATCAGCCACATGGAATCATCATAAATATCCATGTACAGCTGCTTTTTTGTATCATTATCAAAGAAATCGCCGTTGGACAAAAGATTGCTGGCATTACCGGAAATGGATGTCAGCGGTGTCCTCAAATCATGTGAAATAGCACGCAGCAGGTTCGCTCGCAACTGTTCATTTTTTGCAAGTATGGCCGCCTCCTGTTTCTCACGGGCATTTTTCTCATTTTCCAAAGCCAGGGCACATTCTCCGAGAATGGATAGTAGAATACTGTTTTCAAATGGATCAAGAGGTATTTCCCCCATCACGATTCCAATAACTCCATATACCATACTGCTGCTGCGAACAGCAAGGTACAGGCATTTTGCATTGGAAAGCGTTCCTGTTGTAGCTCCGGCACGTTTATTGTTTTTCAATACCCAGCCGGCAACGGCCTTTTCATTTTCGGAAATACACGATTCCAAATTTTCTTCAGTTACAGAAAAAATATGCGGCGTATCCAACACTTCTCCATCAGCTAAATAAAAAACGATATCTTTTCTCAAGAGTTTAATGAGCTGATTTGAAGTTGCAGATACAATTTCATTTTTATCTTTTGCCTGTCGCAATAGCTGGTTTGTATCAAATAACACTTTGGTACGGTAAGCAGATTGTGCCGCCTGTTTTGCTTGGTTTTTAATCCGTATAGCAAGAGAACCGGTTAAAAATGCCAACAACAACATGATAATAAAGGTAACAGGATAACCCTGATCATACGCCTGCAAGGTAAATTGAGGTTCCGTAAACAGGAAATTAAAGACCAAAACACTTACAATCGAGGAAATTAGGCTGTATATCTGATGTTTCGTGATGACAGCGGTGACAAGAACACCTAAAACAAAAACAGTAATGATATTTGCTTCGTCAAATCCAAATTTCTGGAAAATCATTCCGACTAAACTGGATAAAATCAGAATCGCAGTAGATTTTAATGTATCAGTGACAGAGAATACGATATGGTTCTTTTTCCTGCCCCCTCTTGACTGATACACTGCCGCATTAGAAACCGTATCCGGAATAATATGCACATCCAGGTTAGGGGCATAATCAATCAATTTTTCTGTCAGGGTCGGTTTGCTGAGCAAATGCCGTTTTGTAGCAGAACTACGTCCGATCACAATCTTTGACACACCGGACAAACGAGTAAATTCCGCAATCTGAAACGGAACATCTTCTCCGTAAACTGTTTCTATTTTTGCCCCAAGCTGCTCAGCAAGACGAATATTTGAACGCAGGCGTTTTACATTTTCCTCGCTCATCACCGAAAAATCTGGGGTTTCTACAAATAGAGCCGTAAACTCCCCTTTAAAAGCAGAAGCCATTTTTGCGGCGGTACGGATAATTTTCGCATTGGATGGAGAAGAAGATAGACATACAAGAATATGTTCGCCTGTGTGATAATCTCCATGATTTTTTATGCGGGTATTTTCTGTGAGGATATTCACCCGGTCCGCACATCGCCGCAGTGAAATCTCCCGGAGAGCTGTCAAATTTTCTATTGTAAAAAAATTTTCTACTGCCTGTTTTGCCTGTGTCTGTCTGTATACATTTCCTGTATTCAAACGGTTGATCAAATCCTGTGGTTCAATATCTATTAATTCAACCTGATCTGCATTATCAAAAATAGAATCCGGGATGCGTTCCCTTACAACAATTTCCGTAATGGATGCAACTGTATCACAAAGGCTTTCAATATGCTGAACATTGACAGTCGTATAGACATCAATCCCTGCATTCAAAAGTTCCTTAATGTCCTGATACCGTTTTGCATGACGGCATCCTTCGGCATTCGTATGCGCAAGTTCATCTACAAGGATAAGCTGTGGTTTTCTTTTCAACGCCATGCCAATGTCGAATTCGTCCAGTATCATACCATTATAAAAAACTTCTCTTGTAGGAAGAACTTCTAAGCCATTCAAAAGAGCTGCTGTTTTGGGACATGCGTGGGGTTCTACATAACCGGCTACCACGTCAATTCCCTGCTGTTTTTCCATATGAGCCGCTTCTAACATGGCGTAGGTTTTACCCACACCAGCCGCATATCCGAAAAAGATTTTCAAATGCCCTTTATTCCGGTTTTCTTCATCGGTTTGGAGTGACTTTAGCAACTGTTCCGGATTTTGTCTGCTTTCGCCCATACGGTCACCTCCCTGTACAAAAACAATATATAAAAAATTATACCACCTTTTCTTCTTTTTTTCCATTCGGGCATGTAGCCGAAAACAGAAAACGCTTCGAAAAATCATGCAATTTTTCTACAAATACACCCTTCATACAATTAATGTCATTTTGCCATATCACTCTCGCTGGTTTCTCAATTGTGTTGATGGGATGTACCGCAATGTCTATAGAGCCTGGAGTAATGACACTTTGCTTTATTTGAAGGGATAAGGAACAATACTCATCTTTCAAAATATCGTTGGAATTTTCTATGATAAAGCCAAAATCAAGTTTATTATTTCCCAGCCCATTTATTATTTCACTTACAGAACCGTAGAACAGGTTCAGCTCATAGTTTGGGTATTCGCTTGAAAATTGTTCTAATAGATCTGCAATAGAATCTATGATTGCAGGTGTTTCGAATCCAATCCTGAGCTTAGAATCTGAAATAAGTTTTTGGGATTGATTTTCCTCGAGAAATTTATCCAGCTTTTCCATAAGAAAATAACCATAAATAAATGGTACCAATACCACCATAAGTAAAACAAAGTCTTTCATATCACCAACTTCTTTCAAAAATTAAATATGAAAACATTTTTGAATATGTTTCGTCTCCCCAAGAACAAGCATGGTACTGCCCTTTAACAACTGCGTATCGGAACTTATTTTCAAATTCATAATATCATTTGTTTTCAGCGCCATAATATTGACGTTATATTTTTTTCGTATATCCAACTGACCGATTGTTTTTCCTATCCATTCTCCCGGTATAGATATTTCAAAGATTGCATGTTCTTCATCTAGTTCTATGTAATCGAAAATATGATCAGCACTATAACGGATCGCAACCCAATCGGCAAGCTGCCTTTCGGGATAAACAATTTCATCTGCGCCGTTTCGTAAAAGAAATTTTGCATGAACATCACGAGCGGCACGAGACACCACCATTTTTGCACCGAGTTCCTTCAAAAGGGACGTTACTTCCAATGAATTCTGAAAGTTATCTCCGATAGCCACAATACAAACATCAAAATTTCCAACACCAAGCGAACTTAAAAAATCCTCATTAGTCGCATCCCCAATCTGAGCGTTGGTTACAAAGGGAAGTACAGCATCAACTCGAGTATCTTCTTTATCTACCGCCATCACCTGATGATGCAATTCATCTAATTTTATAGCAATGTGCCGTCCGAATCTTCCCAGACCGATAAGTAATATTGATTTCATTTTTCATTCTCCTTTAACCTACTGTGATATTTTCCTGAGGATATTTTGAACCGTTAGGCTTTTTTTCAGAAATGGTAGCAAAAATCAAGGTCAATCCTCCCACTCTGCCAAAAAACATCAGGCAAATCAAGATTATATGGGAAACAAGCCCCAGCTTAGGAGTTATTCCCAACGATAACCCTACCGTCCCGATTGCCGACGCTGTCTCAAATAGAGCAGTCATAAGTGGAATATCTTCTGTTCTGCTAATTACCATTCCTCCGACAAGGAATAAAACGATATACATCAAAAAAATCGTAGCTGCATTTCTGATAGTGCCATCCGGAATTTGTCTGCCGAAAAAATGGGTGTGTTCCTTTTTTCTAAATACAGATAATGCCGATGAAACGAGAACTGCAAGAGTTGTCGTTTTCATACCACCTGCAGTGGAACCGGGCGAGCCACCGATGAGCATCAGCATAATGATAAGCATTTGCCCAACTTCACTGAGCAAAGTCAAATCTGCCGTATTAAATCCTGCTGTTCTCGGCGTAACGGATTGAAACAAAGAAACCCATACTCTTTCTGTAAGAGGCACATTTGAAAACTCAAAGCAAAAAAAGTAAAGAGCCGGTAAGAATATCAATATTCCTGTTACCATAAAAATCACCTTGCTTTGCATCCGGTATTTTTTGAAATGCCATTTATGATTCTTTATATCCTCCCAGGTAAGGAATCCAATACCTCCTGCAATAATCAGCATCATAATCACAAGATTTACAATCGGCTGTACAGAATAAGAGGTCAACGAGGAAAAAGGGGTTCTTATACCGATTAGATCAAATCCTGCATTGCAAAAAGCAGAAATAGAATGGAACAATGAATACCATATTCCTTTCCAAAACCCAAAGTCCCTGCAAAAAACAGGGGCTAAAAGAACCGCACCAATGATTTCGATAAGAATAGTAGTCCGAATAATAAATTGCGTTCTCCGCACAATACCACCCACCGTTGGAGCCGAAATTGCCTCTTGCATGGTACTTCGCTGCATCAACCCGATTTTGCGTCCGGAAACAACAGCAATCGCAATAGCAATCGTAATAATTCCCATACCTCCGATTTGAATCAGCAGTAAAATAACTCCTTGGCCAAATAAAGACCAGTAGGTTGCCGTATCATTAATAACCAGTCCCGTCACACAAACCGCAGAAGTTGCGGTAAACAAAGCATCCAAAAAGGAGGTACACTGACCGCTTTTTGTAGCAATCGGCAGCATCAAAAGCAGACTGCCTAAGAGAATCACGGATAAAAACCCTAAACTAATCACTTGAAATGATGTTATATGTCGATGTCTTGATCTGTTTATCTGTTGCATAACTATATCCCCATAATCTTAATTTCTTTTTTATATTTTCTTTATTCTATCTTTATTTGTATTAAATGGGCGTAAGTAAGTTTGTTTTGAAATTAAGATTGTATAAAGATGAGCAGAAGTCTGAAATCTTTTGCTCATCTTTTGAGAATGCTAGTTACAGGATACCGTCCAACATCAAATTGACTTTCAGAACATTTACTGTTTTCTCTCCAAAAACACCTAAAAATCTACTGTCGGTGCATTTTTCAATAATAGCTCCGACTTTTTCTTCACTCATATTATTTGCTTTTGCAATTCTTGTATAAACAAAATGAAACCTCTTATGAAGTCTCGCTTTGTTTACGCAGTTTAAACTTTTGGTTAATGGTTTACTTAATAGATATATCATCTATAAATACATAATATACATCCCCATACATTTCTGTATGAACAAAACGACCATAATCCAAAACGGTTTTCACCGTTCCATCCTTACACACTATTCTATATTGCACCCGGTCTATGTCTTTTTCCTGCGTAATCTGACTTGAAATATCACACTCTACTATTTTCAGGTCATCAGGATGGACCATACCTTTAAAGGAATTTCCTGTAAGTTCTATAAATTCCTCTTTATTTTGGCACTTAAAAATCCGTAATAGCTCCCGGTTAAAAGTAATGATTTGCTCCTCTTCATCTGCATGATATACAAAAAAGCCTCCTGGCAAAAGTTCTGCAACCGTTTCTACCTTTTTCAAAGACTCTTCCGTATCTATATAGGTATATGACCTCCGATCATGCCTTTTCTTTTCGTAATAGCTGCTCTTATCCATATACATCATTTCATCTGCAGCAGCAACACTTTTTTCAAAATCTATTGCATGCTCTTTCCAAATCGTTCCGATCGAAGCTGAATATCCGTCTTTCCATGACGCCTCAAGCCTTTTGCGTTTTTCATTAAATGCAGCTTCATTTTTATCAAAAGATAAGATTACAAATTCATCTCCTCCGAAGCGGTACCGCCTTGCTTCAGGAAAAATCTCGGTTATTGTATTTGCAACAGATGCAATTAACTTATCTCCCGCTTCATGTCCTAAACTGTCATTTATTTTTTTCAAACCATTCACATCAGCAAATACGATTCCTACGGGACGCATATTCATCTTTGTATCCTGTTCGATCATATTAATATCTTTATAATATGCCTTACGATTTCTAAATCCGGTTAATGCATCCAGCTCCAGGTCAGAAATTTGTGAATTGATTTCTATATGCTGCTCTAAGGATTTCAGTCTTTTTTCTATAGAATGCTTAATTATACGGTCTTTATAATCATTCTTTTTCTCTAAAGCATCCAACACCGCATCTTTATCTGATTTTTTAACAGCATACTCATATTTCAATTCGGAAAAAACAAGCCCTACCTTAATTTCATTCGTATATTTTTCTATATACCAATCCATCGAACGCAAAATAGTGGTCATGAGTTCATCATCATCCGAATCCATTCCACATTCAAACAGTTCTTTACATGCATCCATAAATTCAGCAGCATGCATGTCTCTTATTTTCAAAAGAATTTGTTGCTTATACTCTTTATACTTGTCCATTTTTCCCAATCTGTAATAAAGAGTTGCCGCACAACGAATCGCATCATCCGGGACAATTTTATCCGCATGATATTGATTGATACCAATTTCATATGCCTGCAGTGCCTCTGTCAATCGGTTTAACTTCTGAAGTGAGATGGATTTATTTATATAGATATATGCACCCATCTCTTCATCGCAATCTTTCAAAACATCTTCTGCAAATTCAAGATTTCTGATTGCTTCCGTATAGTTCTGTTCCGCAATGTACGTCAGTGCAATATTATTATACTCAAACGCATAATAAAACTTAGCACTATTTTCCTTTGCAATCTTTAATGCAATCTTATAAAAAAAGCGTGAAATACTGTATTCTGCTTCACAATGTGCTGCTACACCTATCAAATTAAAACATGACAATATTTTTGGTGTATACGGATAACTCTGATAATCCATTACAATTGGTTCCATGATTTCTATCACTTTTCCAAAATTTCCATTCTGGTAAAACAAATGTCCATAATAAAAACTTGCATACACATAAAGCTCTGTTTTATCATGTTTATTTTTCAACAGTTGCTCATAGAATTTTTTTTGTTCTTCTATTGATAATTTCTCAATTTTTTCTTTTTCCTTCAAGAATTCATCAAAATTCATATTGATCTACTCCTCAAATACACATTCTAAATTAAAAGCAGCAATGACTTATCATCATTGTTGCACATTGAACGTTCCCAGGGGGAATCGAACCCTCAACTAGTGCTTAGGAGTTCAAGTCACTACAGAAAATCTATGTTTTTCTTGGTCAACATAAGTCAAGCAACAACTTGATTTTACTGACTTTCCTGTAAATCCATGTCAAAATAAGAAAACTGAAAATCATCCAAGTTAAGCACCTCTCGCTGACAAATGAGTGACACTGTCACCCTGAGGGTTCAACCATTCCGTTCCTGCGAATTCATATTTATGGCTACCATTCTCACTGAATATGCGGTAATGATAACACTGTTTTCTTATTAGATTATCTATATTATAACGTGTGTGAGGTCGGGTGTCGATTGTTTTTTGACCATTATTTACTTCTATTTGCTTTAACTTAAAAAGCCGTAAGCTAATGCTCCCAGCTTTACATTTTTTTATTCCATCAGTTTTACAAACTTGAAGTTGTCTTTCTGCTTATTTACTCAACATCAAATTCAGCCGCCAAATAATGCGGTGTTCCGTCCTTTGCCTTCATTTCTAATACTACACGATAGGTTCCCGCCTCCAAGCGAGTTCCATAATAATCATATTTTTGAACAATACTTCCCTGCAAGCCCGTACTGTCTCCACCCAATGAGAATTCTAAATTATTAAAAGGAAATATATCCTGCGAATATGTCAAACGATAACGTCAGTTTTGTAGACCCATATAGGCACAATAAGGCAGATTAGCAACACCAGTCCAGACACCAGCACCAGTGGGATAAATGGATAGGAGAAAACAGCATAATAGGCCACTTTACTAAAAATCATATATAGCAAGATGAAGATTGCTGTTCCAATGGTGACTGCAAGGGAAAGGGAAACGCCCCAATAATAGAAACCTTCCATAAATAGCATTCGTTTGATTTGTCGCTTTGTCATTCCAATGCTTTCAAGAACAGCTAATTCATAGCGCCGAGTATTTACATTGACAACCATTGTATTGACAAAGTTCATGACACCAACAAGCAGCAGGATCACGGACAACCCTGTTCCTAAAACCTTTGCTGTAATGAGATATTCCTGCATTTCTTCTCGCCGTTCATATCGGGATATAATATCAATGTTAGCTTGTGATGCGGTGATTTGCTTTAATTCTTGCAGTATACTTTCGTCATGTTGACCATCCGTATCAAAGGCCACGCGGAACACTCTATATTGCGGAAAGAGTTCTTTCAAAGCTGTTTGACTAATATACAAATCAGGAGCCGTCCCTCTCTCATTGCCTCCTCCTGCTCGAAACCCTTCATTCAAATAACCGTTCGCTACAATAAAGGAATGCTGTCCGTTCTGCGTCTGGATTGTTATTTCCTGCCCCGGCTGAATAAGGTCTTCTACTGTTTTGGACAGCAGCACAACCTTTCCTTGTTCAAAGGCAGACGTGTCAATAGGCAAGTTTAAGGTTTTATTGATTTCTTCCAAATATGCACTGTCAATTCCAAAAACCCCGCTAAAAAAGTTTTGCTGATAATTTTCTAATTTTGCCGGATCAGAAAAATCAATGCCGTTTACTCCGTCTAATGACGCAAGAAACTCGTGAAATACAGCATCGTCATATACAACATCTGCTGCTACTTGAGGATAAGGTGCATAGGTCAACCTCAAATTCTCAATGCCGTCAAGCTGACCAATCTCTGAAACCATTTCGCTGGAAATTAAATCTTCTCTTTCGTGGATACTATATGTGAGTGCAAAATCGCTTACTCCCCATTGGCTCACATAATTCTCCGGGCTTAAACCATGTAATAGCCCTGTGACGACAAGGAACAAGGAAAGGCCGAAAAAAAGCGATGCAAAAACAAGGGTTGTACTCTTAGCATTACGAAAGACATTGTTCCATGCCATTCTGGACAACTTCATTTTGCTACAATTTCTGGCGCTGCTCTTTGTGCTGGCTGCTGTATATTGGAGTGCTGCTATTGGTGAAACATTTCCGGCAATTTTGGCGGGCTTCATGCTTGCAATCATAACGGTAATGAACGTAAATATGGCCGCTCCTATGAAAATAAACGGCGAAAAAGATACTTTTGTTCCCACATCAGAATTTGTTGAATACATCATATTCAGGAAGTAAGGAACAATGCCAAAGGAAACAACCGCACCAAGTAACAGACCAATCGGAATACCAATACAAGAGATTCTGATTGCCTGCTTATAGATAATTCTCTTTATCTGCCTTTGGGTCGTTCCAATCGTTTTAAGACGGCCATAGAATTGCACATCTTTTATGACAGAGACATAAAGAATATTATAAATCAGCAGATAGCCGCTAAAGGATATAAAAACTGCTAAAATTATTACAGCTAAAATAATAGTTCCACCATTTGCCTGTTCTAATGGTACAATTTCAAATGTTTGCCCTTCTGTAAAGTCAATCTCACGCCGCAATCTTTCACAGTTTTTGTCAGCATTATCATTGCCTTGAAAACGGATCATTGCCGTAACACTATTATCCAGTGATACATTTAAGCTATCCTTAAAAGCGGATGAAACATAAACATAACCACGATTATTTGTGCGCATTGGAATGTAGTCCGTATAGTAGCCCGACAGCAAAAAGGTGTCTGAGACATAATTATAGCTATCGCCAATTTGGTACGACAACACAATCTCCATCCCTATTTGCGGATCAGAAATGCCCATCTGTTCAAGCACCCATGTAGGTAGCATAATTTCGTTTTTACTTGATGGGTAATTTCCTACAACACTTGATATAGTAGGCAGACGGTGGGTTCCCCACTCGGTATCATCTATCCAAACTATACCTAATCTCGCATTTTGCAGTTGCTCTGTATCAACACTGCCTAAACGCTGCTGTATACCTACGTCAAGGACAAGGTTTGATTTTGAAATTTCAACCAACTGATTTTCTGTTACATTTGTGATTCCGACATCAGCGGTAGTTCCCATTAACCGAATTTGTTGCATTTGGTAGGTTTCAAAGTAACTAAAACCAATACTGAATGTCGCAGTTATCATAAATGCAGTTAGCACAAGAGCAATGATTGCAAATAAATTACGCTGCCGTTCACGATGCAAACTGCGCTTTGCCAGCTTCTTTTCAATGTCACTGGTATCATTTTCAAAAGGCCATGTCATAGCTTGCCACCTCCTTATTCCACAATCCTGCCATCCTCAATGCGGACAATCCGATCTGCAAGGCGGGCTATGTCGTCATTGTGGGTAATCATTACAACGGTTTGCCGGAACTCCGCGCTGGTGCGCTTGATAAGTCCCAGCACCTCGGCGCTGGTCTTGCTGTCAAGGTTACCGGTTGGCTCATCGGCCAGCACAATAGCCGGTTTGGTAATCAGAGCGCGGGCAATCGCCACACGCTGCTGCTGTCCGCCAGAAAGATTATTCGGCATATTTTTCAGTTTATCTTCCAGCCCCAGCAGGTGAACGATCTCGTCCAAAAACTTCTGATCCACCGTGTCCCCGTCCAGCTCCACCG
>ERZ827524.947-NODE-947-length-32204-cov-4.137423_pt1 | contig 32204 bp, 29 predicted proteins | sample MGYA00519702_ERZ827524 | MGnify/ENA primary metagenome ERZ827524 (study PRJEB31778, sample SAMEA3449341) | human gut metagenome | biome: human gut; feature: human-associated habitat; material: faeces | place: United Kingdom | collected 2010/2012 ...
CCCCTCCGTCCTTACAGACACCTCCCCTATCGCACATTCGTGCGCAGAGGAGGAGGTTAATACTTTCGGCCGTCTTTTGCCCTTCGCCCCTGTTTCGATTTTTAATCGAAACAGGGGCGAACCCGAAGAAACTACCGTTTCTTCGGTGAGGGGCTGGAATATACAAGGACAATCCCCTCGAATTATCGACTGAATCGTAGATAATACGCAACCGACTTAGATAAAAAGAGCAAAGGTTGGTATGCCTAAACAAAACACAAACCTTTTTCTCAAAAAATAGGACTATCCGTTGTACAGACAGCCCTATCCAAAAAAGTCTTTATTTACTATAATTACAACTCTATATCCCCATTGAACACTTCGTGCCACGGCAGACCTTGTTTGTTGAGCTGTTCCATGAAAGGATCGGGATCGAATTCCTCTACGTTATAAACGCCCGGTTTTTTCCACTTGCCGGTGAGAAACATCATGGCTCCGATCATAGCAGGAACGCCCGTGGTATAGCTCACACCCTGTGCTCCGGTTTCGAGATAGGCAGCATGATGGCTACAATTATTATACACATAATAAGTAAGTTCCTTTCCATCTTTTCCAATACCCCGAATGCGACAACCGATAGAGGTCTCTCCCGTGTAATTCTTACCGAGGTCTCCCGGGTTGGGCAAAACGGCTTTAAGGAACTGGATAGGTACGATCTCTACCCCGTTGTACATAATAGGATCGATACGTGCCATACCGATATTTTGAATCACACGCAAATGAGTGAGATACTCTTGTCCGAAAGTCATCCAAAAACGAGCACGCTTAATAGTAGGATAATTTTTAACCAGCGATTCCAACTCCTCGTGATAAATCAAATAGGATTCTTTGGGGCCTATATTAGGATAAGTGAGAGGACGATGAATCTCGTGCGGCTCTGTCTCGATCCATTTTCCGTTCTCGTAATACTTACCTTTTTGGGTTACTTCCCGGATATTGATTTCGGGATTAAAATTGGTAGCGAATGCCATACCATGATTACCGGCATTGCAATCGACAATATCGAGATATTGCATCTCTTTGAAATAATGTTTCGCTGCATAGGCCGTATAAACCCCGCTCACACCCGGATCGAATCCGCAACCGAGAATAGCCGTCAACCCGGCTTGCTCAAAACGTTCCCGATAAGCCCACTGCCATTTATATTCGTATTTAGCTTCGTCGAGAGGCTCATAGTTGGCCGTATCGAGATAATTGACACCGCAATGCAAACAGGCATCCATAATCGTCAAGTCCTGATAAGGCAAAGCCACATTGACAACGATATCGGGCTTATGCTTTTTGAACAATGACACTAAATCCTCAACCTTGTCGGCATCGACACGGTCGGTCACGATACGATTGCCGCCAATAGCATCGGCTATGGCATCGCACTTGGACTGCGTGCGACTTGCCAAAACGATTTCGGTAAACACATCGGGATTCTGCGCTATTTTATGCGCCACCACCGTTCCTACTCCTCCGGCTCCGATAATAAGTACTTTTCCCATTTTATATCTCTGTTTTTTTTATTCGTTATTCATTTCCACACTCAAAAACGATGTTCGACACAAACCCTTTTTTCTTCTTCCAAGAAAACGACTCATTCACCTTTATCGGTATCGGACGTCAGGTCGAGCACCTCCTTATCCCCGCTTTTATCGAAATACTGCTTCCTTAACGGAGACGCTGTTATTTCTTTATAAAAAGAACGATTACGGAATACATCTATCGCCAAATAAAGAGCGTGACGGAACGACTGCTCGTCGGCTCGGTTCTGTCCGGCTATGTCGTATGCCGTACCATGATCGGGAGAAGTACGAACTACCGGTAATCCGGCCGTATAATTCACCCCGTCTTCCATCGCTATCGCCTTGAAAGGCGCCAATCCTTGATCGTGATACATAGCCAACACACCGTCGAATTGACGATAATGTCCGGTCCCGAAAAAGCCATCGGCCGGATAAGGGCCAAAACAAAGCATTCCTTTGGCATTGGCCTCTTGAATGGCCGGCTTTATGATTTCAATCTCTTCTGTTCCCAAAAGACCGTCGTCTCCGGCATGAGGGTTTAACGCCAACACGGCAATCCGAGGCTTTACCACACAAAAATCCTGCCTCAACGACTGTTCAAAAATTTGCAACTTTTCAAGAATGGTTTCCTTCGTAACAACAGACGAGACTTTCGAAACAGGCACATGCCCCGAAACCAAAGCGACCCGTAAAGTATCGTTCAACAATATCATCAACGCCTTTTGTCCGTTCCCCAAGCGACGTTCAAGAAACTCGGTATGTCCGGGAAAATCAAACTTATCGGACTGTATGGCATGTTTGTTTATGGGAGCCGTCAACAATACGTCTATCGAACCGGCTTCCATATCGGCAGCAGCTCGTTCAAGAGCGGCATAAGCAGCCTCTCCTCCTATTGCCGTAGCCTTTCCTATTTCCACTTTCACATCGTCGTCGACACAAGTAATCAAATTCACTTTATTTTCATCGGCTGCCGATGCATCGCTAATAATATTAAAATTAACAGCCGGAATATCGAGAGCCTTCCGGTGATAGGCGGCAACCTTAGCCGAACCATAGACGACAGGTGTACAAAGCTCCACGATATGTGGGTCGGACAATGTTTTGAGGATAACCTCATACCCTACTCCATTGATGTCACCCTGGGTAATCCCCACTTTTATTTTATGTTCCATAACTCCAAATCTTTATAACTTAATTTTCTCGGCATACGATCACCGACCTAATTTGAGCTCACTAAGGTAACAAAAATCCACGATATACCCTGCCGGATATAAGAACTATTTAAAACCCCGATTCTATTTCTTGTTTTTCTCGGCCGTAGACAACATACCGCAAGCCGCAAATATATCTTCTCCTCTCGAAGCCCGTATAGTCGCCACTACCCCACGGTTATTCAATCGATCCCGAAAAGCCTCCATCGATTGCATATCGGTACTTTTAAGAGTTACTCCCGGAATAGCGTGAAACCGTATCAGGTTCACCCGGCAATCCATACCTTTCAACAAACGAGCCAATTCATCGGCATGATCCAAACTATCATTGTATCCGTTAAACAAAATATATTCGAAAGAAAGCCTACGTTGGTGAGAAAAGTCGCGCCGACGCAATAAATCCAAGACATCGGTCATCGGGAATGCTTTCTCCACAGGCATAATTCGCAAACGCTCCTCCGGGAAAGGAGAGTGAAGACTCACGGCCAAATGACATCGGCTCTCATCGAGAAAACGACGTATGCCGTTCAAATGGCCTATCGTAGACACGGTGATTCGCTTCGGGCTCCATGCAAAACCCCATTCCGATGTAAGAACAGACAGAGCCCCCATCACCTCGTCGAGATTATCAAACGGTTCCCCCATACCCATAAATACCAGATTCGTCAGTTTATCGCTATACTCCACCGAAAGAATCTGATTAATTATTTCGGCAGAAGACAAGCTACGCTTAAAACCCTGTTTCCCGGTCATGCAAAAACTGCAATTCATCTTGCAGCCCACTTGCGACGACACACACAAAGTAGCCCTGTCGCGATCGGGAATATAAACCGTTTCCACAAAATCATCGCCTCCTACCCGAAAAAGATATTTTATCGTTCCATCGGTAGAACGAAGAGACTGAACCGGAGCCTCCCGGCCTATATCATAGCGCTGTGACAATAACTCCCGATGCTTCAACGAAAGGTTCGACATGCCCGCAATATGATCTATACGCTTTTCATAAAGCCACGAAGCTATCTGTTTCGCCGCGAAACGAGGCAGTCCGTTCTCCTCGGCTACCGTCTGTAACTCCTCTAACGTTTTTCCCAACAAATGTTCCTTTTCCATGACTATCGAGAGATTCTACAACACAAATGCAAAGTGCGTGTATCGAGCCGACAGCCACGATATACGCACTCTGTGTTTATCAAAAAATCCGTTTATTAGAAGAAACGAATCATCGTATTTTCTATTTCCGCTTTATCCCGAAGAACTTCCATCAAGCGACTGTTGATGAGATAGCCGTAATTCTGCTGAATCTTCTGAGTTTCTGTCTGGGCATCGAACGGTTGTTCCGAAACGGTTTTGTCCGTAACCGTAAACACATACACCCCTCTCGATCCCTTCACTGGACCTACGAGCTTTCCATTCTCCGAAACGGGAGCCAAACCGCTCAACACCGGTTCGTAACCGACACCTGCGATAGACGGGGAAGAGAAAGACACGAACTTGGCGCTATCCACTTGTGCCTTCATAGCCTCGGCATATCCGGCCAAAGAATTGAGATTCTTCGATTTCAAGTCACCGATAATTTTCTCGGCTTTCTTATCGTTACGAATCTGCATAGCCAATATATCTTTCACTTGTTCCAGAGGAGCATATCCTTCTTTTGTAATGTTGTCAAGAGCAGCAACCACGAACGAGTTATCGAGAGTAAAGATTTCCGAAACCTCGCCTTTGTCGGCATTAAACGCCCAACGAATGGCTTGACGGGCATCATTGATTCCGGGTAATGAATAATCTTCGGCACTGCATTCATAGCTGTTAACCGTATATCCGGCCTCTTTTGCCCCCGTATTGAATTTCTCTGCATTATTATTGGCTGCACTATAAGAAGACAACTGGTTATAAAGAGCGGTATGAGTTTCTGTACTGGGATTGACAGCCAAAACATAAGCCGCTACTTTGGCTTTTTTCACCGGAGCCGTACGCGACAATATTTGTACAATGTGTTCCCCGCCCAAGCTCTCGGCCTTGAAATAACCGTTTCCATTCTCGCTAAATACTTTGTTGATGAAAGGTCTTCCCACGCTGGAAGCCATATTTTCCATTAACCAAATTTCATCATTCCCGTTGTATTTCGGAGCAAGTTCGGCGAAACTTCCTCCATGATTCAACACATTCAAAACGCTATCGATCTCTGTCGAACGGGGTTGAAACGAAAGCAAACGAACTTTGATCGAATCCGGGGCGACCTTCGTATCCATCAAACGATACATCGTATAAGTATCGTTTTCGAATTCCATCGGAGACGATTCATTTACACTGGCCGTTTGTGCAAATTTTTTCATTTTTTCGGGCATCGACGAAATAGCCACGAAAGAATCGTCATAAGACTCATCGGAATTATTGGCGATAAAAGCCACCACATCGTCCGTCGTAGCGAATACCGATTCGTTCATTTCTGCCTTTTCCTTAGCTTTGGCATAATCGGCCTCACTGGGTACGATATTTACCGTGATGTATTTGATCGAACGACGTTCGGGCGTTTTATAAAACGACTTCATCTTGTTGTATTCGGCTTTAAGCTCACCGTCGCTTACAGCGATCGTCGAATCGGCAATCGATGTATACGGTTGTAAAGCATAAGCTATATTGGCCGAAGTTTTATTATCCTCGAACGAATTTTCAAGATCCAGCTTATTCGGCATAATCGCACGATTCAATAAATTGGCGAATTTCTGAACGGCACGATTTTGTTTAACCTCCTGTTCGAGTCTGAGCCACATTTGGCGTTGAGGCTCTATTTGCGCGAGCAACTCCGGTGTATTGTATCCATGAGATTCCGGATCGAGAACCACCTGCATAAAATTAAGCAAACCTTGACGGTCGAACTCTCCGGTTTGAGGATTCGTAAAATACTGGCGCACTTGCGGAGATATATTGTCACCGCTTAGCAAGTCGGCAAGTTCTTCTTTGCTGACAACGATTCCCAGTTCTTCAAGTTCCTCGCTCAACAATATTTCATTCACCATCTGGTCATAAACCTCTTGATTGATACGGGAAACATACCCTTCGGGCAAAGTCATTCCGCGTTGTCCATACATTTGTTGTAATTCATCTGTACGTACCTTTACACGTTCTTGAAATTCTTCGACTCCGATATTCGTCCCGTTCACGACAGCGACTTTGTTTTGATTCATGGCGTAGAAGGTATGTCCCGAATTCAGGAAGTCCCCTACGATAAAAGCGAGCAAGGCGACCCCTATAATTACCACGAGCAGGCCGGCTTTACTTCTGATTTTGTTTAACGTAGCCATTTGTTACTTTGAATGAATTTTAGTTTTATATTTTATTATTTTTTTATCCTCTTTTACTAAGGGCACGAAGATACAAAAATTTGGATTTATATCGGCAGCGAAAGTACAAAAAAATCTCTTATTTCTCTATTTTCATGCGTACAAGTTCTATTTTCGTAGCTTTTCGTTGTAAAATAGTAAACCGGTAATTCCCTATTTCCACGGTCTCTCCGAGCCTCGGCAATGTCTGATAATGATACAAGATATACCCGGCGATCGTGAGATAATCGTCCGATTCGGGAATATCCAATCCGAACTCCTCGTTGATTCGCTCGATTTCCATACGTCCCGAAAACTCGAATTCGTCGTCGCTCACTTTACGGGCGACAAGATTTTGAGTATCATGTTCGTCCTCGATGTCTCCGAATATTTCCTCGACCAAATCTTCGAGAGTTACCAGTCCGGCAGTTCCCCCGAACTCATCGACCACAATAGCCAAACTTTTCTTCTGTTGCATCAAAGTGCGCATCAACTTATTGGCCAACATGCTCTCGGGAGCGAAAACAGCCGGGCGAATACTCTTTTTCCAATCTTCGTGCCGACGAAACATCTCCGATGCATGGATATATCCCAGAATATTATCGATATTCTCGCGATAAACCACCACTTTGGATATGCCGGTACTGATGAACGTTTGCAACAACTCCTCCACCGTAACCTCGTCGATATCCACAGCCACAAGTTCGGTACGAGGTATCATGCAATCCCGTAAATGAATATTCGAAAAGTCGAGCGCGTTCTGGAATATTTTCATCTCCGGCTCCACCGGTTCGCCCGAATCAGATTCTTCTATGCTTTTCTGGATAAACGAGTCGAGTTCGATCTTGCTCATCAGGGCTCCATAAGGTTGATGTGCGATCTTCACTCCCCCCAGTCTCATCACGCATTTGGAAACGACAGACGTAAACTTCGAAATCGGATATAAAACGACATAAAGCAACCACACGAAAGGAGAGAAAAAACGCATTGTCGCGTTCGGGTTAACACGGAAAATCGTCTTGGGCAAAAATTCACCCACGAACAAAATTAACAAAGTGGACAACAACGTCTGCATCAAAACGACAAAAGCCTCCTGATTCCACACCAAAGCTATGACCGGCTCCAAAAGAGCCGCCATGCCCATACCGTAAATAACCAAAGCTATATTATTGCCCACCAGCATGGTCGAGATAAACTGCTCCTCGTTTCCATAAAACAGCCCCAATATCTTCGACATCATGCCCTGCTGTTTCATATCCAGTTCAACCCGCACTTTATTCGACGACACGAAAGCAATCTCCATACCCGAAAAAAAGGCCGAGAAAAGCAACGCTATGATAATAATCAAAATCCAATTCATGGCTTTATCGCTTGTTTAGGAACGGCAACACTATCGACCTTCGCCGAATCGGGAGGGACAGAATCCCGCTTGATAGGGAATATACCGCTGGTACGACGGATTTTATACCGGGTCATCTGTTCGTTAGACGTAAACCCATACCCCTCGATGACTTCGTCCGGAGTTTCTATATGAATGAACGAATCGGAGTAAATCTCCCGTTTGCGCTGATCCCAAAAGATTTGAGACGTAAGAAAAACCTCTTCTTTCGTATTCTCTATACGCACATTCCGGTCGAGCCGCCACAACTGTTTGTTCTTAAAATAAATAGCCGTATCGCCCTGAATAAGGGCCTCGGTAGCGAAAACAGAATCGAACTTCTCCACATGCAATCCCCGTGGGAAATACCAGTATGGCTCTTGGGCATTCTCATACATCAACCATTCAGGAGCATTGATACGATACCTCGTCACACCCGAATCCGAAATAAGAGTCATGACATCGAGCGTACGCAACGTAGGAACTTCCGCGGCATCTTCGAATCCCTTCACCACTTCGTTCTTAGGCCCCGAACACGCACTCCACAACAAAGGAAAAGCGACAAACGCCACCACCCACAAACGAGAGATACAGATAAACCACCTATCGGTATTTTCTTTTTTTGCCATTCCAGATAAACTATGTCACAAAATTATAAATAGTTACACGGCTCTCCAAATAATCCCACGAAATTATCCTCTTAGCAAAGCCAATCCTTAAAACAGCAGAGGATTCACATTCCACTATCGGAAAGATATTTTAACCTCCCCCCTGCCGTGCCCAGCAGCATTGCGGGGCGCAAAAACAGCATAGGGAGAAAGACTACTTTTCAATCCTCTCCCCCTGTGCGGCACAGCCATATAGGGGGAGTGCCCGTAGGGCGAGGGGGTTAAAAAGACGGAGGGGTTAAAAAACAGCGACAGCAACAGAATCAAGTATCCCCTCCTCCTCTGTGTTTTGCACAGCAAAATATAGGGGAGGTGTCCGTAGGACGGAGGGGTTGAGAAGGAAATAAAAGCTCGGGGAAAATACCCGCCTTTATCGGGCGGCGAAGACACAAGGGATAAAAAAAACGCCCCGGTTCCCCGAGGCGTTTCCACACTATGGCTAATCATACAAATTATTTCACGATAAACGATTTTACCACGACTCCCTGCGACGTAGAATATTGCAACATATAGCTGCCTTTCGAAAGATTCGAGACATCGACAGTTGTCACGTTATCGTCAATCTCACCGCTTTGCAACGCCATACCCGCCACGTTATAGATAGCATATTTGCCTTCGGCATAAGGTACTTCTATCGTAAGTACATCGGTGGCAGGAACCGGATAAATTTTAACATCTTCGGCAAGCACTTCGTCGATACCCGAAGTCGAAAGCTGCAAATCGAATTTCTTTTCATAAGAATTACGGCTTTCTTTATGAATCGCCTTGATATAAACAGTTTTGTGAACGGCTTTATCCTCGATCAACTTTGTCGTATAGAGCTTACCGTCACGGACTTCGTAACTCGGTTCGGCATAAGTACCGCCGAATTGCATCATTCCTTTCAGTTCGAATTCATATTCGGCATCAGGCATGTCGCTCAATACCGTGACATCGGCGACTGCGACTCCCGCCGGAGTTCCTATTTTCACGCGAGTCGTGCTCAGGCGAATGTCATACGGGGTTTCCGATTTCGGAGCCACCCCTACGACCACTCTGTGATTATCGGGATAGGATCCTTGTACATGGTCTCCTAAGTTATCTAACGTGTAAAATCCATTATTTACACCTCCCCAGCCCCAATTTACATGGTAACTGGTAAATCCGTCCCAGCCGTCGAGGTTAAAACAGTGTCCCACTTGGTTCCCTTCGTTACCGGCATAGATGACCGCACGACCTCGTTTCAACTCGCTTTGAATAAGCTCGTGCCATTCATTGTCCTTTCCGGCATAATCTATGTCGCGAGAATAGGTCGTACATGTCTCCGGGAAACCGTAATAGTGTCTGAAATATCCCGGTATGTTTTGTGTTATGGCTCCTGAACCGTCTGCACCGTATTCCATATCGATCAACACCCCGCAATGGTACAACAATCTGGCTACCTCGCTATAATTATTGGCTCCCGATAAAATCGCATCCCAATCATAATCGGGTTCGTTGTCGAAATTGACCGACAAAAAGCCGGCATTCGTCGATGTATAGGATTTCGTTCCCTGTCCCCGCAACGGATACCGCACTACGGTCAGAGCCTGCCCCATAGCTACGGCCACGCAACCGACGTAGGCTCGACCGCCCGGACCGCCGGACATTTGAGGACAAAGACTATTGTAAGGTGAATCTTGATTCCATGCTACTGTTATCAGCGGATCGATTCTATCCTCTGTCGCACGGCTTACGAGATCGCCCGCCCAACGATAATGACGTTGGAGAGCCGGGGTTTGACGAGCTATTTTTATTTGGTCGGTATATTCATTCAACCAACCTTTTATCCATTCCGGTTGGCCTTCCGAAACATACTCGCTATCGAACGAATATCCCAATAAGGGATCTACGGTATCTTCGGCCGAAATCAAAGCCCACCCACCTTTTTCAAACCGAATGATATAATACATCGGCTCATTTCCTTGAAATATGGTTTCCACTTGGGCTTTACCGCCTTTAAACAGAACGCCGCCCCGTTGACTCAACAGCATATTGGCCGTCTCTACCGCCGTGCTTTCGGGCACTACCGCCGCATAATTCCCACCTATCCATGAGAAAAGCACTGCCACTAATAACAATAATCTATATTTCATAATCGGTTTTTGGTTTCGTTTTACAAATATATCTTTGTATTGACTGACAAAAATAGGCAATCCGAATATATTCTGCAACAATTTAACATTTTCTATGTTTTTTATCCGACAAAATGAAGTATTTATTTTCTTTACACGGCAATACCCTCATAACAAAAGCAGAATTACCCCCACTCCCCCAATATTTCCTTAACAATATATAGGGAAACGCCCAACAGGGCAAGAGAGTTAAAACAGAGAAATCCCATTTTCAATCCTCTCCCCTTGCCGTGACCCGCAGCATTACGGGGTGTTTTGCAACGCAAAATATAGGGGAGGTGGCACGCAGTGACGGAGGGGTTAAACCAGACAATCAAAAAAATTCTTATGCTATCTTTTCAACCCCTCTCCTCCGGAACTTCGTTCCTTCGGTCTCTCCCCTATACCGCTACGCGACACAGGGGAGAAGGTTGAATAGTTCCCGCTCACCACATAAAAAATGCTAGACCATGAAAGAAAAAGAATCTCCCTTCCTCCTATATTCTGAAAAAAAATAGGAAAGTCAACTCTTAAAATAAGGATTCACGTTCCACTATCGAAAGGATATTTTAAAACTCCTCCCCTGCCGTGCCCAGCAGCCTTACGAGGTGTCGTATATAAAATCGAAGCAGAAGCGAAAGGGGAATACATCTCACCCTCCTCCTCTGTGTTTTGCGCAGCAAAATATAGGGGAGGTGGCCGAAGGACGGAGGGGTTAGAAAAGAATAAAAAAAGAGTCGATGTCTAAAAGAGAAATAAGTAAATAAGGATAAATTTATGTTGCATCTTTATAATATCTATCAATCTGAATACAAGATAGATAAAAATTATTTATTACAAAATCGATAAATAATTAAGAAATCACTATAAACTAATTAAAAATATGCTTATATTTGTGTTGATACCGTAAATGGACTCGCGGTGGTATCGAACAGATATACCACGAGAGGAGGTTTCATATAGCCTCCGGTCCATGATGATGCAAATAGCGATTTGCATTAGGAGTCCATTTACAGTATCAATTACTCACTCATCAGGGTCGGAGGCTTTTTTATATAAAAAGCGATGACAAAATATTCTTTCTTACGGCTTAGATTATTAAGAACAATCCGGGAGTGGATTTGTTCAGCGAACATGATTGATATAGAACATTTTACAAAAATATTCTATTCACTCGGCGAAATCGATCGGTCTATTGTTAAAAAATACATACACGGAGATTCTATAAGAAACATCTCCCGATGTCTCGGCTATTCAGAGTCCTTTATTTACGAAAGGATATACAAATTTCACAAGAAAATACGAAAAGTTTCTCGTCACGAGAAGGCACAAGATTTCGACTAAATCCAGCTTCCGCAGATTTACTCTACAACGACAGACTCGGTACTGACAATAACAAAGCAGCCGATCTCTAAAAGACCGGCTGCTCAATAACTCTATCCTTAAAAGGATCAACGAATACTTTTCATTTTAAGATTTTGTCTGATAAGGGACTGCATATGAAGTTTTTCTGTTGCAGACAACGGTTTCATTTCCGACAATTTCATCTCGTTTTTCAACAACTTTATCGACGACGGGATATTAGTATTTGCGGCTGCGGCTTGAACAGATCCTTTAAAGAAGAGAGATGCATTCCACAAATCATACCACCCTAAGCTAAAATTGCTGTCACTGGGGTCGGCATCGGCATTAAAGCAATAAAGTCCACACCAACGATCTTGCGCATATACAACCTCGCCGCCTTGTGCATTTTCAGCGAAGTTTACATATTCAAAATTATCGGTTTCACTCTCTGGAAGTCCTGCGAAAGTGAAAATAGCGTTAACCATTCCGACATTAGTTTCTACCTGCATAACTCCCATAATTTGTAAATCAGCAATTCTAAAACCATTATCGGTCACTTCGGCTTCCAGTTGATTGGGATACCCATCCTTAAAATAGAAATGGTCTATTACAAGAGTATCAGGATTATTTACATGTTTTAATGAAAACTCAGTATCGAATCCCATAGGTGTACTTCCGGGTTGTTGTGCTTGAAGATCATATTGATAGAACAAGAATCCGAATGTACCTGTAAAATCACTTTCTTGTGCAGCGGTATACTCCCAATAAGGAGCTGCAACGGTTTGAGTTTCTTCATCGACGCCACCAACCAATGCAGCAGACACATTTCCGCCGGCATCAGCGAAAGCACCCTCGGCAAAATCGAGGAATACATACGATACGGCTTCGTTCTCGTCGAACACTACACTTTCGGGCAAAGTAATCGTAACAGACTCATTATTGATAACGACACTCTCGATCGTACCGTTGGCATAAGAGGTAAGGTCACCCTTCGTCACATCGTAGGTGATAGCACCGCTTCCTCGAACAACGGTCTCGTTGAAAGTCAAAACGACACTGCGTCCGCCGTTCGTAGCTTCATATTTATTACCGTCGGGAACGTTCACCAAATAAGGAGACTCTTCGTCGGGCAATTCGACAGATGCCGAAGCCACAGCCCCGCAAACGCCTTTTTCATTGGATGCCACGGCATATACATAGTACGTAGCCCCTAAATTCTGGTTAGAAAGCGTACCGCTCACGCTGGGTTTTTCGGCAGCTTTCACCAATGTAGAACCTTCGTATTTCGCTTGCAACAACTGGTCGGGATCGACAGTCATCGCCTCGTCGGTCACAATATAAGAATAATATACGGTTCCCTCTGCCGGAGTAATGGTTACTTTGAAAGCATCCACGGCTGTCTTCTCTGCCGTCACCGTTACGGCAGGACCTTCGCCCATATCGACCGGCGTAAAATCTTCGAATTCGGTGCAACCTGCCCCCATGAGGCAGATTGCAGAGAATAATCCTATAATATATTTTTTCATTGCTCTATAAATTTAATTATTCTTCAACTTTTGTCATCGTAAGATTGGTTGCACCTGTGATCCAACCCTTCGATGTTTCTCCTTCGAAAACTTCACCTAATATAATTGAACTGATGGAGAATTGGTTTCCCATTTTTTGAGCTCTTACAGACGAAGCGCCATTAAAATTCAACTTGACCGTATAAGTGGAGGAGTAAGTACCTACCTCCTGACCGGTTTGTATCGTAATATACGACTTATCATCCGAAACAGTGCCATATACCTCATTAGTATAAACCACACCTGACGTATTAGGCATGATCTGAGTCAAATATACGCCATTCACATCGTTAGGATCGCTCTTTATTTCGAGATTCCACTCATTTACTACATTTTCTTCTCCTTGGAACGGCGATTTGGCAGATGCTTTGTACTTACCCAAAATTCCGGCAGCAGCCAACGGGTGATCGTCATCGCTGATCGTGACGGTAGTCGTGTAGTTCGCGCCTAAATTACAGCCTTCGGGGGCAGAAAGTTTGATATCGAAACACACATCGCCATCATAGTCGTCGTTATCGATAGGTTCGATCGATATGTAAGCGACCATCTCGCCGCCATCGGTAAACGACAAAGTATTCGACGTATTTTTCAAACGGTAATTCACGCCCTCTTTCGCAGCGTTTTTACCGGCATAGGCAGTCGTATCGATTTCAAAACCCACCGACACGTCGAGCCCTTTGGAAGCGACCAACGAAACGGGTATTTTAACCTCGCTACCGGCATTCTCGGCTATGGAAGTGGACTTACTGTCAAAAGCCACGAATGCATCTTTATCGCTGAACATAGGAGTATCCACCGATTGGCACGAAGCTAACACCCCTCCTACAACAGCCGCATATATAAATTTACTTATTTTCATAATTGTCTTCTATTAAAATTTATTTGCTTTGATAACCGGGATTCTGATCCATATTGTCGTTATACAAAATATCGTTCTCGGGAATTGGCAATGCCCAACGATAGCTCGGGAAATCGATATTTTTCGTGAGCGGATCCAAGTCGTAATCGGTCCGAACCAACGACTTCTGCAAACGTTTCATATCGAAGAATATATGGCCCTCGAACAAGAACTCTTTGCGGCTTTCCTCGAACAGGTTGTCGAGCGTTACCGAAGCGTAAGCCTCGGCATTACGGTTCGTGGCTACGCGATTCAAATCGTCGATGGCGGTTACGCCCGATACCGTAGCTCCACGGTAAATAGCCTCCGAACGTATCAGATACATTTCCGAGATACGCAATACCGGCACGTTATTGTAGGCCAACAGTCCGTTTTTACCGGGGAACTTGGTAGACCAGCGATAACCCGGATACTTACTGTTGGTTTTCGTCAATCCGGTCAACCGCACATCGGTTGCGTCATACAAATCGATGAGGTCGTTCGATACTCGAACGTCGCCATAACCGGCTCCGCCTGCAACTTCGGGGGCTGTCAAATAGTCTCCGAGGTCACTACGGCTGCCGTCGCTCTGAGATACGTAAACTTCAAATATGATTTCGCTGCCCGATTGGGGGGCTACGTCTACCGAGCCGTCCCACATCGATACGAAGCGGTCGCCCGAAAGCAGACGGAAACGCCCGTTCTTGATCACTTTCGTCGCATAATCGGCGGCCAACTGCCAATCTTCATGGTGCAGATATACCCGTGCCATCAAGGCTTGAATAACCGGTTTCGTTACCGTGGCTACGACATCTTTCACCCCTGCGCGCACATAGCTGTCGCTCATCAGGCGTTCGGCTTCCACCAAGTCGGGTATAATGAGGTTTTCATACACTTCCGCTACCGTGTTACGAGAGGGACGGGCCGAAAGGTCGTCCTTCAAGACGATGGGCACACCCATCGCTTCTACTCCGGTAATGCCGTTTGCCTTGATATAACCGTAGGGTTGGGCGTAAACTCGTACCAAATCGAAGTAAGCCAAAGCACGCAAGAAAAGATTCTCGGCTTTGATGTTGTTGATTTGCTCGTCGCTTACCCCGTCGCGCGAGAATTTTCCTTCGTCAATAGCCGTGAGGGCTTTATTACAGCCCAATATCGCGCTATATGCGCTCGACCAAAGACCCATCGTGCTGGTCGAAGTATAGTTCCAAGCCGGTTCCTGACGCATACGTCCTGTATTGACCGGGCCTACCATACCGTTGCCGCACATCACGTCGAATGTCAACGGGAACGATGCTCCATACCACGAGATGACTGCCCGATAGTTACCCGCCGTCGCTCCGTCGATGCCCTCGAAGGTCGACAGAGCCAATTCGTCTGACTGATCCATCGGTGGCTCCTTCGTCAGAAAGTCCTCGCAGGAAGAAAGAGCCAACGCTAAAACTGCTATCGATAAAATTATTTTTTTCATTGTAACAATCCTTTTTTAATTGATTAGAAAGTAATATCCACACCCACGATCATCGAACGAGTCATCGGGTAACTGATAATGGTAGCACCCGTGGTTCCGTGTTCGGGATCCCAGTAGTTCATGTTGTGGAACGTATAGAGGTTTAATGCGCTGGCATAGATGCGAACACCGCTCATCAATGCCTTTTTGGTCCATTTCGAAGGCAAGTTGTATGCCAACGTAATATCTTTGATACGCAAGTAGCTGCCATCTTCGAGATAACGGGTAGAAATGTTAGAGCTGTTGCTCGAATTGTTGTAAACCGGTTTCGGCAATACATTGGTGTCGCCCGGTTTCTTCCAGTAGTTCAAGGCGCCTTTCCAAATGTTCGAATCGCCGTAAGCACCGTCTGCTTCGAACAACGAACGGTCTTGGTTCAACACCTTGTTACCGTAGCGAGCTTCGAGCTGAATGCCCAACGATATACCTTTCCAAGAAAGCTCGGTATTGAAACCGCCCGTCCACAGAGGTTCGGGAGAACCGGCATTGATACGGCGAGCTTCTGCATAATTCTCGGTCAACAAACCCTCTTCGTTACGCCACAATGCGTTACCGTTCTGAGGATTCACCCCAGCATAGTCATACAACCAATAGGTATAAAGCTGTTCACCCTTGACATAACGCAAAGTCGTTCCTATAAAATCTTGACCCGGAGCAAGTTCGAGCACTTTCGAACGGTTGGCCGCAAAGTTCACGCCGGCTGTCCATTTGAAGTCGTTGGTATTGAAAATATCGGCATCCAACTGAACCTCCACACCGCTGTTGCGAATCTTACCTACGTTCTGGGCTTGCGAAGCAAAACCGGTCGTATAAGGCAGAGGAGCCGCGATCAACATATCCTCGGTACGACGGGTGTACCAGTCGATAGAACCGTTCAAACGGTCGAACAGACGGAAGTCGATACCGATATTGTGGGTCTTGTTGGTCTCCCAAGTCAATTTGCGGTTCTGCAACTGAGAAGGCAACTGACCGGTAATACCGTTGTACACGATGTCGGAGTACAAACCGTAGTGAGCGTAAGCTGCAATATTGTCGTTACCGTTCACACCATAGCTGTAACGCAATTTCAATTGATTAAGTACCGATTTGATATCCTGCATGAAATCTTCGTTGTGAATATTCCACGAAGCGCTGGCAGCCCAGAAAGTACCCCAACGTCTGTCGGGACCGAACTTAGAGCTACCGTCCGTACGAATAGAACCTTTTACATAATAACGGCCTTTGTAATTGTATTCGGCTACACCGAAGAAAGAAACCATCGCCATTTCGGTAAGACCGTCACCCACTTGTTGGTCTTCTACCGAAACACCCACAGAGTGGTAAGGACGTTGTTGATTCACATGATAAGATATACCTTGCAAGAAAGAAGATTCATACGTATTGGCTTCCTGACCGATCAACACATTCAACGAATGGTCATCGTTGAACAGGTCGTCATAAGTGATCGTATTCGAAGTAGTCAATATGCGATATTGGCTCTCGGCCGTGTTCAAAGAAGCACCATAAGAAGCCGTGTTCACGAAAGCCGGACTGTAAGCACGGCTGGTAGTCGTAGCATACTCGATAGAGTTGTTGGTACGGAACGTCAGTTGTTTGATCGGTTTCCATTCCAAATAAACGGTTCCGTTAAATTTATACTGCTTGTCGTATTTGTCTTGTTCGCGAATAGCGGCGATCGGGTTCACGTTGAACACGAAAGGCAAATCGAAGTTGTAGCTTCCGTCCTCGTTGTAAGCATTCATGGTCGGCGCCAAAGCCATACCCGAATAGAAGGGGTTCGAAGGAGCCAAACCGCTATCGCCGATCAAACTGTTGGTCACATCGGAAACCTTCATATAACCGCCATGCAGACGAGTACCCATTTTCAACCATTTGTTCAACTCGGTATCGAGGTTCGCACGAATCTGCATCTTCTCGAAACCCACGGTCGGTACGATACCGTTTGTTTTATTATAAGACAATGAAGTATAGTAAGTAGTCTTGCCCGCACCGCCCGAAGCGATCAACTCATACTCTTGCTGGCTGCCGTTACGCGTCAACTCTTTCATCCAGTTGGTCGCGCGTCTGCTGGCCATAGCCTGCGGGAAATAATACTCCGACGAAGGATCATCGGGATTATACCCAGCATTGATACGGGCATCGCGTTGATATTGTACATATTCTTCGAGATTGGCCATACCGAAGTCATTGTCATTGGCAAGCGTGGACACACCGTAGCGGGCACGGGCAGTAATCTTGGATTTCCCGGCTTCTCCCGACTTGGTGGTAATCAAAATCACACCGTTGGCAGCACGCGAACCATAGATAGAAGCAGCTGCGGCATCCTTCAACACCGTCACCGAAGCGATATCGCTGGCGTTGATCAAGGCAATAGCGTTCATACTGTTGGAAAGTCCGCCTACATCACCGCTTTCTACGGGAATACCGTCAACTACATACAAAGGGTCGTTACCGGCTCCGATAGAACTGGTTCCGCGGACCCGAATCGTAGCCACAGATCCCGGTTGCCCGTTGCTCGACGAAACCGACACACCGGCCATTTTACCGGAAAGCATCTTATCGACCGAAGTCTCGGGGATAGAAGCCAACTCGTCGCCATCGACCGTTGCGATAGAACCGGTTTTGGCCTCCTTCCGTATCGTCTGGTAACCTACCACCACGACATCGTCGAGAGTATGATCGGCAGAATTCAATTTAACGACCATACCATTACGCGCAAAAACCTCCTGTTTTTCCATACCGATGTAGGAAATAACCAAAGTTCTCGATGCCCCGGCAGGGATCTTGATTGTAAACTTACCGTCCGTGTCGGTAATAGTAGAAGCATTCGCGCCCTTCACCAAGATAGACGCACCGATAACCGGCTCGTCATTCTCTGCCGACAACACCGTACCGGAGATACTCGTTTGAGCCACCGCTAACGAAATGCCAGCCAACAGAGCGCACAATAACAATGTTAATTTTCTCATACGACTGAAATTAAATTTAAATAAACGATTATTCCTTCTTCTTTTTTCACATTACACACACTCGACAATCTTTGTCAAGTTTTTTTTTCATTACACACTACTAACACTAAAACTTTTCTTTCCTTTTTTAACCTTATTATATATATAAAACTTAATAAAAATAGCGAATCTCTATGCTCAAATCAACTTCTCATAGAAGTATTCAGCATGCAAAGATAACAAAAAAACCTCAATATAAAAATCAAATTGAAAGAAAACATACCTTTCGGGCTTTCTTTTTGATAAAACCCATTCTCTTTTTTCGGAGATTCATAAATATACATTTTTCACAACAAGACTAACTTATTAAGAAACAATATAATAGATAATTCTTAATTTAATTATAAAATAATACGAGAAACAAGAAATATTCTATGTTAATAAAATATAAAACAGAACCTACTATAATCGTATTATCGCCAAATAGCGCTAATCTTATCAAAATTTTAACTCAATTCGTTTATTCAATTAACATTCGATACTTCTCCCCCTCCTCCCTGCCGTGTCCCGCAGCATTGCGGGGTGTTTTGCGCAGCAAAAATATAGGGGGAGTGCCCGCAGGGCGAGGGGGTTAAAACAACAGAGAAATTAAAAAAATTACACAAACAGAAAAAACAAATGATTCCAATTAAACACTTTGACCAGAAACCTTTAATCTCCGAACAGTCTCTTTCAACAGCCCTACCACAGCCGGCTGATTCTCGAAAATCGCTCGATTTTCAATCCTCAATACGGTTATCCCTCGTGCAGATAACCTGTTATCCCGGCTCCCGTCTCTAAGACTCCCTTCGATTGTATAATGGCCTTGCCCGTCCAATTCTATTCCCAACTTCAATTCGGGACAGTAAAAATCCAATATATACTCACCCACCGAAAATTGCCGGCGGAATCTCACTCCATCGATTTGTCGGTTTTTCAATATCAGCCAAAGAGTCGCTTCGTATTTTGTCCCGTTGGAACGAAGCTCTTTCCGCTGGACCTCTTTCTCCTTTCTGTTGAAACTTCGTTTCATAACTCATTTAGAATGATTTACAAATATAATTTCCTAGAATGGTAAATCCAACTACTTCCCCTCTTATTTTTTCAAAGCTCCTCTATAATATTTATTTACCTCTACCGATATTTCTACCCCCTACAAATAAAAATTACCTTGTAATATTTCTCAACCCCTCTCCTCCGGAACTACCGTTCCTTCGGTCTCTCCCCTATATTTCCCTACGGAAACACAGGGGAGAAGGTTGAATTGTTATTGTGCTTTATTGCTTTCCGGTAAAACTCGATAAAGGCAAGTTTGTGTTTGTTGATGACTTCTCTTGCACCGTGTGCAGAGAGGTCAATATTTATTTGTTTGGTCTAAGGTATAAAAAAGGAAAGTTCTGCCGGAATCTCGATATCATAAAAAAAGGGGACTGATAGTATAACGATTCACATCGTTGTTTTTTCCGGCAGAACTTGTTCGTAATATCAAAGATATCTCTTGTTTCTTTTTCCCTTGAAACAAGAGAAAATGTAAATCTGAATACTCGACAAAGGTAGTGTTTTCGGAATTAAAAACAAAATTATAATTCTTATTCTGCGTGCTGAAAAAAGGGGGTTCGTTTATAAAAATATGATTAAATAGAGGTATGTCGATAGATGAGACTTTCCGTATCTGGATAATTGTCATATTATTATGCCTATGTTACCATTCGTGACTATGTCTAATAGGCGGTTGCGGTGAGTTAATAAGAAAATACAAGTCTTGTATAATTTTATATTTTCAGTCGGAAGCAAGGGTGTTTTACGACCTAATACCGGCTATTATTTTTTCAGTTTCGTTTTGCAACCATAGGGCTTGCCGAGATTTTCTCCATTTAGTTGGGATAGGGGTATGGCGGTGTTTTGTGAAAATTTCGCCTGTAATGTTATCCGTATCCGGCGAACTCGCTGCATAGATCGCTCCGATCGCTCCTTTTCGGGGTGAGCTGATAAAGGGTCGAAAAAAAAGATTGGCTAATGGATCGACCCAAGAATGCATGGTGATCATGTCGGAATCGACGATACCGGGGTCGGCCGCATTTACCGAAATTCCTTTATCTCGAATTTTCGTGGACAAATGTGCTGTGTACATGGTAAGGGCGAGTTTCGATTTTCCGTATGCCTTGAATCGTTTGTAGGTTCGGGGTGAGTCGGAGAAAAAAGAGGAATCTATTTTCCCGATATATCGGGTTAACGAAGTGGTCATGACAATGCGGCTCCCCGGGTGCATGAGCGGTATTAGCGACTCGGTGAGAAAAATGGTTCCTATGTAGTTGACGCCTATCGAGGTTTCGAATCCGTCGACGGTTTTACCGAAGTCCTTACACATGACTCCTGCATTATTAACGAGTGCTTTTATGGAGATGTCCGTTTCTGCCAGCTGTTTACAAAAATGGGATATGGACTGGAATGAGGCAAGGTCGAGCGGCAAGAGGAGAATATCGGAATTACCGGTTTTCTCTATGATTCGTTGTCTGATGGGTTGTGATTTGGCTATGTTCCGGCAGCCCATGACGACTGGGAGGTTTTGGGCAGCGAGAGCTTCGGTAATGGCTTGTCCTATGCTACCGTTCGCTCCGGTAACTATGTAATAATCTTTATTCATCGAGCAGACGGTGTTTTACAAATAGCCGTATGGAAGTGGGCATGACAGATGCCAAAGGAATCAGCAGACGGTTGAATACTCCGGGGATAAGTTGTTTTTTGCCTTGGAACAGGGCTTTTAATGCTTTGCGAACCAAGCGCTCGGTTGTCATAAGGACTCCTAACCGAACTCCCAATTTCAGTAGCCCGGGTTTTAATCCGTATAATCCGGTGGCAACGCCTCCGGGACAAACGACTGTGGCTACGACTCCGTAGTCGCGCAATTCGTAGCCCAAAGCCCGGGTGAACACTCTGATATAGGCTTTGGTCGCTGTGTAGAGCGCTATGCCGGGATAGGGCGTCCAACAGGATAAGGAGGACATGTTGAGTATGTATCCGTGTTTCCTGTTGCACATGTCTGCGGCAAAGAGTCGGGATAGGTGGGTGACTGTACCGATGTGCAGTTGGAGCATCGTTTCTATCTTCTTCGGATCGGTGCGTGTTATTTCCTGAAAAGAGAATATGCCTGCATTGTTGATAAGAATCTCTATTTGTATTCCTTTTTGTCGGCAGTGGTCGTAAAGTTTGTTTGCCGCCTCGGGTTGGGCCAAATCCATGCAAATGGTTTCGACCGATACGCCACTGGTGTCGACAATCTTTTTTGCTTCCCGATCGAGGTCTTCCCGGTCGATACTCACCATCACCAAATTAGCTCCCCGCGCAGCTAGCTGTCGAGCATATTCGAGTCCGATTCCCGAACTCGCTCCGGTGACGAGAGCCGTGTATGCCGAAAGATCTTTATTTCGTGGCATGGTGCATTTTCTCTATTTCCCGGGCGATACAAGGGGGAAGCTGTCCTTCCAAATGTTTGTGGCAAGCCATTTCGATGGAATACATGCGGGCGATACAATAGTTCGTATGATCGCACCCGCAACGTTCTTCGCCTTCGTTTTTCATGCGGTTGACAAAATCGGGTTCGTTGATGAGCGCACGTCCCATTTGTACGAATTCGAATCCGTGGTCGAGCACCTTTTCGATCGTCGGACGAGCAACCAAGCCACCCACATAAATGAGGGGAAGTTTCAATGCTTTTCTAAATTCGAGCGCATCGTCCAGAAAATAGGCTTCTCGGAACGGGGATTTGGGTATCATGAACCGTCCGGCCAGTTTGACACCGTATTTTAACCACCATGTTTTCATGTAATAAGTCATGGAGGTAATGGGCATTTCGCCTCGCATGACATACATAGGGGCTTTGCTGACGAACCCTCCGCTCAATACTAAGGCATGGGCTCCCAAGCGTTCGAGTTCTTGTGCGATGAGTATACCTTCGTCGATTTCGATTCCTCCCTTAAACCCGTCTCTCATGTTGGTTTTTACGATTACCGCCATATCGCTGCCGGCCGCTTTCATCACATTTTCCATGCACATACGCATAAATCGCATGCGGTTGTCGAGCGAGCCTCCGTATTCGTCACGCCGCCGGTTGGTGTACGGGGACAGGAATTGGCTGATGAGATAACCGTGTCCGGCATGGATTTCTACTGCGTCGAATCCGGCATTACGTGCTGTATTGACGGCAGTGCCAAAGGCTTTTGCGACTTCCTTGATTTCGTCTTTACGCATTCCTCTCACAAATGTGGGGGAATAGAGGTTGAATCCGGTCGATGCCGATATGGGAATCTGGCCGGCTGTGCTGCGGTGCGACATATTGCCGCAATGTCCCAGTTGAATAGAAGCTTTGGCTCCCTCGTCGTGAATGGCATCTGTAATGCGTCGCAGCGGTTTGACGATTTCGGGTCGCATCCATAATTGATGTTTGAACGAGAGCCCGTTTCGGGTTACCGAAGCATAGGCCAATGTGGTCATACCGATACCTCCTGCCGCTACGCTGCGATGGTAGTCATAGAGCATTTCGGTGGGTGCGTTATGGTCGCACATACCTTCGAACGCCGCCGAGCGGATTGTGCGGTTTCTCAGGGTTATCGGGCCTATCGAAGCCGGAGTGAACAGTATGGCCTGTTTTTGGGAATATTCGTTATCCATGTTGTCAATAGATGAAGGGTATTATTTTTTTTCGTTTTTCTTTTGTAAATTCTTCTCCGAACTCTTCGCTGTATCGCTTGTAAAGAGCCGCCGACCGTGGGGCGAGGTTGGCGAATGTCCACCAAGCGAATACGACTCCGGCCCATGACCAAGTGAGGATAGCGAATCCTACCCATTCGAGCCATTCTCCAAAATAGTTTGCCGACGATACCCATCGGAACATTCCTCCCTGCGGTATGTAATGCCGTCGGTCACCGGGCTTGCGCAGGTGGCGTATAATGGAGTCGGATTGAATGTTGATAAACATTCCCGCAAAGAAGATAATAACTCCGATGATGAATTGCGGAGAATAGAACCATTCGGCAGTGTAGTAGTCTAGGGGTGAGATATAAAAGATCCAACCTCCTTGCATGAGTGCGTTGAGCAGGTTGAAGATGATACCCATACTCACGATACTGAGTGGCATGCGGCTATTCCCTTTAATGAGAAAGGGGAATATGAAAGAGCGTTGGAAATAATGAATTTGAAACAAGACGAGGAATGTGATTCGAATCGGGTCGAACCGGTATTCGTCGGTGGCGAAAATCCATAAGAAAATCATGGCGATAAATACCGGAGCTTCCATGACGATCCAGCCTATGCGATTGGAAAGTGATGCTCCCCATTTTTTATCGAAAAGCATACCGTAGCCCGCGTTGATAAAATGTAGCGCGATGAAAACGATAAGTGCCGTAACGGCCATGACGACGAGGAATGTATTGAATGTAGCCGTGTCCATTGTGTTTTTTCGATATAAGATAAATGAATAGTAATGTTTTTACAAAAATAACGCATGATGGGATAGGGGCCGAGTAAGACGAATATGTTTTTTCTCGTGTTAAACCGCTTCTATTTTCATACATATTGCAAAAATAATGAAAATTAAAGAGATCGTTTCCGATTTAAATACTTTTCTGAAACCCTCTGTATTTTTACATAAAGAAACATTTTTTGTTTCGAACAAAAAGCGGAATAGAAAGGTTTTATACAAAATGAGGACCTGTGAATATTTAAAAATAGATAATTGTCCACAATAAATCGAAGGAGGATTTAATTTTGTAACGTCTGACTTTGTGAAAATTAAGATGAAAAAGATGCGAAAACTAAGTTTGTTTATTATTTTGCTCGGTCTTTTGGAGCCGGTGAGTCTGAGGGCTCAACATGTGGAACCGATAGCTTTCGGCGATTTTGAACATTGGGTAACTCGTGAAATCAAAGAATCTGCTTTGTTGGGAGGAAAAACGAAGACAGTATACGCCATCGCTCCGACACAGTATATCAAAGGGAATAAAGCGTATAGGAACATGGGCGGTTCTCCCTGGGCGTCGTCGAATGTGATGGCGAATGTAATGGGGATAGTGAAAACCAGTAATACCGTACGACCGGAGAAACGTCAAGATGGCGGGACTTGTGCTTGTATGGAGACCGTCATAGAGGATTGTCGTGTGTTGGGTATGATGAATCTTCACGTGTTGGTGAGCGGAAGTATTTTTTTAGGAGAGGTGAACGAGCCGATTCGTTCGACGAGTAATCCCTATGGCAAAATGGAAATGGGTATACCGTTCACCAAACGCCCCGTGCGATTGATTTTCGATTATAAATATAAGGCTTCGCCCGATGATTTCCGTACGGAATCGACTGGATTCAGTTCTCGGAAACAGTTGGCCGGAAGAGATAGCGCGGAAGTATATATTTTGTTGCAGCACCGGTGGGAAGACGAGGACGGAAATGTGTACGCTCATCGTGTGGGCACTGGGAGAGAACGATATGTAAAGAGTACACCCGATTGGGTTAACGGTCATAGTGTGCCTATTCACTACGGGGATATTACCGATAAGCCTTTTTACAAATCTTATATGGGGCTTATTCCCGAAGATAAATCGTATTATTGCCGAAACAGCAAAGGCGATATGGTTCCGGTGGTCGAAGTAGGTTGGGGAGAAGCCGACGAACCGGTAACGCACATGTTGGTAATGGCTTCGGCTACTTGTGGAACGGCCTATATAGGAGGATTGGGCAATACTTTTTGGATCGATAATATAGCGTTGGGGTATTAGACGGCGCAAATTATTCTCTCGCTATCTCTACGTTTATTGCACTGTTCTTTTAGTTTAGTAGGAAAACTGTGGGGTAGACATGAATTTTAGCGATGAATTGCTTGACGATAGCTACATTTCAGGCTTTTCGGAGAAGGATTGAGAAGATAATAAATTATGCTTTTGAGAGTTTAACCCCCTCGTCCTGTGGGCACTCCCCCTATCTCATCTACGATGAGCAGAGGGAGAGTGTTGATACCTTGATACGTTTCCTCTGTTGTGGATATTTATTTAACCCTTCCGTCCTTCGGACACCTCCCCTATATTTTGCGATGCAAAACACCCCGTAAGGCTACGGGACACGGCAGTGGAGGAGTGAGTGGCTGTCTCGTAATGCTACGGGACAAGCCGGAGGTGCGAGGGACAAGAGGAAAGGAGTCGAGAGGTTTCTCCTTTCGACTTTAATTCCGTAGTAAAGAAGTGCTTAATTTTGTTTGAAGATATAGATGATAACTCCTGTTTGATTGGAGGAACCCGTGCTGCGCTCGAATCGCGATTTGCGGGCGGCGGCTTCGGCGGATGCCCGCAACTTCGGGTTGGAGAATGCCGTGCCTTTGCTGCCGTTAACCGTAGCGATAGCACTGATGACTTTTCCTTGCGGATCCACGGTTATGGATATGGCGATGATACCGGCATCGTTACTGTTGTCGTATTCGGGATATGGTAATGAACCTACGAGTCCGCGTCCGCCGAGGTTGTATCCTCCATATCCTCCCACACCGGTTATTTCGCCGGTCGAAGAGTTACCGAACGGATTGCCCTGCGTGCTGCTTCCTTCGTCGCTATCGCCTCTGCTGCCGTCATTGGAAACTCCTTTCCCGAAAGCATTTTTGACTTGATTGGCTATGCGCTCGTCTTTTTTATTCTCTTGTATGATTTTATCTTTTTTCTCTTCTTTCTTTTCGATGTGTATGCTTTCCTCGTCGGTTTGAGTCAGTAGCTCATCTTCGTTTTCACGGGGACGTTCCGTCTCGGTTTGTTCGGGACGATCGGCATTCGATTCGAACATACCTGCCGATTCGTCTACAAAACCTACTTGTACCAATACGCCGCTACCTGTGCCGACGGGTTCCTTTCCTAAGAAAGTGAGCCACAGGACAAACAGGACGACTATGTGCAAGACGATTGTCGTGACAAGTGCCAGTATTTTATCTTTTTTCTGTTGTTCCACGGAAAAACGGAAAAGGGTTATGGGTTGTGTACGGGCTTGGCGGCCAGTACCATTTTTAATCGGTTGTCGTTGGCTATATTGAGTATTTTGACGATTTCGCGATAGGGGACTGTTTCGTCGGCATAAAGAGCGACGAATCGCTCGGTATCGTGTTGCGGGGTTTCTGCCAATTTCTGTACCAGTTGGTCGTATGTGACAGGTTGTGCCGCTTCGTTTCCGAAAGCGATGTAATAGTTCAAATTTTCATCGATCGTTACCCGTGTGAGCGGTTTGGCCGCCGCTTGCTGATTGCTTTGCGGAAGGTTTACCTTTATGGAGTTGGGAAAGACGATCGTAGAGGTGATCATGAAGAATATGAGCAACAGGAATATGACATCGGTCATCGATGCCATACTAAACGTCGCGTCTATTTTATGTCTTCGTTTGAGTGCCATGATGTCCGAATTATTCTGCCGGCTCGTTGAGCAAATCCATAAATTCCATAGTCTTCGCTTCCAACTGATTCATCACCCCGTCTACACGTGATACGAGATAGTTATAGGCAAAGAGTGCGATAATTCCGACGATGAGACCGGCTACGGTCGTTACCAGTGCTTCATAGATACCTCCCGACAGCGTGGAGATATCGGCATTGTTTCCGGCCGATGCCATGTTGTAGAAAGCCCTCACCATACCAGTGACGGTCCCGAGGAATCCCAACATGGGTGCTCCCGCGGCGGTTGTTGCTAACCACGGAAATCCTTTTTCGAGTTTGGCGATCTCGATGTTTCCCACGTTTTCGATGGCTACTAAAACATCGTTCATGGGACGACCCAAGCGAGAGATACCTTTGGCGATAAGTCGGGAATAGGGCGTATTGGTTTTTTTGCAGAGTTTCAATGCACTATCTATATCGCCTTCGTGGATATAGTCTTTGATCCGTTCCATAAACGTATTGTCTTCGCGTGCGGCTCGTCTGATGACTTGCAGCCTTTCGAAGAAAATGTAGATGGATAACAAGGAGAGCAATAAAAGGGGAATCATGATGATTCCTCCCTTGCAGGCGAGTTCCCAAAGATTCAAATCACCTGCGGTTTCGACCGTGGGTGTCAGAACAGGGGGAGTCACAAGCGTGTCGGTAGTCTGCAAAAGCAATGTCAATAAATTCATGGCGTTCGGTTTAATGGATTATTTCAGGCATTCTTTATATTGTTTGATGGTTTCCCGCAGACCTAAATACAGAGCATCGCAGATGAGGCAATGCCCGATGGATACTTCGCTTAGGAAAGGGATTCTTTCATGCAGGAACCGGAGGTTTTCAAGGCTTAAATCGTGCCCGGCGTTTACGCCTAATCCCAAGCCGCGTGCATGCTCGGCTGCTTCGACGAATGGTTTTATCGCATCTTCTTTGTCTTGTGGATAGCGAACGGCGTAGGGCTCGGTATATAATTCGATACGGTCGGCTCCGGTTTTTGCGGCGTATTCGACTATCTCTAAATCCGGTTCTACGAAAATGGAGGTTCGTATATTCGCTGATTTACAAAGGTCGACCACTTTGGAAAGAAAATCGAAGTTGTTTTTGGTGTCCCAACCTGCATTTGATGTAATGACATCGTGTGCATCGGGAACGAGCGTCACTTGCGTGGGTTTCACTTTGAGAACCATGTCGAGAAATTTTTCGGAGGGATAACCTTCGATGTTGAATTCGGTGCTTACAGCAGGTCTTAATTCATACACATCGGCATAACGTATGTGGCGTTCGTCGGGACGGGGGTGAACCGTGATACCTTCTGCTCCGAATGATTCACAGTCCAAAGTGACTTTTAACACGTTTGGAATATTACCGCCTCTTGCGTTTCGCAAGGTGGCTATTTTGTTGACATTTACACTTAATTTTGTCATTTCTCTTTATTAACCTTATCTCGCTTTGGTGTTGAAACCTTCGGTATTGTCGGTAATAATTTTAACTCAAACAATCCGACGGGTTTGTCCACCGAAAAAATACCTATATTTGTATAGTGTAGGACTCGTTTCGGCAAAGCCAAGTCGGAAATATGATTTCCGTTTGCCTTTGCACTCACCTTTCACTATATTTGTAAACACGAATACAGGATTCGGTTCGGCATAGTCAAATCGGAAATATAATTCCCTCTTGTCTCTGCACTCACCTTTCACTATATTTGCATAAAATGCGAAAAGAAGGTGCAGTCCGGCGTAAAAAGCAAACGGATTTGTTTTATCCTGCACACACCTTTCATTATTTTTGTATAATCTTTACCGCAAAAATAATACGAATTACAGAAATATGAGCAAAAAATGAAAGCAAAAGATATGATATTGCCCGAAATACCTCTTTTAACCCCGGGAATGTCGGTCAAACAAGGGTTGGCGACGATGCAGATGTCTGGATTGTCGAGCTTGCCGATTGTGGACGAGGGCTCGTATGTCGGAGTCGTTCATGAGAAAGAGCTGCTTCGGGACGATGTAGCCGGAAAGATCGGGCGCGAAAACTGGCGTACTCCGTCTGTTCGGGAAGAGAGCCATTTGTTCGATGTCGTCAATCAACTTGCTCAATACTCCGACGATATACTTCCGGTGGTAACGACCGATCGCCATTATGTGGGCGCGATATCCATTCATTCGGCTTTGGTTGCGGTCGCTCATTTGTGCCAAACCTCTTCTTCGGGAGCGATTATTGAATTGGAGATTCCGCGAGAAGATTATTCGGCTACCGAGTTGACTCGATTGGTGGAGGATAACGATTGTCGAGTGATGAATTTGATGATTCGTCCCGATGAGAAAACAGGTATATGGAAGGCTTGTTTGCGAATAGACAGGGAAGATGCCACCCCTGTGCTTCGTTCGTTGGAGCGGTTCGATTATCGGGTAGTGAGTTGTTACCAGTTGCATGGAGTCATGGACGAGCGGATAGAACAAAGGATAAAAGAATTGATGTATTATCTTGAAATGTGAAGTAGAAATATATGAGGATCTTATTATTCGGGCATACTTATCAACCATCTCGATCGGAACAGATTCGGCATGTGTTGCAGACATTGTCCCGTACCGAGGCGGAGCTTGTAGCGCACGGGGATTTTTATGATTTTTTATCGAAAGAATTTCCCGATGTTTGTCATAGAATCGGGGAGATCGATTGTCGAGGCGATTATACTGCCGATATGGCATTGAGTATCGGCGGGGACGGTACTTTTCTGCGGGCTGCCGAAAAAATAGGCGACAGGGGTATTCCTGTTTTGGGTGTGAATATCGGTCGTCTGGGCTTTTTAGCCGATGTCCCTGCCGAAGAAGTAGAACCGGTATTGAACGAAATTTTAGAGGGAAAGTATAAAATAGAGGAGCGATCGTTGCTTCAAGTCGAGTTTAACGGTTTGTCGGAGAATTTTTGGCCTTATGCTCTTAATGAGGTCGCTGTCTTGAAGCAGGATACTTCATCGATGATTTCCATTCATACGACTGTGGGAGATAGTTATTTGAATACCTATCAGGCCGATGGTTTAATCGTGGCGACACCTACCGGCTCGACCGCTTATTCGATGAGTGTAGGAGGCCCTATTATTATGCCTCGGGCTGCCAATTGGGTTATTTCGCCTGTGGCGCCGCACAGTTTGACGGTTCGACCGTTGGTCGTGAATGACGATATGAATATTACGTTGTGTGTGGATAGCCGCAATCATAGTTATTTGTTGAGTCTCGACGGTCGTTCGGTTATGTTGGATACAGATTCGCAAGTCGTGTTGCGAAAGGCTCCGTTTTCCATAAAAGTAGTGAAACGATTGGGGCATAGTTTTTCGGCAACGCTTCGCGCGAAATTGATGTGGGGGGTCGATAAACGGGAGTGACCCGATTTTTCTATAAAGCAAGAACGCCACAAACTGCGGTTTCCCGGCAGTTTTGTGGCGTTCTCTTTCTAATTATGGAGCTTTATAGATTTAATAATGGATATTCGGGAATATAAATGAAAGTAGAGACGAATAGCCCGACCAGAGAAAGTATCCAAAGAACCAGTAGGAAAATGTTGAGTGCCGACGATTGGGCCTTCCAATGGAATATAGATCCTAACACGGCTCGAAGTATGGCATACAAAGGGATACCGAAAGTAAAAAATAGAGAGAGTGTGAATACCACCAGTTCCCAATGTCCGTTAAGAACGTGCATCTCTCCGGGAAAAATCGAGAAGAAGGGGGTCGTTATGGTTGCTGTCCCTAAGAAAAAGAAACCTAGAATACTGATGATGCAGGTAACTAAGGCTCCGATAATGGATATGGCGATAAACCCGCCGATACAAATAAATATGAATTTGAAAAGTCCACGGAATATACTCCCTATGCTTCGCCAAATCGAATTGGCGACACCTCCGTTTCGGGAGACATTTTCTTTTTCTTCTTCTACGGCTCTTTTGATATTGTCGACAGTGGGTGTTTCACCTCGCATTTCGAGTTTTTGAGAGGTCGTGCGGGCTTCGGGAATACATATCCAAAGTAACAGATATATCCATACCGATGAAGCCCATAAGGGTAACAGCAATACCATGATGACGCGAATGGCTACCGTGTCTATACCGAAATAGTAGCCCATACCGGATGCTACACCTCCTAATATGCGATTGTCGGGGTCGCGGTACAGCCGTTTGGTCGATTTATGAGATTCGTTGTTCGAAGTATCGGTCGTTTGCCCAGAGTTATCACCATCTGCATTATTGTCGGGAGCCGTCCCCGAATCGAGTGGGTTTTCTATTTCGTCCGGTTGGCCCATTATGGCGATGACTTCGTTGACCTCTTGTAGGGTGATTACTTGCATGCCGAACCCTAACCTTTCCTTGAAAAGTTCGGAAATGCGGCTTTCGATGTCGTTCATGATTTCTTGCCCGCCTTCTTCTTTTTTGAAATGGTCGTGTAGTGCTTCTAAATAAGATTCGAGGACGGTATAGGCATCGTCGTCGATATTGAAAATCGTTTTGTCGAGATTGACGGTTACGGTCTTTTTCATATAAAAGTGTATTTAGTTTATTGTTCTTTGATGTGGTCGATGACTTGATTCAATTCTTTCCAAGCGCTGTCGAGTTCGTTTAGAAAAACAGTTCCTTCGGGAGTAAGTTCATAATACTTCCTCGGGGGGCCTTGCGTGGATTCTTCCCAAACGTAAGTAAGTAATCCGGAGTTTTTAAGGCGGGAAAGAAGTGGGTATAGCGTTCCCTCCACTACAATGAGTTTCGCCTCTTTGAGCGATTGGATAATATCAGAAACATAGGCTCTTCTTTTTTGAAGGATCAACAGGGTACAATATTCCAGTATCCCTTTTCTCATCTGAGATTTAACGTTGTCTGTATTCATGTTTAGTACCTTTTACAACACAAATATAGGTATAATTTGGTAGTTTGTATAGCATAGTACTAAATAAATATGATTTTTTAACTAATGGGGTGTTATTTCGGTTTTGTTGTGGAGCGAAACTATTTTTGGGGAACCGGTGGTAAATAGATTTTACCGACAATTCTTTTCGTGGGGGAGAGCGTTTTTGGATTCAATGGAGAATTCGGGGATAGACATGAATTTTAGCGATGAATTGCTTGACGGTAGCTATATTTTAGGCTCTTCGGAGAAGGATTGAGAAGATAATAAATTATGTTTTTGAGAGTTTAACCCCCTCGCCCTGCGGGCACTCCCCCTATCTCATCTACGATGAGCAGAG
>ERZ827524.958-NODE-958-length-31985-cov-4.862293_pt1 | contig 31985 bp, 22 predicted proteins | sample MGYA00519702_ERZ827524 | MGnify/ENA primary metagenome ERZ827524 (study PRJEB31778, sample SAMEA3449341) | human gut metagenome | biome: human gut; feature: human-associated habitat; material: faeces | place: United Kingdom | collected 2010/2012 ...
CAAACGCGTAAGGGTATGGGCATGCAAAACACACAAGCCTCATACCCACGTGTTTGTACCCACTCGTCGCAAAGTTTTTCTACGGAATTACTGAAATCCAAAGGAACCGGCAGCGAACATTTGACACAAACCCGTCATTCCAAACTCAGTTTTTCTTTATCTTATAAACGCATTCCGAAATACCTTTCTGGATGCGGTTGCTGCTGCATCTATTAACGGCACATGACCTCTCATTAATTCTACATATCGATTTCCTTTCCCATCTTTTTTCGATGTTTTTGCGGCACTTAATGTTTCCATGATTTCATTCATGCGTGCATTAAAAATTAATCCATCTGTATATTTCTCAATGGTACGGCAAAGTTCTTTATTCTCTTTGCAGCACAATACTTTTGCCATGTTACTGGCTCCCTTGACTGACCATCTCATCCGGCGGTGCTTCATCCGCATGGTAATTACGGTACAGTTTTGGGATTCCTGCACTCCCATGTTTTTGTATACAATTCCTTCTCTTGGTTCCGGTATCTTTTTCCCCTGCTTTCGATAAGGTAACAGTCCGGCTTTATTGTTATTAAGATATCGATATAACTCGCGTGCATTTCTGCTCCTGTTATCTTTTTCATCCGTCGTTTCCACACTGTCCGCATACACTAAAAGAAACTCTAATAATTCCTCTGTTTTTCCTTCTTCAAACAGATTTCTTGCTTCTCGCTGCGCACTTCGGTCATTTATCTTTCGCAGGATTTCCTGATAAACATGATAACGATCTAACTGAAAAATTGCATCCGGGTCATACGTTTCCTTAATCCAGCTTCCTCCATCACCGTTTAGAATTCTCTGCTGAATTTCATCCACATCGTATTTTTTCTCTATTAATGCCTCCCGTTTTTCATGAAAGAGCCGGCTTGGTTCCATTCCCGCTAACATGGTTTTTCCTACCAGAGTGCTTCGCCTTTGCTGGTCTTTGTCCCAGCCTTCATACATGGTAAACACTTTCATTTCCTGTTTTTTCATTCTTTTATGACTGCTGTCCTGCATGTGCAGCCATATGCCATCCATTTCTTCAAACAACACAGGAATGATTTTTTCTCCTTGCGTCCGGTCTGCATGCATTTCCTTTACGGCATACTGTTCTTCTTCATCCAGCCGTTTACCAAGCCGCTGCATCATATTCCATACACCTCCGCTGCTGATGCTTTGTCCACAGGTATTACTTATGGTTTCTGCGGTTACGCGGTAAGGTGATTCCGTTACCGTCATCGCTATCTTTTCTGCAAGATTAGTGGAAATCAATCCAATCTTATCCATTTGCATGGCTTCATCTAACAGGTAGACATAGGCGTTTTCTCCCTGTTCCGTTTTTGTACGATATACAGTTCTCTTGTACTCTACTTCGCCATATACCGTTTTGATACAGGTTTTTCGTTTCCCTTTTCCCCGATAATGCTTTTTATCGCGACTTTCTGCAAGCTCTGTATCATAGGCTTCCAGAATCTGCTGGGTAATCTGGCGGCCAAGTTCACAAACATAATCGAATATTTTTTGCTCTAACACCTTGAAAGATAGTAAGTTTTCGTCTACAATTAGTTTCATCATACAGTCTCCTTTATTGTTTTTCTAGCAACTAACATCATAAAGAAAAACTGTATGATTGGGAAGAGGGGATTTCCTTCTTCCCTTTATTTTTGCCAATGAAAATTATACACTAACTGAGTTTTTTTGGTTGTGTTAGGGGGCGTTGGTGCCTTTCAAACTTAGTATGATTCTCTCTCAAAGAGAAAACCTTATGCAACGTTATCTTCTATAAAAATCCAAAAGCGTTGCATGAAAGTTGTATGGAAGTCGAAGAAAAACAACCATAAAAACAAAAAGTATCAGAAAGAGTTGCAGTTGACGTGTAATTTGTCCGAGTAATGTCAGATGATGAGGTGAAAATGCAACCCTTTAGGTAAAATTAATGCAAAAAGGTTGTCCCAAAACCGCTAGACCAACATTTGCATATTTCAAATCAATTCAGAGCCAAAATCAAGCAGCAACTGACTAGTCTGTGACAGGGGGCACTTCCGATTTTTTGTTTTCTTGATAATTTATGGAAACCTAAAAAATCGGCAGCGCCCCCCTACATTGACAATAACTTTCCATCTATGGTAAAATTACTATACTTGTGCATGACAGACAGTTTGGGAGGTGGATGGTTGTCATGAATAAAAATTACGACCCATACAAGAAGACGATTTTGTTCTTCTTTTCCTTAATAAGTGTGGCATTGATGGCGACAGTGTTTGCGTATTTCTGGTATCTTGTGTACTGGGATACGATGTACTTTTTCCATTTCTACCGCAAAGGTAACTGGGCATTGATTGGGCTTTACGCAATTTTAGTGTACTTTTTTTCGACGATGTATGGGGCACTCAGAATTGGACAGCTGCGGCGGATGGAAGTGGTGCTGTCGCAGTTTTTAGCTACATTTTTAGCAAATATTGTGATGTATTTCGTGGTTTGTCTGTTGGCTTTTGGGCTTGTCAATCCGGGATACATGATTTTGATGCAGTTAATTGACTGCGTGATTGCGGTTGTCTGGACAGTTGTGACGAGACGATTGTATAACCGCATTTTTCAGCCGTGGAAAATTCTTCTGATTTATGGTGACAGACCGGCGTCGGAACTGGTGGATAAATTGGAGACAAGACGTGATAAGTATGCGATTTACGGGGCAATTGATGCCCATGCCGGAATCGACCGAATTGCCGAGACGGTGAAAGATTATCAGGCGGTTTTGATTGGAGATATTGCGGCGGAAACAAGAAATGAAATTTTAAAATATTGTTATGGAAATGGAATTCGGGCGTATGTAATGCCGAAAATTTCCGATATTATTTTGATGGGTGGCGACGAAATTCATGTGTTTGACACCCCATTTTTGCTGTCTAAGGGATATTCTTTGAGTTTTGACCAGCGGTTTTGGAAGCGTACGGTAGATTTGCTCATTGCGGTACCGCTTACGATTTTATTGTCGCCGATTATGCTTTTGGTGGCGTTTGCCATTAAATGCTGCGACGGGGGACCGGTTTTTTACAGGCAGGTGCGGTGCACGAAAGACAATCGGGAATTTTCTATTTTAAAATTCCGCAGTATGATTGTGGATGCTGAAAAGTCGGGAGAAGCCGTTCTTGCCAAAGAGCATGATGAGCGGATTACGCCGGTGGGCCGTTTTTTGCGTGCTGTTCGGTTAGATGAACTGCCACAGCTTTTTAACGTGCTTTCCGGGGATATGTCGCTTGTCGGACCGAGACCGGAGCGGCCGGAAATTATTGCAGAATACCAGAAAGAAATGCCGGAGTTTGTTTTTCGTACCCGTGTAAAAGCCGGAGTGACCGGATTTGCACAGATTTATGGAAAATACAATACCGTTCCTTATGACAAACTGAAACTGGATTTGTTTTATATTGAAAATTACTCTCTGTGGATGGACTTGAAACTGATTCTTATGACAGTAAAAACCGTTTTGAAAAAAGACTCGACAGAGGGAGTGGATACCAACCAGACAACGGGATTAAAAGAACACACCGAGGGCAACGAAGAGGTCGAACGCAAGATTCAGGAATATACATCCAGGGAGGAATCGCATCATGAGTAAAAAAGCATTACTGGTAACAAGAGTCAGCGGCTTTGTGCCACAGTTTGAAATGAATAACGTGAAAATATTACAGGAAATGGGATATGAAATCCATTACGCGGCGAACTTTGATGTTGTTGTGTACGGGAAAGATAATTCCCGCTTGATGGGCACGGGAATCCACAGACATCATATTCCGTTTGGACGCTCGCCATTTTCCAGAGATGTGCGGACGTGCTATCTGGCGTTGAAAAAACTGATGCTTGAGGAAAAATTTGATTTGATTCACTGCCACATGCCGATGACAGGAGTTCTCACGCGCAAAGCGGCAGAGAAAGTATACAAAATGACAGGAAGAAAAGTTCCTGTTATTTATACCGCACATGGCTTTCATTTTTATGAGGGCGCACCGGTTTCTAATTGGAAATATTATGTAGCAGAAAAGCATTATGCGAGATATACGGATAAACTTTTGGTGATTAATCAGGAAGATTATGCGAGAGCAAAAAAATTCCCGATTCGTGGAAATGTGGAATATGTGCAGGGCGTTGGCTTGAAACCGGCACCTGAAAAAGACCCTGATTTTGATATGCGCAGGACATACGGAATCCCGACTGACCACAAGGTGGTTGTGAGTGTTGGAGAGCTGACGGAAGGAAAAAATAATGAAGTTATGCTCCGGGCGATGGACCGCTTCCGCAGAAAAAAACTGACGTATCTTATTTGCGGTACGGGTGCGATGGAAGAACATCTGCGAAATGTGGTACGGGAGATGCATCTTGATGAACAGGTGGTATTTGCCGGTTACTGCGAGAAAATTCCGGATGTTCTTTTGCAGGCAGACTGCTTTGCATTTCCATCGAAGCGGGAAGGACTTCCGGTGGCAATGATGGAGGCGATGCGTGCCGGGCTCCCGGTGCTTGCCTTAGATATTCGTGGAAACCATGATTTGATTTCCGATGGAGAAGGCGGATTTTTATTTGAAGAGGGAAATGCATCCGATTATGTAAAAGGTCTTTCCTTTTTCTTAGATTACCCGGAAGAGGCAAAGCGGATGGGTGAATGGAACAAAAAAAGAGTGCAGGATTTTTCGATTGATTTAGTGGAAGAAAAAATGCGGAGAATTTATGCAGAGGCAGAAAGCGGGGAATTGAAATGAAACTTTTGACGGTGTCCATAGCCGCCTATCATGTGGAGGATTATCTTCGTGAAACATTGGATAGTTTTTTGATTCCGGAAGTAACGGACCAGTTAGAAGTTTTGATTGTAAATGATGGTTCCGGTGAAGGGGTCAATGAAATTGCCCGTGAATATGAGGCTAATTATCCAGATGTATTCTGTTTGATTGATAAAGAAAATGGCGGTCATGGTTCGACGGTAAACCGCGGAATCGAAGAGGCAGCGGGTAAATATTTTAAGACCGTTGACGGGGACGATTACGTGTCCGCAGAAGGCTTGAAAGAGTTGCTTTCATATCTTCAGACCGCAGAGGCTGATTTGGTGGTGAATGACTACCATAGTTTTAACGATGCTTCCGGTGAAATGGTGAGTGAGATGCACCATGAATTTCCGGGAAAAGAGTATCGGAAAATATATGCATTTGAGGAAGTCTGCGGCAAAGTTTACATTAATATGCATGCTGCTACTTACCGCACGGAATTGCTGAAAAAAATGGGAAGACGTCTGGATGAACATTGTTTTTATGTGGACGCCGAGTATAATTTGTATCCGATTCCGTTTGTGAAAACAATTGCGTTTTTGGAAAAGCAGGTGTACTGTTACAGACTTGGGATGGAGACGCAGAGTATGAACATCCGAAATATGCAGAAAAACTGCGCACACCATGAGATGGTGCTGACACATTTGCTGGAATTTTATAAGGAAGAAGCAGAGCGTCTGACGCCGGAGAAAAAAGCATATGTGGCGGAAGGCGTAGCGAAAATATTGACAAGCCAGTATAAAATTTATTTGAGTTATCCGGCAGAGGCGGTTCACAAAAATCAAATTGTGGCTTGGGATAAACGGATTAAAAAAGAATTTCCGGATATTTATCACAGTGTGACAAACCGTGCCGTGAAAATGCTGCGGCATAGTGGGTATGGATTGTATCGTTTGGCGTCGTATTTATGCCGGAAGGCATACGGATGCGATTAGAGAATGGAGGTAGTGTATGTCATTATTTGTTGCCAGAATAAAGGGCTTTGTCCGATTCAAAGATTTGATGGGACAGCTTGTGAGCAGGGATTTGAAATTGAAATACCGCCGCAGTGTGCTGGGCTATTTGTGGAGTGTATTAAACCCGCTGTTTATTATGATTATCATGGCGATTGTATTTTCTAAAATGTTTACGAGAGCCAGTATTACTAACTTCCCGGTATATTTGATGAGCGGCCAGGTTATGTTTAACTTTATGAATCTGTCCACGAAATCGGCGATTCAGTCGATTAACGGAAGCGCATCGCTCCTCAAAAAAACATATGTACCGAAATACGTTTTTACCGTTTCAAAAATTATCAGTGGTTTGATTGACTGTGTATTTTCAATGGGAGCGCTTTTGATTGTTATGTTATTTACCGGGGGAGAATTTACGTGGCGGCTTTTTCTGTTCCCGCTTGTGCTCGCACAGAATTTTGTATTTACGATGGGGCTGGGACTTTTCTTGGCGGCAACCAATGTATTTTTCCGAGATATCCAGTATATTTACAATGCGATTACAACGGCATGGCTTTATCTGACGCCGATGTTCTATCCAATTGAAGCACTGCCACAGAATCTTCAGTACATTGTATCGCATCTGAATCCGATGTACTCCTATGTTTCTCAGTTTCGTATGCTGACACTGCCGGGGTTTGTGCCGGTGGGAATCAGTATTATGTGGCTTATTATAATTGGAATTGTGTCGGCATTTCTGATGCTCATCATCGGACTGTGGGTATTTGTAAAGACGCAGGACAAATTTATTTTGTATATTTAAGGAGGAGAATGACATGAATGATATTGCAATCGATGTAAAAGATGTGACGATACGGTTTAATCTGGCATCGGAAAAAATCGATAATCTAAAAGAATATTTTGTAAAATTAATCAAACATGAACTTCTCTTTCAAGAGTTTCTTGCTGTCCGGGATGCTTCTTTTACAATCCGTAAAGGAGAGGCGTGGGCTCTTGTGGGAAGCAATGGTTCCGGCAAGTCGACACTTTTGAAGGCAATCAGTGGAATTTTGAAACCGTACAAAGGAGAGATTGTTGTAAATGGAACGATTTCTCCACTATTGGAACTTGGCGCCGGATTTGATATGAATTTGACGGCAAGGGAAAATATCTTTTTGAATGGAACAGTGCTTGGACATTCCAAGAAATATATGCAGGAGCATTTTGATGAAATTGTGGAGTTTTCAGAACTTCATAAGTTTTTGGATTCGCCGGTGAAAAACTTTTCATCCGGTATGCGTGCAAGGCTTGGCTTCTCGATTGCTACGATTGTGCGTCCGGACATTTTGATTGTGGATGAGATTCTGGCGGTTGGAGACTATTCGTTCCAGCAGAAGTGTTTGAAGCGAATGGATGAAATGATGGGCGGCGGAACAACGCTTTTGTTTGTATCACATTCGATTGACCAGGTGCGTAAACTCTGTGACCATGCGGTGTGGATTAATAAGGGACAGATTATGCAGATTGGCGAAGTAAACGAAGTGTGTGATGCCTATATGGCAACTCAGAAGAAATAGAGGATAAAAATGATATTACAGAATTTAGTTTTTCCAAAAGAGAATATTTGCAATGAGCCGGAGCTTTATTTCCATGGGACGACAGACGGAAAAATACCGGCTGGAAATGAAGCGGATTTATTTACTTATTTTAATAGTTTTTCGGCTTATAAATGGAAAATGTATACGAAAATAAAAGAGGTTCGATTCCGCCTGCGCTGTAAGGGAAGCTGCATGGTTCGACTGTGGGATGCCGGAGTTACGGGTGGAACAATGGCATTGACTGAAAATTTTACCAGTGAGAGACATAGGCAGGCAGATCCGGATGAGGTTTCTCTTTCCTTTTCTCTGGCAGACGTAAAGGGAATTGTTTACGCAACGGTTAGGGCAGACAGTGATACGGAGATTCTCGGTGGATGTTTTGAGACAGTTTTTGAACCCATTCAGTTAGCGAAAATAGCGATTGGAATTTGTACTTTCCGGCGCGAAGAATTTGTGAAAAAAACGCTGGAAACTTTGAAGCGTGAAACGATGGAAAATCCGGATTCACCGCTTTATCAAAATGTGTATGTGTATGTGTCGGATAACGGACAGACGCTTCCTTACGAAGAGCTGTCAAACGATAGAATTTTTGTGATGCCGAATCGAAACACCGGCGGCTCCGGCGGTTTTGGCCGCTGCATGAAAGAAGCATATGAGGACAGGGAAAAGTATGGCCTTACACATATTCTTTTGATGGATGATGATATTGTACTGGAACCGGAGTCACTTTTCAGAACGTATACACTTCTTAACTTCTTAAAAGAAGAGCGGAAAGGGGCTATGCTTGGCGGAGGGCTTTTGCGTCTTGATATCCCTTACATTCAGCATGCGAATGGAGAACTTTGGCAGGGGGGACGTATTGGTTTTACTAAGCGTGGCTATGATTTACGGAGAATGACAGATGTTGTCCGCAATGAATATAATCTCCCGATGGACTATAATGGCTGGTGGTACTGCTGCGTGCCGTTAGCAGAACAATTTCGTGGTTTTCCGCTTCCGATTTTTATTCATGGCGACGATATTGAATATGGTCTGCGTTTCGATGGAAATATTATGACAATGAACGGAATTGGTGTGTGGCATGATGCGTTCGATAATAGAAAGGCGTCTTCCATGGAATATTACGATATGAGAAACACATTGATTGCCTGTGCCATCCATCATCCGGAGTATTCTCGTCTGCACATGATAAAACGTGTTGCGAGACATCTTATTGGACAAATGCTTCATCTTCGCGTGAAAGATCAGGAATTGACGATGAAGGGCGTCGAAGATTTCTGTAAGGGAACGGAATTTTTGAAGGAATTAGACCCGACAAAACTTCATCCGGAAATCATGAAAATGGGTTATGCCATGCAGGATGTTTCCGATGATTTACGCAAGTTTGGCGTTGATGTGGAAAAGACAAAGCCGCAGCCTTCGCATTTATATGAGGACGGTGGTTTTGCAAAGAAACATTTGCTGTCTGTGAACGGATGGCTTCTTCCGGCGAAAAAAGAGACGGCGGTGCTTCCTATGGGCGTGCATCCGGATGCTTTGTATCGCAGAAAAACGGCTCTTTTATACGACCCGGATACAAGCCGGGGATTTTATGTCGAACGGAAAGCAAAAGATTTCTTTGCAACCATTGGCAGATGTTTTAAAATGGGCTGGCTGCTTGCAGGCAAGTATAAAAAGACCGTGAAGGATTTTCAGAAAAATGGTGCGGAATTGATTTCGTATGATTTCTGGAAAGAGTATTGATGGTGGAGGAGAATGGTAAAAGAGGAGATGTTATATGCGTACAATACTGCTAAGTTTTAGCCCTAGTTATTATGATATTCTTAAAAATGGGCAAAAGGTATTTGAGTATAGAAAAAGATTTTGCAATGAAAAAGTCAAAGCATATTTATATTTGGGAAAACCAATACAAAAAATTGTTGGGATATTGTGGTTGGATAAACGTATAGAGTTGTCCAAATGGAAAGAACTTTATAAGGAAAATTTGTCTGTTTCGCATAGGATAGATGATTATATGCAGAGAAATAAATATGCAATGCCAATATTAAGGTATCAGGAAATAAATCCTATTAGTATTGTAGATGTAAAAAAGGTTTTTCCTGAATTGCATATACCATTGTCATTTAGAAATTTAGAAGAAAATTCCGATATACTAAAATATCTACAAGATAGAACTAAATTTTTAGGTGAAGTGGTTACACATAACTTTGAGAATATTGATATAGATAGAATTTGTGAAATGTGATGGAGGTAAAAGATGAAAGAAAAAGCAGCTAGAAATAAAACAATAGATTTTACATTAGATGAGGGAAGGCAATATTTGGAGAAATGTATATACGTAAATAATACTGTTGAAAAAGTTGAAACAGTACTTAATAAGTTTATTATTGGCGATTGTGTTAAGGTAATGGAGAAATTGCCTAATAAGTTTGTGGATTTACTAATAGTTGACCCACCATATAATTTGGCGAAAGACTATCATGGTAACAAATTTAATAGGAAAAGTCAAGATGAGTATAGGGAATATACGGTTCGGTGGCTTGAAAAAGTGATTCCGTTATTAAATGATACGGCATCAATATATGTGTGCTGTGATTGGAAATCAAGTTTGGTTATAGGTGATGTACTGCATAATTATTTTAGAGTGCAAAATAGAATAACATGGCAAAGAGAAAAAGGGCGGGGAGCAAAAGCAAATTGGAAGAATGGAATGGAAGATGTATGGTTTGCGACAATGGGAAAGAGTTATACATTTAATCTAGATAACGTAAAAATTAGAAAAAAGGTGGTTGCTCCTTATAAAGTTGATGGAAAACCAAAGGATTGGGAAGAAACAGAAGCTGGAAACTTTAGGAATACATGTCCGTCTAATTTTTGGGATGATATTTCGATTCCTTATTGGTCAATGCCAGAAAATACAGGTCATCCAACTCAAAAGCCAGAGAAATTAATTGCAAAAATGATATTAGCAAGTAGCAACGAAGGAGATATTATTTTTGACCCATTTGCAGGTTCAGGAACCACTGCAGTAACTGCTAAAAAATTAAATAGAAATTTTATTGTTATTGAGCAGAATGAGTTATATGGAGCATGGGCTCAAAAGAGATTAGAAATGGCAGAAGAGGATAAGAATATTCAGGGGTATTGCGATGGAGTCTTTTGGGAGAGAAATTCATTAGCAAATCAAAAAAAGAGAAAATAAGACAGGAGGATAAATATATGAATAAAAAAATTAATTCTTTTATACAGTTAATTGAGGAAAATGCAGGAATAGGTCAGAAGGAGACGTTAGCTAAAATTGTTCAGGAATATTTTAACCTTGAAAAGAAAGGTGCTGTATTATATTGTAAAGATTTTGCTGTGAGGTTTTGTTCTACGAAAAAGAAATCGCTTTCGGTAGCAAATACGGTTATGGCATTAAAGCATATTCGAACATTTGATAATATTCCATTATTTGTTTGTGTAGTAGCACCAGATAGAAATGTATTATGTTTAGCAAATGCGACATTTATTAAAAAGGTAAGTCATTCTTCTATAAATTTAACAGAGGATAATATTGTTGGAAATATTAATTATTCGGACATAATTAAAGAATATCATGGAATTGCAAATGTGGCTGCTAATTATGAGGAGTTATTTGAAATACATAGTCAAATTGGCTTTTATGAGAATTTGTCACGTATTGTTTTAGCAACTGCGAATATAGTTCCTACAGGGAAAAGGTTCATGCCAACGATTGAGCAAAGGGATATAATATTAGATGCACCTCGTAGGGCATATGAATTTATGAATAGTGCTACTTATTTGGATTTGAAAGCAGATTTGGATAATAGAACTGCTTCAGTTAAAAAAGATTTGCAGGTGATAGATGAAAAGTATCCAAGTAATGTTAATATTAGAGGTAGACTAATTGAATATTTTATTGCTTCGAATGATGATAAACATAAGGATAAACTAATGAAAAAGATTTCGAATGATGAATTAATAGACGATTTATTAACAAAGGATGGATTAGGAGATTATTCAATTAAAAAAGGAAATTATATAATTGAAACAGATATTAAATCAAAAGATATGAAATATAATAGTGCACCGAAAGGATATAATGTTGATAAATTGCTGAGTTTTTTATCAAAACCAGAATCAATTTATTTATTGTATATTGTTATAATGAATGGCAAAAATAGTCTTAAAACAGATTTGGTTTCAATTTTCCAGAAACAAATTTTAGATAAAACAAGGATTCAACATCATTGGGCAGGTCGGAATTCAAGAGGAGTTGCGCAATTCGATGGACAAGCACTAGAGTATTTTCTTAAGGACGATAAAATTAAAATCGAAATTGAAAAAGCGAAAAGATACTTGATTGACTTGTTGGATGAAGACGATTATTAGTCCTTCTGAAAAGAGAGGTACTTTTTTATCAAATAATTAAGATTAAATTGCAAAAAAAGTCGAAAAAAGCAAGTTTGTGCATTTGAGTGCATAAACTTGCTTTTTTTTGAAGTTTGTGCTATTGTCATATTTACAAGGAGGTGTAATGGATGATAGACACACATGTACTAAAAAAAAGAGAACTTTATTTGAAAAAAATTATTGCATTTCAAGATACCGAACCTGTAAAAGTTGTCACTGGTATCCGCAGGTGTGGAAAATCAAGTCTGCTTAAGCTCATGACTCTTCATTTGAAAGAAAATGGTGTACCAGAGGAACAGATTCTTGAGATGAATTTTGAGTCCTATGCTTTTAAGGATATGAATAGTGATGATTTTTATAAATATGTCAAGGCACGCATAATTGAAGGAAAGAGAATGTATCTCTTTTTTGATGAGGTTCAGCGTGTTCCTAATTGGGAAGATGCAATCAATTCTTTTCGAGTTGATTTTAACTGTGATATCTATGTGACAGGTTCAAATGCGTATATGCTATCTTCCGAATATGCCACATACTTATCGGGCAGATGTGTAGAAATAAAGATGCTGCCATTGTCTTTTTCGGAGTTTTTGACTTTTTATGATTTTGAAATTAAAGAAACAAAGAGTGCATTAGGCGGCACTCGAAAACAAGCATTTGGTTCTGATGGAGAACGTTATGAAATTTGTGAAGTTTTTGATGCTTATGTGCGCTTTGGGGGTATGCCTGGTATTGCAGATGTTGGACTTGACCAAGAAAAAGCACTTATATTACTTGAAGGAATTTACTCAACGGTTATTATGAGAGATATCTTAGAACGTGAAAATTTGAGGGGGAAAAAGCGTATTACAGACCCCATTCTCTTAAAAAAGATTATTACATTTCTTGCCGATAATATTGGCAGCAATATATCCGTGTCCTCAATAGGTAATATTCTTGTAAATGAAGGATTACTTGAGGATGGCAAACGGAAAGGAACACCAAGTACACATACGGTACAGTCATATGTAGATGCCCTGCTAGAAGCATATTTCTTTTATGATATTAAAAGATTTGATATTAAAGGAAAGGAATTTTTGCGGACACTTGGAAAATACTATATTGTTGATATTGGTCTTAGAAATTATCTTCTTGGTTTTAGAGACCGTGATAGTGGACATGTCTTGGAAAATATTGTTTATTTTGAATTGCTTCGGCGTGGTTTTGATGTATCAATTGGAAAAATAGATAATGCTGAAGTTGATTTTATTGCAACAAAAGTAGATGAAAAACAATATATTCAGGTAACTGAATCAATGGAAAATGAAGATGTTCGAAAAAGAGAATTGTTCCCGCTGCAAAAAATTGGAGATAATTATGAAAAGATAATTCTTTCATTGAATCCTGGAATGGATCATTCATATGATGGTATAAAATCAATTAATCTCATTGATTGGTTGATTTCAGAATAAAAAAATTAATTTTTGTAAATAAAAACAGTTTACACAGAATGAGTACAAGAGAACGTACCCACTCTGCGTAAACTGTTTTAATATTTCTTCTTAAATATTTTCCCCCTGATATTATCACAGTAATAACAGTAACTCTTATAAATCCACCGATAAATAAATTTCGATTTTTTCATCGACATTTCAAACGATTTTGTATGGTATGACTTTCCATGCATCCAGTCGACAATTGTCTGGAAGGTTACCGGAGGAGCGTATTCCTCAGCACGCTCACCAAGTGCCACGGCATCCTTGAGGCTTCCAAAGACATTCAGCAGAATCGGATCGTCGGTTGTCTGCTTGAAGTTTGCCATGCCAAAGTCATACAGGTAATGGCCGGTTGTAAATTCATCCTCTAAGTTGAGTGCACAGAAATCCTTTGCAAAGCGAACCAGATAAGTTTCCAATGCCTGATTCATTTCTTCGTCATTTTCACAGGAATTAAATACCGGCTCGATGCGTCCATTTTTCTCTTCGTAGGTTTCGATGGTACGATACGGAAGATTTGCAAAAATGGATTCTGCAAACACAACGGAATGTGTGTTGCAGGTGTAGTTGTAGCGGATGGATTTGCCGATGGTCGGGTAAATGCTTCGTACATAATACATCGGGTCATCTACTTCGTGACCGGCGGCATCGGCTAACAATCTTGTCAGGCAGTCCTGTGTATAGCCACGGCCCCAATACTCAACAAAGGCAAATGGTTCGTTGAAATCAATTTCCTGACGAAGATAGTCGGAAACGATCGCACGCTGCTTTTTGGCAACGGCAAGCAAATGTTCTTTGTAAGCATCGGAACGTTTTAATTTCTGGCTCACATCAGAAATTAACTGGTCTGAATAACGCTTCGTTGTTTTTAAGTAACCAAGCTCCGGGAAGAACTTATCAAATGTTGCTTCGTCAATCAAAAGGGCGGAAAGCAATTTGTTAAAATTGCGGACACCACTGAAGTTCCCGTAAATTTCGAAAAATTCCTCATCGACTTTGTCGATAAACGATGGCACACGCCATGCTTTTCGTGAACCGTAAATATATTTTGTGCGCAGCGGAAGTCCCTTACTCTCAATTACGGCATCCGCCATAAGTTTCAAGTAATAGCCATCACGGGAAATAAAGTAAAGGGTTTTGTAACCTCGTTTTAAGGCATCGTGTACTGCCCAGTGGACATAAGGAACGAAATAAAGGCTGGCATATTTGTAGGCAAAAGTCTCTTTGTCCGTGTGCTCCTCCAGACGGAAGTTGCGGAACAATTTCACAACACTGTGCATACCATATTCTTCAATGTAGGCTGCCATATGTTTTTCGTAGTCATCAAGTTCCGGAATCGATACCGGCTGTGTGTGAATGCCAAGACGGGATGGCTGGGTGTCATCGGCAAATTTGTTATCGCCAATGTGAATCCATTCCGAATAATGGTAGTCGAGAGAATTATATACTTCCAAAAACAATTTTCTTGTCGTTTTCTGATAGCCGATATCACTTGATAAAAACAGCGGAAGTGTGGCAAGAAGCGGGTCCGCTTTTGCTAACATTTTCTGAATCGTTTCTTTCGGCAAATACATATCACTGATTAATACAACATCGTTTCCTTCGGCAAGGTACGATTTGAGCATATCAATGTGGTCGGTTAAAGGAATGACGGAGCGGATTTCTTCCTCGCACTCCCATGTAATCAACTGCTGTTTCTGCTCATCGGTGAGAGGAAACAGTGTTGCCATGTGGTCATAAATTTCCGACAACTGGATTTCCAAATGGTCGTCATTTCGGATTAATACCGACTTTTTATAAAACTCACGCACATTGGATTCGCACCAGCGGCGAATCTGCGAAAATTTGCGGATAAAATAGCTGTCATAGCCACAGTCAGACTGCTCCAGTTTTTTGCGGACATTGTCGAAAACGCTGGAAGGATGACAGCACTGACGTGAAAACAGGGTATCAAAAATATCGAAACTGTAAAGTTTCGGAAATTCTCGTTTTTCCGGCGTGAAAGAAAGTGCGGTGTCGATAATCCGCTCGCAGTCATTTTCATCCGAATAAGACCAGAATAACTGATTGATTCGGTCGAGTTCTTTTTTCTCTGTCTCTTTGCAGGAAGCAAGGGCTGCAAGTAATTCATCAAAATCAGATGCTTCGGTTCCGCAGGTCATTTCTCGTACATCGAAAACAAAATCGCGGAAATTTTCTTTGTCATCAATATCATAAAAATATCTAATAAAAGTTTTTACTCCACGCGCTAATAAATCATAGAAAATGGAGGAGTAATCAACAATAGCAATGTCGATATCGGAAAAGATTTCGTACACATCATCTTCATTTTCCCAGAAATAAAAATTCGGATGTTCACGATATACTTCTTTCATTGCGAGATACTGAGTGTCTTTTTCCACTAAAGGATGCATTTTTAATATCAAAAGAATGTTGTTTTCATGAAGGACTTCTGCTAGACGTTTCATATCCGGAAGAGCGGACTTCATGAAATTAGCACCATTATTATCGCGGTAAGTCGGGCAGTAAATTGCCAGCTTGGTATTGGCAGACAGCCCTTTCTTTTTGCGAATATCATGGTCGTAACTTTGAATGTTATCGTTCACAACACAGCGTGGATAGCCTGCACGGATTACTTTGTCATCATCAATGCCGCACTGCTCTTTGAAATGTTTTTCCATAATTTCTGAGGTAACTAAAAAGAGCTGGTTGTTGCGAAGAATATCATTGTTTTGAATGTATTTTTTTGCAATGCGCTCCTGAAGAAATCCGTCGGTTACCTTTCTTTCGATACTCTTGCAGCCAACGCCGTGCCACAGATTCAAAACGGTAATACCGGAAAGTTCCGGCTGAAATACTTCTTTACACATTTCAACGACATAGACACCGGCTTTTGCCATAACACTTTTTCCTTTGGAAGAGTGGTAAAGTTCTGCCTCGTAACCAAGTTTATGCACGTAGTTCATCGTGTCTGCATTGTAGCACATCCAGACCGGTTTAATTTCTTTGTGATGTCTTATGATATATTCAAACATCCATTTTGGATTGCCGGCAAAGCTATTTCCGGCGTTAAAAATCCATAAATTTTTATCTCGTTGTTCGCTCATTTTATTACTCCTTACATTCTTAGTTCTCTAATATATGAAGAATTTGTTCACATGCTGTTCCGTTTTCAAAAGAACCCATGGTTTCAAAATGCTGTTTGTATAAAGTTGTGAAGTCTTCGTCCCGGTATTTGACTGCCATGTCGGGAAGTGCCGCAATGTCTTTGCATTTCAAATACGGCCATGTGTCATATGGAACAAAGAAACCGCGGTCCATTTGTTCGTATTCTTTCAGGCGGTTTTCCAATAAGAAAACCGGGCGCCCGGTCAAGGCAAAATCCCAGATGCAGGAAGAAAAATCGGTTACCAGTAAATCACTGGTGTAAAGTAAGTCCTGCATTTCATAATAGGCATTTCCGTCAAGAATCCGCTCATCAAGGGATTCATTTGTTTCCTCTCGGAAATAATGTGAGCGGTAAAGGACAATCCAGTTGTTTTTTGTTGCTTCTTCCAAGCGGTCAATGGTTTCCGATAAATAACGTAAATCGTACTGCTCTTTTTCCGGCGCAGTCATCTGAAAACTTGGCGCAAAAAGCAAAATTTTTGTCTGCTCGCTTATATGATAAAAGTCCTGTACACGTTTTTTGATTTCCGGATGCTCCGAAAAGAAAATATCGTTTCTTGGTGTTCCGGTTTCCAGAAAGATTTTTCGGTCTAGCGAAAATGCTTCGGCGTACATGTCGGTGCATGCCTGACAGGAAGACACAAAGTAATCTAACCGTTTATACCATTTGTCAAAATTTGCGGCAAATGTTTTATCTTCGTTTATTGTTTCTTTGCCGACTTTTTTATAAGCGCCGCCACCATGCCAGGTTGTCAAAAAGATTTGTCCTCTTTTTTTGACAAGTGCTTCATCAATCATATCGTTAGTAATAAAAATACCACAGCGCAAAAATAATTTAAAATAGCTTAAGCTTCGCTGGCGCACGACTGTAATTCCGGTCCGCATCGTACAGGTTTCCGGAAAACGGGTGACCCAGATAAGTTCGTATTCTCCCGGATGTTTTAACCAAAACGACTCCATAAGAACACTTGGGTTGCACACATAGCCCTTGCGGTTATTCGCATAAAACATAATCCGGTTTTTTTTGACCGGAATAAAAAACAGCAGGTACTGAAGAAGTCGTGCTATTCGTATTTTTGCTTTCATATTAAAATGCTTCCTCTTTCCTTTTTCATAACCTCAATATTTTACTACAGAGCATAAATAGATGTCAAGTGTTGACAAATCAAGGGGTTGGCAGTTGTTGATGATTAAATGCAAGCCTAATAAGCTGCCAGCAGATACATGTTAGTGAATCTCCCCTGCACGAATTAGGTGCGCAGGTTTTAAGCAACTCTTTTTACTTGATTTGTCCCATAGAGTTGTATTTATCAGGCTTCATTTGGCGAAATTAGATGGCACAAGCAACCCTTTGTGGTAATTTTCACTGTTTAGGTTGTCTTTTTCTTATATATTTTCTTGATGAAAGTTGAATGTGACGCAAAAATGCAACTCTTTGAAAAAAATAAATGTAAAAGAGTTGTTTCAAAATATAAGAAACCGCACTCGGACAACCGGTTTGCATCAAATGTTAGTTGCTTATCCTTTTAGGTTGCCGTAAATTAGCAGGAAAAGATTTGTGGTAAGTGAGTACAAACACGTGGGTATCAGGCATTGCGTATTTTGCATGCCGATACCCCTACGCGTTTGTTGAGCGTGAGCGCTCACGAACCACAAACTTTTCCTGCTAATTTACTGAAACCTGAAAATTTTAAAAGCAACAAACATTTGAAAAAAGGATGACAAAAACAGAGGAGTTTCATATAATAAGTGTGAAGATATTTCTTTGGGGATTTATATGTCAGAAAAGAATAATTTTTTGTATGATGTCAGTATGTCCTATGTAAATGCCGGATGGCAGGAGCGTTACTGTGCGCTGGTAAAGTATCTTGATGCATATCTGAAGGAGAATTGTGGTGAATTTTTTGCCGATTTGCAGCTTTACCAGACCGGGCCGATGAATTATGTAGTAGTGGCGGTGTATTATGATGTGCCGGGTGTTGGTGAGGCTCTTCCTAAGATTCTTGGATTTGTAAATGCAAAATATCGGGAAGTTGTTGGACATAATGTAAGACGAAAGCAGATTTTGAAGTTTGACTTAGCAAAAAAATTACACGGGCAGAGTGAAGTGTGTCTGCACGCTTCCTCGGAAGAGATGGAGGAATCAGAAGATGAACAACCGCGAGAGGATTATGCGTCTTCGACAGGAGAAGAAATTAGACAGGAACGAAATGATACAACTTCTTGAAACAGCAAATAGAGAGGACCGAGAGTATCTTGCCGCACAGGCGAGAGAGGTTCGGGAGAAGATTTATGGGAAGGACGTATTTGTTCGGGGGCTGATTGAATTTACAAATATCTGCCGCAATGATTGTTATTACTGCGGGATACGTAAAAGTAACGCAAGAGTGGAGCGATACCGCCTGACGCCGGAAGAAATTTTGTCCTGCGCCAAAGAAGGATATGAATTGGGATTTCGTACTTTTGTGCTGCAAGGCGGCGAAGATGGCTGGTTTACGAAAGAACGGGTGGCTTCGATTGTCCGGGAATTAAAGAAACAATTTCCGGATTGTGCAGTGACGCTATCCATCGGAGAGCGTACGAAAGAGGAATATGAATGTTTTCGTGAGGCGGGGGCAGACCGTTACCTTCTGCGCCACGAGACGGCGGACGACGCTCACTATAGAAAATTGCATCCGCAGGAAATGAAACTTAAAAACCGTAAAGAATGTTTATTTACCCTACGTGAACTTGGATATGAAGTAGGTGCCGGTTTTATGGTAGGATCGCCGGGACAGACGGTGGAGTGTCTTGTTGAAGATTTTGAATTTTTGCAGGAACTGAAGCCCCATATGATTGGAATCGGACCGTTTCTTGCCCATCAGGATACACCATTTGGTGCAGAAGAAAATGGTTCCTATGAGCAGACACTTTTATTATTAAGTATTCTTCGTCTGATGTTTCCGGGGGTGTTGCTTCCTGCGACGACAGCACTTGGAACAATTGCACCGGATGGACGGGAGCAGGGATTATTGGCAGGAGCGAATGTATTAATGCCAAATTTATCACCGGTTTCTGTGCGGAAAAAGTACGAGCTGTATGATAATAAAATATGCACCGGGGAAGAGTCGGCGCAGTGCAAAGACTGTTTAAGCAGACGTGTGGAATCGGTTGGTTACCGGATTGTGACTGACCGGGGAGACAGCCGGATTGAAAAATAGGAGGAACGTATGATAGCGTATTTTTTGGCAGCATATTTGATTTTAAATGGAATTGTATTTTTAGTTTACGGAGTGGACAAGTATAAAGCAGTTCACAATAAGTGGAGAATCCCGGAAACTACCCTTCTTATTGCCGCTGTCTTTGGCGTGATAGGTGCGTTTTCCGGAATGCATGTTTTTCATCACAAAACACGCAAGGCTAAGTTTTATGTGGGGGTTCCCGTTATTTTTTTCTTGGAGGTGCTTGCTGCTATTGGTGTTTTTTGGGGAAAGGCGTAATGCGCCGAAATTTCTGCGTTTTATACAAAATAGAAAAAGAAAATTTATGCATAACTGTGAATTGATATTTTTAAAATGCAGTGCTACAATGTGAGGCAATTTACAAAACTTTTTCTCAAACCTAATTCCCAATCCATTCCGTAGCAAAAACACACACCCCATTGACTGCATACAGCCACGCGGGTATGAGACATGCGTATTTAGCATGCCCATACCCTTGCGCGGCTGTTAAGCGAGAGCGTGCAGTCAATGGGGTGTATTTTTTTGCAAATTTTTACGCATTTTTTACATAGAAATGATTTCAGATTTTACATTCGCCCCCTAAACTAGGTCTTGTAAGAAAGAAAAAGAAAGATGAAAAGATTGAAAGGAGAAAACAAAAATGAAGATGACAAAAAAAGTATTAGGAATGGTTTTATGCGGGGTTATGACAGTGGGGATGATTACCGGCTGTGGCGGCTCTGACAGCAGCACAACAAATGATGCAGGAAATACATCAGCAGATGCAGCACAGGAAATTTCCGTTGTATCACGTGAAGATGGTTCCGGTACACGAGGCGCTTTTGTAGAGCTTTTTGGTGTTGAAGATGAGGAGAACGGAGAGAAAGTAGACAAGACGACAGAAGAAGCAACAATCGCAAACAGCACGGAAATCGTAATGACAACCGTATCCGGTGATAAAAATGCAATTGGTTACTGCTCACTCGGTTCTTTAAATGACAGCGTGAAAGGACTTAAGATTGACGGTGCAGAGCCAACGGTTGATAACATTAACAATGGAAGTTATGCAATTTCCCGACCATTTAACATTGCAACAAAGGATAAGAAAAGTGAAGTAACACAGGACTTCATTAACTACATCCTGAGTGAAGACGGACAGAAAGTAATTGAGTCTAACGGTTACATCAAAGCAAGTGATGCCGGTGCTTTCAAGAGTAACGGTGCCAAAGGTAAAATTGTAGTAGCCGGTTCCTCTTCGGTTACGCCGGTTATGGAAAAACTTGCTGAAAGTTACAAGACAGTAAACAGTGGAGCAGAAATTGAAATTCAGGAAAGTGATTCCACAACAGGTATGAACTCAGCAGCAGAAGGAACTTGTGACATCGGTATGGCATCCCGTGACTTAAAAGACAGCGAAACAGGTGCAGGACTTACACCTACTGTAATTGCAAAAGACGGAATCGTAGTAATCGTAAATAACGAAAACAAAGTAGATAACATGACAAAAGCACAGGTAAATGATGTGTTCCGCGGAACAATCACAGACTGGAGTGCCATCAAATAAAGGAGGCAGCCATGAAAGAAAGGGCAATGAAAGTAGTGTTTCTGATTGCCGCTTGTGTTTCGATTCTCGCTGTAGCATTAATTTGTATCTTTCTCTTCGCAAATGGTATCCCGGCAATTAAGGAAATCGGCTTGTTCGATTTCCTGACGGGAACGGCGTGGAAACCGGGAAATCACAAATTTGGGATTTTGCCGATGATATTAGGAAGTATATATGTGACCGCCGGAGCTCTTATTGTAGGAGTTCCGATTGGCATTTTGACGGCAGTGTTTTTAGCAAAATATTGTCCGAAAAAATGGTATCGAATCTTAAAAGGTGGCGTCGATTTGCTTGCCGGAATCCCATCCGTTGTCTACGGATTTTTTGGACTTGTTGTTCTGGTTCCGATGGTACGTGACACCTTTGGTGGAAATGGAAACAGTATTTTAACGGCATCTCTTTTGCTTGGCATTATGATTCTGCCAACGATTATTGAAACATCAGAGGCAGCTATTCAGGCGGTGCCGGATAAATATTATGAGGGGGCACTGGCGCTTGGTGCCACGCATGAGAGAAGTGTTTACCGTACGGTTGTACCGGCAGCAAAATCCGGAATTTTAGCAGGAATCATTCTTGGTGTCGGACGTGCGATTGGTGAGACGATGGCAGTTATTATGATTGCCGGAAATCAGGCAAGAATGCCTGCCGGTTTGTTAAAGGGTGTTCGTACACTTACAGCAAACATAGTAATTGAAATGGGATATGCGGCAGATTTACACCGCGAAGCGTTAATTGCGACGGGCGTTGTCCTGTTTGTCTTTATCCTGATTATCAATTTATTGTTCTCACTCTTAAAGAGAAAGAAGGTGGACTAGATGGCAAATGGTTTGAAAAAACAAAAGCAGAAATGGAAAGCACTTGCAAAACATAAGTCCTCTCTGGTTCTTTACCTGATTACAATTTTGGCAGCAGCGATTACGGTATTTGTGTTAGGATACCTGATTGTTTATATTCTGGCAAATGGTATTCCACATTTGAAACCGTCACTGTTTGCTTTTACTTATACATCGGACAATGTTTCGATGATGCCGGCACTGATTAATACGGTGCTTATGACACTGGCAACCTTGATTGTTGCGGTTCCGCTTGGCATTTTCGCCGCCATTTATCTGGTGGAATATGCGAAGAAAGGAAACAAATTAGTAAGTGTAATTCGTGTAACGGCAGAAACACTGACCGGAATACCATCGATTGTTTATGGATTGTTTGGTATGTTGTTCTTCGTCGGTTACTGCAAATGGGGATTTTCCCTTTTATCAGGAGCTCTCACCTTAGCAATTATGGTGCTTCCGGTTATTATGCGAACGACCGAAGAAGCACTTATGGCAGTGCCGGATTCTTACCGAGAAGGAAGCTTTGGGCTTGGTGCCGGAAAACTGCGAACTGTATTTCACGTAGTTTTGCCGAGTGCCGTTCCGGGGATTTTATCCGGTGTTATTTTGGCTACCGGGAGGATTGTTGGTGAGACCGCAGCATTGATTTATACGGCGGGAACGATTGCAAAAGTGCCAAGCAGCATTTTTGATTCGGCAAGAACGTTATCGGTTCATATGTACAATTTGTCAAAAGAAGGACTGCATACGGATGAATCGTATGCAACGGCAGTGGTTCTTTTGGTCCTTGTAATTGCAATCAATATGTTGTCGAATTTTGTCGCTCGAAAAGTTGGGAAAAACAAATATGGCAATTAGAATGGAGAATGAATATGGAAGATAAATTTTGCATACAAAATATGAATCTCTATTATGGAGATTTTCATGCACTGAAAGATGTCAGTATGAACATTCCGGCGAATGAGATTACCGCTTTTATCGGACCTTCCGGCTGCGGCAAATCCACATTTTTAAAATCGCTAAACCGGATGAATGATTTGGTAGAAGGGTGTCGGATTTCCGGTTCCCTTCAGTTAGATGGCGAAGATATTTACGGCGACATTGATGTCAATCATCTTCGCAAGCGGGTTGGAATGGTGTTCCAGAACCCGAACCCATTTCCAATGAGCGTGTACGATAATATTGCTTATGGTCCACGAACTCATGGAATTCACTCCAAGGCAAAATTAGATGAAATAGTTGAACGGTCGCTGAAACAGGCAGCAATTTGGGACGAACTCAAAGACCGTTTAAAAAAAGTGCCCTTGGTTTATCCGGCGGACAGCAGCAGCGTTTGTGTATCGCCAGAGCACTTGCAATAGAGCCGGAAGTGATTTTGATGGATGAACCAACAAGTGCCTTAGACCCGATTTCCACTTCAAGAATTGAGGATTTGGTACTGGAATTAAAAGATAAATACACAATTGTAATGGTAACGCATAATATGCAGCAGGCAACGCGTGTATCTGACTGCACGGTATTTTTCCTTCTTGGAGAAGTAGTTGAAATGGACAAAACGGAAAAATTATTTTCCATGCCAACGGATAAACGTACAGAAGATTATATTACGGGGAGGTTTGGATGATGAGAAATCGATTTGACAGACAGCTTACAGAATTAAATCAGGACATGATTCAGATGGGGCATATGATTGGCCAGGCAATCGGCATGGCAATCAGCGCACTGAATAACCGTGACAAAGAACAGGCGGAAAAAGTAATTGATTATGATGATGAAATTAATGAGGAAGAGCGGATTATAGAAAATCTCTGCTTGAAACTTTTGCTGCAGCAGCAGCCTGTGGCAAGGGATCTGCGCATAATTTCATCGGCACTGAAAATGATTACAGACATGGAAAGAATTGGTGATCAGGCAGCAGATATTTCGGAAGTAACGCTGCATTTAATTGATGCTAAGTATAAAAGAGATATGGAGCATATTCGGAAGATGGCAGCAGAAACGACCTATATGGTTGTGCAGAGTGTGGAAGCATACGTAGAAAAAGACGAGGAAAAAGCAAAAGAAGTCATTGCGCATGATGACATCATTGATGATTTATTTATTAAGTCAAGAGAGGATGTAATTTCTCTTATTCGCAGTAATCCGGAAGAGGGGGCTTGTGCGACGGATTTACTTATGATTGCAAAGTACTTTGAGCGAATCGGAGACCATGCCTGCAACATTGCGGAATGGGTCATTTTCTCAATTACCGGAGAGCACAAGAAAAAATAAAAATAAAAATAAAAATATCTAAAGTTATAATTGCATTTTTTCCTTATCAGCAGTAAAATAGATATAACATTGATTTTACTTATGAGATAGGAGGAGCGTGTGTATGAAATCAAAATCATTGCGATTTCGCATATTATTACTATTGGTAGGAACAACAGCTATAACTGCTTTAATTTGCGGAATTATAGGATATTATAATTCGAGAGCAGTTGCCAACAGTGATGCAAAAGAAAAATTGACGACAGTGAGTGAAGGGTATGGGAAAGATATCGATAACCTGCTTTCACAGGTAGAAGTTGCGGTGGATACTCTTGCAGATGTAACAAAAAATCAGATTCAGGATGTAGACAAGTTTAAAAGCAGCAGCAGCTACGTGGATTCCTGTACGGAGGCGTTAGAGACTACAGCTCTTCAGTGTGCGAATAACACGAAGGGCGCGATGACTTATTATATCCGCTATAATCCGGAATTTACAGAAGCAACATCCGGTATTTTTGCTTCGAAAGAGAGTGAGAATGCAGATTTTAAGTCATTGACACCGACAGATTTCAGCAGTTTTGACAAAGACGATACAGAACATGTGGGCTGGTATTATATTCCGGTTAAAAATGGAAAGGCAACTTGGATGGATCCGTATTTAAATTCTAACGTGAATGTATATATGATTTCCTATGTTGTTCCGATTATGATTGATAATGAAGCAATTGGAGTTGTTGGCATGGATATCGACTTTAATCAGTTAAAACAACTTGCCGACAAAGCCAAATGTTTTGATTCCGGATATGCTTTCTTGGTTGATTCATCGAATAAAGTTTTGTCACATAAGGATATAAAACAGGGAACGGATTTGCAGAAAGTGGATGGCGATCTGGCCTCATTTGTGAAAGCCGGAAAGACGGGCGAAATAAAAGAGTACACTTATGATGGAAGCAGGAAAATGGTAAGTGCTGTTTCATTGAAGAATGGCATGAAATTGGCAATGGCTGTTTTAGATAAAGAAGTGCAGAGCAATTCCACCCACTTGATGTATATGATGATTATTGCGATTGTTGCAGCAATTTTATATGCAGCAATTACAGGATTTTTCTTCAGTGGTTCGATGATTCGTCCAATTAAGGATTTGACAGGAATTATTGAGAATACGGCGAAACTTAATTTTGTAAAAAGTGAAAAGGGTGAGAAATTAGTCCGTATGAAGGACGAGACCGGTGCGATGGCACGTGCCGTACAGCAGATGCGAAGTAAACTTCGTGCGATGGTAGCGTTAATTGACCAGGCAGGAATTAAAATGGGTGATAATGTTACCGACTTGACTGCGAATATGTCAGAGGTCAATGATATCTGTAATAATAACTCGGCTACGACAGAAGAACTCGCAGCAGCGATGGAAGAAGCAGCCAGTGCAACGGATACAGTAAATCAGACGATTGCAACTGTAAAAGAAAATGCCGAAAGTATTGAAGCACTTTCGGAAAGAGGCGCTACACTGTCAACGGAAGTGATGGAACGTGCGAACCAGTTAAAGACAACGACGGAAAATGCCGGAAAACGTACAGATGAAATGTATGCAGAAGTGAAACAGCGTACGGAAGTTGCGATGAAGCAGGCAGAAGCGGTAGAGAAGATTAATGAACTTACGCATAATATTATGGAAATTTCTTCTCAGACAAATCTCCTTGCCTTAAATGCTTCCATTGAAGCAGCAAGAGCAGGAGAGGCCGGTAAAGGATTTGCCGTTGTAGCAACCGAAATCGGTGCTTTGGCTACACAGACCCAGAATGCAGTTGGTGATATTGACAGCATTATTGGTGAGGTACATAACGCAGTAAGCGGTATGGTAGACTGTTTACAGAATGCAATGGACTTTTTGGAAAATACGGTTCTTGGCGATTATAAAGGATTTATGGAAGTTGGCGAGAAGTATTCTGAAGATGCTGCTACTTTTGAAGATGGCATGACCAAAATTAATCAGTCAATTGTTACGTTGGTTGATGCGATTACCGATATTTCTCATTCAATCGAAGAGATTAATCTGACGGTAAATGAGTCGGCAACCGGTGTTTCGGACATTGCAGAGAAAACTTCCGAGATGGTTCAGAAGATTGAGGCGACCGAAACATTTATGCAGGATAGCGAAGAAAGTGCTAACAATTTAAATCAGATTGTCAGTGAATTTAATTTGGATGGCAAGAAATATCAAACTCTTGACAATTGCAAATAATCGTACTATCATGAAAATGCTCATAGAGAAAAGCGTTGACGGAGACAGTACCCTGTGTGGAAGTGTTTCAGTGAGCCGGCGATAGTGAGAATCCGGCACCAGTAAGCATAGGCGAATATCACTCCTTAGCTGCAAAGTCGAACGGTTTTTATCCAGTAGACTGCGCCGGTATTCCCCGTTAAAAGGATATATGTTCGGTTTGTGAAACACTCACAGTCCTGACGTAGAAGACAGGTGGTATAATGAAAGTTTAGGCTCTCATCCTAGTTGGATGGGAGCTTTTTTATTTTATTTTTATGGAGGTAACTATGTATAACAAAGTATCAACAGGCATGAATTTTGTCGAGAGAGAAAAAGAAGTAGAAAAATTTTGGAAAGACAAAGATATTTTCCGCAAAAGTATTAAACTGCGTGAGGGGGCACCAACGTATATGTTTTACGATGGACCGCCAACTGCGAACGGAAAACCGCATATTGGTCATGTACTGACCCGTGTTATCAAAGATATGATTCCGCGTTACCGTACAATGAAAGGTTATCGTGTGCCGCGTAAAGCCGGATGGGACACGCATGGTTTGCCGGTTGAGCTGGAAGTAGAAAAACTGTTAGGTCTGGATGGAAAAGAGCAGATTGAAGAATATGGTATGGAACCATTTATCAATCAGTGTAAAGAATCTGTCTGGAAATACAAAGGTATGTGGGAAGACTTTTCCGATACCGTAGGTTTCTGGGCTGATATGGATGACCCATATGTCACATATGATGACAATTATATTGAGTCTGAGTGGTGGGCATTGAAGGAAATCTGGAATAAAGACCTTTTGTATAAAGGATTTAAAATAGTGCCTTACTGCCCTCGCTGCGGTACACCGTTGTCCGCACAGGAAGTTGCACAGGGATACAAAACCGTAAAAGAGCGTTCTGCTATTGTCCGCTTTAAGGTGACAGGTGAGGATGCCTATTTCCTTGCATGGACGACGACACCTTGGACTCTGCCAAGTAACGTGGCTCTTTGTGTAAACCCGAATGATACTTACTGTAAAGTAAAAGCAGCAGATGGTTATACTTATTATATGGCGCAGGATCTTTTGGATACAGTACTTGGTAAACTGGCAAAAGATGATGAGCCGGCTTATGAAGTGTTAGAGAGTTTTCCGGGAACCGCATTAGAGCATAAAGAATATGAGCCATTGTTTGCCTGCGCGAAAGAGTGTGCTGATAAGCAGAACAAAAAAGGATTTTTCGTAACCTGTGATACTTACGTTACGATGACCGATGGTACCGGTATTGTTCATATCGCACCGGCATTTGGTGAAGATGATGCCAATGTGGGAAGAAACTATGACCTTCCTTTTGTGCAGTTTGTAAATGAAAAAGGCGAGTTGACAGAAGAGACTCCATTTGCAGGTATTTTCGTAAAGAAAGCGGACCCTGAGGTATTAAAAGACTTAGATGCCAGAGGACAGTTGTTTGATGCACCGAAGTTTGAGCATGAATATCCACACTGCTGGCGCTGTGATACACCGTTGATTTACTATGCAAGAGAATCCTGGTATATCCGTGAAACAGCAGTAAAAGACGATTTGATTAAAAATAATAACACTGTAAACTGGATTCCGGAGTCAATTGGAAAAGGACGTTTTGGAAACTGGTTAGAGAATATTCAGGACTGGGCAATTTCCCGTAACCGTTATTGGGGAACTCCATTAAACATCTGGGAGTGTGAAGGATGTGGACATCAGGAATGTATCGGCGGAAGAAAAGAACTGGCAGAGCGTGCCGGAGATCCAAAAGCCGCTGAGGTAGAACTCCACCGTCCATACATTGATGAAGTAACCTTTACCTGTCCGGATTGTGGAAAAGTTATGCACCGTGTACCGGAAGTAATCGACTGTTGGTTTGACTCCGGTGCGATGCCATTTGCACAGTATCACTATCCATTTGAAAATAAAGACGTGTTTGAGAAACAGTTTCCGGCCCAGTTTATCTCCGAGGCGGTTGACCAGACACGTGGATGGTTCCATTCGCTGATGGCAGAATCTACTTTACTTTTCAACAAAGCACCATATGAAAATGTAATCGTTCTTGGACATGTGCAGGATGAAAATGGACAGAAGGTGAGTAAGAGTAAGGGAAATGCCGTAGATCCGTTTGATGCTCTGGAAAATTATGGAGCAGACGCAATCCGCTGGTATTTCTATGTAAACAGTGCGCCATGGCTGCCGAACCGTTTCCATGGAAAAGCAGTTACCGAAGGACAGCGTAAATTCATGGGTACACTGTGGAACACATATGCCTTTTATGTGTTGTATGCGGAGATTGACCAGTTTAATCCAACCGAGCATACATTAGAATATGATAAACTTTCGATTATGGACCGCTGGCTTTTGTCCCGTCTGTATTCGACGGTTAAAGAAGTTGATGAGGACCTTGACAACTACAAAATTCCGGAGACTGCAAAAGCACTGCAGAGTTTTGTGGAAGATATGAGTAACTGGTATGTGCGCCGCTGTCGTGACCGTTTCTGGGCAAAAGGCATGGAGCAGGATAAAATGAATGCCTACATGACTTTGTATACGGCACTTGTAACAATCAGTAAGGCAGCAGCTCCGATGATTCCATTTATGACCGAGAGCATTTATCAGAATCTCGTGTGCAATCTGGATTCAAAAGCACCGGAAAGTATTCATTTGTGTGATTTTCCGAAAGTTAAGGAAGAATGGATTGACAAAGAACTTGAGACACAGATGAAACAGCTTTTGGACATTGTTGTTCTTGGCCGTGCATGCCGTAATACAGCAAATATCAAAAACCGTCAGCCAATTGGAAAAATGTATGTAAAGGCAGAAGGCGAATTGTCCGATTTCTATAAAGAAATTATCGCAGATGAGCTAAACGTAAAAGAAGTTGTATTTACCAATGATACAAAAGAATTTACGACATATCAGTTTAAGCCACAGCTTCGTACTCTTGGACGCCGTTTCGGAAGCCGTTTGAACGAATTGAAAGAAGTGCTTGCCGGATTAGATGGCAATGCTACGATGGATGCGTTGAATGCTTCCGGTGAAGTGACTGTTACGGTTGGCGGCGTAGATGAAGTGCTGGCAACAGAGGATTTGCTAGTAGAAACGGCACAGATGGATGGCTATGTGAGCGAGGAAGATCACGGTATTACCGTTGTATTAGATACAAACCTGACACCGGAGTTGATCGAGGAAGGATTTGTGCGTGAGGTTATCAGTAAAATTCAGACCATGCGTAAAGATGCCGGTTTTGAAGTGGTTGACCATATCCGTGTTTACGAGCAGGGAAATGATAAGATTAAAGAAATCATCAAAACAAATGAATCTCAGATTAAAGCTGATGTTTTGGCCGATGAGGTTATTTTGGATAAAACAGAAGGTTACACCGCAGATTGGAAAATTAACGGTGAGGCTGTTACACTGGGTGTTGCAAAAGTGGAAGCGTAACGAAGAGTTTGTTACAGAAAGAGAGGTAATTTATGGCATTTATAACGGAAAAGGAAAAGAAAAAGGAATTGAAGAATAACATTTCGAACTACATGAAATTGTTGTTCCGCCGTTCGGTTGAAGAGGCAACTCCACAGCAGTTGTTTCAGGCAGTTTCTTATGCAGTCAAAGATATCGTAGTTGATGACTGGATGGCAACGCACAAAGCCTATGAGAAAAAGGATGTGAAGACAGTTTACTATTTGTCCATGGAGTTTTTGATGGGCCGTGCACTTGGTAACATGATTATCAATCTTAAAGAGGACAAAGTTGTACGCGAGGTACTTGACGAGATGGGTGTAAACTTAGACTTGCTTGAGGATGAAGAGCCGGATGCAGCTCTTGGTAATGGTGGTCTTGGACGTCTGGCAGCCTGCTTTTTGGATTCCTTATCTACACTCGGTTATCCGGCTTATGGCTGTGGTATCCGCTACAAATATGGTATGTTCAAGCAGAAAATCGAAAATGGTTTTCAGATTGAAGCACCGGATGACTGGTTAAAAGATGGTAATCCATTTGAGATGAAGCGTCCGGAATATGCCGTTGAAGTACGTTTTGGCGGTTATGTAACGGTAAGAAAAGACGAAAAGACCGGAAGGGATCGTTTTGTACAGGAAAATTATCAGTCCGTAATGGCAGTGCCTTATGATTTGCCGGTTGTCGGTTACGGAAACCATATTGTAAACACACTTCGTATCTGGGATGCTGAGGCAATTGATACTTTCAATCTGGATTCTTTTGATAAAGGTGATTATCAGAAGGCAGTTGAGCAGCAGAACCTTGCCCGTACCATTTGTGAAGTACTGTATCCAAATGACAACCATATGGCAGGAAAAGAACTTCGCTTGAAACAGCAGTATTTCTTTGTATCGGCAAGCGTGCAGCGTGCGATTATGAAGTATATGGAAAACCACAATGACATTCATGGTCTTCCGGAAAAAGTATGTTTCCAGTTAAATGATACCCATCCAACGGTAGCGGTACCTGAATTGATGCGTATTTTGTTAGATGAATATGGTCTTGATTGGGATGATGCGTGGGATATCACAACTCGTACCTGTGCTTATACAAACCATACAATTATGGCGGAAGCATTGGAGAAATGGCCGCTTGAGTTATTCTCCCGTCTGCTTCCTAGAATTTATCAGATTACCGAGGAAATTAACCGTCGTTTCCAGAATGAGATTCAGGCAAAGTATCCGGATAATCAGGATAAAGTAAAAAGTATGGCAATTATTTATGATGGTCAGGTCAAGATGGCACATCTTGCTATTGCTGCCGGATTTTCGGTAAATGGTGTGGCAAGGCTTCATACGGAAATTTTGAAACATCAGGAATTAAAAGATTTCTATGAAATGATGCCGGAGAAATTTAATAACAAGACAAATGGTATTACACAGCGTCGTTTCCTGCTTCATGGAAATCCGAAACTTGCTGCATGGGTAACAGACAAAATCGGTGATGAGTGGATTACAGACTTGTCTAAAATTGATAAACTTTCTGTTTTTGTGGATGATAAAAAAGCACAGCATGAATTTATGAATATCAAATTCCAGAATAAAGTTCGTCTTGCGAAGTATATTAAGGAGCACAATGGTGTTGAAGTAGACCCTCATTCGATTTTCGATGTACAGGTAAAACGTCTGCATGAGTACAAACGCCAGCTGCTTAACATTTTGCATGTTATGCATTTGTATAATCAGTTGAAGAAAAATCCGGGTATGGATATGTATCCTCGTACTTTCATTTTTGGTGCGAAAGCTTCTGCCGGATACCGCCGTGCAAAGGCAATTATCAAACTGATTAACAGTGTTGCTGATGTAGTAAACAATGACGCTTCAATTGAAGGAAAAATCAAAGTTGTATTTATTGAAAACTACCGTGTATCCAATGCAGAAATCATTTTTGCTGCTGCTGATGTATCAGA
>ERZ827524.967-NODE-967-length-31744-cov-13.471709_pt1 | contig 31744 bp, 34 predicted proteins | sample MGYA00519702_ERZ827524 | MGnify/ENA primary metagenome ERZ827524 (study PRJEB31778, sample SAMEA3449341) | human gut metagenome | biome: human gut; feature: human-associated habitat; material: faeces | place: United Kingdom | collected 2010/2012 ...
TTCTCATTCGTTGCAAATCTATCGCAAGGAAAACGAATGTGTAATTAAACTTTTTTGTTTAACTTTTAATAATTGAGTTATGAAAAAGAATCTTAAATTCTTGGCAATGGCTGTTGTAGCAATGGCCGCCGCAGTGTTCACAGGATGTTCGTCCGATGATGACTTCCTTGCTCCGTATGAGGAGAGTGCGATTCAAACCCGCGCGATAAGTTCTACCAATGCGCTTATCAATTTTGATAACGTACCTTCCAGCGTAATGGCTTCTGACCAGTATGGAAACAATCTCTATTCTGCCACGGCCAACGGCAAGCAGGTAACGACCGGCTACATCACTCAAATCGGGCAAACCGGTACGTACATTCAGTTCCCGATTAACTATTTGGAACAAGAATGGGTAAGCGGACAGCCTTGGGAATATGAGTTTTGGAATGGTGGTTTTGCCATCTCTAATTTCCATAATCTGACACAGGGTGATTATGAGAATCAATGTAGCGTTTATGATAAGAATGGCGGTCATAGCGGTAAAAATTTTGCCGTTGCTTTCGGTTATAGCGATTCATACAATGATGCGGGAGCAACCTATGACAAGTGCGCCAAGATTTACTTGACCAATGCAACCGGATATAAAGTCGAAATTCCAAAGAAGCCAGTTAAGGGTACACCGAAATATGGCAAATTCAACAGTGTATGGGTCTGCAATACAACTTATACCTACTTGGTCATGAAGGATGGCAACTCGTTTACACAAGGCTCTTTGTCGGCACAAAAAGGATGGTTTAAGGTGGTATTTGTTGCGTTGGATGCGACGGGTAAACCTACAGGTAAGGAAGTAGAATACTATTTGGCAAACTTCGATTCCAGTAAGGATGCAGAATCAGGCTTGGCCAATCAAATCCGTACTGGTTGGAGCCAAGTGGACTTAAGCGGTTTAGGTGACAGCGTATGTACTGTAGCTATCAATTTTAAAGGAAGCGATTCAAGCGCATACGGATTGAACACTCCTGCTTACGTTGCCATAGACGATATTGATGTAACCGTAAACGAATAACATGAATTTGGGGCAAATGCTTTTTAACGACAAATGCTAAGTATTTGCCCCTTTTTATTATATCCCAATGGAGATTGAAATTAAATACTTTCTTCAAGGGAATTTCAGCGTTAAAATTATAAATATAATGAAGAAGTATTTGCTTTTATTCTCCTTGACGATATTTCTATTTGCATGCAACAAAGACGAAGAAATATCGCAGGACGTGACCGTGCCTCCTGTCATTGAATTGGACAGCGAAGACGGAATCTATGTTGTAAAGATAGGAAAAGAGGTCGTTATTGAGCCGACCTATCAGAATGTCGATTACGCCGTTTATTCATGGAAATGCAACGGTCGTATCATTTCCGATGAGCCTCAATTGAAATACATTTTCAACGAATGCGGTTCGTATTACGTTACCCTGCGTGTGGATACGAGGGATGCCAGCACAGAGGAAGAAATTCGTGTGGATGTCAATGAATTGGCTCCGCCCGTCATTTCATTGGTAACCCCCTCTATAGGGCTTAAAGTTGTCGCAGGACGTGAATATATCCTTACTCCCGACATTCAAAATGCAGAAGGAGCTACTTATTTGTGGACTCTTAACGGGAACGAAGTCGGAACTGAAAATACTTATACATTCAAGCAAGATGAGTTGGGAACTTATGAACTGACTTTAACTGTAGCGAATGAAGACGGACAATCAGAGAAGACAGTTTCTATTGAGGTTGTCGATAAACTTCCAATTGAAATCGTAGTTCCGTCATCTTTATATTTCACCGAGGATAATACCAAATACGTAGAATTAGGACGTACTTTGTTTGTCCGCCCCTTTGTATCAATAAGTGCCGAGCCTTCTTATCAATGGATTTTGGACGGGCAACCGATTGAGGGAGCCAATTCCTTGGTTTACGGTTTCAAACCCTCTAAAACCGGAGAACACACGCTTACTTTTACCGTGAAATACGATAATCAAATAACAAAAGCAACCCTCACTCGTAATATTGCTGTTTCCGGTGTCGATGAAGTCAGTGTCAATATTCCGGTGAAATGTTGTGAAGCGGCCGGAAAAAGACCTTTTGCTGCCGGAAATTCCATTTACAGCAATAAAGTATATGAATTTGTTCCGGCTCCGGGACAATTCGTAAACGAAACGAATACAGCAGGTTTCAATGGGGAAAGCACGCACGAAGCAGCCTGTGCTTACGCACAAAAACGTCTTGATAATGAACAATATGTTTCTCTTGGAGGTTGGGGAGGATATATCGTAGTAGGATTCGACCACAGTATCGAAAACAAAGGCGGTTATGATTTTTCCATCAAAGGAAATGCCTTTGATTCGTCAAATGAACCGGGCATTGTATGGGTAATGCAAGATGTCAATGGAGACGGCTTGCCCAACGATGAATGGTATGAACTGAAGGGTTCTGAATATGGAAAACCCGAAACCATTCAGGACTATGCCGTAACTTATTTCCGTCCCGGTCCCAACATGGATACTCAATGGCAGGACAACAAGGGAAATAAAGGAGCGATTGACCGTCTCGGCAACTATCACCCGCAAGAGTTTTATTATCCTTTGTGGATTGAAGCGGATTCCTATACGTTATACGGCACATGCCTGAAAGCACGTACCGAACAAAGCCCGTCGACAGGCATGTGGTCCAATAATCCGTTCGGATGGGGATATGCCGATAATATTGGTGATGATATGCCCAATAAAGACAATCCTAACGCGGGAGCACTTGGAAACTATTTTAAGATTTCCGATGCAGTCAATATCGACGGTACACCTGCAAACCTTTCCCATATCGACTTTATCAAGGTGCAGACCGGAGTCAATGTAAAAGCCGGATGGTTAGGGGAAAATTCCACGGAAGTTTTCAAGTTCTGTGATGAAAACAACAATAACGACAAATAAAATTCATTATGAACAAAATATATCATTTCATCCTATTCTGTTTCGCTACGCTCTGCCTTGCTGCATGTAGTGATGACGACCCTGAAGTAAGCGGAATAGACGGCAAGGATCACTTCATCTCCGAGTTTGCTCTAACTGTAGATGGCATTACCTATCAAGCCATGATAGTCGGGGACAAGATTACAGTTGAGATACCTTATAATACCAGTCTGAAAGGGGCTACCGTAGAGTATGCCCTTTGCGAGGGAGCCTCTATTAACCCGAATCCATCAACCATAGAGGATTGGGAAAATGAATGGAAATTCGTAGTCACCTCCAGAATGCAGGAGAGCAAAGTATATTCCTATACTTATCAATATGCAGACATCGAACAGAGCGGCAGCGTGGTACTTGCCACGCAATCCGAGGTGGATAATTTTGCCAAGACAGGAATAAACAAAATCGAAGGCAGCCTGACCATCGGAACGGCAGACGGAGAAGAAATCACCAATCTGGACGGACTTGCCAACCTGAAACAAATCAGTAACTCTCTTGTTATCAATCCGTCTTACAAAGGAGCGGATTTGACGGGGTTGGATAATCTGGAACAACTCGGAAGTTTCAAATTAGGATCGACAACTTCTACCAGTAAAAACATAACGCTCAAAACGGTTAATCTGCCCTCTTTGCTTGGAGTGACCGGCGATTTTGTCGTTAACAGTTCTGTCATTGAAAAAATATCCATACCCAAAGTCGAGTTCATTGGTGAGGATATGTATATAACCTCCGATGCTTTGCTTGATTTGGATGCAAATGCCGTTGAATCTGTCGGAGCTTCCTTAATTGTCAAAGGTTCGGTAGCACAAAAAGAATCAGCGACAACCGAAGCCATTGTTTTCTCAGCGCTCAAACGGGTCGGGAATGAACTTACAGTCCAATATTTTCCCAAACTGCAAGGAATTTATCTACCGGCATTGGAAAGTGTGGCCGGTACTGCCTCATTCTCCGATATGTCCTCCATCGGAAGTCTTGCAATGACCGAATTACATTCGGTTGGAGGACTGACTATAAAAAATTGCAAAGAGATTTCCATTGTTGAACTTCCCGGTCTTATTTCCTGCGGAGAGACCAGTGTGGATGCGAATAAAGTCAATAAGTTTAATATATCTTCTTTGAAAGATGTACTCGGTGATATGACTTTAAGTAATCTGCTCATAGAAGAACTGGATTTGTCCCAGATAAATTTTAACGGGAATACACTTACCCTACAATGTAAGCAACTAAATAAAATCGTAGGTTCGGAAACATTTAACGGTAGCCTTCTTCTGCTTCCTAAAAATTGTCGATTGACCGAATTGACTCTTGAGGGAATCTCAAATATAGAGGGCGACTTCCAATGCAAAGATTATTTTTATGTAAAAGAATTTGTTATGCCATTTATTCGTGTGGCAGGAAATATGACTATTGCATTGAATTCGGGAAGTGTTGATACGGGTGCGGAAATTGAATTTCCTAAATTGCAGGAAATAGGAGGTACTTTAACATTAGAAAATAATACGAATGCAAATAATATTACCTTCCCGTCATTGAAAAAAATTCTCGGTTCATGTTCGGTTACGACTGATTTTCTTAAGAATGATATTGAGTTTACCAGTTTGGAAAGCATTGGGACGGATGGAGCAAATACACAAATTGAGTTTAAGATTGATGTTACTAATATTTTATGTCCCAAATTAAAAACGATAAACGGACTGTTTAATATTGTAACATCTACTGTTGTATGGGGTATGACGGCTGATGAGGTGTCTTATCCTACCGTTGAATCAATATCCGAAAATCTTTCAATAACATGCCCGTATTCTGATTTTGGTTCTAATGGTATTTTGTCCATTGATTTTTCAGGTCTCAAATCAGTAAAAGGGATTAGTATAAGCGGGCAAGGAGATGTTAGCGATTTCAGTTCTTTCAAATACCTGTTTGAAAACAATGTTCTAACAGGAGAATCTCAATGGTCTGTCAGAGAATGTGCTTATAACCCCACATACCAAGATATGAAAGACGGGAAGTACAAGCCTGCCGAATAGATAACCAAACAATAAGTTTTCTGCCAATCCTCGGTATGCTTACCGTAAGGTAAGACTACCGGGGATTAACTATAAAAATAACGGTATGACCTATCACCAATTGAAATATCTGCTATGGAGCGTAGTTGTCGGAGTGACACTATCCTTGACATCCTGCATGAAGTGGGACTACGGCGATGCCGTAGAAGACTTCAATGCCACGGGAGCCGGACTGTTCATCACCAACGAGGGCAACTTCCAGTACGGCAATGCTACCTTGTCCTATTACGACCCTGCGACCAAACAGGTACAGAACGAAATCTTCTTCCGTGCCAACGGCATGAAACTCGGCGACGTGGCGCAGTCGATGACCATCTACGACAACAAGGGCTGGGTCGTGGTGAACAACTCCCACGTGATTTTCGCCATCGACCTGAACACCTTCAAGGAGGTGGGACGCATCGAGAACCTGACCTCGCCGCGCTACATTCATTTCCTAAGCGACGAAAAAGCCTACGTCACCCAACTGTGGGACAACCGCATCTTCATCATCAACCCGAAGAAATATGAAATTACCGGCTACATTCAAGTGCCGGACATGACGATGGAAAGCGGCTCGACGGAGCAGATGGTGCAGTACGGCAAATACGTCTATTGCAACTGCTGGTCGTATCAGAACCGCATCATCAAAATCGACACCGAAACCGACCAAGTGGTCGATGAACTGAAGGTCGGCATACAACCGACATCGCTGGTCATGGACAAGTACAACAAGATGTGGACGGTGACCGACGGCGGTTACGAAGGCAGCCCCTACGGTTACGAAGCCCCGTCGCTCTACCGCATCGACGCCGAGACATTCACGGTGGAGAAGCAGTTCAAGTTCAAGTTGGGCGACTGGCCCTCGGAGGTACAGCTCAATGGCGACAGGGACAAACTCTACTGGATCAACAAGGCCATTTGGAGCATGGACGTGACAGCCAGCCATGTGCCGGTGCGTCCGTTCCTCGAATACAGCGGCACGATTTATTACGGACTGACGGTAAACCCCGCCAACGGGGAAGTATACATCGCCGATGCCATCGACTACCAGCAGCAGGGCATGATTTACCGCTACTCGCCCGAAGGGAAATTGATAGATGAATTTTATGTCGGGATTATCCCCGGTGCATTTTGTTGGAAATAAGAAAGGAGGCAATATGAAAAGACTATATCTGTTCTTCGCTTTGGCAGCATGTCTCCCCACGACACTCTTCGCGCAGCAGACGGAAAGCAAAAAGCGGTCGGACTGGCATCTTACCATACCGGAAGTCACGGTCATCGGACATCGGCCGATGAAAGAAATCGGTGTGCAGAAGACGAAGTTCGATTCACTCGCACTGAAAGAGAACATCGCCCTCTCGATGGCCGACATCCTGACGTTCAACTCGTCCGTATTCGTCAAGAGCTACGGACGCGCCACGCTCTCGACCGTCGCGTTCCGAGGAACGTCGCCTTCACACACGCAAGTGACATGGAACGGCATGCGCATCAACAACCCCATGCTCGGCATGACAGACTTCTCCACCATTCCGTCCTACTTCATAGACAACGCATCGCTGCTGCACGGTACTTCATCGGTGAACGAGACTGGCGGTGGACTGGGCGGTCTGGTTAAGCTTGGTACCACCCCCACCGTTGCCGAAGGGTTCAACGCCCAGTACGTGCAGGGCATCGGATCGTTCCGGACATTCGACGAGTTCGCCCGCTTCACCTACGGAAGCGAGCGGTGGCACGTCTCCACCCGTGCGGTCTATTCTTCCTCGCCCAACGATTACAAGTACACCAACCACGACAAGAAGATAAACATCTACGACGAGGACAAGAACATCATCGGGCAGTATCACCCTAAAGAGCGCAACCGCTCCGGGGCGTTCAAGGACCTGCACCTGCTTCAAGAGGTCTATTACAACACCCGCAAAGGCGACAAATTAGGCCTGAACGCATGGTATATCAACTCCAACCGGGAACTTCCGATGTTGACGACCGACTACGGAGATGCAACCGACTTCGAGAACCGCCAGCGGGAACAGACTTTCCGCAGTGTCCTTTCGTGGGATCATATCAAAAGCAACTGGAAACTCGGCGTGAAAGGCGGTTACATACACACATGGATGGCCTACGACTACAAGCGTGAGGTCGCACCTGATAACTGGGCGTCGATGACCCGTTCCCGTAGCAAGGTAAATACGTTCTACGGGCAGGCTGAAGGTGAATACAGTCCGACAAAACGTTGGTTTTTCACCGCTAACGTATCGGCTCACCAGCATTTGGTACGCAGTGAGGACAAGAATATCATCTTGCAGGACGGAGGCAAAGCCATCGTGGGCTATGACAAAGGACGCGTGGAACTTTCCGGCTCCGTATCTGCCAAGTGGCAACCGATAGACCGGCTTGGCATGTCGGTTGTGTTGCGAGAAGAAATGTACGGTTCCGAGTGGGCTCCGCTTATACCGGCTTTTTTTATTGACGGCATCATTTCTCCGAAAGGGAATGTGATGCTCAAAGCTTCTGTTTCACGCAATTACCGTTTCCCGACGCTGAATGACCTCTATTTTCTGCCCGGTGGCAATCCCAATCTGAGAAACGAGCATGGTTTCAGCTACGATGCAGGTGTAAGTTTCGAGGTCGGCAAAGAAAATGTCTATAAGTTGAGCGGCGGCGTGAACTGGTTCGATTCCTACATCGACGATTGGATTATCTGGCTGCCCACCACCAAAGGCTTCTTTTCGCCCCGCAACGTGAAGAAGGTACACGCCTACGGCATCGAGGTCAAGGCGAACCTGGCCGTGCAGCCGGCAAAGGATTGGCTCATTGACCTGAACGGTTCCTATTCGTGGACACCCTCTATCAACGAGGGCGAGAAAATGTCACCTGCTGACCAGTCGGTGGGCAAACAGTTACCCTACGTGCCGGAGCATTCCGCCTCGCTGACAGGACGGTTGTCGTGGCGGTCGTGGGCGTTCCTTTACAAGTGGGCGTTCTACTCGGAGCGTTTCACCATGTCGAGCAACGACTATACGCTGACAGGACACCTGCCCGAATATTTCATGAGCAACGTCTCCTTGGAGAAAAACCTCTTTTTCAAACCGGTGGACGTGCAGTTGAAATTCGCCGTCAACAACCTTTTCAATGAAGATTACCTCTCGGTACTCTCGCGCCCCATGCCCGGCATCAACTTCGAGCTGTTCATCGGTATCACCCCGAAGTTCGGGAAAAACAAGAAAAAGTCCGTAAACACAAATTTGTAACGATATGAAAGCATTGAAAAATCTGAGCCTGATATTGCTGCTTGTACTGACATTCACAGGCTGCCATGATAAGAGTTCCAAACTTGCCGATTTCAACCGAGCGGTCTATACACCCGAATACGCTTCGGGGTTTGACATAAAAGGTGCAGACGGCAAAAAGAGCGTATTGGTTACCGTCACGAACCCTTGGCAGGGAGCTGACAGCATTACCACATACCTGTTCATCGCCCGTGACGGAGAAAGCGTACCCGAAGATTTCACCGGTCAGGTGCTCGGAAAAGATGCCGAGCGCATCATCTGCATGTCCTCTACCCATATCGCCATGCTCGACGCAATCGGTGAAACGGGACGCGTAGTCGGCGTGTCAGGCATCGACTACATCTCCAATCCCGACATTCAGGCACGGCGGGACAGCGTTGGAGATGTAGGCTACGAAGGGAATATCAACTACGAATTGCTGCTCTCGCTCGACCCTGACCTCGTGCTGCTCTACGGCGTGAACGGGGCCAGCTCGATGGAAGGGAAACTGAAAGAACTGAACATCCCGTTCATGTATGTCGGCGATTACCTGGAAGAGTCGCCGCTGGGCAAAGCCGAATGGCTGGTGGCATTGGCGGAGGTTGCAGGAAAACGGACAGAGGGAGAGAAAGTGTTTGCCGAGATTCCGGTTCGCTATAACGCTTTGAAAAAGCGAGTAACCGATGCAGCCATCGATGCCCCTTCAGTGATGCTCAACACGCCTTACGGCGACAATTGGTTCATGCCCTCGACCGAAAGCTATGTCGCCCGGTTGATCAAAGATGCCGGAGGCGATTACATCTACAAGAAGAACACGGGAAACGCTTCCGCGCCCATCGACCTCGAAGAGGCGTATCTGCTGGCCTCGCAAGTCGATATGTGGCTGCATGTGGGTATGGCGAACACGCTCGACGAGCTGCGAGCCGCCTGCCCGAAGTTCATCGACACCCGCTGTTTCCGTGGTGGACAGGTCTATAACAACAACGCCCGCACCAATGCTGCTGGCGGCAACGACTACTATGAGTCTGCAGTCGTAAATCCCGACCTCGTGCTGCGAGACCTCGTGAAGATATTCCACCCCGAACTGGTCGAGGAAGATTTCGTCTATTACAAGCAATTGAAATAAATGCGCTCCCGTTCCGTCCTATTATTTACCGCACTGGCTGCCCTCACCCTCTTCCTGTTTCTGCTGGATTTGGCGGTGGGGGCTGTCGCCGTGCCGCTCGGCGATGTTTGGGCGGCCCTGACGGGTGGCGATTGTCCGCGAGCGACGGCGAAAATCATACTGAATATCCGACTGATTAAGGCGGTGGTCGCGTTGCTGGCCGGAGCCGCCCTGTCGGTCAGCGGACTCCAGATGCAAACCCTCTTCCGCAATCCGCTTGCCGGCCCCTACGTGCTCGGCATCAGTTCGGGCGCGAGCCTCGGCGTGGCACTCGTCGTACTCGCCGGTGTCGGCTCGTCGATAGGCATCGCTGGGGCGGCATGGCTCGGAGCGGCAATCGTGTTGGTTGTCATCGCCGCCGTCGGACACCGCATCAAGGATATCATGGTAATTCTGATTCTCGGCATGATGTTCTCGTCGGGAATCGGTGCGATTGTCCAAATATTGCAGTATGTTGCCAACGATGAATCCTTGAAAATGTTCGTCGTCTGGACGATGGGGTCGCTCGGCGACGTGACCTTCAACCAGCTTGCGGTACTCATCCCGTCGATTATCGCCGGATTGTTGTTGGCCGTAATCACCATCAAGCCGCTCAACCTGCTGCTGTTCGGCGAGGAGTATGCCGTGACGATGGGGCTGAACGTCCGTCGCTCACGCGGACTGCTGTTCCTCTCCACGACGTTGCTGGCCGGCACGGTGACCGCCTTTTGCGGTCCGATAGGTTTCATCGGGCTGGCCATGCCCCACGTCACGCGGATGCTGTTCCGCAACAGTGACCATCGGGTGCTCGTGCCGGGAACCGTTCTTTCGGGTGCTTCCGTGCTGCTGCTTTGCGACCTCGTTTCCAAACTGTTCACCCTGCCGATCAACGCCATCACCGCATTGCTGGGAATCCCCATTGTGGTGTGGGTGGTCTTGCGCAACAAATCCGTTACAGCATGATAGAGTTACACGATTTTTCCATAGGCTACGGCGAGCGAACTTTGCTCTGCGAGGTGGAAGCCACCATAGAAAAAGGCAAACTGACAGCCCTTATCGGGCGCAACGGCACGGGCAAATCGACGCTGCTCCGCGCCATCGCCGGACTGAACCACCGTTATGCCGGTAGAATCCTGCTCGACGGGCATAACGCCGCCGATATGCGGGTTGCAGAGAGGGCAAGAACACTGGCATTCGTCACGACCGAGCGCACACGCATCGCCAACCTCAAATGCGAGGACGTCGTGGCTATCGGCCGCGCACCCTATACCAATTGGATAGGAAGGATGCAGAAGGCCGACACGGAGATCGTTATGCGGTCGCTCGCCTCGGTAGGCATGGAGGACTATGCGGAACGCACGATGGACAGGATGTCGGACGGCGAGTGCCAGCGCATCATGATTGCACGGGCATTGGCGCAGGATACGCCGATTATCCTACTTGACGAACCCACCTCGTTTCTCGATATGCCCAACCGCTACGAATTGTGTACGCTACTGGCACGGCTGGCGCATGAAGAAAACAAGTGCATCCTTTTTTCCACTCACGAGCTGGATATCGCCCTGTCGCTCACCGATGCGATAGCCCTTATCGACCCGCCCTGCCTGTCGTGCCTGCCGACCGAAGAGATGCGCCGGAGCGGTTGCATCGAACGGCTGTTCCGTAATAATTCCGTGACGTTCGATACCGCGACAGGTATGGTAAAAGCCCGATAAATAATGATCCGCATATGAAAACGCAGCAGGAACTTTGCGATATACTCGGTTTCATCGCCGAATATGCGACCTATCAACTCGGTTCGGGTGTGCACACCTCTCGGGTAATACGCAATGCGCAACGGATCGGCGAGGCGCTGGGTGTGGACGTTCAGTTATCGAGTTTCCAAAAGAGTACGATACTGACGGTGCTCGACACCGTAAGCGGCGAGTCCGCAACCCGTGTTGTGGCAATCCCGTCGCTCCCCATCAGTTTCGAGCGTAACTCCGATCTGAGTGCCCTGAGCTGGGACGCATTGGACGAGGGCCTCTCGCTCGACGAGATCCGCAGCCGTTACCGGACGCTGGTTGACAAACCGCGCATGGACCCAATCTTCACGCTCGTGGTCGTCGGGCTGGCCAACGCCTCATTCTGCAAGCTCTTCGGCGGCGACTGGACGGCCGTGGGCATCGTCTTCACGGCGACACTCGTGGGCTTCGCCGTCAAACAGCGCATGCAGGCCCACGCTGTCAATCACTTCCTCGTCTTCGCCTGCTCGGCTTTCGTCTTTCGTCGCCTCGCTCTGCGCCACGGCAGCCTTGCGGTTCGACTGCACGGCCGAGATAGCGCTGGCAACAAGTCCGCTCTTCCTCGTGCCGGGCGTGCCGCTCATCAACGGGGTCATCGACATCATGGAAGGACACGTCCTCATGGGGGGCAGCCGGCTGGTTAACGCTCTGCTGCAGATTGTCTGCATCGCCGTCGGTTTGTCGGCCACTTTGTTAATGGTTAAAGATTCGCTGCTATGATCGTGACGGATATTCTGCTCGACGGCCTCTTCGCCGCTGTCGCCGCCATCGGATTCGGGGCCATCTCCGACCCGCCGATGCGGGCCTTTCCACGCATCGCCCTGCTTGCCGCCATAGGCCACGCCTTGCGTTTCACGCTGATACACTGTGCCGCACTGGATATCGCCACCGCATCGCTTTTCGCGGCCTTTGCAATCGGCATGGGCAGCCTGTGGCTCGGCCGCGGCGTCCGCTGCCCGATGACCTGCCTCTACATTCCGGCTCTGCTGCCGATGGTGCCGGGCATCTACGCCTACAAGACGGTCTTCTCGCTCATCATGTTCCTCCAGTCGCTCGATCGGGCCGACGAGGGTATGCGCTACATGCAACAGTTCTTTCTCAATGCCACCGTATCGCTGAGTGTCATTGCGCTGCTTGCCGCCGGTGCCACGCTGCCGATATTCATCTTCAAACGCCGGGCTTTCTCGATGACCCGACGCACACGAAAAAATAGTTAGGTTATGGAAATCTTTTGGAACACGATCGCGGCCTACAATGCCGCAACCTGGCCTGCGCAGATCGGTTTCACGCTCGTGGCGGCCATGCTGCTTGTGCTACTCTACCTCCGTCCGACGCCCGCAGTACGGATCGCCATGAAACTCTTCATGGCGTTTCTCAACTTCTGGATCGCCGGAGTCTATTACATGATCTATTGCCGACCGCGCGAATATCACGGCATGTTAGCACTCTTCTGGGCCATCATGGGTGGAATCTGGATTTATGACCTGCTGGTGAAACACGCCTCGCTCGAACGCACCGGCCAGCACAACGCATTCGCTGTCCTGCTCCTTGCCATGCCGTTGATATATCCCCTCTGCTCGCTGGCGCTGGGCCACGAATTCCCCATGATGACCTCGCCCGTCATGCCCTGTTCGGTGGCGGTTTTCACCATTGGACTGATGCTCGCCTTCTCGGAGCAGGTCAATATCGTGCTGGCCATGTTCCTCTGCCACTGGGCGCTGATCGGACTGTCGAAAGTCTACTTCTTCGGCATACCCGAAGACTACCTGCTGGCGTGCAGTACCGTACCTGCACTCTACATCTTCTTTCGGGAGTATGTCCGAAGCAACGCCGACCGGCCGACGAAACCCTCGGCCCACGTACTCGATGCACTGCTCATTGCGCTGAGTCTGGTCGTCGGCATCTTCTTTACCGTCACGCTCCTGCACCAACTCGACCTATTCACCCAAATCATCTGATTTATACGCGCATGCTCAAACAAATATTTTACCATTGCAATGGACTCGAGCCGATAAACCGGCACATAACTCGATATTACCTTTATAGCCCTTTTCTCGATTTACCGGTTCTGCTGACGAAGGAGATGCGCCTGAGCGGCTGTATAGAACGGCTGTTCCGAAATAATTGCGTGAAGTTCGACACTACAATAGGATTCATTAAAGTGAAGCAATGACTGAAAAATATATCATAGAGAATTTCACGGCAGGCATCGGCGTGGATGAATATATTTCACGTTTCCGGGATGAGAAACGGTTTGTCGAGTTTTGCAGGCAATGCCCTAATTACGGTAACAGTTGGGGATGTCCGCCGTTTGATTTCGATACCGGAGAATTTCTGCGCCAGTACAAGTATGCCTATCTTATGGCTACCAAAATTATTCCTATCGAAAAAGGCATCCCGATAGACAAATCACAAGAGTTAATCAGACCAGAACGAATCAGGATAGAAAAAGAACTGTTGAAACTGGAACTCAGATTCGGAGGTCGGGCATTCGCCTATGTCGGCAAGTGTTTATATTGTCACGGTGCGGAATGTGCCCGCAAGTGCAACCGTCCTTGTCTGCATCCGGACAAAGTACGTCCCTCGCTTGAAGCATTCGGGTTCGATATAGCACGTACTCTCTCGGAACTTTTCGGGATAGAACTGCTCTGGGGAAAGAATGGAATTCTACCGGAATATCTTGTACTCGTAAGCGGATTTTTCCATAATTCGACAAAAAATATTATCAGTCATACGAATCGTAATCAGAATTCAGTAAACCTATAATCTTATTACTCTCATTGATAACGTTATGATAGCCATTCACAAAAAAGTCCCTGCAATCCGAATTATGGATTGAGGGACTTGATAACAATGAATGTAAAAACTAAAAGAACAGCTCTACTTTCGTATGCCTGTTGGCTTCGACCGGCACATGGTCGGCTATTCCGCCCCTGCTTACCTTGACGATGCGTTCGATCGGTATGCCACGCTTTTCTAATTCTGCAACGATATGATCCGCTCTCAATGTGCTTAATGAACCATTAAGCACGGGAGTTCCAGTCGAACTGTCGGCCGCGCCGGTCACTTTCACGGATAATCCGTATTTCTTGGCCACGCGAGCCAGTTCATCAAGGTTAAGCATTTGGGAAGCATCCGTCAGGTGCGCCGTATTGAGGTTAAAAAAGAAATAGACAGGCGACCCGATGCAATTTCCGGCTTGTATGAGTTCCGTCTTTTCAGAAACGATTATGCCCGGTTTTTCGGAATCATCTCCGTTGTTGCCATATATAATACTTGCAGAATCAAGTGGCGAGATTCCATCCCAATGCCGGTTTTTCAATCTTGCCCGAAGTGAGTTCAATCCGCTGTAATTATTTCTGGGATAACCTTGACGGCGGTCGGTCTCATCGTCATTAACCAGATGACCGTACTTGTCAAGCAAACCTTCTATTTCCAGAATTTTCTGCAATTCTGCGAGCGTCCGTCGGTTGCGGTCGTACCAGTCTTTATAACGCTTGTTTTCTCCGGACAAGACATTGGCATAATCCACGAGCCACTCATTCTGACGAATGTAAGGCGTAGCATCCACTGCACGTTTCCAACCGACCTTTCCGAGATGAAACGTGAAACCGGCGGTCAGCGATACCATGTGGTCGCCGAGGCGGTTCGGGCGTCCGTAACCATCGAAGTCCTGAAAGGTGGTCGTGCCGGAGAGTTCCAATATGGCACTTACTCGTTTGGATATCCGATATTCTCCCTGTACGCCATACGAAACGGCAAAGGGATTATTCCCGTTAGAGGCGTTGTGCAGCAGGCCGACACCGGCAAAGGGAGCAAGATTCCAGCGTACCTGTTCTTGCCGGGCATATCTGCGGCCAAGGACATTCCACAGCAGATCCGCATGGATATGGTGGTAGTCCTGATTGGACAATGTGCCATCTTTGAACTGCACACCGCTGTAATTGATACGTGCGCCGACGGACGGAGTGAACCATTTTCCGACTGCGAAACTGTACGAGGGTTTCAAGCGTCCGAAGAGGTCTTCGCAGCCGAGAGGTGTGCCGAGAAAGGCGGACGTACCCCCGGCAATGCTGACAAACCAGTTGCCAGTCCGGGATGCCGGAAGTACCACTCCATCAAGATAGACGGGCTGTATCGGTTGCAGTTTCTCCGAGACATCATAGTACGGTGTATGTTGTACAGTATCCACCTGTATGGGTCGTACACTTGCCTGTGCCTGCAACGTGCAAAGCACGGCCAATATAAAAAAGATTTGTTTCGTCATATTCCAATGATATTATTCGTTATACTTTTTGATTTGTAGTAAGGCGTATGCCACTTACCGTTTAGGTTTCTTGCCAATGGCCGGACGCATCATGCGGCTCGCCATCCTCATGCAGCGGAGTGCCCATGCACGGTTGTCCTCGTCCTCGTCGCGCCCCCATTTCAGGTCGCTGCCGCCACCTCCGCCGCCACGAGTTTCGGCAAAAGTGGTGGCATCATCGACCATACCGAGAAACAGCATCGTCGCGCAGTGCATCACGTCCGTACCTTGTTCCGCTATGGACTGGACGAGCGAGCCGTCGAACAGTTGCCGTTCCGCCACGTCCATCTGTGCCGATACGTTCCTATACTCGCCGACCACATTTTCCAGCAGGACATCCTTGAGCAACGTGTCCACTTTGGAATGTACATCATGGGAGTATTTGTAGGCTTCCTCCTTGAGTTCCCCGGTACGTTCCTCAATGGCATCCATGTTCTCTTTCAGCTCGGCAAGCTGCCGGTCAGCCGTCTGTAACTTCTCCTGCTTATCTGCCAGTTGCCTGTTGATTCCGGCCAGTTCTTTTTCCAGACTTTTCACTTGTGCGGCTAATTGTTCCGCATCGCCCTTGTTCGCTTTCAAATCCTGTTCGGCTGCCGATAGCAGGACCTCTTTTTCGGCTTTCGACTTCTCAAGGTTATCGACCATTGTCGTAAGCCCCTTGACCCTGCGCTCTGCCAGACGGATGTCCGATTGGAGGTCAGCCAAAATTTTTTGATGACGGCTGATATTTTCCTCGATGGTCGTACATTCTTCCGATAGCATACGGCGGTATTCTTCGGTAGTCCTGTGCCGTGCGCCTGTTTCGGATATGCTTGTTCCTCTCGACATTCCCCACCTTGTATTGACTTCGGTGAAAAAGTCGGTATGAAGCTGTTTCATCCTTGCGCTGTATTCAAACTTGTCCTTACCGGCGAATATTTCCTTGTACGCAAAACGGCCGTCTTTGATTGGCAACAAAGTACAATGCACATGAGGGTTCAATTCGTCAAGGTGTACGATGAATGCGGCGATGTTCTGCTCGCCATATTTGCCACTCACGAATGAATAGACGTCTTTCGCCCAGCGTTCAATATCGCTTTCTCTTTTGATATGGATATTGTCCGCATCTTTCTCGAAATCCACTTTCTGCGTGCCGAATGCGAGTTCGTGCATCCGCTTACGGGAACCGCCGAAAATGAAGTTCACCACCGTGCGGTACTTCGGTTCTGCCAGTCCTTCGTTGGGGTCTTTGATTCCACGCCTCTCCAATATGTCCGCCATCCGTTCGGGAATGTTGCGGCTCGTGTCGATGGGACGTACCTTGCCTCCGGGTGCAATCTCGAAGTTCAGGTGTTTGCGTGTGGGGTCGTAATTCCCCTTATTCATAGCGTACTTTTCCGCCCTTTCACTGCGATCACGCAAGTGTTCGTTACTTTGGGCTGTGGTGATGCCTTTCGACACCTTCACATCAAGTACCTGTTTTTGATCTGCCATACTCTTTTCGTGTTGTTTCGGACAATCCGTCCTGTCCCAGCTTGCTGCTTGCCCGGACAGCCTCCCGACGGTCGATAGACGGTCGGGGTATTAGGCTCCCCCTTCCCTTTGTTTCGTGGCAGACGGGCAAGCCCGTGTGCCTCCTATAACCGGCAGGATGACCGTTAAGGGATGGAGGCGGATTGTTCGCGTTATACAATCTGTTTTCGACTCCCGGTTCAATCCACCATCGCCTGTGCCTTCGCCAGAAGCGATAAAAAGGGTTTGCGAAGCGATTTGAGGCGTTCTTGGTCTTCGTCCATGTCGAAGTCCGTCACTGATGCCTCGGTGTCGAGAATCAGCCCGGCGAGGTCTTTGGCGGACTCGATGAAAGCTGCCCATTCTTCGCCGAGGTCAAGCCGGAAGAAATCCACAAGCGGCGAACTGTCATCGAATCTCGACTTGTGCAGGATTTTTTGCAGGGCGGCGTGGGCGATGCAGCACAGGGCTGTTTCACGATGTTCCGTGACCAAAGTGCCGGAATGTGCGGAGGTCGTGATGGAATGGGTGTCCGAACAGTGTCCGGCGTCACGGTCGGCAATTTCAGCCTTTGCCAGACTTACGAGTTGTCCACACATTACGCCAGTTTCGGCAGCGGTCGTTTTGCCGATTACCCAATCGGACAATACCTCACGGAGCTGTCCGGCAAAGTCCGGCTGCTCCTGTGCATCGCGGGGCTGTGCTGCCTGACCGGATTGTACGGTCATGGTAATGACCACGCTTTTGGGAAGCTGGATGCGGGTCAGCAAGCCGAATGCCTCCATTGCACTCAAAAAAGAACGGACGGTAGCCCTGTGCCAATGCCACTCCGATGCGAGGTCGGAAACGGTCAGGTAGCACTGGTTGGGTTGCAGCACGTAGTCCTTCTTTCTTAAAAACGGGGAAACGAAACCTGCCAGTGATTTGTCCAACAGGTCACAGTACGCTTCGGTGCGTGTCTTGCGTTCATCCCCTTTCTCCTTGAGATATTCGAATACCTCCCTGTCTGCCAATATGGAAACAGGTATCTTTTGGTTATTTTTCATTTTCATTCGGTTTTAATGATTCATATTGTGCGGATATGTCAGTGTTGCCGCTGTCCGCTTCATGCGGCAGATTTGCGTGATGATTGTCGTGATAGGATTCTGACAGCATTCCGGGATGCTTTGCCCATCCGGAAAGTGTCCCCGTGTCCTTGCATTCGGACATGACCCGAACGGAGGGATAGAACAGGGCTGCCAGAAGAAGATAGGTAATGGTTATCGCCAAGGTGTACAGATGCGGCACAAAGCCGATGACCAGTGCGACCGATGCGAGTGTGACAAATGCACCGGGGCGGTCAAGCAACCTGCGTAACCAGTTGTCCGTCCATCGGAACGAGAACATTGCGGCACAGACACCGGTAGAGAGTAGGATTCCAAACTCACCCATATGTCCACAGGCATATACATAATGGAAAAGAAGCAGGCATATCAGCCATACTTGCACATACAGTTTACGGGCGTTGCCGCTTCGTGCCATTGCCATGTAAAAGGGTGTCATGAACCGCTTGTTGTTCTTGTACAATGACATTGATACCCCGAAAGGTATCGCGCAGAAAATGAGTAGCAGGATATTCAGTAACATAAGTAATAGGGCTTTTCGGGTATGGGAGTGGGGCGCACAATGAGTTCCAACTGGACAATACCGTATGTCGCCAGTCGGATAAGGGTTTCGGCATCCTTGGGCGAAAAGTACATGGCCGCTTTCTTGATGCGCTGCTTGAATGTACTGTCTTGCTTTCGGTAGATGGCCAAAGCCTTGTCCAGTTCGTGTTCGGGAATAGTCCATGTCATACCCTCGGCGTGTATGCCGTTCGTCTTGAAGGCACGCAGTACCAATGTACGGGAAACGAGGTAGTCGGTGCGGTCGGTTCTTGAGATGATATGCTCCTTGTAGAGATTGTCATCGGCAACCTCTATCCACGTCCGGTAGGTGTTGATGCAATAGACCATCTGTCGGTATAAAGTTTCTCTCATATGAAATTCATCAGCACGTCGGACTTGTCTTTCTTGTATTTCAGGAACCCGCTTTTGGAGTGAAGTTCCAAATCGAGGCATAGGTCCCCGTACATCTGCTCCAAAGAATCATAGATGGTAACAAGGATGCTGTTTACATTACCCTCCGTATCAGTCTTGGCGTTCATCTTGAACATCTGTCCGAAAGCGGGATTCGAGTATGCACAAGTGCTATGACCGAATTTTTCCGTCCGCATCGGGATATGGTGGTAAAGCGTGATCAACTCCATGTCGTCCTCGAACATATCCATTACTTCGTCCAGTTCGTAAGGGGTGCGCAACGGAAACGTAAGCAGCACATAGTCGCCGTAGAACTGCGGTTCTTCCATCGTCGTCACATCGAGCAACTGCGGAAGTTGCAGGGGGACGAATGCCATGAAGTCATTATAAAAATGTCGTAACATATTCATATATTTTTCTGTTGTTATATTTTACAGCGTGTGTATGAATGCCTCCATCAGCATTCCGGGCAGCTCGTCCAAGCGGTTGTCTCCGGGGTGCAGCATCCTGCCCAACTCTCTGAAAGCGTCGGGTGTCTGCGAGGCAAGCATATCGAGTTGCTCTCTTTCTTCGGCTGAAAGCAACGCCAGGCAGAAACCGTCCAACGATGAATAAGGCTGGAGAAGCATCCAGATGTAGGCTTGTGCCTGTGCCGGTGTCTTGACTTTTTGATTGCAGATGTCGTCGATACAGGTTCGGACATTCTGAATCAGCCTGCGGTTGGTGCGCATGGCCAAATAAATCATGGCATTGCGATAGGTGATGTCGTTCCGTTCGGCGGCAAGGAATACCTGTGCGCAGCATCGTTCCGTGTCATGCGTGATGTCGGAAAGATTCTCGCCGTCGAAATCAGGCAGACGTGAAAGGAATGCCCGGTACACAGCATCCTCCTTTTCGATAAAGGTCGTCAGGTCTGCCATACAATGAATACCGTAATCAATCGTTTCAGCAAGGGTAGTTCGATAAGTGGCAAGAATGTGTTGTCGGTTTCTCTGACTGACGGGCTGGTTATCCAATGAGGCAAAGAACGGCCGGATTGTTTCAGCCGCACGATGCAACTCTTTGTCTTCAAGATGCGGCGAGATTTGTTCTTTTACCCACAGTATATCCTTATAAGTGCGTGTTTGAGACAGCACCATCCGTGAAAATTCCATGCGGATGGAATCATGTATCTGTTCACACTCTTCTCTTACAGTGGAATGAAGCCGGCCAAGCGTATCACATTCGAGATACAGGAATACGGAATCCCTCAATGTTTGCCATTGCTTGAGGTGTCCGGTCAATTCTTTAATGGAGAGTCTTTTCTGCCTGCGTATGTCAGACAGGTATTCCCTGTATGTTCCGGCAGGGTCATTCTTGGCTTTCGCCAATCGTTTGCCATTGCCGTTGTCGCATGACGCGCATAGGAATATGGCAATCGAAACGGCAATTATTTTGGCAAAGATTATCGGCTGTTTTAAGTTCGATTTTGATGTTTTCATACTATATTGTTTCGTACTATTTAGTGCAAAACTATATATTATTTTTGATACTTCGTATCCAGAAAACCGTATTTTGTGCATTTTTTAATATCGTACTTAATGATATGATTACCAATGAAAACAAGTGAAGATAAAAACATGAAAAAATGTACGATTTTCGTTTTTTAATATAGTATGATTCATATACTCGAATAAAACTTGTATATTTGCACTTGTTATCATGAATATTGTATATTGATATGGCAAAAGTCGGTTATATATTCGAGGCGAATTCCTACGATGCGTTTGATGCGGATAAGGAATGGATGCGCCAGTACGGGTGTGTACAAGTGGTTGAAGAATCGGTCGGACACGAGACGCTCAGACCGAGATGGAAACAACTGATGTCGAATCTTGAAAGAGGCGACGAATTGGTGGTGTCAAAATTCAGCAATGCCGTGCGTGGTTTACGGGAACTATCGGCATTGATCGAGCTATGCCGCATCAAGGTCGTGCGTATTATCTCCATTCACGATAAAATTGACACCGACAACAAATTGTTTCCGGACACGACACCGGCGGAAGTATTGGCCATGTTCGGGGCATTACCGGAGGAAGTGGCTGTTTTGCGGAAGTCGTCAGATAAGATTATACGCCTGCAGCAGAGTATCAGTATTCCGATTACCAAAAAAAGTATGAGTAAAACTGAACGGGACAAAAAAATCGTGGATATGTATAACAATGGGTATTCAATCCGTGATATTTGGAAAGAGAGCGGTGTCCGGAGTAAAAGCACCGTGTACAGCATTCTCAATAAATACAAGGTTCAGCTTAACCGAACACCGGGACGCGTGCCGGGCATCCGGAAATAGAACTTATAAATCAAATATGGATATTGAAAATCAGTAGATTACTTGCGTAATTCATTATTTTTTCGTATCTTTAAGTTGGATATAACTATAAAAAATAAGACCTATGGGAGATATTATAATTTTATTGTTGGTATTTTTGGTAGTGGGCAGGCTCTTGAGGGGCGTCTTCGGCGGATTCAGTAAAAGCAGTTTTCGGGATGACAAATAAGTTTGGATTGTTATAACAGGCGGATATTTGTTAATTTTGCACCGTATTCATTAAAATCAAGAACAATATGACAAAAGCGGAAATTGTCGCTCAGATCTCACGGCAGAGCGGAATAGAGAAAACGGTTGTGATGACTGTGGTGGAATCATTCATGGAAAATGTAAAAGAGTCGATGGTTGCGGGAAACGAGGTGTTCTTGCGCGGGTTCGGCAGCTTTATCATCAAACGGAGAGCTGAAAAGACGGCCCGGAACATTTCGAAGAATACGACAATTAAAATTCCCGCTCACAACATCCCTGCATTCAAACCTGCCAAAGCATTTCTGAATGCGGTAAAAGAGAACAAGTAGAGTATAAAATACAGATGGTGCAACAACACTGTAATGAGTAAAACAAAAGCGACCCGAAGGCCGCTTTTGTCGTGATAAGGCAAGGATTATTTCTTGCCTTTTTTCGCTGGTTTGGCCGGCTTTTCAGGAGTTTCCTCCTTCTCGACGGGCGGATAGAACTTGACGGCGACCATCACGATACGGTTGTGTTTCACGCCGCTTTGGTCGCTCCATTCTTCGGGCTTGAAATACCCCTCGACGGTCAGCATCGTACCCTTGGTCAGTTGGTCGAACGACCCGGTGTTCTCGTTTTTACGCCACGCCTCAAAATTCATAAAGGCGGAAACGCGTTTGGATTCCTCGCCATTATTCTCCAGTCGGCTTACTGCCAGAGGGAAACGTGCTACACTTGCGTTGGTGAACTGACGGATTTCTGCATCCTTTCCTACGAAACCGGTTACTACGAAATTGTTTTCAATCTTTTTCATAATGAATTGTTTTTAGAAGTTATTAAATCAATTTTACGCTGCCTCAAAAAGTAGGTGCAGTTAAGGGGATGCACCAAGGCCGGACGCATCAATACTCTTTATTTTTGTCCGTAGGCAAAACCGGAAGGCTCGATAAAGGAAGATTGTACGGCTGTGCCATTGGTCAAGACTTCCAAAGTCGTTCCCGTCTGCATACTATCTTTGCATCGGAAAATGATGATGACTTCGGCGGAAAACTATTCTGAAAATGAGCGGAAAACCGTAGTTGCAGGGGAAGTGAAAGTGCAATCCATCCACCGGCACAATGGTGCGCGTTTCGGCTGTAAGTCCGCAGAATCGGCAGGGATTTTCGTGTAATTCGGTCGGACTGAATTGAGGTGGCTACAAACAGAACACTGAACTGACAACAGGTTGCGGTACCGCAGAAGGGAATATCAACGAAGTGGCGACAAAAGGCGGAACGGGGTATCGGGGTGCTGCCATGTTCCCGTCCGGCAGAAAGAAAAGGGGACAAAAGGGAAAAAGGAAAGAACCCGGCTTATCGGAAAAAGCGGACGGCAGCTTTTCACGAATGGCTGGTTTTTACAAAAGGATATGGCGCAGCCAAAAGAGAGAGATAAATGTAAAAAAGGGAATGCGGCATGGCAGGAATGGAAGATTATCCCGTTCCTGCCTGTATCATCAAAATTCTGCCATGATTACCCGATGCTCGAAAATCTTTTTTTGATTACTGGGACGTCTTTGGCAAACCCATAGGTGATGCTTGCCATAGCCGAAGACGAAATAATCATCAAGGCGTGTTTTTTCTTGTAGGCGTTCCATGCCGGTACGCAGTTCCGCTTCATCGGTTGAGAAAAGAATCGTGTTGATGATACGGAAGTAGAGTTCTGTTACCTCGTCACAATAAGGACAAAAGCTATGCTCAATCGTTGCTTTCATGTTTCTTTGATTTTAATTATACTTCTACTATGTCTTCTATTCGACCATACAGGACAGAGCGCAACGCTGTTTTGTCAATGGCGTAATACTCGGCGATATGTCCGTGCTGTTTTACGAAATATCGTTTGAGAACATCGGAGAAATCAAAGAAGTAGCCCATCAATGCGATACCTCTTTTGAAATGGATGCACTCTTTCACGTTTCGGGTAATCCAGTTCTTGTCTTCACGGCTCAACTTGTCTCCGTTATCAAGTTGTTCCCGTAACTGGTAAACCCTGCTGTCTTTCAGCTTCTCTAATTCGGGTACGTCCCATTGGACGAATTTCATTGCTATCTGCTGCATCGCTCTTGTATTTAATCGTAAATAATCACTTCATCACGGTACTCGACCACCTCCTTGCCACTGTTCAGACGTACCACTATTTTATTGCCGAAGTCGCCGACAACTGTTCCCTCGGTATAGCCTTTATAGGGGGTAAGCAGGGTGCAGTGCGCACCGATAATTTCGCTATCTTCTTCGTATTCGTACATAGTCATGTCATTTTACAGTCATAACCTGATATGCCATTTGCCTTGTGAGTATGTCCGAAAGCTAACATATTCGCATCCCATTTCATATGTCAGAACTCGAATATAGATACTATCTTTAGTCTCTAAAGATGCTACCAATTCGTCTATCAATTCCTCTGGATAAGCCCAACGAGAAGAAAACTCGCCCTCCAAAGCGTCATCAGCACGTTCAAGATAACAGTCACCAAAATTGTCGTTCAAGAAAACCTCTATTTTATCAAGGTCTTGTTCATTCTCTGTAGTTGCGAAGAAAAGGTTTGTTGCGTAATTTGCCATAATCCTAAGTTTTAAGTTTTTTATTTTTCCCTCTTTTAGCATTTCAGCTACTTTCGGGCTTGATTGAAAATTATGTCGCCTCAAAAGGTGTTATGGCTCTTTATGCAGGGTTTCACGACCAAATACGACCTCTGCAAAGCGGAGCGTGGAGATTTTGTCGGGAACCGTCAGGCTGTGACCTTGAATACAAGAAAGCCATGACAAGTACCTTTGCGACACAATTCTCATCAGGCAGCCTGAAAGTCGATATGCAAGAATGTGGGAGTACACCTGCAATGGGTAATCTGTAAATGGGACTATGGAATAAAAGGGGATTGCAGCGAAAAGAGAAAATATCGGTGTGACTATCTTCTCTTTTGACTGCAAATATAAAAGTATGGGGAGGTCGTTTGGGAAAGGTTTAGTTTAGTCTATTAGCCTATATATATGCTAAACTAAAGTAAACTAAATATAGGCAGATATATTGGGCTGCCTGTATATGTGTTTCGAGGGAAATAGCTACCTTTGCAAAAAACAATGTTCCTTGAAAAAAAGATTAGCTCCTTTTTTCTTTTGGCTGCGATTTTTCGCTAATGAATACAGAAACAATAACTCTTCGCGAAAGAATGAAAATCGAGCAAAAAGGTTTGGAAAAATGCTCAAAGTACGAACAAGTGAAGAGAAAGAAAGGTAGTGCAAACAAAAAAACAGGAAAATGCGATAATTTGTGTTTCTGTTCCTAATTTGTTCCTTAATAAAAACGTATCGAAATATAAATCATTAGTTTGCAAGATATTACGGTTTGAAATTTTGAGATATAACTAAATTTTCCAGATTTCCTAACAAGGATAAAAGCTAAGACACTTTCATCATCCGTATGTAGTCTCCGAAGAGACGCTACAAATATAGAAAATACTTCGCTAATCGCCGCACTCAGAGTGGGGTATTGTTCTAATTTGCTTCACGGCCGGCGACACGGCGGCAGCAGCTCGGCCGCCCGAAGGCGGCACGTCCGGCAGGCCGCGACCTGCGCCCGATAGAGCGATTTTTCCCTGTTCTCCATGCTTTCGAACGTATCGATCGCGCTGTCGCACAGCAAAAGGATCCGCCCAAGCGCCCAAAGGCGATCGCGGGAGTCGAAATTTTCGATTTGGCTCAGCATGAAGAAGGCATAGCGACCTCGCTCGAGGGCCTTCGCCTCGACCGAGCGGATACGTCGCAGAGAAAGTTCGTGAAAACGGCAGACCTCGAAAAGGGTTTGCCCGTACACGGCCACACGGCCGCCTGCGGCAGAAGCCGCCAGCAGATAGACTCTGCCTTCGGTTTCGATCAAATGATTCATTTTCGTTTCGAATGGATTGTAAGTTAAACATCGAACGGGAACGGGCCGGCCCCGGAGGCTCCGGCCCGGAAAAACAACAACATGTCAAAGAACCGCCGGGCACAGCACACCCGTCACGGGGGACCTGCCCTTCTTCAGCTTGTTGTTTTTCCGATGCTTAACTATCCGAAACTCACGATGTTCGAATATCAGACAATCGCTGGCGAATCATTTTTCTCATTTTTAAACCGTTCCGCTTAAGACAATAAGAACTCTTCCATCGCGCACGGCCCGCTCGGGGCATACGTCCGGAAGGTATGTTATACTCGTCTTGTAAAGGGATTGTGCGGCAAATATACATCTTTTTTCCGTGCCGGCAAAAAAAATCGTGCGACAGGCCGGAAAAAATGCCGCTTTATCCGGAGAGTCCCGGCCCGACCGATCATTTCCATAGCTCGCCCGACCAGTCCCGGACTATTTCCTGTCCGGCTTTTACCGACGGCGCGCCGGCTTCTGTACGGGCGGCTCTGGCAAAAGCTCCCGGTCCGTCGATCGAAAGTTTTCGGACCGGCTTCCGCCGTCCGGCTATCGATTTTGTAATCATTCCGTTCGAACCGCATGGCATATTTTTGGCATTCTCAAAAAAGGCTATATCTTTGTAGTCCTAATCCGTAACGAGGATTTCCTCGCAGTGAAAAGGCAAGAATCCGCGGCGGAAACGGCAAAATGCCAACTCATACAAACACCTGAATATAAACGCATTAAATATGCGAAGGGGTGATTTGTATCCTTATCTCAACATAAAATATTAGAGGCGCCGGTCCGTATCCGGCGCAATCCAGTTCCAAAGCGCCGGACAACTTTCCGGCCGGCAGACGGTTCGAAAACGACGAGATTCCGATGAGCAATGCGAACAGGTTCTGGTACGTACTCCAAACCTCCTTTCACAGGGAATTGCAGATACAGTTGCAACTCAACCGAATGCGTATCCGCAGTTTCATTCCGATGCACTACGAGGAGACGACGGAGTCCGGACGGCGCAGAATCCGTCGGAAGCCCGCCGTCCATAACCTGATCTTCGTGCGAATCTCGCCGGTGTGGCTTCAGAAAATCAAGACGGCCAAGCTGATCCCGGCCAAGTGCATGTACGACAAGACGACCCAAATGCCTCTGATCGTTCCTGACAAGCAGATGGACGACTTCATCGCGCTGACCGAAGGCAAGTTCGAAGACGTTCTGCTGATCGACCCCAGTACGGAAGAACTGGAACGGGGCGACATGGTCCGGATCACCTCCGGTATGTTCGCCGGGATCGAGGGCGAATACATCCGCTACCGGTCCAAGAACCGGGTCGTCGTCCGGATCGAAGGCTTCGCGGCCGTCGCGACGGCCGAAGTGCCCGAGGCCTACATCGAGAAAATATCTGCTGAAGCACATCCGGTCGGGTCGCCCGTTTAGACCGCGCGGCTGGTTTTGCCTGCAGTTATCCGTCAAAACGAGACATATTATTTAAAGGGGAGGACCCGTCCGTCCGCTCCATGAAAACGAAAGGCGGTCCTGTTTACTCAGCTCCTGACGCGACCGATCCGGAATAGCATGCCGTGCGGACTCGCCCGTCCGGACCGGATCAGTTTGTGTCCGAGGTCCGGCGCAGGCCGGTCGGGCACAGTAACCGTTTTTACTTAATCATCCTATGAAAGGTATCGTATTGGCCGGGGGGTCGGGGACGCGTCTGTACCCGATCACCAAGGGGGTTTCCAAGCAGTTGCTGCCGATCTACGACAAGCCGATGATCTACTATCCTCTGTCGGTTCTGATGCTGGCCGGAATCCGGGACATTCTGGTGATCTCCACGCCGTGGGACCTGTCCTCGTTCCGGCGGCTGCTCGGAGACGGGTCCGACTACGGGGTCCGTCTCTCCTATGCCGAGCAGCCGTCTCCCGACGGGCTCGCGCAGGCGTTTCTGATCGGAGAGGAGTTCATCGGGGACGAGGCCGTATGCCTCGTGCTGGGCGACAACATCTTTCAGGGGGTGGGCTTTCCCGCTCAGCTGAGGGAGGCCGTCGGCACGGCCGAGCAGGAGGGCAAGGCAACCGTTTTCGGGTACCGGGTAGACGATCCCCAGCGATACGGCGTGGCCGAGTTCGACGAGCAGGGGACATGCCTCTCGATCGAGGAGAAGCCCGAATATCCTAAATCGAACTATGCCGTAGTGGGACTGTACTTCTACCCGAACAGGGTGGTCTCCGTGGCCAAATCGATCGAGCCCTCCTCCCGCGGGGAGCTGGAGATCACCTCGGTGAACCAACGGTTTCTCGCCGACGGAGAACTCAAGGTGCAGACCCTCGGACGCGGCTTCGCCTGGCTCGATACCGGAACGCACGATTCGCTCTCGGAGGCCTCCATCTTCGTCGAGGTGCTCGAAAAGCGGCAGGGGCTCAAGATCGCATGCCTCGAGGGTATCGCCTACCGCAACGGCTGGATCTCCGAAGGGAAACTGCGCGAGGCGGCCGAACCCATGCTCAAAAACCAGTACGGACAATACCTGCTCAAAGTGATCGCAGAGGTCGCCCGCGACGGGCGCTGACCGGGAAACGGGATCAAGACGCATCTCCGCCCTGCCATCGTCCGTCCGTCGCAGCCCGGTCTTGTCGGGCTGCGAAGCGATCCGGCAGGAGCCCCGGGCGAATCCGGAACATCTGCCAAACACTCTTCTACACCAAAACCCAAAATATAAACGAGGGGTTCGTCTTTATGAAAGTTATCGAAACTGCGCTCGAAGGGGTCGTGATCCTCGAGCCCGAACTGCACCGCGATGCGCGGGGATACTTCTTCGAAAGCTACTCACAGCAATTGTTCGACAAATCGGTCCGGCCGGTCCGCTTCGTACAGGACAACGAATCGCGATCCTCATACGGCGTGCTGCGGGGGCTCCATTTCCAGCGCGGAGAACATGCACAGGGGAAACTGGTGCGCGTCGTGGAAGGTGCCGTACTGGACGTGGCCGTGGACATCCGCCGCGGATCCCCCACATTCGGACAGTACGTGGCCGTCGAGCTTTCGGGAGAGAACCACCGCCAGCTGTTCATCCCCCGCGGCTTCGCGCACGGCTTCGCCGTACTGAGCCCCCGCGCGCTTTTCCAGTACAAGTGCGATGCGCCTTACGCGCCGCAGAGCGAAGGGGCGATCGCCTGGAACGACCCGCAGATCGGTATCGACTGGCGGCTCGACCCCGCAGACGTGCTCCTCTCGGAAAAGGACAGCCGCCATCCGCGACTGGATGAGGCGCCCGAACTGTTCGACTATAACACGGATTACTATGCCCAACGATAAAACGGCGGCGGCACAGGCCCCCGCAACGGCGGAGAAAACCGCAGGCGCAGCGCCGGACACAGCGGCAACTGCTGCAAAAACAGCCCCGGCGACAACGCCCCCCACAGCTACGGCGGGAAGCGCAACGCTCCCCGGAACCGGCAGGCGCACCGCAGCCATAACCGTGCTCGTCACAGGAGCCAACGGGCAGCTGGGCAACGAAATGCGCAGGATCGCGGCGACAGATGCGACAACAGCCCCGGCGGCAGCAACCGCTCCGGGCAACGTCCGCTACCTGTTCACCGACGTCGCCGAGCTGGACATCACCGATCCCCAAGCCGTGCGGCGCACGATGCGGGAGAACGACGTGGAGGTGATCGTCAACTGCGCCGCATACACCAACGTCAACAAAGCCGAAGAGGACGAAGCCGCGGCGGACCTGCTCAACCACCGCGCAGTGGCGAACCTCGCTGCCGCTGCCCGGGAACGGGGAGCCACGCTGATCCACATCTCCACCGATTACGTCTTCGGAGGGGACGGAAACGGCCCCCGCCGCGAGGACGATCCCGTAAGGCCGCTGGGCGTATACGGACGCACGAAGCTCGCCGGGGAGAAGGCCATCGCCGAAGCCGGCTGCGCCGCACTGATCCTGCGTACCGCATGGCTCTACTCCGAGTTCGGAAACAACTTCGTCAAGACCATGCTCCGGCTAACGGCCCAGACGCCCCGGGTAAAAGTGGTCTTCGACCAGGCGGGAACGCCCACGTACGCCGCAGACCTCGCCGGGGCCATACACCGCATGATCTCCTCGGGGGCATACCGGGGAAACGAAGGGACTTACCACTTTTCCAACGAAGGGGTATGCTCCTGGTACGACTTCGCTCACGAAATCGCGGTACTGGCAGGGCTCGACCCCGCACGGGTGATACCCTGCCACTCCGAAGAGTTCCCCTCCCCTGTCGAAAGGCCCCGCTATTCCGTGCTCGACAAAACCAAAATCAAAGAGACTTTCAACCTAACGATACCCTACTGGCGCGATGCGCTCGAGCGATGTCTCGAACGCCTGGGGGCGCAAACGGCCGGCACGGCAATTTAACTCTCCTTGCATATGACCTTCCAACGCAATTTACTCGTCACCGGCGGAGCCGGTTTTATCGGCAGCCATGTAGTACGGCTGCTGGTCAACAAATATCCCCAATACCGAATCGTCAACCTCGACAAACTGACCTATGCCGGGAACCTCGCAAACCTGGCGGACATCGAGAACGCGCCGAACTACACCTTCGTAAAGGCGGACATCTGCGACTTCGAGAAGATGCTGGAAACCTTCCGGACATACCGAATCGACGGGGTCATACACCTCGCAGCGGAAAGCCATGTCGACCGGTCGATCAAGGATCCTTTCACCTTCGCACGGACAAATGTAATGGGAACCCTCTCCCTGCTCCAGGCGGCAAAAGAGTTCTGGAACGGAGATTACCAGGGAAAGCGATTTTACCACATATCCACCGACGAAGTCTACGGGGCACTCGAGCTCACAAAACCCCACGGTGAACCCGACGGAAACGAATGCGGAGGCGGACCCTACGGCGAGGAGTTCTTCACCGAAACGACAAAATACGACCCGCACAGCCCGTATTCGGCCAGCAAAGCCTCTTCGGACCACTTCGTCAGGGCATTCCACGACACGTACGGAATGCCCACCCTCGTCACCAACTGCTCGAACAACTACGGGCCGTTCCAGTTTCCCGAAAAGCTGATCCCGCTGTTCATCAACAACATTCGGCACAACAAGCCACTGCCCGTATACGGTAAAGGTGAAAACGTACGCGACTGGCTGTATGTCGAGGACCACGCAAGGGCCATAGACCTCATTTTCCACGAAGGTAAAATTGCCGGTACATACAACATCGGAGGCTTCAACGAATGGAAGAACATCGACCTGATAAAGGTCGTCATCAAAACCGTCGACCGACTCCTGGGCAGGCCGGAAGGGACCAGCGAAAAACTGATTACCTACGTCACAGACAGGGCCGGACACGACCTGCGATACGCTATAGACTCCTCCAAACTCAAAAACGAACTCGGATGGAAACCGACACTCCAGTTCGAAGAAGGCATTGAAAAAACCGTCCGTTGGTACCTCGATAACCAAAAATGGATCGATAACGTTACATCCGGTCAATACCAAAAGTATTACCGGGAGATGTATAACCTGAAATAAATCAACTAATATGAACATTGCAATCGTTGGGACCGGATATGTCGGCCTGGTTACAGGAACCTGTTTCGCCGAAATGGGCACGAATGTGACCTGTGTGGATATCGACACGAAAAAGATCGATAAGCTCAACAACGGCATCATGCCGATTTATGAGCCTGGACTCGAGGAACTTGTCAAAAAAAACGTCCGTGAGGGACGTCTCCATTTCACGACCGACCTTACCTCGGTTCTCGATAAAGTTGAAATCGTTTTCAGCGCCGTGGGAACTCCGCCGGACGAGGACGGCAGCGCCGACCTGCATTACGTGTTGGACGTAGCGCGAACGTTCGGACAGAAAATCAACCGCTACACCCTGCTGGTAACCAAAAGCACCGTACCCGTCGGCACGGCACAAAAAGTAAAAGCCGCCATCCGGGAAGAATTGGAGAAACGTGGCGTAAACATACCTTTCGACGTAGCCTCGAATCCCGAATTTCTCAAGGAAGGTGCGGCCATCAAGGATTTCATGAACCCCGACCGGGTGGTAGTCGGAGTGGATAGCCAACAGGCACACTCTCTGATGGAACGCCTTTACAAACCGTTTTTACTCAACGGTTTTCCAATCCTGTTTATGGACGTATCGTCGGCCGAAATGACCAAATACGCCGCTAATGCAATGCTCGCCACCCGCATCAGTTTCATGAA
>ERZ827524.968-NODE-968-length-31722-cov-11.218398_pt1 | contig 31722 bp, 26 predicted proteins | sample MGYA00519702_ERZ827524 | MGnify/ENA primary metagenome ERZ827524 (study PRJEB31778, sample SAMEA3449341) | human gut metagenome | biome: human gut; feature: human-associated habitat; material: faeces | place: United Kingdom | collected 2010/2012 ...
ATGAAATGACTGAGTCAGCCGAGAAGAATTTCCCCGCTTATTCGCACCTTCCTTAAGCCTGAACCTCTACCAGTTGTTAACCTTCCACTCTCTTCACCAGCGGTTAACCCGGTCTATGCCAAATCCTGTCTGAAGGAGAAGGGATGTACAGATGCTGGAACGGCAGAAGAACCCGCTGAAAACTTCGGTCAAGTAGCGATTTTCGCTCAGCCAGTGGTTGATGACTGCTGTGGATACCACCATCCCGAGGCTAACGTTATCGGGGAACCCGCAGAAGCTCAAACCATGCTACTGTTTCCGGGTCGTGTGTTGGCGGCTCAAAGATGGGGAAAATGGTCGCTCAGTGGCATACTCAGTGCAACCCGCGGCTCTTACATCGGTGCGTTGGCATCTGCTTTGTATATTCCCTCTGCGGGCGAGGGCAGTGCTCGCGTGCCCGGACGTGATGAGTTCTGGTATGAGGAAGAACTGCGGCAGAAAGCACTAGCAGGCAGTACCGCCACCACCCGGGTACGTTTTTTCTGGGGAACTGACATTCACGGCAAGCCTCAGGTGTATGGTGTTCATACGGGTGAAGGTACGCCGTATGAAAACGTCCGCGTGGCGAACATGCAGTGGAACGAGCAGACGCAGCGTTATGAATTTACCCCCGCTCACGATGTCGATGGCCCCCTGATTACCTGGACGCCGGAAAATCCGGAACATGGGAATGTTCCGGGCCATACCGGTAACGACAGGCCGCCGCTGGATCAGCCCACCATTCTGGTGACGCCGATTCCGGACGGCACCGATACCTATACCACGCCGCCATTCCCGGTTCCTGATCCGAAAGAATTCAACGATTATATTCTGGTTTTTCCGGCGGGATCCGGTATTAAGCCCATCTATGTTTACCTGAAGGAGGATCCGCGAAAGCTGCCTGGTGTTGTAACAGGGCGCGGCGTCCCGCTTTCACCAGGAACTCGCTGGCTGGGTATGTCGGTATCCAATAACGGCAACGGCGCACCAATCCCGGCACATATTGCTGATAAATTGCGCGGACGGGAGTTTAAAACCTTTGATGAGTTTCGCGAGGCGCTGTGGCTGGAGGTGAGTCAGTATCCGGAGTTGATAGCGCAGTTTTCAAGTGGTAACCAAACACGTATAAAACAAGGATTAACCGCAAAAGCACCTATTGACGGTTGGCATTATGGCCCTAAAGAAATAGTTAAAAAATTCCAGATACATCATCGTGTTGCAATTGAATATGGCGGCAGCGTATACGATATTGATAATTTACGAATTGTTACCCCCAGACTACACGATGAGATTCACTACAGGAGATAAATATGTTTAAAGAAAAGCTCCAGGATTATACCGAGGATGAATTTCTTAATTTTTTAGGCGGATTGAGATCATCTATGAAAGATGGGAAATCCTTAAAAGGTAAGGAGCTAGAAATGTACTGGGATTCATTAGTAGATCATTTTATTGAAATTACACAGCATCCGTCAGGGAGCGATCTCATTTTCTACCCTAAAAGTCAAGGAGATGATAAGCCTGAAAACATCCTGAAAATTGTCAAAGAATGGCGGCGTTCACAGGGGTTACCCTTGTTTAAAGACTCTAAATAAAGTAGATAATAAAACTATATATGGAACATCATCGCATCTGGCTAATGCGATGATATTAATGACATAAAATAATAATGTGATTGCTCTTAAAAAACAGGTAAAATACTGAAATCTCATTAGGTTATTTTATCAATTTCCCGCTTTCACCGATACCCTTTGGCTGGAGGTGAGTCAGTATCCGGAGTTGATAGCGCAGTTTTCAAGCGGTAATCAAACACGTATAAAACAAGGATTAATCGCAAAAGCACCACTTGAAGGTTGGCATTATGGCACTAAAGAAATCGTTAAAAAATTCCACATGTATCATCGTGTTGCGATTGAATATAGTGGCGGAATTTACGATATTGATAATTTAAGGAGGGCACACCTCATTTGCATGATGAAATTTATTACAGGAGATAGTTAAATGTATGATTTTAAAAATAAAATAGAAGATTACACAGAGCGGGAATTCATTGAGTTGCTTGGCGAGTTTACAAATCCAACCGGGGATAACGCTCAATTAAAAGGGGAAGAGCTTGACAAATATTGGGATGATCTAGAAGAACATCTTACCAGAATTACACAACATCCGTTGATGAGCGATCTTATCTACTATCCTGCAAAGAAGGGAGATGATGAACCTGAAAACATCCTGAAAATTGTCAAAGAATGGCGGCGTTCACAGGGGCTACCCTTGTTTAAAGACTCTAAATAAAGTAGATAATAAAACTATATATGGAACATCATCGCATCTGGCTAATGCGATGATATTAATGACATAAAATAATAATGTGATTGCTCTTAAAAAACAGGTAAAATACTGAAATCTCATTAGGTTATTTTATCAATTTCCCGCTTTCACCGATACCCTTTGGCTGGAGGTGAGTCAGTATCCGGAGTTGATAGCGCAGTTTTCAACTGGTAACCAAACACGTATAAAACAAGGATTAATCGCAAAAGCGCCTCTTGAAGGTTGGTATTATGGCTCTAAGGAAATTGTTAAAGAATTCCATATATATCATAGTGTTGCGATTGAATGTGGTGGCGAAATTTATGATATTGATAATTAAAGGATTGTTACGCCTCGACTACATGATGAAATTCACTACAGGAGATAATGTATATGCATGATTTAAAATACAAAATATATTTTTACACAGAAGGTGAATTTCTTGAAATGCTTGAGGAGATAGTAAATGCAACTAGCAAAGATAAATCCCTAAAAGGGAAAAAATTAGAAAAATATCTCGATACCTTAGTGGATCATTTCATTAAAATTACTGAACATCCTAAAAAGGGAGATCTCATTTTCTATCCTAATTCCCCAGAAGATGGTAAACCTGAAAACATCCTGAAAATCGTCAAAGAATGGCGGCGTTCGCAAGGATTGTCTTTGTTCAAAGATTCAGAATGAACTCTAAACAGAATCTGTCACCTGAAAATCATCACGTTCTGGTTAAGTGATGATTTTCGCTACGAGAAGGTTACGGTGGCGATTGCAGTGATAATAAGCAATGTAAAAAGAAAACATAGGTAAATACTACCTTTCTCTCCTTCCCTGAACATTCATTTTACATATTAATTCACATAATTGAATTGTTATGCGTTTCGTTGCTTGGTGAATCGGTTCAGAAGAAATATTTTTTCGTTTCAATTCTGTTAATCATAACCCGTGGTGGGTAAATTTAACATTTGTGCATAGTTACAACTTTGAAACGTTATATATGTCAAGTTGTTAAAATGTGCACAGTTTCATGATTTCAATCAAAACCTGTATGGACATAAGGTGAATACTTTGTTACTTTAGCGTCACAGACATGAAATTGGTAAGACCAATTGACTTCGGCAAGTGGCTTAAGACAGGAACTCATGGCCTACAGCAAAATCCGCCAACCAAAACTCTCCGATGTGATTGAGCAGCAACTGGAGTTTTTGATCCTCGAAGGCACTCTCCGCCCGGGCGAAAAACTCCCACCGGAACGCGAACTGGCAAAACAGTTTGACGTCTCCCGTCCCTCCTTGCGTGAGGCGATTCAACGTCTCGAAGCGAAGGGCTTGTTGCTTCGTCGCCAGGGTGGCGGCACTTTTGTCCAGAGCAGCCTATGGCAAAGCTTCAGCGATCCGCTGGTGGAGCTGCTCTCCGACCATCCTGAATCACAGTATGACTTGCTCGAAACACGACACGCCCTGGAAGGTATCGCCGCTTATTACGCCGCGCTGCGTAGTACCGATGAAGACAAGGAACGCATCCGTGAACTCCACCACGCTATAGAGCTGGCGCAGCAGTCTGGCGATCTGGACGCGGAATCAAACGCCGTACTCCAGTATCAGATTGCCGTCACCGAAGCGGCCCACAATGTGGTTCTGCTTCATCTGCTAAGGTGTATGGAGCCGATGTTGGCCCAGAATGTCCGCCAGAACTTCGAATTGCTCTATTCGCGTCGCGAGATGCTGCCGCTGGTGAGTAGTCACCGCACCCGCATATTTGAAGCGATTATGGCCGGTAAGCCGGAAGAAGCGCGCGAAGCATCGCATCGCCATCTGGCCTTTATCGAAGAAATTTTGCTCGACAGAAGCCGTGAAGAAAGCCGCCGTGAGCGTTCTCTGCGTCGTCTGGAGCAACGAAAGAATTAGTGATTTTTCTGGTAAAAATTAACCAGAAGATGTTGTAAATCAAGCGCATATAAAAGCGCGGCAACTAAACGTAGAACCTGTCTTATTGAGCTTTCCGGCGAGAGTTCAATGGGACAGGTTCCAGAAAACTCAACGTTATTAGATAGATAAGGAATAACCCATGTCAGAACGTTTCCCAAATGACGTGGATCCGATCGAAACTCGCGACTGGCTCCAGGCGATCGAATCGGTCATCCGTGAAGAAGGTGTTGAGCGTGCTCAGTATCTGATCGACCAACTGCTTGCTGAAGCCCGCAAAGGCGGTGTCAACGTAGCCGCAGGCACCGGTATCAGCAACTACATCAACACCATCCCCGTTGAAGAACAACCGGAGTATCCGGGTAATCTGGAACTGGAACGCCGTATTCGTTCAGCTATCCGCTGGAACGCCATCATGACGGTTCTGCGTGCGTCGAAAAAAGACCTCGAACTGGGCGGCCACATGGCGTCCTTCCAGTCTTCCGCAACCATTTATGATGTGTGCTTTAACCACTTCTTCCGTGCGCGCAACGAGCAGGATGGCGGCGACCTGGTTTACTTCCAGGGCCACATCTCCCCGGGCGTTTACGCACGTGCTTTCCTGGAAGGTCGTCTGACTCAGGAGCAGCTGGATAACTTCCGTCAGGAAGTTCACGGCAATGGCCTCTCTTCCTATCCGCACCCGAAACTGATGCCGGAATTCTGGCAGTTCCCGACCGTATCTATGGGTCTGGGTCCGATTGGTGCTATTTACCAGGCTAAGTTCCTGAAATATCTGGAACACCGTGGCCTGAAAGATACCTCTAAACAAACCGTTTACGCGTTCCTCGGCGACGGTGAAATGGACGAACCGGAATCCAAAGGTGCGATCACCATCGCTACCCGTGAAAAACTGGATAATCTGGTCTTCGTTATCAACTGTAACCTGCAGCGTCTTGACGGCCCGGTCACCGGTAACGGCAAGATCATCAACGAACTGGAAGGCATCTTCGAAGGTGCTGGCTGGAACGTGATCAAAGTGATGTGGGGTAGCCGTTGGGATGAACTGCTGCGTAAAGATACCAGCGGTAAACTGATCCAGCTGATGAACGAAACCGTTGACGGCGACTACCAGACCTTCAAATCGAAAGATGGTGCGTACGTTCGTGAACACTTCTTCGGTAAATATCCTGAAACCGCAGCACTGGTTGCAGACTGGACTGACGAGCAGATCTGGGCACTGAACCGTGGTGGTCACGATCCGAAGAAAATCTACGCTGCATTCAAGAAAGCGCAGGAAACCAAAGGCAAAGCGACAGTAATCCTTGCTCATACCATTAAAGGTTACGGCATGGGCGACGCGGCTGAAGGTAAAAACATCGCGCACCAGGTTAAGAAAATGAACATGGACGGCGTGCGTCACATCCGCGACCGTTTCAATGTGCCGGTGTCTGATGCAGATATCGAAAAACTGCCGTACATCACCTTCCCGGAAGGTTCTGAAGAGCATACCTATCTGCACGCGCAGCGTCAGAAACTGCACGGTTATCTGCCAAGCCGTCAGCCGAACTTCACCGAGAAGCTTGAGCTGCCGAGCCTGCAAGACTTCGGCGCGCTGCTGGAAGAGCAGAGCAAAGAGATCTCTACCACTATCGCTTTCGTTCGTGCCCTGAACGTAATGCTGAAGAACAAGTCGATCAAAGATCGTCTGGTACCGATCATCGCCGACGAAGCGCGTACTTTCGGTATGGAAGGTCTGTTCCGTCAGATTGGTATTTACAGCCCGAACGGTCAGCAGTACACCCCGCAGGACCGCGAGCAGGTTGCTTACTATAAAGAAGACGAGAAAGGTCAGATTCTGCAGGAAGGGATCAACGAGCTGGGCGCAGGTTGTTCCTGGCTGGCAGCGGCGACTTCTTACAGCACCAACAACCTGCCGATGATTCCGTTCTACATCTATTACTCGATGTTCGGTTTCCAGCGTATCGGCGATCTGTGCTGGGCGGCTGGCGACCAGCAAGCGCGTGGCTTCCTGATCGGCGGTACTTCCGGTCGTACCACCCTGAACGGCGAAGGTCTGCAGCACGAAGATGGTCACAGCCACATTCAGTCGCTGACTATCCCGAACTGTATTTCTTACGACCCGGCTTACGCTTACGAAGTTGCTGTCATCATGCATGATGGTCTGGAGCGTATGTACGGTGAAAAACAAGAGAACGTTTACTACTACATCACTACGCTGAACGAAAACTACCACATGCCGGCAATGCCGGAAGGTGCTGAGGAAGGTATCCGTAAAGGTATCTACAAACTCGAAACCATTGAAGGTAGCAAAGGTAAAGTTCAGCTGCTCGGCTCCGGTTCTATCCTGCGTCACGTCCGTGAAGCAGCTGAGATCCTGGCGAAAGATTACGGCGTAGGTTCTGACGTTTATAGCGTGACATCCTTCACCGAACTGGCGCGTGATGGTCAGGATTGTGAACGCTGGAACATGCTGCACCCGCTGGAAACTCCGCGCGTTCCGTATATCGCTCAGGTGATGAACGACGCTCCGGCAGTGGCATCTACCGACTATATGAAACTGTTCGCTGAGCAGGTCCGTACTTACGTACCGGCTGACGACTACCGCGTACTGGGTACTGATGGCTTCGGTCGTTCCGACAGCCGTGAGAACCTGCGTCACCACTTCGAAGTTGATGCTTCCTACGTGGTTGTAGCGGCGCTGGGCGAACTGGCTAAACGTGGCGAAATCGATAAGAAAGTGGTTGCTGACGCAATCGCCAAATTCAACATCGATGCAGATAAAGTTAACCCGCGTCTGGCGTAAGAGGTAAAAGAATAATGGCTATCGAAATCAAAGTACCGGACATCGGGGCTGATGAAGTTGAAATCACCGAGATCCTGGTCAAAGTGGGCGACAAAGTTGAAGCCGAACAGTCGCTGATCACCGTAGAAGGCGACAAAGCCTCTATGGAAGTACCATCTCCGCAGGCGGGTATCGTTAAAGAGATCAAAGTCTCTGTTGGCGATAAAACCCAGACCGGCGCACTGATTATGATTTTCGATTCCGCCGACGGTGCAGCAGACGCTGCACCTGCTCAGGCAGAAGAGAAGAAAGAAGCAGCTCCGGCAGCAGCACCAGCGGCTGCCGCGGCAAAAGACGTTAACGTTCCGGATATCGGCAGCGACGAAGTTGAAGTGACCGAAATCCTGGTGAAAGTGGGCGATAAAGTTGAAGCTGAACAGTCGCTGATCACCGTAGAAGGCGATAAAGCTTCTATGGAAGTTCCGGCTCCGTTTGCTGGCACCGTGAAAGAGATCAAAGTGAACGTGGGTGACAAAGTGTCTACCGGCTCGCTGATTATGGTCTTCGAAGTCGCGGGTGAAGCAGGCGCGGCAGCTCCGGCGGCTAAACAGGAAGCGGCTCCGGCAGCGGCCCCTGCATCAGCGGCTGGCGTGAAAGACGTTAACGTTCCGGATATCGGTGGTGACGAAGTTGAAGTGACCGAAGTGATGGTGAAAGTGGGCGACAAAGTTGCCGCTGAACAGTCACTGATCACCGTAGAAGGCGATAAAGCTTCTATGGAAGTTCCGGCTCCGTTTGCAGGCGTCGTGAAGGAACTGAAAGTCAACGTTGGCGATAAAGTGAAAACTGGCTCGCTGATTATGATCTTCGAAGTTGAAGGCGCAGCGCCTGCGGCAGCTCCTGCGAAACAGGAAGCGGCAGCGCCGGCTCCGGCAGCAAAAGCTGAAGCTCCGGCAGCAGCTCCGGCTGCGAAAGCGGAAGGCAAATCTGAATTTGCTGAAAACGACGCTTACGTTCACGCGACTCCGCTGATCCGCCGTCTGGCACGCGAGTTTGGCGTTAACCTGGCGAAAGTGAAGGGCACTGGCCGTAAAGGTCGTATCCTGCGCGAAGACGTTCAGGCTTACGTGAAAGAAGCTATCAAACGTGCAGAAGCGGCTCCGGCGGTGACTGGCGGCGGTATCCCGGGCATGCTGCCGTGGCCGAAGGTAGACTTCAGCAAGTTTGGTGAAATCGAAGAAGTGGAACTGGGCCGTATCCAGAAAATTTCTGGTGCGAACCTGAGCCGTAACTGGGTGATGATCCCGCATGTTACCCACTTCGACAAAACCGATATCACCGAGCTGGAAGCGTTCCGTAAACAGCAGAACGAAGAAGCGGCGAAACGTAAGCTGGATGTGAAGATCACCCCGGTTGTCTTCATCATGAAAGCCGTTGCTGCAGCTCTTGAGCAGATGCCTCGCTTCAACAGTTCGCTGTCGGAAGACGGTCAGCGTCTGACCCTGAAGAAATACATCAACATCGGTGTGGCGGTGGATACCCCGAACGGTCTGGTTGTTCCGGTATTCAAAGACGTCAACAAGAAAGGCATCATCGAGCTGTCTCGCGAGCTGATGACTATTTCTAAGAAAGCGCGTGACGGTAAGCTGACTGCGGGCGAAATGCAGGGCGGTTGCTTCACCATCTCCAGCATCGGCGGCCTGGGTACTACCCACTTCGCGCCGATTGTGAACGCGCCGGAAGTGGCTATCCTCGGCGTTTCCAAGTCCGCGATGGAGCCGGTGTGGAATGGTAAAGAGTTCGTGCCGCGTCTGATGCTGCCGATTTCTCTCTCCTTCGACCACCGCGTGATCGACGGTGCTGATGGTGCCCGTTTCATTACCATCATTAACAACACGCTGTCTGACATTCGCCGTCTGGTGATGTAAGTAAAAGAGCCGGCCCAACGGCCGGCTTTTTTCTGGTAATCTCATGAATGTATTGAGGTTATTAGCGAATAGACAAATCGGTTGCCGTTTGTTGTTTAAAAATTGTTAACAATTTTGTAAAATACCGACGGATAGAACGACCCGGTGGATAATGGGCGTCATAAAAAAAACGTCAGACCCGCCGGAGATAAATATATAGAGGTCATGATGAGTACTGAAATCAAAACTCAGGTCGTGGTACTTGGGGCAGGCCCCGCAGGTTACTCCGCTGCCTTCCGTTGCGCTGATTTAGGTCTGGAAACCGTAATCGTAGAACGTTACAACACCCTTGGCGGTGTTTGCCTGAACGTCGGCTGTATCCCTTCTAAAGCACTGCTGCACGTAGCAAAAGTTATCGAAGAAGCCAAAGCGCTGGCTGAACACGGCATCGTCTTCGGCGAACCGAAAACCGATATCGACAAGATTCGTACCTGGAAAGAGAAAGTGATCAATCAGCTGACCGGTGGTCTGGCTGGTATGGCGAAAGGCCGCAAAGTCAAAGTGGTCAACGGTCTGGGTAAATTTACCGGGGCTAACACCCTGGAAGTTGAAGGTGAGAACGGCAAAACCGTGATCAACTTCGACAACGCGATCATTGCAGCGGGTTCTCGCCCGATCCAACTGCCGTTTATTCCGCATGAAGATCCGCGTATCTGGGACTCCACTGACGCGCTGGAACTGAAAGAAGTACCAGAACGCCTGCTGGTAATGGGTGGCGGTATCATCGGTCTGGAGATGGGGACCGTATACCACGCGCTGGGTTCACAGATTGACGTGGTTGAAATGTTCGACCAGGTTATCCCGGCAGCTGACAAAGACATCGTTAAAGTCTTTACCAAGCGTATCAGCAAGAAATTCAACCTGATGCTGGAAACCAAAGTTACCGCCGTTGAAGCGAAAGAAGACGGTATTTATGTGACGATGGAAGGCAAAAAAGCACCAGCTGAACCGCAGCGTTACGACGCCGTGCTGGTAGCGATTGGTCGTGTGCCGAACGGTAAAAACCTCGACGCAGGCAAAGCTGGCGTGGAAGTTGACGACCGTGGTTTCATCCGCGTTGACAAACAGCTGCGTACTAACGTACCGCACATCTTTGCTATCGGCGATATTGTCGGTCAGCCGATGCTGGCACACAAAGGTGTTCACGAAGGTCACGTTGCCGCTGAAGTTATCGCCGGTAAGAAACACTACTTCGATCCGAAAGTTATCCCGTCCATCGCCTATACCGAACCAGAAGTTGCATGGGTGGGTCTGACCGAGAAAGAAGCGAAAGAGAAAGGCATCAGCTATGAAACTGCCACCTTCCCGTGGGCTGCTTCTGGTCGTGCTATCGCTTCCGACTGCGCAGACGGTATGACCAAGCTGATTTTCGACAAAGAATCTCACCGTGTGATCGGTGGTGCGATTGTCGGTACTAACGGCGGCGAGCTGCTGGGTGAAATCGGCCTGGCAATCGAAATGGGTTGTGACGCTGAAGACATCGCGCTGACCATCCATGCGCACCCGACTCTGCACGAGTCTGTGGGCCTGGCGGCAGAAGTGTTCGAAGGTAGCATTACCGACCTGCCGAACCCGAAAGCGAAGAAGAAGTAATTTTTCGTTTGCCGGAACATCCGGCAATTAAAAAAGCGGCTAGCCACGCCGCTTTTTTTACGTCTGTAATTTACCTTTCCAGTCGCCTTGCTCCGCGCTCAGAGAGACGTTCGCGTACTGCTGACCGTTGCTCGTTATTCAGCCTGGCAGTATGGTTACTGTCGTTTAGACGTTGTGGGCGGCTCTCCTGAACTTTCTCCCGAAAAACCTGACGTTGTTCAGGTGATGCCGATTGTATACGCTGGCGGGCGTTATCACGTTGCTGTTGGTTCAGTGGGCGCTGCTGTACTTTTTCCTTAAACACCTGGCGCTGTTCGGGAGTTGCAGACTGAATACGCTCACGCGCTGCCTCTCTTCGCTGCTGGATCTGCGGGTTAGTCTGCATTTTCTCGCGGACTGCCTGGCGCTGCTCAGGAGAGGCCGACTGATAACGCTGACGAGCAGCGTCCTTTTGTTGCTGGGTCAGTGGTTGGCGACGGCTGAACTCGCGGAAGTCGTCATAGCTCCCATAATGTTCCGCTTCATTAAATCGCTGTGCCGCAGCCTGACGTTGAGTATCTCGCGTAATGACTGGCGCAGTGTGTGTTCGTTGCTGAAACTGACTTGCTGCTGCCTGACGCTGACTGTCGCGCGATAGAGCAGGTAACTGCGTGGCGCTCATGCCGCCGTTGACATCGGTTTGGTGAAACCGCTTTGCCATATCCTGATCATGATAGGGCACACCATCACGGTAGTTTGGATTGTGCCGCCATGCCATATTCTTATCAGTAAGATGCTCACCAGTGATACGGTTGAAATTGTTGACGTCGATATTGATGTTGTCGCCGTTGTGTTGCCAGTCATTACCGTCACGATGACCGCCATCGTGGTGGTGATAATCATCATCGTCATGATGATGATGGTCATGATCGTCATCGTCCCAGTCGATGCTGCTGAATAGTGCGTACGTGGTAGCAACGCCCATGCTATAGCCGAATCCGCGCACAAAGCTATCAACAAACGGTTCTCCGGCTGGTGGTGGCAGATAAACCGGCGGATACGCAGTATTGGCCCAGTTCCCGTAAACCACGGTTGGGTTGTAGTTGGGAATATAGACCACATCAGGATTGGTGGGCTCAATGGAAATGACGGTTGTTGCAGGCTCTGTAATGACAGGGTTGGCAGTTGAAACGGTATTGGATGGTATGACGGGAGCCGTGACAGTCTGTGTTACCGGTACAGCTTTCTTCGTTGTGGTAATAACTTTCTGTTCGGTTGATGACTTTAGCGAGCCGGTTTGTTGCGCCAGTTGCCGCAATCGCTGTACCGAGTCCATCACGTCCTGCGACTGCGCCAGAAAAGCATCGCCCAGGTTTTGCACCCATTGCGGGTTTTCGCCCATCAATGCCATCAATTGTGGAAAGGCCACCAGTGATTTGACGCTGGCGTCCCACGGCTGGCCAGATACCGCCTGAATAGCAGCATCGCCTTGTTTAAGTGGATTATCGTGCGACCATTGCACTGCTTGAGCAACGTTTGCCGGATAGGTTGATGCCATTAACACTTGTGAAAGCAGAGAGTCGGGGTACAGCGCGACGGGCGCGACCCATTGATCGATTTGTGCAGTGCTGAATGTAGATTTGACGACGGCAGGCGTTACGGGAGGCGCGGAAACCGTTGCAGGAAGCGTAACTGCGGAGATGTCAGGCGCAGTCTGTTGTGTCGATTGCGATTCCACAGGCGCTTCCACTGTGCGGCTTTTTATATATAGCCCGGCAGAGGCGGCACAAAGCCCGGCACTGCAAATTAGCGCCAGCACATGGGGTTTAAACGGCAAAGTCATTTTCATAATTCGGATCTCAAGGAAATCGCAATGGTCGGCGAACTGCCACCCGCAGGTGCTGTGAATCCGAGTATAAAGAGGCCGTAGTTTAAATTTTGACTAATCTTGGGATTCGTTGAGAAAGGTGATTATCACCATGCGAATTAACGAAGTTTTTACGGAGGGAAACATTCTCTAGACTATCCTTAACGATTCAGCCACTTTTTTATGTTGCTTTTTTGTAAACAGATTAACACATCGTCAAAATCCTGCTATTCTGCCCGTTGCGGTACTGGGCATTTACCCTACAAACTGCTGTCTCACAGGAGCGTGAAGAGAATCGCCTGCCGCACTATGACAATGAGAGCGAGGAGAACCGTCGTGCTAGAAGAATACCGTAAGCACGTAGCTGAGCGTGCCGCTGAGGGGATTGCGCCCAAACCCCTGGATGCAAACCAAATGGCCGCACTTGTAGAGCTGCTGAAAAACCCGCCCGCGGGCGAAGAAGAATTCCTGTTAGATCTGTTAACCAACCGTGTTCCCCCTGGCGTCGATGAAGCCGCCTATGTCAAAGCAGGCTTCCTGGCTGCTGTCGCGAAAGGCGAAGCCAAATCCCCACTGCTGACTCCGGAAAAAGCCATCGAACTGCTGGGCACCATGCAGGGTGGTTACAACATTCATCCGCTGATCGACGCGCTGGATGATGCCAAACTGGCACCGATCGCTGCCAAAGCACTTTCTCACACACTGCTGATGTTCGATAACTTCTATGACGTAGAAGAGAAAGCGAAAGCAGGCAACGAATATGCGAAGCAGGTAATGCAGTCCTGGGCGGATGCCGAATGGTTCCTGAATCGCCCGGCGCTGGCTGAAAAACTGACCGTTACCGTCTTCAAAGTCACTGGCGAAACCAACACCGATGACCTCTCTCCGGCACCAGATGCGTGGTCACGCCCGGATATCCCACTGCACGCGCTGGCGATGCTGAAAAACGCCCGTGAAGGTATTGAGCCAGACCAGCCAGGCGTTGTTGGTCCGATCAAACAGATTGAAGCTCTGCAACAGAAAGGTTTCCCGCTGGCGTACGTCGGTGACGTTGTGGGTACGGGGTCTTCGCGTAAATCCGCCACGAACTCCGTACTGTGGTTTATGGGTGATGATATTCCACATGTGCCGAACAAACGCGGCGGTGGTTTGTGCCTCGGCGGTAAAATTGCACCCATCTTCTTTAACACGATGGAAGACGCGGGTGCACTGCCAATCGAAGTGGACGTCTCTAACCTGAACATGGGTGACGTAATTGACGTTTACCCGTACAAAGGTGAAGTGCGTAACCACGAAACCGGCGAACTGCTGGCGACCTTCGAACTGAAAACCGACGTGCTGATTGATGAAGTGCGTGCTGGCGGCCGTATTCCGCTGATTATCGGGCGTGGCCTGACCACCAAAGCGCGTGAAGCACTTGGTCTGCCGCATAGTGATGTGTTCCGTCAGGCGAAAGATGTCGCTGAGAGCGACCGCGGCTTCTCGCTGGCGCAGAAAATGGTAGGTCGTGCCTGCGGCGTGAAAGGCATTCGTCCGGGCGCGTACTGTGAACCGAAAATGACTTCTGTTGGTTCTCAGGATACCACCGGCCCGATGACCCGTGATGAACTGAAAGACCTGGCGTGCCTGGGCTTCTCGGCTGACCTGGTGATGCAGTCTTTCTGCCACACCGCGGCGTATCCGAAGCCAGTTGACGTGAACACGCACCACACGCTGCCGGACTTCATTATGAACCGTGGCGGTGTGTCGCTGCGTCCGGGTGACGGCGTAATCCACTCCTGGCTGAACCGTATGCTGCTGCCGGATACCGTCGGTACTGGCGGTGACTCCCATACCCGTTTCCCGATCGGTATCTCTTTCCCGGCGGGTTCTGGTCTGGTGGCATTTGCAGCCGCAACAGGCGTAATGCCGCTGGATATGCCGGAATCCGTTCTGGTGCGCTTCAAAGGCAAAATGCAGCCGGGCATCACCCTGCGCGACCTGGTTCACGCCATTCCGCTGTATGCAATCAAACAAGGTCTGCTGACCGTTGAGAAGAAAGGCAAGAAAAACATCTTCTCTGGTCGCATTCTGGAAATTGAAGGTCTGCCGGATCTGAAAGTTGAGCAGGCCTTTGAGCTGACCGATGCGTCCGCCGAGCGTTCTGCTGCCGGTTGTACCATCAAGCTGAACAAAGAACCGATCATCGAATACCTGAACTCTAACATCGTCCTGCTGAAGTGGATGATCGCGGAAGGTTACGGCGATCGTCGTACCCTGGAACGTCGTATTCAGGGCATGGAAAAATGGCTGGCGAATCCTGAGCTGCTGGAAGCCGATGCAGATGCGGAATACGCGGCAGTGATCGACATCGATCTGGCGGATATTAAAGAGCCAATCCTGTGTGCACCGAACGACCCGGACGACGCTCGTCCGCTGTCTGCGGTACAGGGCGAGAAGATCGACGAAGTGTTTATCGGTTCTTGCATGACTAACATCGGTCACTTCCGTGCTGCGGGTAAACTGCTGGATGCGCACAAAGGTCAGTTGCCGACCCGCCTGTGGGTAGCACCGCCAACCCGTATGGACGCCGCGCAGTTGACCGAAGAAGGCTACTACAGCGTCTTCGGTAAGAGTGGTGCGCGTATCGAGATCCCTGGCTGTTCCCTGTGTATGGGTAACCAGGCGCGTGTAGCAGACGGTGCGACGGTGGTTTCCACCTCTACCCGTAACTTCCCGAACCGTTTGGGTACTGGCGCGAATGTCTTCCTGGCTTCTGCGGAACTGGCTGCTGTTGCGGCGCTGATTGGCAAACTGCCGACGCCGGAAGAGTACCAGACCTACGTGGCGCAAGTAGATAAAACTGCCGTTGATACTTACCGTTATCTGAACTTCAACCAGCTTTCTCAGTACACCGAAAAAGCGGACGGGGTGATTTTCCAGACTGCGGTTTAATAAGTAAGCGCACGCGCTGCGCATAAACGACACAATGCCCGGTGAATGAGATTGCCGGGCATTTTTTTATTTCTAAACCATCGCCGTTCCGCTGTTTTTCTCCGGTAAGGCTGCGATAATTACATCAATGGCGCAATGCGATTTCGGCGCATTGCCGGGAGCAGAGGTACACACTATGGATTACGAATTTCTGCGCGATATTACCGGAGTGGTAAAGGTGCGTATGTCCATGGGGCATGAAGTGGTCGGGCACTGGTTTAATGAAGAGGTGAAAGAAAACCTGGCCTTGCTTGATGAAGTGGAACAAGCAGCGCACGCACTGAAAGGTAGCGAACGGTCCTGGCAACGGGCAGGGCATGAATACACCCTGTGGATGGACGGTGAAGAGGTGATGGTTCGCGCCAATCAACTGGAATTCGCTGGCGATGAAATGGAAGAGGGGATGAACTACTACGACGAAGAAAGCCTGTCGCTATGCGGCGTTGAGGATTTTCTGCAGGTGGTGGCGGCTTACCGTAATTTCGTGCAGCAGAAGTAAATAAATCTGGCGGAGCCTGGGAGCTCCGCCAGAGCCGTTAAACAGCGGGCATATTGCGCCCGTAATAAATCTCGCGCATTTCTTTCCACAGCGCAGCGGTAATTTCCTGGCGCTCGCTGTCGGTTAAATCTTCCGGTTTGGTGTGGAACATGTAGTGCTTAAGGTCGAACTCTTTAAGCAACATCTTGGTATGGAAGATATTTTCCTGATAGACGTTCACATCCACCATGTCATACAGCGCCTTCATATCGTCAGACATAAAGTTCTGAATCGAATTAATCTCATGGTCGATAAAGTGCTTCATACCGTTAATGTCGCGAGTAAAACCGCGCACGCGATAATCAATGGTTACGATATCGGACTCAAGCTGGTGGATCAGGTAATTCAGCGCCTTCAGCGGAGAAATCACGCCGCAGGTAGAGACTTCAATATCGGCGCGGAAGGTACATAAACCGCCTTCAGGATGACTTTCCGGGTAGGTATGTACGCAAATATGACTTTTATCGAGATGGGCAACGACCGTTTCTGGCAGTGGGCCGGGATGTTCTGTTTTGTCGATAAGTTTCGGGTCGACCGGTTCTTCACTCACCAGAATAGTGACGCTGGCACCTTGTGGCTCGTAATCCTGGCGGGCGATGTTAAGAATATTGGCCCCGATAATGGAACAGGTTTCTGACAGGATTTCGGTCAGACGGTTGGCATTATAGAGTTCATCGATATAAGCAATATAACCGTCGCGCTCTTCGGTAGTTTTGGCGTAGCAGATATCGTAAATACAAAAACTCAGACTTTTGGTCAGATTATTAAAGCCATGCAGTTTCAGTTTTTTCAATTTCTTATCTTCTCCTTAGGACGGCTGTGAGGCCAGTGCGTCTTGCAGATACTGAGGTAAGGCAAAAGCTGCCGTATGGATTGCCGGATTGTAATAACGGCATTTCAGGCCAGAGGCGAGAAAACGCGCCTGAATAATTTCGGTTGAGAGATGGCGTAAGGCGTCGTTATCTGTCGCCCATGCAAAGGTCATGATGCCGCCGTAATAGGTCGGGATCGCCGCCTGATAAAAGCCAACATCGCTGAAGTAATGGCTGAGTTTGCGATGACTGTCGATGGCCTCTTCCTGCTGTAAAAAGCAGACGCCGTTTTGTGCGACGAAGATACCGCCAGGATTCAGGCAACGTTTGCAGCCTTCATAAAATGCTGAGGTGAACAGACTTTCGCCGGGACCGATAGGATCGGTGCAGTCGGAGATAATGACATCAAAGGTCTGGCTGGTTTGATTAACGAAATTGACGCCATCGTCGATCACCAGCTTAAAGCGCGGATCGTCGTAGCTACCGGCGTTATGGTTGGGCAGATACTGACGGCAGAACGATACGACACCCGCATCGATTTCCACCATCGTGATTGACTCAACGTTTTTATGTCGGGTTACTTCACGCAGCATGGCACCGTCGCCGCCGCCGATAATCAGCACATGTTTCGCGTGACCGTGGGCCAGTAGCGGAACATGGGTCATCATCTCATGATAGATAAACTCGTCGCGCTCGGTGGTTTGTACTACGCCATCCAGCGCCATTACGCGACCAAATGCAGCGTTCTCAAAAATGATCAGATCCTGGTGATCGGTCTTTTCATGATACAGAACGTTATCTACCGCAAAGTACTGCCCAAACTGGTCGTGTAGCGTTTCATGCCACTGTTTTTTTTCGGCCATGGGTTGATACCTCCTTTGTTAATACCCGTAAAAAAAGGGCGCAACATAATAGCTAACATTGACCGCGGATGCACGGTCAATATTTCTACAAAAAGGTATCAGGGATTATTTGACGTAGGCAAGCAGGCTTAAGGAATCGCGAGCCAGGGCTTTGCACTTTTTAGCGACGGGAATGCCAATGCCGCTGAGATCGCGGTAGCTGTCTTCACCGAGGGCTTTCATGTCGAAGGTGTCGTAATTACTGAGATCCCACTGGTTTTGCTGGGCAAAAAAGACCAGTGCGCGACGAATTTGCCCGTTAGGTAAGTTCTGGTAACCACAATCGTTCTTCAGAAAAACAAAAACTGCCGTTAAATCGGCCATATCTTCGGCTTCAGACTCGCTGAGCGCGTAACTGTTTGCGCAGACGGCCATCAGGCTGCCGAATAACACTGTTCTGAAAAACGTCTTCATTGCTTCTACCAGGGGCTTAAAGAAGATAAACGTTAGCACACTGCGAGCGAGGCGACGACCATTATTGTCGATTAAATTGTGTCTGCGGCTTGACCTTCCCGTAAGGGGAAGGACTATGCTCAACGTTTGATTTTGTTTCGCCTGCTTAAGAATAAGGAAATAACTATGCAACGTCGTGATTTCTTAAAATATTCCGTCGCGCTGGGTGTGGCTTCGGCTTTGCCGCTGTGGAGCCGCGCAGTATTTGCGGCAGAACGCCCAACGTTACCGATCCCTGATTTGCTCACGACCGATGCCCGTAATCGCATTCAGTTAACTATTGGCGCAGGCCAGTCCACCTTTGGCGGGAAAACTGCAACTACCTGGGGCTATAACGGCAATCTGCTGGGGCCGGCGGTGAAATTACAGCGCGGCAAAGCGGTAACGGTTGATATCTACAGCCAACTGACGGAAGAGACGACGTTGCACTGGCACGGGCTGGAAGTACCGGGTGAAGTGGACGGCGGCCCGCAGGGAATTATTCCGCCAGGTGGCAAGCGCTCGGTGACGTTGAACGTTGATCAACCTGCCGCTACCTGCTGGTTCCATCCGCATCAGCACGGCAAAACCGGGCGACAGGTGGCGATGGGGCTGGCTGGGCTGGTGGTAATTGAAGATGACGAGATCCTGAAATTAATGCTGCCAAAACAGTGGGGTATTGATGATGTCCCGGTGATTGTTCAGGATAAAAAATTTAACGCTGACGGGCAGATTGATTATCAACTGGATGTGATGACCGCCGCTGTGGGTTGGTTTGGTGATACGTTGCTGACCAACGGTGTAATCTACCCGCAACACGCTGCCCCGCGTGGCTGGCTGCGCCTGCGTTTGCTCAATGGCTGTAATGCCCGCTCGCTCAATTTCGCCACCAGCGACAATCGCCCGCTTTATGTGATTGCCAGCGACGGCGGTCTGCTACCTGAACCGGTGAAGGTGAACGAGCTGCCAGTGCTGATGGGCGAGCGTTTTGAAGTGCTGGTGGAGGTTAACGACAACAAACCCTTTGACCTGGTGACGCTGCCGGTCAGTCAGATGGGGATGGCGATTGCGCCGTTTGACAAGCCGCATCCGGTAATGCGGATTCAGCCGATTGCCATTAGTGCCTCTGGTACTTTGCCAGACACATTAAGTAGCCTGCCTGCGTTACCTTCGCTGGAAGGGCTGACGGTACGCAAGCTGCAACTCTCTATGGACCCGATGCTCGATATGATGGGTATGCAGATGCTGATGGAGAAATATGGCGATCAGGCGATGGCCGGGATGGATCACAGCCAGATGATGGGCCATATGGGGCACGGCAATATGAATCATATGAACCACGGCGGGAAGTTCGATTTCCACCATGCCAATAAAATCAACGGTCAGGCGTTTGATATGAATAAGCCGATGTTTGCGGCGGCGAAAGGGCAGTACGAACGTTGGGTTATCTCTGGCGTGGGCGACATGATGCTGCATCCGTTCCATATTCACGGCACGCAGTTCCGTATCTTGTCAGAAAATGGCAAACCGCCAGCGGCTCATCGCGCGGGTTGGAAAGATACCGTTAAGGTAGAAGGTAATGTCAGCGAAGTGCTGGTGAAGTTTAATCACGATGCACCGAAAGAACATGCTTATATGGCGCACTGCCATCTGCTGGAGCATGAAGATACGGGGATGATGTTAGGGTTTACGGTATAAAAAGACCGTATTCGGAAATATGCCCGGATCTCTCCGGGCATTATGGTTACTTCACATCATCTGGCAGCGCATAAGCCACAATATAGTCGCCCATCTTCGTACCAAATGAACCGTGACCGCCTGCGGAGATCACCACATACTGCTTACCATTCACTTCATAGGTCATTGGCGTAGCCTGACCACCCGCTGGTAAACGGCCCTGCCACAGTTTTTCACCGTTGCTCATGTTGTAAGCGCGTAGGTAGTTATCTGCCGTAGCGGCGATAAACAGTACGTTACCCGCTGTGGAGATTGGCCCGCCCAGCATCGGCATACCCATATTGAACGGCACCGGTACAGGCATCGGGAATGGCATACTGTCCTGCGGCGTACCAATACGTTTCTTCCACACCACTTCATTGGTTTTCAGATCCAATGCCGAGATATAGCCCCATGCTGGCTGTTTACATGGCAGGCCAAACGGTGAGAGGAACGGGGTGAGCGTGACACCATACGGTACACCGTACTGTGGCTGAATGCCGGATTCCGTACCCGTGCCTTTGGCATCTTTCGGCTGTTCCATCGGGTTACCAGGACCGCGTGGGATCAGTTTCGAAACAAACGGCAGTGCCATTGGGTTGGCAATCGCCACTTCACGATTCGGATCAACGGAAATCCCGCCCCATTCGAACATCCCCAGGTTACCCGGGAAGACCAGCGTACCCTGTTCAGATGGCGGCGTAAAAATGCCTTCATAGCGCATCTGGTGGAACATCACGCGGCACACCAGCTGGTCAAACATGGTGGCTCCCCACATATCCGCACCGCTTAAATCTTTCGTCGGACGGAAGCTCAGTTCAGAGAACGGTTGGGTCGGGGTGACGTAATCGCCTTTCGCTGCACCTTGTGGAACCGGTTTTTCCGGGGCCGGAACCACCAGTTCACCATTACGACGATCGAGCACAAAAATGTTGCCGGTTTTCGCTGGAGCATAAATGACCGGCACCTTCTGACCATTAACGGTGATATCCGCCAGCGTCGGCTGTGCCGGAAGATCCATATCCCACAGGTCGTGGTGAACGGTCTGGTAGCTCCACGCCAGTTTCCCGGTAGTGGCATTCAGCGCCAGAATCGAGCTGGCATAACGTTCCTGTTCCGGTGTGCGGTTACCACCCCAAATATCTGGCGTGGTGACGCCCATCGGCAGATAGACCAGATCCAGCTTCGCGTCATAGGCCGCTGGTGCCCACGAGTTTGGTGAGTTAAAGGTAAAGGTGTGTTCGTCAGACGGGATCGCATTCGGATCTTTCGCGCCCGGATCAAAAGCCCACAGCAGCTCCCCGGTGTTAACATCAAAACCACGGATCACGCCAGACGTTTCGCGGGTTGAGAAGTTGTCGGTGACTGAACCGGCCATCACGATGGTTTTATCGGTGATAATCGGCGGCGAAGTCGGCTCATACAGACCCGGTTTGGTGTCCGGCATATTGCTTTGCAGATTGAGTACGCCTTTATTGGCAAAGGTTTCGCACAGCTTGCCGTTTTCAGCGTTAATCGCAATCAGGCGGCCATCATTGACCGGAAGAATGATACGACGCGGGCAATCCGCCATCACTTCTGGCGAGGCCGTTTCTGCTTTGGCTTCATGATAAGAGACGCCACGGCAGGTTACGTGCTGGAAAGACTCGTTGGTTTTCAGTTCAGGATCGTAATGCCATTTCTCTTTGCCGCTGGCGGCATCGAGCGCAAACAGGCGCTGGTGAGCGGTACACAGGTAAAGCGTATCGCCCACTTTAATCGGCGTCACTTCATTGGTGATTTCGCCCGGATCGTTCGGCTGTTTCACATCGCCTGTACGGAACACCCAGGCTTCTTTCAGGTTGTGAACGTTATCGGCGTTAATTTGCTTCAGTGGTGAAAAGCGTTGACCTTCCTGATTGCGACCATAGGCTGGCCAGTCTTGATCGGCTACGGGAGAGATGGCTTCGGCAGGTGTGGCATCGGCGCTTAAGGTGCCGTTGATTTCCTGCGGATCGTTAAATCCCGCCCAGGTGAGGATTCCGCCACTAATCAGCAACGCCACCACCAGAGCGGCAACTGAGCCGCTGGCAGGAATGACCAGGCGACGCCAGACAAACGGCAGGATCAGCCAGATGCCGAAGAAGACCAGAATGTCGCTGCGCGGAGTCAGCGCCCAGAAGTCGAAACCAACTTCCCAGACGCCCCAAATCATGGTGCCGAGCAGCAGGGCTGCGTATAGCCAAAGCGCAGCGCGTTTACTGCGCCACAGCATCCAGGCGACGCCGAGCATCACAAGGCCAGCGATAGGGTAGTACCAGGAGCCGCCAATCGCGACCAGCCAGCCTCCGCCAATGAGTAGATACAGCCCGCAAAGTGCTGCAAAAAGGGCTGTTAGCGTGACGAGTAATCGTCGCGAGCCTGTATTGTTAATTGCCATAAAGAGACACCATTTCAATTCATTAATATTTTAGTAGCAATTAATTATAGGTTTTAACATGTGTGATCGTCATCACAATTTGAGCTTTATTAACAGATTCCGCGAATGAATAGTTTTACTGGTATACTGCGTGTCTTGCGCTTTGTTGCGGTGCCAAAACCTGCCCGTGCGAAGTGATTTGTTTTTAAATCATATGGTTAGAGATATGAAACATACTGTAGAAGTAATGATCCCCGAAGCGGAGATTAAAGCGCGTATCGCCGAACTGGGTCGTCAGATTACTGAGCGTTACAAAGACAGCGGCAGCGATATGGTGCTGGTGGGTCTGCTGCGTGGCTCATTTATGTTTATGGCGGACCTGTGCCGTGAAGTTCAGGTATCTCATGAAGTCGATTTTATGACCGCCTCCAGCTACGGTAGCGGCATGTCCACCACCCGTGATGTGAAAATCCTCAAAGATCTGGATGAAGATATCCGTGGCAAGGACGTGCTGATTGTTGAAGATATCATCGATTCGGGTAATACACTGTCGAAAGTGCGTGAGATCTTAAGCCTGCGCGAACCGAAGTCGCTGGCGATTTGTACGCTGCTGGATAAACCGTCCCGTCGTGAAGTGAACGTCCCGGTAGAATTTATCGGTTTCTCGATCCCGGATGAGTTTGTGGTGGGTTACGGCATTGATTACGCACAGCGTTACCGTCATCTGCCGTATATCGGCAAAGTGATTCTGCTGGACGAGTAAGTGTGAAGTTGCCGGATGTGTTGCATCCGGCATGGCATTTTTATTTGTGGTTGGCGTGTTTCAGCTTGAGGTTGGAGATCCCGTGACGGTAACGTTGCTCAAGGGTTTCGCGGTTAGTCGCTGTGACATCCAGATCACGCAGCAAGCCGTCGTGAATGCCGTAGGCCCAGCCGTGTATGGTGACTTTCTGCCCGCGTTTCCACGCTGATTGCATAATAGTGGAGTGGCCCAGGTTATACACCTGTTCCATGACGTTCAGTTCACACAAGGTATCCAGACGGCGCTCTTGCGGCATTTCGCCAAGCAATGAGCTATGTTTGAACCAGATATCACGGATATGCAGCAGCCAGTTGTTGATAAGCCCCAGTTCCGGGTTTTCAACTGCGGCTTGTACGCCGCCGCAACCGTAGTGGCCACAGATAATAATGTGTTCAACTTCGAGAACATCCACTGCATACTGAACCACGGAAAGGCAGTTCAGGTCGGTGTGAATGACCAGGTTAGCAACATTACGGTGAACAAAGAGTTCGCCCGGCTCAAGACCGGTTAAACGTTCTGCAGGAACGCGACTGTCGGAACATCCAATCCATAGAAAGCGCGGTTTTTGCGCTTGTGCCAGTTTCTCAAAAAACCCGGGATCCTCTTCCACCAGCATTTTTGACCATAGTGCATTGTTGCTGATGAGTGTATCTATGTCTTTCATGGAGGTTAACGACCTGTAACCAAATAATTACGTTTGGCTAATATAGGGCAACTCCGGGACGATTTAAACCACAGATAAAGTGTAAGAACGTAAGGTAAGTAAAAATTTATGACCATTGCACTGGAACTTCAACAGCTTAAAAAAACCTATCCAGGCGGCGTTCAGGCGCTTCGTGGAATAGATTTGCAGGTCGAAGCGGGTGATTTTTATGCGCTTCTCGGGCCGAACGGGGCCGGGAAATCGACCACTATCGGTATTATCAGCTCTCTGGTAAATAAAACCTCCGGGCGGGTCAGCGTATTTGGTTACGATCTCGAGAAGGATGTCGTGAACGCTAAACGTCAGTTGGGACTGGTGCCGCAGGAATTTAACTTCAACCCGTTTGAAACCGTGCAGCAAATTGTGGTGAATCAAGCGGGGTACTACGGTGTGGAGCGTAAAGAAGCGTACATCCGCAGCGAAAAGTATCTTAAACAGCTCGATTTATGGGGAAAACGTAACGAACGTGCGCGTATGCTATCTGGTGGGATGAAGCGCCGTTTAATGATTGCCCGCGCGCTGATGCATGAACCTAAACTACTGATTCTCGACGAACCGACCGCAGGCGTGGATATTGAACTTCGCCGCTCAATGTGGGGCTTTTTGAAGGATTTAAACGACAAAGGCACCACCATCATTCTCACCACGCATTACCTGGAAGAAGCAGAAATGCTGTGCCGCAATATCGGCATTATTCAGCACGGCGAACTGGTGGAAAATACCTCGATGAAGGCGCTGCTGGCGAAGCTGAAATCGGAAACCTTTATTCTCGATCTCGCGCCGAAAAGTCCGTTACCGAAGCTCGATGGCTATCAGTATCGACTGGTCGATACCGCGACGCTGGAAGTTGAAGTGTTGCGTGAGCAGGGGATAAACAGCGTATTCACGCAGTTAAGTGAGCAGGGCATTCAGGTATTAAGTATGCGTAACAAAGCTAACCGTCTGGAAGAGCTGTTTGTTTCACTGGTTAATGAAAAACAAGGAGATCGCGCATGATGCATCTTTACTGGGTGGCGCTAAAAAGCATCTGGGCGAAAGAGATCCATCGCTTTATGCGTATCTGGGTGCAGACGCTGGTGCCGCCAGTCATCACCATGACCCTTTACTTTATTATCTTCGGTAACCTGATTGGTTCGCGTATTGGCGATATGCATGGCTTCAGCTACATGCAGTTCATCGTACCGGGGCTGATCATGATGTCGGTGATCACCAACGCCTACGCCAACGTCGCGTCATCATTTTTTGGTGCCAAGTTCCAGCGTAATATTGAAGAGCTGCTGGTAGCGCCGGTTCCGACTCATGTCATTATTGCCGGATATGTCGGTGGTGGCGTGGCGCGTGGTTTGTTTGTTGGTATTTTGGTGACGGCAATTTCACTGTTTTTTGTGCCGTTTCAGGTGCATTCGTGGGTATTCGTTGCCTTAACCCTGGTGCTCACTGCGGTGCTATTCTCCCTTGCGGGTTTGCTGAACGGCGTGTTTGCCAAAACGTTCGATGACATCAGCCTGGTGCCAACCTTTGTGTTAACGCCACTCACGTATTTGGGCGGGGTCTTTTACTCCCTGACTTTGCTGCCGCCGTTCTGGCAGGGACTGTCGCACCTGAACCCGATCGTTTATATGATCAGTGGTTTCCGCTACGGCTTCCTCGGTATCAATGATGTGCCGCTGGTCACTACCTTTGGCGTACTGGTGGTCTTTATTGTGGCGTTTTATTTGATTTGCTGGTCGCTGATCCAACGTGGGCGTGGTCTACGTAGCTAAGGCTATTCCCTCTCCTCTGGATTCGGGGGAGAGGAGTTTTGACGACTATCACCCTTTATTAACCATGGTCAGGGTAGACTGATTTTCGGCTAAGGAGGAAGGCGATGCTAGGTTGGGTTATTACCTGTCACGATGATCGGGCGCAAGAGATACTGGATGCGCTGGAGAAAAAACACGGGGCGCTTCTTCAGTGCCGGGCCGTGAATTTCTGGCGCGGATTAAGTTCTAATATGCTCAGCCGTATGATGTGCGATGCTCTGCATGAAGCAGACTCTGGCGATGGGGTGATCTTTTTAACTGATATTGCCGGAGCGCCGCCGTACCGCGTGGCTTCGCTATTAAGCCACAAACACTCCCGCTGTGAAGTGATTTCTGGGGTAACGTTACCGTTAGTTGAACAGATGCTGGCCTACCGTGAAACATTATCCAGCGCTGAGTTTCGCGAGCGAATTGTCGAACTGGGTGCGCCGGAGGTCAGTAGTCTTTGGCACCAACAACAAAAAAATCCGCCTTTCGTCCTCAAACATAATTTGTATGAGTATTAACCCGCGATCCTGATGACGCTTTTGCTACAATAAAAGCGTTGTTTCACCCTCGGTTATTTTTTCATGTACAAACAAGCTGTTATTCTCCTGCTGATGCTGTTTACCGCAAGCGCCAGTGCCGCATTACCTGCCCGTTATATGCAAACCATCGAAAATGCCGCGGTCTGGGCGCAAATTGGCGACAAAATGGTGACGGTAGGGAATATTCGGGCCGGGCAAATCATTGCCGTGGAGCCCACTGCCGCAAGTTATTACGTATTTAATTTTGGCTTTGGTAAAGGGTTTATCGATAAAGGCCATCTCGAGCCGGTTCAGGGGCGACAAAAAGTTGAAGATGGTTTGGGTGACCTCAACAAGCCGCTGAGTAATCAGAACTTAATAACCTGGAAAGATACGCCGGTTTATAACGCACCGAGTGTGGGCAGTGCGCCATTTGGAGTACTGGCGGACAATTTGCGCTACCCGATTTTGCATAAACTGAAAGACAGGTTAAATCAAACCTGGTATCAGATCCGTATTGGCGATCGACTGGCCTATATCAGCGCGCTGGATGCCCAACCCGATAATGGCCTGCCGGTGCTAACCTATCACCATATTTTGCGCGACGAAGAAAACACCCGTTTTCGCCATACTTCGACGACCACCTCGGTACGCGCTTTCAATAACCAGATGGCCTGGCTGCGCGACAGGGGATACGCGACACTGAGCATGGCGCAGCTGGAAGGTTACGTGAAGAATAAGATCAATCTCCCTGCGCGAGCGGTGGTGATTACCTTTGATGATGGCCTCAAGTCGGTGAGCCGCTATGCGTATCCTGTGTTGAAACAATATGGTATGAAGGCGACGGCGTTTATTGTTACCTCGCGCATCAAACGTCACCCGCAGAAATGGAACCCAAAATCGCTGCAATTTATGAGCGTTTCTGAACTTAACGAAATTCGCGATGTATTTGATTTCCAGTCACATACTCATTTTTTGCATCGGGTGGATGGTTATCGCCGACCCATATTACTGAGCCGTAGTGAGCACAATATTCTGTTTGATTTTGCACGTTCACGCCGCGCTCTGGCGCAATTTAATCCACATGTTTTGTATCTTTCTTATCCATTTGGCGGATTTAATGACAAAGCCGTGAAGGCAGCAAAAGAAGCCGGATTTCACCTGGCGGTGACGACCATGAAAGGCAAAGTAAAACCGGGGGATAATCCGTTGTTACTAAAACGACTTTATATCTTAAGAACGGATTCGCTGGAGACGATGTCGCGGCTGGTGAGTAACCAGCCGCAGGGATAACAATCAGGCAACCTGTACCGGAATCGCTTTCGCGGTACGTTTCATTTCGTTGTCGCCTTCAAAATAGGCGACGTTGGGTCGCCAGGTGCGAGCTTCTTCATCTGGCATGGTAACGAAGCTGGCGATGATGACAATATCGCCGACGCTGGCGCAGTGGGCCGCCGCACCGTTAACAGAAATAATTCTCGAACCGCGTTCTGCCGCGATGGCATAGGTGGAGAAACGCTTGCCGTTGGTCACATTCCAGATATCAATGGCTTCGTTTTCGAGAATACCAGCTGCGTCAAGAAAATCCTGGTCAATGGCGCAAGAACCTTCATAGTGCAGGTCCGCATGAGTCACTTTCACGCGGTGGAGTTTGCCCTGCAGCATCGTGCGAATCATAACTTCTACCTTTCTACCCTGTCGTTAACGAAGCAGGCGATGCCTGCTTTGAGGAAATTCTCACGCAGTATTGCCCGATTTTTGTTTAGTGTCTACTCATCTGACGGCATTTGCATCAGCAGTTTGCGTACCGTGCCGAAGCGTGCCATGTAACGCCTGTAACCAATTGAAATTTCTCTGAACGCTGCTCGGTAAACACTAAAGAGGCGGCTGACGACGGCGCGCCTTGACTGGATACTGCCTTCACGCAAGACAGCACGGAAGGCAGGGAAGATGGATGCACCGAGTACCACACCGCATGATGCGGTGTTTAAACAATTTTTAATGCACGCGGAAACGGCTCGCGACTTTCTGGATATCCATTTGCCAGCGGAGCTACGCGAACTGTGTGACCTCGACACGCTGCATCTTGAGTCGGGGAGTTTTATTGAAGAAAGCCTGAAAGGGCACAGCACTGACGTGCTCTATTCCGTGCAAATGCAGGGTAATACGGGCTATCTACATGTTGTAATTGAACACCAAAGCAAGCCGGACAAAAAAATGGCCTTTCGCATGATGCGTTATTCTATTGCTGCCATGCACCGGCATCTGGAGGCAGATCACGATAAGCTGCCGCTGGTGGTGCCGATTTTGTTTTATCAGGGCGAGGCCACGCCTTATCCACTCTCAATGTGCTGGTTTGATATGTTTTACTCGCCGGAGCTGGCGCGACGCGTCTATAACAGTCCTTTCCCGCTGGTGGATATCACTATCACACCGGATGACGAAATCATGCAACATCGGCGGATTGCGATTCTCGAACTGCTGCAAAAACATATTCGCCAACGCGACTTAATGTTATTGCTGGAGCAACTGGTCACGCTGATAGACGAAGGGTACACTAGCGGAAGTCAGTTAGTTGCCATGCAAAACTATATGCTGCAACGCGGTCATACTGAACAAGCGGATTTGTTTTATGGTGTGCTGAGAGACAGGGAAACGGGAGGGGAGTCTATGATGACGTTGGCGCAGTGGTTTGAAGAGAGGGGAAGACAGGAGGTAAGACAGGAGGTAAGACAGGAGGTAATACAAGAGGTTAGACAGGAAGTAAGACAGGAATTCGCCCTGCGTTTTCTGAGTAAAGGGATGTCTCGGGAAGACGTTGCAGAGATGGCAAATTTACCTCTTGCTGAGGTTGATAAGCTGATTAGCTAAGTTATCTGCATTATCAGTTATAGCCAGATAATTGTTATTGTTAACTGACCAGATAATTAAGGGAACATATGGAAATAAAGACACGGAGAGAAACCAGGCAGACGTTGGCGCAGTGGTTTGAAGAGAAGGGATTTCAGAAGGGATTTCAGAAGGGATATAAAGAGGGACTCCAGAAGGTAAGACTGGCCCAGCGTCTTCTGAGTAAAGGAATGTCTCGGGAAGACGTTGCAGAGTTGGCAAATTTACCTCTTGCAGAGATTGATAAGCTAATTAACTCTAACTAAGTTGTCTACGATATGAATAATTGCTTACAGATGACGTGGCAATGAATAACTGGCGCCATCAGCCGTAGCGCCAGTTAAATATTACGCCAGTTCTACGATTTTGTTGTCGATCAGGCGAGCATCGCCAAGCCAGGCGGCTACCAGAATCACCGCTCGTTTGCTGTTTTCAGAGATTTCCAGCAAGGTGTCGGCATCGCGAATCTGAATATCATCGGAACGGAAACCTTTTTCATTCAGTTCTTGCCCGGCAATAGCAATAATTTCATCGAGATCCCGTTCGCCAGCCTGCAATTTGTCGGCAATTGAACTTAAGACCTTGTACAGACCCGGCGCAATTTTGCGTTGTTCCGCCGTCAGATAACCGTTACGGGAACTCAGCGCCAGACCGTCTTTGGCGCGCATAATCGGTACGCCGACAATCTCAATATCAAAGCCCATATCAGCAACCATTTTGCGGATCAGCGCCAGTTGCTGAAAATCCTTTTCACCGAAGCAGGCGATGTCCGGCTGGACCAGGTTGAACAGTTTGCTGACGATGGTCGATACGCCGCGAAAATGTCCTGGACGGCTGGCACCTTCCAGCATGGTGGAAAGGCCTGGAACATCGACATAGGTGTGGGTTTCTGTACCGTTCGGATAGATCTCTTTTACCGAGGGAGCGAAAACCAGATCTACTTTACGTTTGTTTAGCTTCTCGCAGTCTTCCTGCAAGGTGCGTGGGTAGCGAGCCAGATCTTCCGGGCGGTCAAACTGCATCGGGTTAACGAAAATACTGACGACGACCACATCGGCGCGGGCTTTGGCTTCGTCAACCAGCTTCATATGGCCGTCGTGCAGGTTACCCATGGTGGGCACCAGCGCCACGCGCTTACCTTCCATACGCAGGCGGCGGATTTGCTGACGCAGCAGCGGCAGGGTTTCGATAATTAACACAACGTCACTCCTTAATGGAAACTGTGTTCTTCGCCCGGATAAACGCCGGACTCCACTTCAGCCATATACTGCCGCACAGCCGCGCGGATGTCGCCCGTTTCGGCGAGGAAATTTTTGGCGAATTTAGGAATATGACCGCCGGTAATGCCGAACGCGTCGTGCATCACGAGGATTTGCCCGTCAGTGACGTTGCCTGCGCCAATACCGATAACCGGGATCGCCAGTGCTTCGGTAATACGTTTTGCCAGTTCAACCGGCACGCATTCCAGCACCAGCAGCTGTGCCCCCGCGGCTTCTAAGGCTAATGCATCGCTGAGCAGTTGATCGCCCGCTTCATCGCCGCGCCCCTGTACTTTGTAGCCACCGAAAATATTCACTGACTGCGGCGTTAAACCTAAGTGACCACATACAGGAACGGCACGTTCGGTCAGCATTTGTACGGTTTCCACCAGCCACTCACCGCCTTCAATTTTGACCATGTTGGCTCCGGCACGCATTACCGTTGCGGCGTTTTCAAAGGCTTGTTCCGGCGTGGCATACGCCATAAATGGCAGGTCAGCCAGCAGAAGGCAGTTTGGCGCGCCGCGACGCACAGCGGCGGTGTGATAGGCGATATCGGCAACGGTAACCGGTAGCGTGGAGTCATGCCCCTGAACCGTCATGCCCAGTGAGTCGCCTACCAGCATGACGTTAAGTCCTTCTTCGGCAAACAGTTTTGCGAAGCTATAGTCGTAAGCGGTGATGGTTGCGAAACGTTTTTTGTCCTGCTTGCATTTCTGCAATGAAGCAATCGTGGTTGGTTTCATAGCGTATCCTGATAAATAATGTTGTGCTGTCTCGCATTTTATCAGTCACATTGGTGGGGGCAATGATTTATCCGTATCGCACCGCCGTTGTCTGGCGGTGCGATAGTGTTATCAGGGGTAGGTAACCTGAAAAGTGCTGGTGGCTTTAAAATCCCCCGGTTCTATAGCAATATTACCGTCTTGTTTTAATGTAGCCTGGAAATGAAGAGGTTGTGAGGTACCGTTTCCTTTATCCGGGTAAATTCCTCCGGTAGTGTCATCTTCTGTTTCGTAATCTTTATAAACAGACGTTGAATCATTTGGTTTCAGTACCATTTGTGCACTTTTAGTGTTTTTTAAACCTTCAATCAGTACTCCAACGCCTTTTGCTGCGTTATTTCCTGTGAGTGTGTTAGCCAGAAGTTCTTTGCTTACACTGCCCACCTTGTTTGACATAAGTTTTGTTTCTATATTGCGAACACGAATACAGTTCTGTAGCGTGATATCAAAAGGAACCGCTGTTGCGCCATTTTTTATTTGCGCAGGGCTATAATCACCCATTTTAACCGTTGAACCACTTACCGTTGGACCACTAAGCGCCGCAGTAAAACAGGTAGGGTTTGTTAATATGATATCTGTCAGGTCAAAGTCGATTTTAAGAAAATAGCTGTGTTCATTGATACCAATGCCAACACCATATCCTTTGAATGAGTAGAGATAATTATCTGTTCTGGATAATGTTACCTGTTGGTTCGTTGTCGGGTTAAAGTTGGTGGTAATGACTCCAACTTATTGATAGTGTTTTATGTTCAGATAATGCCCGATGA
>ERZ827524.990-NODE-990-length-31267-cov-3.216199_pt1 | contig 31267 bp, 41 predicted proteins | sample MGYA00519702_ERZ827524 | MGnify/ENA primary metagenome ERZ827524 (study PRJEB31778, sample SAMEA3449341) | human gut metagenome | biome: human gut; feature: human-associated habitat; material: faeces | place: United Kingdom | collected 2010/2012 ...
CTGCCAGGCCGGAAATTATCCCTATGGCTGCGGCAGTAAAGATATTTTCAGCTGGGATATATCCGGGAATAAACAGCCAGCCGAGCACTCCCAGCACGCCGCCCAGAACGCCGCAGAGCACGGGTATAAGCTTCAGCCAGCTTTCACGGCTGTTGGCCGCAACCTTAAAAATCTCCGCAATCAGATACACTATCACCCCTATAGCGGGCACAGCTGCAAATTCGTTTAAAAACTCCATACTTTTTCCTCCTTAATGTTATTCCTCATAGCTTTTATCCACAACAAGTTCCCGTTCATATTTTTTGAACTCGCGCATAGCCTCCTGGTACTGCTTCACACCGTCCGCCATTTCTCCATTGGTTTTATTATCCCTTATGGCGATAGCTGATGCGTATGAGAGCTTGGCCGTTGCCAGCAGCAAAGAGAGCTGTGTCTTATCTCCCGTTCTTTTCTGTGCGGCCCGCGTCTTCTCCTCGCGTTCCCGCTTAGCCTGCCTGCGGTTAAAGAAGAGCATGATAACGCTCACGCAAAGGGAAGGCAAGATTGCAAATATTATTTCTCCTATCATCATTCTGCAATCTCCCTTCTCTACACTATAGGATAAACGCATTGGATATCTATCCAGTGGCCAGAACCATATGAAGGGGATTCATTGTACCACTGAACATATCCGTTCCAGGGGCTTATTTCAAACCGGCTGTAATTACTGCCTGTTCCGCAGGAAATGCCTCGATATGTAGTATCAGCCGGCAACGCTTCATCGGGTAGCTTGCAGATATTAGCCGGAAAAGATAAGCTGGACGGTCCCTGTATATTTTTAAGCTGCAGCTGCACGTTGGTGCCGAAATCTATAGTCCGCCACCGGGCATATTCAGACGTAAAGCCGGACTGAAGCGTCAAGGTATGCCACGGTCCTACCGCTGTTAAACTGCCCGGCGTATCCGTTCCGCCCGGCAAGGTAACGCCCTCATAGGTCAGCCAGCACCAGCCGTAAAAATATCCCCCGGTACCCCAGGAAACAGGCATAGCACCCTGGCCCATAAGCTTTACCTGCAGCCCGTATCCGGGCGAAGATGAACTGGTATCCGGCTGTATAATTAATACCTTAGAGGGGCTGCCTGCAGCCCACATATCCCCGTCCCCTGAACCCCCGCCGGTAAAGTCCCATAGCTCAGCGGGCAGCGTTAAAGCACTGCCCCCCGTACCGTTAACTATAGGGTTAGCGGCAAAAAACACCAGTGCCGCGTTCCCGCTTTTAAAATATATTACAGGGCAGCTCTGGTCTCCGCAGGTAGCATTTCCCGTTTGCAATATTGCCGATGCGCCTATGAGGTCTATCAAGTCCGCCATATCATCCAGCATAGCGTTGCTTGGCACTGTTACTCCTTTAGCCGATATTGACTCTTCAATAGCTTCTTTTGCGTTTATTATTCGGTTTAATTCATTCTCAATACTCATTTTCTGCCCTCCTAGATAGCAGCCAGCGCCTGCTCTATATCGTCCGTAAGACTGACTGTGCCGCCAGAAGTGTAGCCGGCAGGCACGCTGTAAGAGGTAACGGTCAGCCCGTCTATAGTCGCCGTTATCGCTCCGTTATCAGTCATGCTGCCTTCTACGCTTTCGCCTGAGGAATTGACAATAACCTTTCCCTCCAGCACGTCAGCCGCCCCCGCCGTTACTCCGGTTACGTCCTGATATGCTGCCGGTATGGCCTCTACTGTTACGCTTGACAGCACCTTGCCGCTGTCCGGGCTTATACTCTGCTGCGACTTCGTGGGGGTAGCCGACTTGCTCTGCGGAGTTATGGATACAGTTCCCGTTCCCGAATGGTATCCGGCCGGAACAGTGTAAGAGGGCTCTGCCGCCGTAAGCGTCTTTGATACCGCTCCGTTATTAATCATAGTGCCTGTTATGGGCTTGCCGTCACTTCCTACTATTACTTTACCCGTGAGCACGTCCCCGGCGCCCGCCGTAACCCCTGTCACATCCTGGTAAGCCGCGGGTATTGCGCCGACCGTCACATCCGAAAGCCCGTAATATCCGCTGTCGGGCGTTACGTTCTGCTGCGCCTTTGTGGGCGTCACGCTTTTAGACTGCAGCTGATAATTGCCACCTCCGGCCACTCCCGAAACCGTACCCGAACCATTGTGATACCCTTTAGGGATAGTGTATGTATCCCCCTCCTGCACCTGCGCGCTGACTGCGCCCCGGTTCTCTATGCCCTCAATGGCCGCCGCCAAATCATCTAAATCAGCAGTGCCTTCCACCAGACCAAAGGCTACCAGCTGATTGCGTATTGTGCTTTTGTCCCCCTGAATACGTGTTATTTGTTCCGAAATGCTCATTTTCCTTTACCTCCTTATATGGTTTCTAACAACGCTTCAATATTGCCAACAATATTGTATACCCCTCCGGACGTTATGGGCCGGGTACCGTCCTGAGTTGCCTCATCAGTAGTCAGAACTGATATAACTCCGTTTGAATTTATTTCTATATTGTCTCCCTCAGTATAGCCGCCGCCCGCACTATCAGCACTCAGCAATAGCGTTTCCGGCGCACCGGCGTCAGTTACTGCGGCAAACCAAAACGCCGTCACATTAAGCCAGTTATTAGGCGTAAACTGCCCTCCCGGAGCAGCGGTGGCTGTAGTTATCCATACCTTATGTCCTGCGCTCAAACCCGAAGCAGGAGCAGTTATAATGTACGAATCCGCCTGAATAGTAGTCGCCGCCGTGCTGACCTGTCCCGTTGCCCAGGTAACATTGCCCAGCGTCTCAGGCAGATTAATGACCACGGAAGCGTTTATCTTCTGCAACATGCCGCCTCCGCTACCCCAAGCGAACAGAAATGAGCCGCTTTGCACATAATACCCGGTCACATTACCCAGAACTGTCTCCCCCTGCTGCAGCGTCCAGCCGTCCATAGCTGTAACATTAGAGCCTGCTATTGAATCCCAAAGGCCGCCGATACTTTTCCAGCCGCTGCCCGTCCAGATATATATCTCGTTATCCTCCGGAGTACCTACGGCATATGCGTCTCCCTCCTCGCCAAACGGATGGAATTCCAAAAGGTCGCTTAAACTAGCATAAATGTCTTTTATAGTAAATCCCGCGGGCCCGCGAAGATTTACCTTGCTGTATGCAACCTCGCCTTCCTGGCGTACTCCGAGAACGGACATGCTGCCGTCTTCCGCTTCAAACCAGCTGTATTCAATGGATTTACCGTCAAATTCGCCAGCCTGTGCGCTTTGGGACAATTCCTCAGCAATTTCAAGCGCTTCGGAGGCGGCAGCGGTAACTTGTTCTACCAGGCTAGGCGTCACCTCGCCAGTATTATCCGCCTCTGCCGTTCCAGTTCGCTTTATCTCCAGCGGATGCATGCGCGCCACAGTAGCCCTTATGTAATCGTCCTCTCCAGACGTCCCAGAAACGCCGCGCACGGTAACGCTTAATCTGCCAGGCTGAGCCAGAACCTCATAAGGCACTTTGCATTCTCCAGAAGCGGATAAAACCTGCGCAATATTTACGCCTGTGCTGATATTTTCAAAGTAAGCAGTTTTGGAAAGCCCCATCCAATCTTCGTCAAAAATAAAAGCGGCCCAAACGAAATTAACCGCTTCGGCCGCCAGTACCTCTCTGTTAAGACAGATTATACTTTGCCCTTCCACTTTAAAATTAAGCTTCATCTATTACTATCCCTCCTTGCCCATATATTCCTGCACATATTCGTCCGTAACCCGTTCTAAAATACTTTCTTTGGCCTTTTTCAGCCTTTTGGCTTTACTCTCAGAATTGCCACTCCCCGAAAGAATGCTGTCATATTCGGCATAGATTTCCTGACTTGCTTGAACATACAGTTCTATATAGTCCTCGTATGAAAGCACAGCCTTTTTATCCCCCGGCAAAGTTATTTCAGCCTTAGGCCTTATAAAAGGCAAAATATCATTATCCCGGCTGCCATCCTTCTTTAGGACTTCTTCATAAATTTCCATTAATTCGTCCGTCATATATGCATCAGTGGACATGAACTCCTGCAAAAGCGCCGCTGTATTAAATTTAATATCCCTCGCTGTCTGCGCATCGCTTTCCCTGGCTATTCCGTTCAACTCCGAAAGAATGGCGCTCATGCTTTGGTGCCGGTATTTTTGCATCGCATATTCTGCATTATCCGGATAAGACGTAGCCTTAACCGTCCAGGAATTGCGTTCATCATAAAAACGGGTAACTACATCATTACTGTATGCCGAATCGGCAATGAACTGCCGTCCCAGGCCAAAAGACCAATCCTTGCTGTCGGCAGTAACCGCCGCTAAAGCCCTGTGCAGGCCTCCGAAATAGTTGCTGAACAAATGGTCAAGCTGCTTAGGAGAAATATTAAAAAAGTCTCCGATATACTTTGCTATGGCCGTGGTGCTTTCATCATATTGCAGCCTATCCTCCAAATTTTCCATAGAAGACGGCACTATAGGACTGCCCTTAAAATCCTCGTTTATAGCAAGTTCTACAAAACTTCCTATAATGGAATCTCTTACAGGCGCCGTTAATATGGTTTCAATATTATTAAACTCTGTAGGCAGCCCAGGCGGCAAAAACATTTGAGCTGTATACTCACCAAAATTATAAAAGGCATCCGAATTCTCCATAAATACCGCCTCCGCGGTACGCTCAACCAGAGAGTTAAGCCAGGCCAATTCGCGCGCCTTTGGTATCTTGATGAATTTACCATTCCCTATTGAAAAACAGAAAAAATTGTTCTTATTATATGTGCTTAAGGTCTTATACTCCTCCTCTTCATCATTAAGCCAAACCAATGCAAGCTGTATTGTGGCTAAAATAGCCGCGCTAAGTGTACTTTTTATAAGGAAGCTTTTTCTCTTATTAGCATCGGTCATTACCCGGCTTAATTTATACAGGCCCTGAACCGCCGCGTTAAAATAAGGTATAATCTGATTGAGCACCCTTCCTTCTGTTCCCGAAAGCTTAAAATTAACTGTTAAATCTGCCGCTTCCAGCACAGCGTCTATATTACTGGCTCCGCCCGCCCTCTTACGCTTAAATTCAGCCAGCCGCGGCGCCGTCTCAACCGCGCCTATTAAATCATCCATTTTAGAAAAACCCATATGCGCCAAAGCTACTACCTTCTTAAAGCCCCTTTCCACCTGCACAGGGTTCTGCTTATACATGCGCGTCAAAACGTCCTTTAGTTGCTTAGGCCGCGCCACATCGCCCGAATACAGCCCTCCGGCCGCCTGGTACTGCTTATAAGCCTCGGACTTTTTGCGTATGTCGTTAAACGCACTTAAAAGATTTTTACTGTATTCCAGCAAACCCGCCTGGGAATATTTCCAGCCTGTTGCAAAATCCCGGAAGAAGTTAGAGTTCGCAAAAAACGGATTAAGGCCGGTTGTAAAAGTTTTAAAAGCGCGCGTCATCTTGCCCAGAAACTCAATCACTTCAGACAGCTGCTTAGGAGAAAGCGCTGTCAGGGCGTTAAGCAGTTCAGCATCATTAATTCTGAAATACCTAGCCTGGCCGTTCTGCATAACCCGTACTATATTTTGGTCTTGAAACGGGCTGACCGCATATTCCACTATGGTATCCCCTAAAATATCTTCAAAAACTGCCTTTGCATCCTCTTTTGAAAAATTTTCACCGGCAAACCTGTCCGCCAGTTTATTGATGGCGCCCTGAGTGCTGACAGAACGGCGCGCCATATCGGGAGTAACCTGCTCCATAAAAAGGCCCATACTGTCCGCTGAATCATATTCCTTAGCCAGCTGTTGGAGCACAGCGTTTTTCATGGATGCGGATACCAGCATATTAGTCTGCATTACAATATTTTCAATAGGGTCATATATTTCCGCTCCGCTGCCCTTTAATTTCTTTATAGGCGCGCGCTGATTGACAAAGCCCGCCTTTTTGCCCGCACGGGGAGTTTTTCCCTCAATATATCTGTAAAAAGGCACATAATCCGGGTACATGCTTTGCAGCTTATTATATAACTCCTCACTGATAAGCCCGTTTTTTACGCCATGATACCACAACACATTGCGCTGATATTCGTATACCCTGCCAGCCGCTTCAACAAACTCAGGATACCTTTTTTCATACCTTTGTATCTGCCGTTTTAAAGCCTCCGGGTCATTTAATTTGTCATCCGCAAAAACCCGTTTATCGTTAGAGACAACCTCCAAAGCGTGCCTGTCCCTTAAATACAGGTTAAAGCTTTCCATATCCTGAGGCTTTATTTTTTCCAGCGCTTGGGATAAGGATTCGCCTACTATGTTGCCCTGGTAATCCGAAACGCCGTTAAACAGCATGCTCTCAACGGTAGAAGCTGCGTTCAATGAATACAGCGCCGCCTTATATGTAGTCATATCCCCTGTATAGCCGCCGTCCTGCGCCGCGCCGTCCACCCGCTTTAAATACGAGTAGCTGTCCACCCATTTGCTCTGGAAATTGACCCGGAATTTTTCCAGCCTGTCCGATACCGGCATATGCTCAGGGTCTAGCCGGCTTTTCAGTCCCCGCGCATATCTTAACGGCAAATCGGCGCTCATATATGCGTTTACTTTACGCGCTATCCTGTTTAAATCCTCAAGCGCCTGCTCGCCGTTAGGGCCTTTCCGTATGGCCTCAATAGCGTCAAAATAAAAGTCCCTGTAATTAATGGCGGCCTGTCCTCTTGAGCTTAAATAACTGCGTATAAATTCTGCTACCGCTTCGCCCCCTTGTTCGGCAGGCTTATATTGCGCCGCAAAATTCGGGTCCATCATATTAACGGCGGTTTGTATACTCTTAAGCTTGCTGAGGCCGTATTGCTTATCCAGATGATGGCCCAGCTCGTGCGAAATGGTAGGCAGCGCGTTTGTCACCTGCACCCGTACCGCCTCATCCTTGACCTTATACACGCCGTTAGCGTTAATATGTCCTACCTTGCCCGTATTAATAGGCAAATTAAAGGAACGGCTGATATCGCGCACTATATCCCCTACGTCTTCCACGGCCTCCCGATTGTTACTGTCCAGAGTAGCCGTCCAGCGTTCTGGCGACTGCCTGTACCGCGGACTGGACTGGTCTCGCTGGGTTGCATTATCCACATTTCCGCTATTGACATTTTGATTGGTTAAAGATATAATATTTTCAGAAGGCAAGGTAGGTTCGTTACGGGCGTTGTCCCTGGGGGTATTTCCATCAGGGTCCTGCCTTCCTTTTTTGTTTTTTGTGATATATGCGCTTACAATGTTTAAGCGTTTATTTTTATTTTCGGCAACAGCTTCAACAACATATACTGTACCATCTATTCTCTTAGAATATCTTATTAAAGGTGAGGGTTTATTATCTGAACCTTTGAAATTTCTACTGGTCCTTATTGCCCCTTTCATATCAGTAAGATATTCTATTGTATCATAATGACTTAACACATAAGGTATTCTGGCTATATCGTTTATATTACTCATACTTTTATCCGCTTTTCCACTAACCCCATGTCTGTTTCGTATATGGTCAAAAGCACTTTTATCAATGTTATGAGTATAATTGTTAAAGTCTGCTCCGCTTAACTTATTTAAATCCCTTATCTCACGTTCTCCTATATTGGAAACAATATATGTCGTATTTGGCATATCTTTATTTGACATATATTGCTGAGCTAGGCTTTTTAAACTTGGGTCAATAGATATTTCATATTCATCTATAACATTTTTCATTTCAGGAGAACTTTCTCTTGCTCGATTTAAATCTATATAGCTTGATATATCTTCCGCATTATGTGTCGATTTAGAGCTATACTCTTTTGCATCTGCATAATCGGAATATTCAGATACTGTATGTTGCTCTTGGTACCCCTTAAACATCTTTTCATGTTTAGCCTGCCATGAATCTACGTCCTTCTGCTCCATAAGGCCGTATTTGACCAAATCGTCATTGAGCAATTTGTTAAGCTGCAATATAGCCTCAGGCTCAACAGGATTCCCTTCGGCCGCCAAACGCGAGTATTCACGCGCAACCTGCTTCGCCTGGCTCAATTCAGGCAGCGCATCCGCCTTATATGCCGCGTCCGCAAAAACCTTTTGGATATCCGTCAGCTTATTATATCTGGAAGCAGATATGCCGTTATTAACGGCTGCGGTACCTCCGCCAGCCACAGCGCCCAGCAGGCTGCCTGTGAAAAAGCCCGTCCATAAATCCTTAAGTTCAATCTGCGCATCAGGGTCCAGCCCGGTAATCTGCTTAAGCGCCGTATCGGCAGCAGTACCGTAAATTTCCTCCAAGCCTTCATCTATCCCGGATTTCAAAACGCTTTTAAGCGTGTTTTTAAGCGCGCTTTCCCCCATGTTCCTAACCGTTGTCAAACCCGCTTTGCTTCCTACGCCCCCTATAGATTCAATAGCGGTTTGGACTGCGGCGTTAGGCAAAGCATAGCCCCAGGCACTGGCGGCGTCCCCTGTCTGCTCGTAAGCCTCACCGTAAGAAGAACCAAAGCTTTCAGCCGCCTTTTCGCCCAAATATACGGCCTGTCCTACACCTGGGATAAAGGAAAGAGGCAAGGTCGCGGCAAAATTAGTTACGCTCTGGATTAGCTGATTAGTGGGCACGCCTGCAATTTCCCCGCCTTTAGTGCGCTGCAGAATCTCCGAAAGCTGCGCGTCATTTGTTTTCCTTCTGTTAAGCTCCGATACTGATTCATTGTCCCCAAAAAGGGCGGATGAGGCAATGCCTAAATCCCTCAGCGTATTTACGGCTCCGATGCGTATATTTTCACCGAGATGGCTTTTATCAGAAGCAAGGTTGTTTTCATATTGCTCAATTTTACTTGGGTCGGACAATAGCTGTTTAAAGGTCTCCCTATTTAAATCGGGCGCATAATAGGAATTCAGCAGATAGTCCTTAACAGTATTAAGCTGCGCTTTTCTTTCTCTTTCAGCCAGCTTGCTTTCAAAATAAGCTAATCTGTCTGGACTGCCAGCCAGATAATCCATTTGTTCATTAGTAAGCTTGGATGAATAACCTTTTTCGGACAAATAAGCTTTAATTTTATCGGTATTTTCACTCATTTATTATAACCTCCTAAAATAAAAGCTCAGACCGGATTCTTTTCAAGCTCTTCTTTTATAGCCAAGGCTATAGCGTCTGCCGTATACTGCGTGCCATATTGCGAACGGTTCTTATCTATTTCCTGATACCTTTTGCTCACATTGCCCGCCATTTCGTCCGCCTTGCTTTCTGAATAGCCGCTTATTATAAAGTAATTTTTAAAATCGTTCTTTGTATATTTCGCGTTCAGCATCCCCAGATTAAATAAAGTCCCTATTCCATCATAACCTGCCTCTAACGTGGGGAAAACATATCCCAGTCCGCCTGTTCCCACATTGCTCAATGAATATTGGTCTCTTAAAAAACTCGAAAAAACATCTGACCTTCCATCTTCCTGTGCTACAGATACCAGAGAATTTAAATAGCCCAGTCTGGTATTTTCATCGTCACTCAGGGTTTTTTTAAAATCCTCTACATTAGTTCCGGAATATATGGAATCCAGCATTTCATCTATAACCGCATCCGATTCAAGCTGCAAATCTGATATATTCCCAGTCCCAGTCTGACTTCCTTGATTGGAATTTAAAAAATTCTTTTCAATATCCAGTCCGGTTAATTGTTCTAAGTTATCATAAAGCTTGCTAAACGGATTCTGTTTGCTATTGCTCTGTCCCTCTGCCGCAAGCGCGCCCGCTTGTGCGCCAAGTGCCCCGGCATTAACAATCGCATTGAGCAAACTATCATCCACCAGCGGAAAAGCACTCTGGTCCGTTTTTTCAACAGCCTGCCCCAGTTCATTGACCGTATATCCAATGCTGTCAAGGTCTTGGAGCCATTTCAGGTAATCCTGCTCATACTGCTGCAAGGCGGCAGCCTGACGCTGTTCCTCATTATTTGCCCATATGTTATAATTGTTGTTTTCAAGCGCCAGATATGAATTAGCTAAATCAGCCAGGGTTGCGTTCTGGTTAAGGTACTGGTTATAGGCAGCGTTATAAAACTCCGGCACCAATGCATTTTTCTTAGCCTCATACGCTGCAGCCGCTTCATTGGCCAAAGCCAGCGCCGTGGACGACATGCCGCCGCCAGCCGGCGCATAAGTGCCTATACTCTTATCAATGGCCGCATCCGCCTGCAAATCATACTGCTTAAAATACTCCTGAAGCGTTGGGTCGGCTGAAGGGTCATAGCTGAAACCGGCATTGTTGCGGTCGTTAAGCTGCTTTAAAAGATTCTCTATGGTCTCGCCGTATTTAAGCTGATATTCCGAAGGCGTAAAATCATATTTAGGCTGATTCTTTAAAACAGCATATTCACGCATTGCAGACTGAACCTGTTCGCTGGTAGGATATACGGAAGGGTTAGGGTTAGGGTTAGTAACAGAAGAACCGCCTGTATTGGAAACCGAATTTGACGGGGTACGGTTAAGGACTGATAAGCCCTGTGAAGCCCCCGCCGCAGCCGCACTCAAAATATTATTGCTTATTGCATCCAACGCCAAGCCATTAGTTGCAAAATCCCAATTATTATATACATTATCCGTCTTAGCTTTTGTCTTTGCATTCTTATATGGAGCAAAAAGCTCTTCCGATAATTCACTTATTTTCACCTTCCTTTTATCAGCCATCAAGAATCACCCCCGCTTGTAAGTTCTGCAATATCCTTTTGCAGCGTTTGAAGCAAGCTTTTCATGCTTTCAAGCTGCTCCAGAGTTATATTTTCAAAATAGGTCAGTTCCCTGCGCCACTGTCCTAAAGCTTCCCTAACCGTTTTATCGTCAGTGTCTGGGATTGGCAACCACATTCGTCATACCTCCCACAACATATTCCCTGCTCATTGAATATATCTGAGCTTTTCCTCTGCCCTCTATAATCAAAGACTGTATTTGACACGCGCATGTCTTAACCGGCAATCGGTAAACTGCTCTGTTATTTATATAAAAGGAACCCAGCGGCACGGCTTCTCCCAGCTGAGACCTCGCCGATACCGTTATAGGATATTTATCCTCGCCCTCTATATCCAGAATTACCGCCCGGAGCTTTTTAAGCGTTTCCTCTCCCTCTCCATATACAGCGGTTTCAAACGCCCATGAAACATCCTCGGCAGATTGTTCATCATCAAAGGAAAGCAACTGTGTTTCATTGACTGCATGCAGCTTTCCGTCATGAAAAGCAAAACTGTTAAATGCTTGTTTGTCCTCCTGAATCCATGTGCCGTTCTGCGGACAGTAGACATACAGTCTGCCCTTGACGGCAAGATAATATCTTAAGCCGTCGGTACCGGCGCAGGCATGTTCTGTAATGGATAGATTGGATATATCGGACAGCTTATCCGAGATTCTTTGGGGAAATCCCCCTGTATATGCGTAAACTCCGTCCGGTGCCAGCCAATAAAGTACGTCTCTGCAAATAACGGCGGTATCTTTAAACAAGCAGCCTATGCCTGCTATTTTAGTTGTCCTGTAATTGCCCGTGTTGGTTCCCTGCAAAATATACATTTCTGTATTGCTGAATAATATCACGCCGCCGCTATATGTACAGCAGGCCACTAAAGGCTCGGACAGCAGAGTTTCAAAATATGAACCGGTCAGTTTAAGAGAGCCGTCCTCGTTCAGGAAATCATCAAAAACCAGAGGCGAATCCTTAGCTGAAATGCGTATGGAAGCCTTGCCCTCGCTCTGCCCCGCCAAAAGGATTCGGTCTGCAAACAGGCACATATCGTTATAATGCTCTCCGGCATTCTCCCATTCCGAGGTTTGAGCGGTCGTAAAAATATAACTTTCCCCTGAGCCGCTATATGCTTTAGCATATAGCCGCCGCCCGTTGGAAGGCAAACAAATTAAAGAATTGCCTGTTCTTTGAACGCTCGACCATACGGAAATCAGCGTACCTGTTTCTGTTTGTTCAACTGGTTGGCCTGCGGGCACAAAATCATCGGGAAACGTATATTTAATAGTAACCAGCGGCAATGTGCCCGTACCTAATTTTATGTATGTTTTTACAAATATTCCGTTTGTAGCAAAAATATTTTGCCAAGAATAGACTGTTCCCTGGCTGTCTCCGGGCTGGAGTTCGAGCTCCTGTTCTATATAGCGGCCTCCTCTTACACGCAGCGCCGGCAGCATACTGTTATCCATATTTGTGGAAGCTCTAAGCTCCCCTATTTGTATTTTAGGCAGCTGATTCAATCCGCCGAACGCTATATTTTGCCGCGCTGTGGGCAATGAATATCTTGGCCTCGGTAAAAAGCACATAATGTTTCCCCCTTACCATAGGTTTTTAAACCGTGTATCAGCTTTAATAGGCTCAGGCAGCTCGTCATGATAATACTTTGAAAGGGCTCTAACCGCTTCATTATAGGCTTCCATATAATTGATATAGCTTGACTGATTATCATCATACAAATCAATCTGGGCAGCCAAATAGTACTCATAAACTTCACTGAATTCATCGGGCAGCATCAATTCCCTTGTATCTATATCCTCAATACCAAACGATTCAGGAGCCTGGATGTATATTATAATTAGACGTCCCTTTTTAGCTGGTGCCGGCTCCAATTTAACAATCCCATCCCGCAAAATATATCCGGGTGCCTGGAACGTACCGGTTATACGAGACAAAACTGCATTATTGAACAAAACCCGGCATACCTTAGCGCAATTTTGAGGCAAGGGCAGCTCATTTTCGCCGGCTTCTATCTCATATTCAACTGAAAGCGGAAAAGCCAGCACTCGCAGAGCCAGCCTGCGCTCCAAAAGATTAATCCAATGTACCAGTTCATCTACTCCATGTGTGCTGGGCTTTAAATGCATCACCTTTTCAATAATCTGCCTAGCCGTCATTTAACCGACCTGCTCTCTTTTACATACTGATAAGCAATGTCTCCCTGCCGGTCGCTGTTCTTGAGCGCTTCAGCAACATATTGCGGAACCTGAACGTCTGTACCCCGCTTTATTAAAAACACCTTGCCGTTTACTATGACCGTTCTGGAATCGCGGCCATTTATGTGGTCGCGGGGTATGCGTATAGTTACAAGCTGATTTTCATCCGTAATTTTCCTTGCCATGACTTTTACCTCCTTTAAAATAAAAGAGCGCGGCCATCCTAGGGCCGCGCCGTATAAAATTATTCGCCGTAAGTGCTGGTGGTCTCTACACGCACCATATAAGCATCCTCAAGAATAACGGCTGTAAAGGTTCCCTTCCAGCCAATAGTGGCTCTCTGCTCCAGCGGGTCGGCTGTGCCGCCCGAACCCTTCTGCTTAATTATGGTTTCCAGGCCGCCGTTTTCCAGCTCAGTAACGCCATAAGCGTCCTTGCCGATAACCAGCGTGCTGTAAACATCCAAACCATCTACTGTACCGCCCTGACCGCAGATTACATCATTAACCGCAGCAGTGGTCGCCGTTCCCAAGGTAATAGTTGCACTGCCAGCCGCTCCCTCGTTCACCGCTGTTATAGTGTTTGCTTTACCGCCTATATAAATATCGACAGGTCCTGAAAATGCCGCGGCGTCGGCGGCGCTTATCGCTTCATTAACAGCTATTGAAGTGCCGGCGCTGGAAACTGCAGTTTTCACGCTGAGGCGTCTTATGCTGCCCGCAATAGGAGATACCCGGAAAACTTTGGCCTCAGGATTTTCAATAACCCTGACACCCTGCACACGACCTATCTCCCCTTCATACCATTCCTTAGGATTGTAGGAATGCACGTCCTTCCATTCGGGGTCGTCCGCCAAATCCGAGCATACATCCGGATGCATAATGGCCACATAATTGCTGCCGTCAATAGAACCCGCATACATACGGCGCAAGGTATTCTTTGCCCGTTTAATCGCTTTTACAGTCATTTTGTCATCTGCAGTCAGACTACTGCGTGTAAGCTTGTTGCCATCAGAATATTGAACGTTATCCCCCGCATTAAGTATCTCACGCGCAACAGTATCAAAGGTAAGCCCTGCCTGCTCCGCCTGATTCTCCTGCGTTTCATCTATAATGGGGTCTATAGCCGTCATTTTAAGCATATCTGAAGTAGTAACATAGTCGCCGTACTGTTCTACTGTAGCAGTTATTGCCGTTACATTAAGGCTGCGCCCGTCAGGAGTTACTCCTTCAGTTAAAGGCGTAGTGGCCGGGGGGAAAGGGGTCATTCTCCGAAACTGAATGGTTTTGCCCTCGTTGGCGGGAATGTTCCGTTTCTGGCCAAACTGTGCATGTATAAGCTTATGCTTGGCATTTTTAAGCATCTGCCGGTCATAATAGGTTTTCATTTCGGCCGAAAGATTATTACCCGTGGTATTATCGTTAGTTGTGTTGACATTTGCATCCGCAAACGCCTGTAAATCAAATTTTAAAAGTTCCATATTTTCCTCCTAATTTCTAAAAGTAATAGTCTCGCCCCTTCTGGCACGCCGACTGTATTCTTCAAGCTGTTCATCTGTAAGCTTACTTACATCTATGCTCATATCAGCAGGTGTACCGTCAGAAAGAGCATTTTCGGCAGGACGTGACTGCCTTGCCTGAATATTGCCCAATACCGCTTTCTGCGTTTCGCTTGAGGCGCTCCGTGCTGCGCTTTCTGATTTCTTCTGGATAATTGCATCAGCGTTCAACGCATCATAAGCCTGTTTTACGCTAAGACCGCCCGCCATCAGCCTGAGCATAGCCGGACTGGTTATTATGGCCTCAGCGCTTACCTCGCCATATATTTCAGGGTCGGAGTTTTTCAGCTTGCTGCATTCTGCTGCAACTGCATTCTTAAAGGCGGCGGTTTGTCTCTCCCGCTCATATTGCGCCAGCTTGGCCTTGGTTCGCTCCAAAGTATTAAGCTGGTTGAGCGTGTCCACACTTATGCCTCTGCGTGCCGCGACCTCCTCCGATACAGTGCTTTCGATTACCTTAAGCAGCTCGTCCTCAGTTTTAACATCGTAATACTGCATTAAAGTATTCAACGCAGGGGTTAATTTTTCCATGCGCCCTTCCATCTCACGGTATTTTCCGAGGCGCTTTCCTATAACTCCCTGCAGCTCCTGCTGATAGTCCTCTTGACTTGCAAATACCTTATACGGCTTAGACATGCTGTCCTGCGCGGCGTCCGCAGGCTCTTTCGGGGGCTGAGCGATTTCCCCGCCGCTTTCTGCGCTCAATTCTGCGCCCGTATCTTGGGGGGCGACTACCTCCCCCATGCTTGCGTCAATATTTTCTCCGGCCTCATTAAAGGCCTGAAGGTCAAAATAATTAAACATTTATGCCTCCTGTCTCTAACCTGGGCGGCGCAACATACATCGGATATTTTTCAGCCAGCATGCACACACCCGAAATAAAGTAATCATTAAGAACCCTATGCTCAAGGCTGATATGACCGTAAGCGTTAATGCGCTTAATTTGCCCCTGCTCAGTAACCTCAACCGCCAGGCCCTTTTCTTGCAGGCTCTGAGCCAACGTAAAGAATAAAATAGAAAAAGCGCTGCATACAATATCAGCGCCCTTTAAAGCATATCCGGAATGGCCCGAAGCTTCAACGGCCATATGTCCCGGCGTAATATGTACGTCCGTCTCAATCAAGGCTGCACCACCTCCGTTCCGAGCGTCTGCCCAGGCAAAGCAGAAGTCATTTCATTAACTATAGCAGTCATTCTCCTTAATTGCTCATCCTGCGCCTGTAATTGCTGATAAAGCTGAGCATTTTTAATTTGATTTTCCCGTATGCCCTCTATCATACTCTCTTTATTATCCATTATCATATTTTGCAAGGCCAATATCGCCTGGTCTGCATTATCAGGATTAAACGCGCCTCCTGAAAACAGTTCCATAACCATCTGGTTATGGCTTATGGTGTTAAAGGGATTTTTGCGCTGCGGAATAATCCGAATATCAAAAATAGCCTTGCGGAACCTCTCTGTCTGAATCGAGCCATCCTCCGCCATAACAGGTACTTTTAACGGCAATGCCTGCCCTTTAAGCAGCGAATTGTCATAATTTATATATTGCGGTTCTGTATCCCCATCGCCCAGAATCCTAAAGGAGCGTTCTTCGGTATAAAACTGACGTATCAGCTCTACAACCATATATGCAATTTCCGCAAAAGCCCGATAGCTGGCCTTTATACCATCCCTGGCTAATTTGCTTCCCGCCTCCTGGAGTGCAGTGATAGCGCCGTATGCAGTCACTCCTCCGCTGGTCGCGCCCTGTGAAAAGTCCCTGTTGCCCAAAAGCTCTTTTATTTCCTCTATTTTCTCAGTTCTATGCGTCATTATCTGAGAAGGAATAGGCTGAGCCTGCAAATCACGCACGGCATCTGAATCTATAGAACCGTCCGCCTCTATAACCGTCTTACTCATATCCAGAAAATCTTCTGTTTTAATTCCTGCTCCTCTTTTTATCAGCCATCTTTGCCTGCCTGACAGCAGAGCATTTTCTTCAATGATATAATCCAGCTTATCTATGTACGACTGAGTTTTTTTACCGATATCTATCATCCCCATGCCATATATGGAGTTTTCAATGGGAATAAAGACGTCCAGTACAAACGGATACATACCATGCTCATAAATACCATTAGCGCAAACCGGGTCCTGCCGGGAATCATACATTATTCTGCCGTTAATTATCTTTTCCAGATGCACTACATATTTTCCCGTCTCATCTCTGTAGCGCTGGTAACAGTCCACTACCATAGTTTTCTTTTCAAGCACGTTAGGACTGTAATCGCCAAAATATCCTCTGGCCTTGGAAGAAGTCGCGTCCGGTCTGATTTCAGGGTCATTGTACTGCCTTTTAAGAACGTCCGTATCCACCAGGGCCGTAACAAAAACATACCTGCTTTGCTGGATATCTGAAATATACGGTTCTGCAAAAAAGCACAGCGCGTCTATTTTCTTAATACAAATATCCCCTAGCCCATCTTCTTTAGAATTATCCCATAATACTGAACAAATAGACGCTCCATGCTTTAGTTTATACCACCATAAATCGCTATACACATTCTCAAAACCGTTCTTTTCCAACACGAGAGGAACTATTTTAGAAAGCCGTTCCGCTTCCTCTCTGTCCCCTTCTTCCCTCTCCAAAAATATTGGTTCGGGATAATTATCCATAGCATCCGCATGTTTATGCCATATGGCAGAAAAGAGAAAATTAGTCTGAGCATCCCGCTCCTCATTGCGGGAAGAAATATATTCCCAATACTGCCCGTTAAACCATCTCTCATTCTCCATTATGGCACCGCTTTTCAGCGTCTTTTCGTTTTTATATAAATCCAGTTCTTTAAGAAGCATGTCTGCTCGCTCCCTTTGGTGTCTACCAGGGTCCTGCTCCTTTTTTCTCCGCTTGAACAGGTTCATTTATATTCCTCCCATTTTGTAGCCGGATGTTTCCGCCGCAATATGCAAATTAAGCGGGTCAAACTCCTCCCGCGCCATACTCTGCTTAGTACGCAAAGGCAGCACCGGCCGATACATGCACATATAGCGCGTCTCGTCATATATATGGTCCTCTCCGTCTGTATCTATATCCTCAACATTTACGGAGCTATATACCAGCGCCGGCATGGTGCGTATAAAATCCCGGCATGTATTAAAGACATATAACCGGGGCATATTGCTTTGGTCAAAGGCCAGACGGTAATGCACCTGCATTTTGCCTGCAATACGCTTATTATCTGCTTTTTCAAAGTAAATTCCTTTGCGTTCAAAAATTTTAGCCACGCTTCCGTCTGAACCCCTACTTTCATCAAAAATAGCCGGGTCGGCTATCCCGATAATGCGCCGTCCCTGCTCATGCGCCTCCTCATAGTCCTTAATTATAGCCGCCACCGCTCCGGGTTCTAAACGCATGCCCTCGTTAGGCGTCTTGGTCAGACCAGTAAATCTATCCTTAGGACTGCCGTATATTTCTGCGTACCGATACAATTTCCCCTCATCGTCTTCAGCCCAATACCCAACAGAAAACGGCCTTGAATATCCCCAGTCAAAAGAGCGGTATCTTTTCCAATGGTCAGGAATCTTAAACGGTTCAATAACATGTGTGCCCTTGCCGCTAATGTACTCTTGAGGAATATCCCGCCATTCAGTAAATACCTGGCCTTCAAACACGTCCCAGTCTCCCGACAAAAGCGCTCTGCGCAAAGCTTCGGGCTTTTGCTCCAATTCAAAGATATATTCATCGCCTATATGCGGATTATCCAGCGCAGTGGCCGGTATATATTGTCTGGTAACTGTCCGGCTTTTGCCCAAAACCTCACTGGAAATAACGCAGTCATATATTTTAAACGGCTCTTTTCCGTCAATAAACGCACTTTTAACCCAGCCATGTCCCACTCCGCCGGGGTTGGTTGTCGCCCGTATGTACGGCCTAATTCCTAATCTTTTAGGCGCCCGTACTCGTGTCCGCAAATAATCATAGACCGGCTTTTCAAAATGGGTCAATTCGTCAATGTACAGCCGATGCATCTCGGCCCCTTGATATGCATACGCATCCGCCAGATTGCGGCAATGCCTAAAATGCAAAGTCGAACCGTTAATTAAGCGCATATCATGCGTGCTCTTATTAAACCTGCCCAGTTCGGACGGAATACTCAGAATTGCTTCCCGTATTAAAGTATCCCTCAATTCAGGGTAAGTACGTCTGAAAAGGTATGCATCCACATTTTCATGCTCTAACGCATCAATAAACGCCTCCATAACTATTGCTTTGCTCTTCCCCCCGCCCGCAGCACCGCCATACAGGACCTCATAAGCCGGGGAAGAATGAAAAAGCGCCTGTTTGGGCGTAGGCTTATAATCAATTTCAATGCACATCTAAACATCCTCTTTGTCCGGACGCGGCACAGCATGTACAATCTTAAGATTAACATTGCTTTCCCCATCTTCTCCGATTAAAGTCCTCAGCTCTTTAAACGCCTGTACGTCTCCCAGTTTTGCTCTGGAAAAAAGACCGACAACCAGAAGCAAGCTGTTATTTATTTCCTCCTCTGAAAATCCCGTCTTAATAAGCGCCGCCTTATCTTTATCATTAGGAGGCATATTCAAAAGAATTTCCATGCTTTCTTTAAGCGCTTTTCGCCTGCGTCTTGCTTCCCCGCTCGCCTTGCCTCCACGCCTCCCTTTTTCTCGCGCTTCCTCCGCGGTAGGGCGTTTTAAGTTCTGCTCATTCATTTTTTCACCTCCGCATGATTTTATTCGCTGCCGGCCCCCGCCCCAGCCATTTAAAAATTATACGCAGCGGCTTTTCCCTTATCGCCAAACCAAGCCTTATTTCTAAAATTAAAGGAGCTGTGTTTTACAGCTCCTTTAACCTACCATCTAAGACAGCACAACTCTCAACCAGCACTATCGCTATATCAATATCCTGCAGCCTAAATTATATCACACATGCAATATAACATTCTATAACATTTCATAACATCTTTAAACGGATTTGCATTTTATCTGTGTCAAAGCCCTGCCGTGCAACCGCGTTATCTGCATATAGCTGTAATTCATCTCCTCCGCTATCAGCTCCCAGGGCTTAAACTCCAGATAGCGCTTAAGCAGCAGGGTGCGCAGTGTACTGCTTTCAAGAGCGAATATAGCTTTAGTAATTTCCGTGCGGATATCTATTAAGCGGTCAGTCTGCTGGTCAATCAGCAATTCATAATCTATGTAGCGCGCTATAGCTTCTTCCTGCCGGTTATAATCGCTGGTCTGGACTTTGTCCTCGCTTAATCTTACCGTGACGCTGGCCGCTCTTTCCAGCGCCCGCTTTTTTGCCTCTTCCAGCGCCTTTAATTCGCCCTCCAGTCTCCAGCCCCGCAGCAGCCACTGTTTCTTTTCCCTGTTTGTCATTTCCCAGCCCCTCCCGTATTCTTGCGCACACATCCGCCCTAAAACAGTAAATAAGCTCATCGTCCTCACGCTGCCCCCACACGCAGCCGGTGCAGGGCGGAGATTTAATTCTGCTTTTCATTGGTTCTCCCTTCATGGCTTATTAGCCCTAAAAAATGCCGTTGCGAACCCGTGCGGAGTTATCGCGCGAAGCGCCGCTCTTTTCGCATCGCCTTTAAATTGCGCTATGTATTGCTCGTGTTCACGTGGACATTCTATGACTGCCCAGTCCTTTGCATGCGCACGACTTTTGCCAACCATTTGGAAGGGCATCTGACGGGCCGTCTCTTTTGGCGTGTTGAAATATCCCCATATATCCGTTGTTTTTTTTCTTAACTCGCCAAATTGCCATTGTTCAAAAGTAAATGCAGGCTTTCCTAAAAACTGCCTTAAAAAACCCCGTGGATTTTCCAATGCCCAAAATTGCAGGGATCCATATGCGCGGCAAAACCAGACTATCTGCATGCACGCCTGCACAATATCCATAGCCCCTGCAAAGTCCCGCGGTTTTCCTCCTTTTGCTATGCTGAATTCCGTACACGGCGGAGCTGCCAGTACTCCGCAGACATTTTGCACAGGAATTAAAAGGCACTTGCCTGTTTTTTGATTTATAAATTCCAATTGTTTATCAGCAGAATTTAACCAGCATCGTTTAACGTCATACTCGGGCAAGGTCAGCACATGCACGACATATCCCGCCTCTTTATAAGGTTGGCTCCATGCCCCACTTCCGCCACATAAATCAAGGATTATTTTTTCAGTCATTGTCCGCGTCTCCTCCGTCCATTTTTGCCCCGCACCTGCTGCAATACGCTGTTTTCAGCCCATATTGTGATATCCCACCGCATTCGGAGCATACAACGGCGTCCATATATTCTCCCCATATATTTTTTCGTTTTTGAATTTTCCAGCATCCCCGCGAAATCCCTTCGTCATGCTCTTTAGCATCATTACCCGCCTTTGCTTTCAGCCATTCAACATTCGCCTTAAAACAATCCTGTGAATGTTTGTGAAATTGATTGTTTAAAGAGTAGTAATTTCTGTGCTCATCCTCAAAGCAAGCATCGGACGGCCTAAAAATCATAAACTCCGCCGCCATTTTCTCTAAACTCAGATTCTTTATTCGCTCATAGTTGGTCATGCTTTTCCCCTCCTAATTCTTCGACCTTGCAAATCACTTTTACAACCACTTTTGGCTCCCTGCCGTACTTTTTGATTGCAGTAACGCTTATTACCTGCTTATCGTCCGCATAGGCATAGCCATTAAGCGCGTCCATGATAATTTTGGTTATGTTATCTATGTCCGGTTTGACAAGCGGATATTCCTCTCCCCGTTCCCGCTTCAAACGGCTTGCCTTGCTCCCGCTGCGCGGTATGGGATAATACGCCGTTATGTCCATATGTACTGCGCCCGACAGAGGCTTAAGCCCCGTTTGCAGCGCCGTAAGACGGACTAAGCGCTCATATTCAGCGGTTTCTTTATCCGTATACGCTGTTCCGTTCCCAAACCGAGGACGCCCCTTGCCTCGCGGCTTCCCTGGAATTATTAATTCAATTTCATTCATTACGCGCCGCCCCCAGGTCTATAACTATGCCGCTGTAATCAGTTTCTGTTCTCTCGTCAAAGGCATGTGCGCTGGTCTGCTTCTGTATTCCCAGTCGCGCAGCCGGCTGTTCGGGTTCGTTATCCCAATACCCGCCGTTCAGCCAAGTGGCTGGATTGGGGATATATTTGCCGTTGTCCCGGCGCCATTGCTCGCTCTGCTTCTGCTCTCTTAACGCTTTAAGCATTTTCTCAAACAGCGCCTTATCCGGCTTTATGCGATTCCAGGCTTTTAGGGCGTACTGCTTGGCCGCTTTCTTGGGATATTCCTTCCAGAACTGCTCAAATCGCCGCTGCTGAACAGACGCGCCCTCCCCCTCTTGGGGGGTAAGGGGGGTATATATATTATTCTTATCATTCTTATCATTCTTGTTCGTGGTTGATATCTGGTTAATATCTGGTTGATAAGTGGTTAGTATCTGGTTAGTATCTGGTTGATATCTGGTTAGCTGGCGGTTGCTGCGCTGGTTAGGACTGCGGTTGTCCAAACAATCATCTGCCTGATAGTTGTCCCAATTTACCACTGTTATCAGCGTTCCCGCTTTGGTTGGCTTTGTGGTTATTTCATTGGTTGAAATTAAGTGCTGTAGCGCAGTCCTCGCTGATTGCCGTGACATCCGTAAAGCTTCGGCCATCTTTTCAACCGACAACAGGCATTGACCTTTCTTTATATTAGCGCCTTTAAACCGTACTGTTCTATGATTAGCCGAAAGCAGAATATGCAAATATACCCTGGCTGTATTAGCATCGCTGTACCACTCCCAATCCTTGAGCCGCCTGTATATCTTTACATAGCCTCCCTCACTCATTATCAAATACCTCCGTTTTGAGCTTTATCAGCTCCTCCAGCTCGTACAGCGTCATCTGGCCCTCTACCTTTAACCGCTTCTTAAGCGTCCAATAGGTCTTTAACAGGCTGCGTATCCGTGCCCAAGTCTCCCTCAGCAGGGTGTCTATTTCCCCCTGCGTTTCAGCTATATAATACCCCTTGCCGTGGCTGCTGGAGATAACGGGAATACCTGCCTTTCTTGCCTCCTCTATGGCTTTACGGTTAAGCCTGTCCGTTCTGCCGGTAAGCCTGCTTAGTTTCTCCCGTGTTATACTGTTATCCCGCCCTGCCGGTATATATGCGATTATGCTCATATAATCCATTGTGCTGTCCTCCTAATTAAAAAGGCAATTCATCCTCCTCGACCGGCTGCAAAGCCGCGCTATACTGCTCCGCCGAGCCATACTGCTCGGCCTGCGGGCGGGCTGCAGCCGTACCGTTGCCAGCCGTGCTTAAAAATTCCACTTCATCAGCTACTACCTCGGTGACATATCTTTTAGAGCCCTCCTGCGTCTCATAGCTGCGGGTCTGTATGCTGCCCGTTACTGCCGCCTTGCTGCCCTTATGCAGATATTTAAAACAGTTATCGGCCAGGCCCCGCCAAGTAACGATAGGAATAAAGTCTGTCTCCTTCTGCCCCTGAGTGTCCCGGCTCACCCTCCTGTTTACCGCAACGGTAAAGGTGCATACCGATATGCCTGAAGATGTCGCTCTCATATCCGGCTCATTTGTCAGGTTCCCTATAATTACCGCCTTATTCATGACTTTCTCCTTTCCGCCGTTTCCATTAAGCTAAGCATGTCCGCTATCTCGTCAGGGGTTTTTGTGGGTATGCCCAGCTGCTCGGCCTCCTGAACAATTCCGTCAATAAAGACGCTCATCTCCCGGCTGTCATATTCGCTGGAACCCTTAAAACAGAAATATTCAATATACTCCCCCAGCCTTCCCGCTTCCTCATAGTATTTAAAATACCCTGCCGGGTCTATGTCCGCCCTGAGCTTAAGCGCTATGCGCTGGCCGTAATGCCTGAGCATATCCAGATAGCATTCTTCCTTGCTTATGAGCATAACGTCCGATATGCGCCCTATAAGCAGCCAGGCATAAGCGTTAGCGTCCAGACTCCTGCGTTCCCGGCGCCGTTCAATGGTCATTATCCAGGGCTTGTCCGCGCTCTTGTCCATAAGCCGCCTGACCTCCTGGAGGGAGCCTATGCTCTCCGGCCCCACCTCCGCGCTGAATATGTACCGGCCCGTCTTAAAGTCCCTCATCAGTCCCGCATTCTTTATTCTTGCCTGCGTCATAATACTATCTTCCTTCTGTTATTTAAAGAGAGCAGTATATTGTCCAAATCCTTAATCTGCACATCCTTAGCTTTGGCATATCCAAATTCCCCCAGTATCTGCCTGACCAGTTCTATCGCTTCCTTTTGCGTACCAGGATATTCATCTGCAAAAGCCTTGATTTCGTCCGCAGGATTGCGCTGGACTATTTCCCTCTCGGCACTTTCGGGCAAATCTTCTCCCGCGTAAATATATAACCCCAATCCATGCCGTGCGCAGGCCTTTGTCAGGCTGCGCTGTATAGCTTTGTTTACGTCAAAGCTGGTTATATTGGCTAAAGGTATGGATTTATTCTTGTAATCCATAACAGGCAGGTACTCTATATGCTCTATGCCGTTGACTGTTACCCCTGTTTTTACCCACGCTGTAGCCCCGTCATGATGATAATTTAAGCCGTCCTTATTTTCATATACCGTATATGTAGCGTCAGGATGCAGCTTTTTGATTTCACCCCAGGCCCAAGCCCAGGAAAGATATGTAAGGCCGTTCTTTTTCTCCGTCTTACCGTTTACATTAATATCATTAAGCTGCGTAAAATAATTTGTCTCGCTCATACCAAATGCCCTCCCTGCGAATAAATGTTCTCAATATATATCCTCAGCGCATCCAGCTCGCTTGCGCTGAAAAGCTCCCCCAACGCCTTTTCCGCCTGCCGCCCGGTTATTCCTATGCATTTTTCGCATACATAGCCGTCTGCCGTCCGCTCGGCATAACGGGAGCTGACTGTCTCGCCGCATACCCCGCATTTAACCCCTTCGCTGAAATCATCCTCACCGCAGACGGGACAGCGACTCAATATGTATTCCTCCGGCACGCCCCAGGCCCAGGTTGTCTCTTCTCTTTCAGCCGGCTTTTCAAACGCCGCGCCGCAGTCATTGCATACAAACATTTTGCCGCCCTCCTTAAGCCAACAGCACTACATTACCTGCGCCAATAGCATCAGCAAGACTTTTAGCAAAGAATTTGCAAATACTGCTCATAGCTTCTAAGCGCCATCTTGCTCCGTCAGCTTCAAACAAAGCTGCGGACGGCAAATTCCCTTCTCCGTTAGATTTTAAACGAAGCACAAACGGCGATACCGGCTGCTCTATTTCACTAAAAGTTCTATATGGAATTAATAATACAGGATTAGGCACTCTAGCTGTCCCGACACGTTGAATGCCGGCTTTTATATTCACCGATTGAGATATTCCGTCAGATTTATGTTCTGTTATTACACCGTCTGTAATATTGCCTATAATAGCAAGGACCTCTTTCCTTTGCGCCGAATCCTCAAAATTGCTCTGAAGCATTATGTTGAATAACTCAATATCTAGAAACTGACCATATTTAATATTGGGAATGACGGCCTCACAACTAATCCTTTTCCATCGCTGCCCATCGTTTTTGGTTTCCGAAACTAATTCTACTAATGTAGGTGATAATACATTTATTATGTATCTTAACGGTGGAAATGCGGTATCTTTGTCCACGCCCTTATTAATATAATCCACTATAGAATTTAAACTACCGGCTTTAAGCGTTTCAGGCGCGGGAGTGTCTAGTTCATATAACTTTTTATCGCTATAATTAATCCCGTCAATATTCTGTATGAATGGCGCTGGTCTTTGTTCTAAATATTCTGCAAATTCCTTTAACATAATATTTCCTCCTTAATTCATTTTGCTCAATTTAATTATCTGCGGGTCTGCTTCTACTCCACCCAACATATCCATCTGTCCCGGAACAGCTCTTGTTAATTCAACTGCACACATTTCCCCATTTTCATCATAACCAAAGGTTATCTGACTGCTAACAGGTTTTGAAGGCACAAGCTTTGCCTCAGCAGTAGCGGTTACCCTTGTTATTTCCCGTTGCTCATCCGTTACGAAGTCAAGCGTTACTATTAATTTTCTGGCCTTCTTCCAATCTGTATTCGGGTCAATTAAATTTTGTGCTACTTTGGCCATCTGAAGATTAACCTCTTCTTCAAGCGCTCCTTTGGCCATGTTTAAAATGGATACTCTTTTTTCTTCCACCGCACGCATACTATCTCTCCTCCTAATTTTTCTCTTGCTTTTTTATCAGCGTATGCTATAATATCTATAGCAGTTATCTTTTTCATGCCGTCCGTTTCTGTTGCCGCAGAGCGGGCGGTCTCTTTTTGTCCGCAGTCGCATTTCTCGCCGGGGTCAAGCGCCGCGCCGCAGTAAGGGCAAATTCTGTAATAGCTCATTTTTCTTCCTCCACTTCCGTTATTTCATATCTGCCGCCGCCTTAGAATCGCATTCCTGAAAAGGCTCAAGCCACCCGCATTCATTTACCCTATGGAATCCATTAGCCGCGCATACGTTTATCTCTGTCAGTAGCGTTTTCTTTAAACCGTTCGACACATATATTGAATTATCTATTGCCGCCAACGTGTGATAAAGTAACTGCCGCGCTATCCTATCATCTATCTGCGCGTTTAAAGCCTTACACCAAAGCGGCCATACAGCATAATCAATGTCAGCTTCGCGCAAGTCAGCTCCGCGCAAGTCAGCTCCGCGCAAGTCAGCTCTGCGCAAGTTAGCTCCGCGCAAGTTAGCTCCGCTCAAGTTAGCTCCGCTTAATTCAGCTACGCTCAAGTCAGCTCTGCGCAAGTTAGCTCCGCTCAAGTTAGCTCCGCGCAAGTTAGCTCTGATACCCTCCTTCTCGCCCCCCAACCATTTTTTATGCAATTTTAACGTTTCCGCTAAATCTTTCGCATTCATTTTTCTTCCTCCTTCATTTCCATTCCCAGCCGCTCGGCCAGTTTAGACAGCCAGCCCTTTTTCGCCAAAGCTTCCATAAGCCAGTCCCCCAACAGCAGCCCCAAAAGCACCAGCGCCACAGCTGCCAGCAGCAGGACATAATCCGCAATCATAAGCTTGTCCCTCCCTCCTAATTAATAATTTCGCCCAGCCGTTTCTCCACGCCCTGTTTGCTCTCCCTAAGCGCCGCCTGTTCCTTGTTCATTGCGTCCAGCTCTTTGCTCAGCCTGGCTATGGTCTGCCGCGCTTCCTCAAGCATTTTCTCCAGTCCGTATACATACGCTTCTATGTACATTGGCTTGTCCATTTTTTATCCCTCCCTTCGCAAATTCATACGCCCCATATCATTTAAAGTATTTGGCCAGTCTTTCCTTTTCCTGTTGAGCAAAAGCCTTGCGGTCCTCCGCAAATTCTCTTTTTAATTTTTGCTCTCGCTTTTCCCGATAATGCGGACCAAATATAACTATGGCTTCTTCGCCCAGTTCAATATTATTTTCTGCTCTAAGCCGCGGTGGGTTTTTTAAAAACTCAGCATGCGTCATGACTTTGCCATCTGCGAATTTATGTATGCCGTTAATAACTATTTCTTTTCTTTTCACACCTTCACCCCCATTTCACTTTATGACGGATGGCTCGTCCTTTTTCCTGTCCTGCTCGACTTCCGCTTTTTATATTTATCGCAATTCCCTATTGCACTTCGGCGCGGCTCATTTTTGCGCAGTATATAATCGCAGGAATATCCGCCGCTTATTTCTCCCCGGTATATACAATCCCGGCATTGCTCGCTCTCACTCACTGTCATGGGTTGGCTCCTTTCGATAATCTCATTATTATTGCGATCGTGTCGCAAGGCTTAATAATTCTTCTGATGATCTTATGTTCCAGGATTCCTATATTCAAAAATATCACTAGTGCCGCAATTCAAATAGTCACAAAGCTTATCAAGAACATCAAAACTAATACAACGACTTTTCTTATAATAGATATTCGTTAAAGTTGTTCTCGAAATGCCTGTATCCCGTGCGACTTTAGTTACTCTTAAAAGACGCTCGCCAAGAATTCTAGAAAAATTATTCACTATCATATCGTACATTTTCACTCCTTAATAGTTATTATGTACAATACTCTGTTCATTTTTATATATGTATTGTACATTATTCATTGTTTGGCGTCAACTACTTTTTTTGTTTATTATTTGACTTTTTGAACAGACTATTGTACAATTCTGTATGAGGTGATTTTATGGTCAAATGTAATTTAAATGTTATCCTTGCCCAAAAAAACTTAAAAATCAGTCAGGTATCTAAAGCAACCAAAATTTCTCGAACAACATTGCACGCTTTAGCCAGTAACTTAGGTCAAGGTGTTCAATTTGACACATTAGATAAATTATGTATGTTTCTTAATATCACCCCTCAAGAGCTCTTTATTTATGTCCCTATTGATATAAAAATTGATCTCGTATTTTCCGGAGAATTTTTCAAAGCCAATTTTACATTGACGGAATTCTCCAAGAAAAAAGACTATATTATATCGGGCGATTACATCAGCAGCACGGACGAAAATGGCAAATTAACATATCTGGAAGTCGCTTTAGATAATGATATTGATTCGCAAGCAATGGAATTTTTTGACCGAATCAGAAAATTACCTCAAATCTTTATCTCCTCGATTGAAGAACGACTGCTTTTGGAAGTTATTAATCGTTTCCCCGGAATGTCATCTCCCAAAATACATCCTTTAGTTTGGCCCGACTACTTTTTTAAATGATCTTTCTTTGCGCTCCCCTCCCTATTGACTTTTTATCCTAGATAATGCTATAATTCCCCTGAGAGATTTGAGGTTTCGTCTGCTGGTGCGAACAGCAGGCGCGGGTCGCTGTACCCGAATAGGTCTAAGAGCTTGACAAGAACTTTAAAGGATGGTAATTGCTTGCCGGTTTCAATGTCGTGTATGGCTGTTTTTGTTACTCCCACTTGCTCGGCTACGTATTGTTGCGTCCATTGTTTTTTGATTCGTTCTTGTCGTAAAATCGTAATCATATGCCTCCTTTCTCTTAATGGGTTAGATTTAATCTAACTTTGTACCGCCATTATATTAGATTTAATCTAACTTGTCAAGAGGTAAATTTATGTTTGCTAAAGAAATTTTCTCTACACGCCTAAAAGAGTTACGAAAAACAACTGGGATATCCCAACAAGCCTTAGCTACTTTACTTGGTGTAACCAAAACACAAATAAGCGATATTGAGAATGCGAAAACAACTACTTCTATAGAACGTCTATATCTTCTTGCCGATTACTTTCATGTCTCCATCGATTATCTCACCGGCCGGACAGACTGCCCGGATATTATTACTAAAGATAAAGACGGCAATTATATCGCTGTGGAGGCTATGAGCCCCGCAAAAAATAAGAAACAATAGTATCAGTCCAATATTTCCTGCATATTATATTGACGTACGCTTTTGCGTATGATATAATGTTTGCGAGGTGATAATTTATGTATAATACAAATGTAACCAACGCGCGCGCAAAGCTGTACGAACTTATCGACATGGCTATTGATGACAGCGAAGTTATTAATATCTCGACTAAGAACGGAAACGCCATCATTATAAGTGAAGCCGACTATAATTCTTTGCTGGAAACCTTATATCTCAGTTCTGACCCAACATACAAGCAATCCTTAATTGATGGTAAAAACACACCGCTCTCCGAATGCATTGACGAAAAGGACGTGAGCTGGTAATGTACCAAATAAAATACACAAAGCAGGCTGTTAAAGATATTGAAAATATTAAACGCGCCGGCCTTTCTGAAAAGGTACAAAAGCTAATCTCGGTTGTCAAAGTCAATCCCTTTCAAAATCCTCCGCCCTATGAAAAGCTGACGGGCGATTTAAAAGACCTTTACTCAAGAAGAATTAATATACAGCATCGATTTGTTTATCAGGTCTGCGAGGATGAAAATGCCATAAAAATAATTCGCCTTTGGAAGCATTACGAATAATACTTTTATCCCGGTCATTCCGGGATTTTCTTTTCCGTCCGTCCCGCTGCATTTCCTGCGCTCCCCTGACCGCGTATATATAACTCACGGGCGGCGGCTATTCTGTTTTCAATGAGCAAACATTTTCAGCCCGCCTCTTTTAACAACTCGTCTACGGTGCAGTTCAGGAGGTCGGCTAGCTTTTTCAGGGTACTTACTCTGGGTTTGCAATTTCCTTTTTCCCATTTTGAAATTGCCTGTTGCGAAACATTTAAAATTTTCGCCATACATTCCTGTGAATAACCTAGTTCACTTCGTGCTCTTTTAAAAACGTTCATTCTTTTCACCTCTCCCAACAACTATTTGTTGTCTTGATTATATTACTACTTTTTGTTGTTGTCAAGACTTTTTTGAAATTTTCGCTTCCTTTTTTACTACATCTAGTTGTATAATAAAAAAGGAGGTAATTAACTATGTTTGCAGACAGATTAAAAAAATATCGTAAAGCTGCCGGTTTAACTCAACGCGATATGGCTAAAAAATTATTCATTTCTCAACAGGCGTATGCCAAATATGAATTGGGTTCCTCATCGCCTAATCCAGATATGCTAGCAGATATAGCAAGCATTCTTAATATCTCTGCTAATTTATTATTAAACGATGAATCAGATGACTATACTGATGTAATAAGCGATAACAATAAAGCAAACTCCCCTCTTTCCCGCATAAACACTATAACCGACAGAATGACCGAGATGCGTTTAAAAGCTGGGTTGTCGCGTGAGGAGTTAGCTGAGAAAGCAGGCGTTTCTATAGATGTTATAGCAAATTTAGAAGAAGGCAAAGGCGGTATAAATGGCGAAAATGTTGATAGAGTTGCAAAAGCTCTTAATACTAACTTTGACTACCTGATGGGGTTTTCTGATGACAGTACGCCACTCCCAAAAAGCACGCTCGCGCAGCTCGCCGAAAATCCTCCGGCCGCTCAACCTGTAGCATATATTTTCGGTTCAAATGGTGGACGAAAAGTAATAACGGATAAAACCAAAATAGAGCTTATTAAACAGTTTGCCGAATTTCTTGATAATAACGAGCCTGAGCAAAAATAAATTGGAAATTCCTGTGTATTGAATTAGAACATCGGATATTGTATTATTAGTGTAATAACTATCCGAGGGGGAATTAATATGCAGGAGGCGCGTGCATGCGCTATTAGAATGTTACTTGAAAATGGAATAGATAAATTTCCGACTGATATTAAAAGTATTAAGCAATATCAAGGAAACCGAATCATCTATTTTACCTATGAGCAGGCCAGAAACATAATTAGTGAAAACGATTTAGAGGCCCTAACCAAAGCAAATGACGCATTAACTATTTACGAAGATAATATTTACTGTGTTATCTACAATAATAAAGTAGATTACGCTCTAGAACAAAAGAATATCGCGCACGAGCTGGGACATATTGCCTGCCGGCATAAAATCAAAGACAATATTGTAGGAAAGAGTTCTAATACCGGCCTCCAGGAAGTCGAAGCTGATATATGCTCTTATGAATTACTGGCTCCGACTATCGTTTTGCAGCAGATGGGCATATTAACTACAGATAAAATCCAGGCCACTACTGGCGTTTCACGGGAATCTGCTGAAAAAATACTGGCCAATGTCATGCAAAGGGATTCTTTAAAATGTCCGTTCCTGTCGGATGAAGAAAGAAAGCTCTGGGAAAACTTTAAGAAGAATACATACAACAGCAGCACCATAAAACAGCCGCGAATTAAGTTTAAGGCAACACCGCACAAAGACGAAGCAGTAGAAAAGATTACAAAAAAGTGGTA
>ERZ827524.991-NODE-991-length-31249-cov-6.592614_pt1 | contig 31249 bp, 22 predicted proteins | sample MGYA00519702_ERZ827524 | MGnify/ENA primary metagenome ERZ827524 (study PRJEB31778, sample SAMEA3449341) | human gut metagenome | biome: human gut; feature: human-associated habitat; material: faeces | place: United Kingdom | collected 2010/2012 ...
GCCGGGCCCCGGCCGTTCTCCCGCAGCCATTCCGGCGCGGGACGGCATGAAAATTTCCCTGCGCTGCCGGACTCTTTCCCACCGGCAGCGCAGGGGCCTTCGTTTTTCGAAATTCATGTTGATTTTTCAGTTCAGAGCGTGTATACTAGGCCTAGGGAATGAAAATTCCCGTAGACAGCAACAGGTTTGTCTGTCGCAGCGTTGAAGCAAGTGATGGGGTCAGCATGCCGTACACTTGTGGAGCTTTGACCGAGGGTTAGGCGGTTTCCACAGGCTGACGTAGGGTTTTTCCCGAATGAAAACGCCTCTTGCGGAGCTCTGTTAATGCAGGGTTCCGCTTTTTTATAAAAAGGCAGGTCGGAATGTGTCTTTTACTGGAAGCTGCCCATGCATGGCAACAATTGACAGGAACAGAATACCGGATCACCGTTGGAAGGCGAGGAAAGAAATCTTCTTTTGCTTTGAGCTTCTCCTTTGCTGATTTCCCACATGTTGCCGGGATGCAGTATGCGCAGGATGTAGACTTCGGTCTGCGCCCGTCCGAATACTACAGCGAAAGGCTGATCCCTTCCATTTTGAGCGGAAAGCTTGAAGCGGCAAACATGGAGCGAAGCCGGAATTGGCTGCGGATCAAAGGCCGACTCAATGCGATCATTCATCTTCAGGAAACGCTTGACACCGAGTTCCTGATTGCACGTTTTCGTCCGAACCTGGTACGCATTCACTGCAAAATTGACGCAGAATACATCATTAAAAATTTGCACTCCGGCGAGGTCTTCTTCGTGTTTATCGACAAGGGTACCGGACAGCGATATTATTGCAAGTCCGCATTTGAAAGAACCACGATAGATTATCTGGAAAACCAGGCTGTTCTGACTGTGCTGAAAAAAGAAAAAGTCATGAACGGCATTCCGACATTATTGTATCTGCATCCGAATTATATGGAAGACGCAGAAGCGTAAAACCGGGGCATACGTCTGGTGTCTCGGTTTCGTTTTCGCATATCTTTAAGCGATGTATCACCTGTAAATATATCTTTCTCGCATCTGTCGAAAAATTTTTTTGAAAAAACTGTCAGGAATGCGTTTCTGAAGACATATATAGGATGAAGGGGCCCCGCTCCCCTGCCCGCAGGCGAAGAGGCATCGCCCGCGGCGCAGGACCTGCCAAAAGCCGGGCCCCGGCCGTTCTCCCGCAGCCATTCCGGCGCGGGACGGCATGAAAATTCCCCTGCGCTGCCGGACTCTTTCCCACCGGCAGCGCAGGGGCTGTTTTTATTCTGGCTTCCGGATCAAGTATCCCCCCGGCAGCTTTCCGCTCAGGTCTGCGCTGCGCCGTCGACGGACAGGATCTCACCCGTTACATAGCTTGCCAGATCGCTGGCGAGAAACAGATAGGCGTTGGCGACCTCCTGCGGCTCGCCGATGCGGCCGAGCGGGATGGGCGCGCTGATGCGGTCGACCAACTCCTGCGGCAGGGCCGCAACCATATCCGTCCGCGTGACGCCGGGCGCGACCGCATTGACGCGGATGCCCGCACGGCCAAGCTCCCGCGCCAAACTGCGCGTCAGGCCGTTGACGGCAAATTTGCTGGTGGGATAGCCGACGCCGCTCGGCTGACCATAGAGGCTGACCATGGAGCTGGTGTTGATGATGCAGCCCTTCCCTGCCGCGCGCATGATCGGCTCGACGGCCTTGCAGCCGTGGAACACCGCCGTGACATTCAGGTCCATGATGCTCCGGAACGCCTCGGGCGAATAATCCGCCAGTGGCTCCCGCGCGGAGATCCCTGCATTATTCACCAGAATGTCCACCCCGCCGAAGGTCCGCGCGACCTCCTGCACGGCCCGCTCCACGGCGGCATAGTCCGTCAGATCGGGCCAGAGGCCCATCACCGGCCAGTCCGGCTGCTCCTCCCGCAGCTGCGCCAGCGCTCTCTGCACGGAGGCCTCCCGGCTGCCGAACAGCGCCACCTTTGCCCCATTGTGCAGGAACGTCCGGACAACGGCAAGCCCGATGCCGCGCGTTCCGCCGGTCACGATCGCAATTTTTCCGTTTAACATATCCGTTACTCCTTTCCATCGATCCATTATTTATTCAGTATTGTTTTATCGATTCAATAGTATCAAATATTTCCGCAAAAATCAATCTTTTTTTCATCAGGATCATAGACGGTGTGCATGATTGGGCTCCGGCTTGACAGTTTCCTCCGCATTCGGTATGATATAAAGGAATGATTACCTGCGGAAGGAAGCGACTGTCCTGAAACCCGGAACCGACTATCTGATCACTGAAAGGCCCGCGCGGGCGCTTTTGAAATTCTCCCTGCCGATGATCGTCGGCAACCTTTTCCAGCAGGCCTATACCATCGTGGACTCCGCGATCGTCGGCCACTACAACGGCGAAGCGGCGCTGGCCGCCGTCGGCGCGTCCTCCGCGCTGACAACGATTTTCATCTGCGTGGCCATCGGCGGCGGCATCGGCGCGTCCGTTATCATCAGCCAGCATTTCGGCGCGAAGCGCTTTGCCCGCATGAAGTCCGCCGTCTACACCGCCCTGTTGACGTTTCTGGCCGTCAGCGTCCTGCTGGCTGGCGTCGGGCTGCTGTGCAGTGAGCAGATCATGACCGCCCTGAAGACTCCGCCCGACGCGCTGGAGATCGCAGTCACCTATCTGAACATCTATTTCTATGGTCTGCCCTTTCTCTTTCTCTATAATATCCTGTCCTCCCTGTTCAATGCGCTCGGAAAATCGCGCATCCCGCTGTATTTCCTGATTTTTTCCTCGCTGCTGAATGTCGTGCTGGACTGGTATTTCGTCGCCGTGCTGCACCGGGGCGTGCCCGGCGCAGCCTATGCCACGTTTCTGGCGCAGGGCCTGTCCGCCGTGCTGTCGTTCGGCGTGTTCCTGCTGGAGCTGCGGCGCATCCCGGAGCGCTCGAACGGTCTGTTCCGCTTCGGAGAGCTGCGCGCCATGACGCGCGTGGCCCTGCCGTCCATCCTGCAGCAGTCCACGGTCTCCATCGGCATGATGCTCGTGCAGTCCGTGGTCAACGGCTTCGGCACGCAGATCCTCGCGGGCTTTTCCGCTGCGGCGCGCATCGAATCGCTGTGTATCGTGCCCATGGCCGCCATCAGCAATGCCCTGTCCTCCTACACGGCGCAGAACATCGGCGCGGAGAAACCGGAGCGCGTGCCGCAGGGCTACCGCGCGGCCAATCGGATGATCGTGCTGATCTCCGTGCTGCTGTGCGTCCTTCTGGAGCTGTTCCGCACGCCGATCATCGCCATGTTCCTCGATGCCGCCCCCTCGCCCGAGACCGTGGCGACCGGCGAGCACTATCTGCAGTTCATCGGCTTTTTCTTCTGCTTCATCGGCTTCAAAATGGCTGTAGACGGCATCCTGCGCGGCGCGGGCGACGTGAAAATGTTCACGATCGCAAACCTCGTCAATCTGGCCATCCGCGTGCTGCTGTCGTGGCTCTGCGCGCCGCTCTGGGGCGTCGAGATCGTCTGGTACGCCGTGCCGGTCGGCTGGCTGGCAAACTTTGTCATCTCCTTCGCACATTACCGCACCGGAAAGTGGAAGGAAAAACGAATCGCTTAAAAAATCCGCGCCGTCCTGCACAGCAGGACGGCGCGAATTTTTTGCTTGATTTCAGATCAGCGTGCCGCTCGGCGCAACGCCGATGGCATACTCGACTGCGATGGCGACCAGCACGACGAGCAGCGAGATGATAAAGCCGTGCAGCATGGGCTTCAGGCCCGCCCTGCGCATGTCGGAGAAGCTCGTGTTCAGGCCGATGGCAGCCAATGCCGTGACCATGAGAAACTTGCTGATATCCTTGAGCACGGAGGCGACGGAGGCCGGGATGAAGCCGAGGCTGTTCACGCCGCACAGGGCGAGAAAGCCGAGGATGAACCACGGGAAGACGGACTTCATATTGACCCTGACGGCCGACGGGTCGCCCGCCGCTTCCTTCTTTTTCACATGCATGCCGATGAGGGCAAAGATCAGCACCGTCGGGATGATCGCCAGCGTGCGCGTCAGCTTCACCATCGTGGCGAAATCGCCCGCCTGCTCACTGAAGGCGTAGCCCGCCGCCACGACGCTCGATGTGTCGTTCACGGCCGTTCCGGCCCAGAGGCCGTAGGCCGCATCGGACAGGCCGAGCCAGCGGCCGAGGATCGGGAACAGCACGATCATCGCCATGTCGAACAGGAACGTCGCGGACATGCCGTAGGCCACGTCGACATCCGTCGCGTCAATGACGGGCGCGATGGCCGCAATGGCAGAGCCGCCGCAGATGCCCGTTCCGGCGGAGATGAGGTTGCTCATCTTCCAGTTCAGGCCGAGTGCCTTGCCGATGAAATAGCCGACGCCGAAGCAGGTGGCCAGCGTGAAGAGCATGACCGTCAGCGAAAAGCGGCCGACCTTCAGCACCGTCATGATGTTCAGGCTCGCGCCGAGCAGGATGATGGCGAGCTTCAGTACCTTTTTGGACGTGAAGCGGATACCGGGCGACGTGACCGCGTTTGGCTTGAAGAAGCGGTTGATGACCATGCCGATGAACAGCGCAATGACGGACGCGCCGATCAAATGCAGGCCAGCCAGCCCCTCGAGATACTCCAGTCCCTTGGCCGCGGCCGCAATGACGAGCGCCATTGCCAGACCGGGCACCATTTTCCAGATCGTTTTCATAAGAACCCTCCGTTTTTTCTGTAGCGATTGCATTATAGCACGCCCGTGTGATAAAATAAAATTATTCTTTAGAATAAAACGATTCCATATCGTTATCAAGGAGGGCATTCATGGACCGGAGACTTGAGACATTTCTGGCTGTCTGCCAGACGATGAATTACCGCCGCGCGGCTGAGGCGCTGCACCTGACGCAGCCCGCCGTGACGAAGCAGATCCAGTCGCTGGAGGCGTCCTACGGCGTCCGCCTGTTTTCCTATGACGGGCGGAAGCTGAGGAAGACCGCCCCCGGCAGCGCGCTGGAGGTCTTCGCCATCTCGCAGCGCTATCAGGAGCAGGAGCTGGAGCGTGCGCTGCACGCCGCTCCGCGCAAAATTCTCCGCGTCGGCGCGACGAAGACCATCGGCGACTATATCCTCCCGCCCGCCATCTGCAGCTTTGTCCGCGCGCCGGAGCACGAGCTGCAGTTCACCGTGGACAACACGACGCGCCTGCTCGGGCAGCTCGAGGCGGGGCAGCTGGATTTTGTGGTCGTGGAGGGCATTTTCGACAAGCGCCGCTATGACAGCTTCCTGCTGCGGGAGGAGCCGTATATCGGCATCTGCGCGGCCGGGCACCGCTTTGCCGGACGGCGCGTCACGCCGGAGGAGCTGCTGAGCGAAACGCTTCTGCTGCGGGAGCCCGGCTCCGGCACGCGCAGCATCCTCGAGCGCGAGCTGATGCAGGTGAGCTACAACACGGCGGCATTTTCCCGGACGATCTGCATCAGCAGCTTTCCCGTCATCCGCGCGCTGACGGCGGCGAACTGCGGCATCAGCTTTCTCTATGAGGCCGTGGTGCGCGGCAGCCCGGAGATCGGCAGCTTCACCTGTCCCCCGCTCACCGGACGGCACGAGCTGAATGTCGTTTTCCTGCAGCATACCGGCGCAGGCAGCCTCGCCCGCGAATTCGTCGCGCCCGTGATGGAGCAGCTTCCCTGACCGGCCAACAGAAATACCGGCGACGAGCGAACGATCGGTACAGACCGCCGATAAAACGCACAAACCGATTGCGTCTGTAGCGGCGTTCCCTGAGCGCCATGCACATCTGCAAATTCCCACGCACTCCGTCGACCGCACAGGTTCCCGGATTTGTCATTGCGAGGAGGCCAACGGCCGACGTGGCAATCTCGGGGAGGCACCTACGATTTCGCCGGTAGCTTTCCTGCAATTCAACCGGGTACTGCGAGATTGCCACGGCCCCTTTGGGGCCTCGCAATGACAAACCTGTTGGCCGCGCACTATAAAATCCATGCCGCAAAAGCTGCCAGCCCGCAAGCCGCTCGCTGAGCGCCCCTACGGCGTCTAACGATACTGCCTGCACCGGCGGGCTGGGGGCAGTCCGCCCTACGGATTCTGTCGATCGTGCCTGCGTGGTAAAGGATCAGCCCCTGCGGGGCGGTTGGCCTTGCAGGGGCTGATTGATCAGTTGTTTGTGAGGAAGTCTACGAGGCGGCAGAGCATGGTTGCGATTTCGGCGCGGGTGGCGTTGCTGCGGGGCTCAAGGGTGGTCGGGGAGGTACCGTTGATGATACCGGCACCGACGGCCCACTGGATCGGCTCGCGCGCGTAATCGGAAATTCGGTTGCGGTCGCTAAAGCCCGAAAGGTCGCCGCTCGCAATGCAGGTATAGCCGCAGAGCACAGCGTAGCGGTACAGGAAGGCCGCCAGCTGCTCACGGGTCACGGGGTCATTCGGGGAGAATTCCGTCTCGCTCGTGCCGTTGCAGACGCCAACTGCCTTGGCCCAGTTGACGGCGTCGTAGTACCACTGGCCCTCTACGACATCGTCGAAGGCCTTCTGCGCATAGACTCTCGGGCGGTCGCTCATGTTGTAGAGCACCTGCACGACCATTGCGCGGCTCGTGGTGGCCAGCGGCTCGAAGGTGGTTTCGCTCGTGCCGTTCATCAGGCCGAGCCAGTAGACATCATGGACATATGGGAAGTACCATTCGTTTTCCGGAACGTCGACGAAGGGCGTCTTTGCCATGTCGAGGAATTCCAGCCCGTTCTCCTTTGCGTACTGCTCGGCATAAGTACCGGTCGTGCCGTAGACGGTGGTAACGCCGGATCGAACAGGAAGATTTGCAGGAAGCCGCTCAAGGCATGCGGGCGTGTAAAGGTCGTTGATGATTTGGCCCCACTCCTCGGTGAACGCGCCATCCTCCACCACGCGGACATAGTCGCCGAGAACGAGTGAGGTGTTGTAATTTTTGCAGGTGCCTTCCACCTTGGTGATCGGCATTCCGTTGACCGCAGAGTCCATCACGAAAAGATTGCCATTGAAGGACGGATCGCGCAGGCTGACAAGGTAGATCGCCGTCAGCTCGTTGCCGTCCACGCGGAACACGCCGCTGTTGGCCGGCACATACTGGCTATCCGGATGGGCGTCCATCGGAATCAGGTCGCTGGCAAAGGCTCTGTGCTTTTCATAGCCGACACAGGTGTGACTGGCAAACAGCTTGGAGCCATAGGCGCTGCACTCCGGCGAAAGAGAGAAGTTTTGGGGCAGATAGTAGTAGTCGAGGGCATGGGCCCCCACGAAATTTTTCTCGATGTTGACCTCATTGTTGGGCAAGCTGACGAATACCAGATCGAATCCGGCAATGGAAATATCGTCGATAAAGGTCATGGTGTCCGGCAGGATAACGCCGACAACGCCTTCAAGATCGACCAGGCCAAAGGTGTAGAGACTCGTAACAGGGTATCCGTTCACATACTGCGGGATCTCCAGCACTTGCGGCAGGCTTCCCTTCACCGTGTTGCGGATTTCCGCATAGCCTTCCTCCGGATAGACCCAGTAGACAACGCCGTCGATCACGACCTCGTGATGCGTCGCTGCAAAAACCGTCGGGACGGCGGACAGCAGAAGGGCAAAGGCAAGAATCAGGCTGAACAAACGTTTTTTCATTGTGTCTGCTCCTCTCATTTTTGTGATGTCTCCATTATACCTGTTTATTCTAAGCTCGTCAATGCAAAATGCCCCCGTTGGAAATATTTGTCGTTTTAGAGAAAACTGCCAGCATGGATTATCCGCAGGGCAGGCATTCCTAAGTCCGCTGGTGCAGGCGGGGGCGGTTCGGTGAATAGCGAATAATGTAACGGTGCAAGCATGCTCCGACCCTACAACACAAAACACCGCCCGGTGGGAGCTTTGCTCCCGCCGGGCGGTCGTGCGAAAGGGGGTCGTCTGTTTGACTCAGCCAATGGCCTCGGTGCGGTAGATGAACTTCACGCTGCCGTCCATTGCGGCGTCCAGGCCGGAATAGGTCTGGTAGTCGCCGGAGATACCGGCCAGCGCGCGGGCGCGCTCCAGCAGCGGCTCCACATCGCCGTCCATGGCGTCGACGAGCTTCTGGAAGCCCTCCTCATTGAGCTGCTTCAGACCGTCGGACAGCTGCATCGCGCCGTCGCGCAGAGCCGTCACGCCGTCGATGAGGGCGGATGCGCCGCTGCTCAGCGTCGCCGTGCCGTCTGCCAGCCGGCTTGCACCGGCATAGAGGCTGGAAGCACCGTTCTGCAGACTGGCTGCGCCGTTCTGCAGCTTCGCAGCGCCTGCGGCCGCACTGTCCACGCCGCCGGTGTAGGCCTGCAGGCCGACATAGAACTGATAATAGCCGTCAAGCTGAGATTTCAGGGCGCTGATGCTGGCTGCGCCGGAGCTTGCCTGCTCCAGAGCAGCCGTGATCTGATCCTGCACCTCGGGAGAATTCATGTTCTGGTCGATGAGCGTCTGGATCTGCGCCGCAGTCTGCTGGTCGATGAGGGCCGCGATATCGGTGCTTGCCATCTGCGCGGCGACCTGCTGGGAGATGAGCGCCTGCACATCGTCGGAGGCCATCTGGGCGTTGATTGCAGCCTCGATCTGTGCCTGCTGCTCCTCCGAGATCGTGCCGTCGGCAATACCGGCCGCATACGTCTCCGGGGTCAGGCCCATGGCCGCAAGGACCTTCGCCGTGACCTGCTCACGGACCGCAGCCGTGACCTGCTCGGTCACATTCTGCTGCACGGCGGCAGTAACAGCCGCGCGGATAGTCGCTTCCTGTGCATTGACGGCAGCCGTTACCTTGGCAAGAGCCGTCTGATAAGCCTGCTCATAAACGGCAGTCTGATCGAGAGAAGCCAGCGCGCCGTTGAGCACCTCGGCATAGTTGCCGATCGTCAGCTGCGGGATGCTGAGGCCCGCTGCGTTGATCTGCATCGTGGCAGCGGCCAGCAGAGACTGGAACACCTGCTGCGCGCCCGCATTCAGGGCTGCGCTCTGGCCGGACAGGGTGGAAAGGCCGCCGTTCAGGGTCTGCATGCCGTTTGCCAGCTCGGCAGCGCCTGCGTTCAGGCTGCCCGCGCCGGTCTTCAGGGCGGCAGCGCCGTTGTTCAGCGTGCCGACGCCGTCCACGAGCGTCTGGGACTTCTCAAGCAGGGTCTCAAGGCCCTCATACAGCTCGGAAGAGCCGTCGAGGAGCTGCTGCATGGCGTCGGTCAGCTTGGCGAAGGATGCCTTCAGGTCGTCGACCGTCTCAAAGTCGCTGTCCTGCAGCGCGCTGAAGACGGAGTTCGTTGCGAGCGTCAGGGTCGTGTCGAGTGCGAAGTCCGTCACGTCGGCGCTGACCTCGACATAGTCCGGCAGCTCCAGCGTATCGCGCTCGATGTTCAGGTCGTCCTGCAGTCCCGGGAAGGCGATGCCGACGACAACGGTGTGCGAGCCGTCATTCACGACGCGGCCGTTCGTGACCTCGATGTTCGTGAAGCGCTCGTTGTCCAGCAGCATACCGGTCAGCGCGGCAAACGGGACATAGAGCGTCTCCTCCTTGCCGTCCACGGTCGCGGTCGTCGTGCAGTGGTTCTCATAGTCGAAGCGGATGGTCACCTTGCCGCTCTTGCCCGCCAGCTCGGCCGGTGCGATGTCCTTGCCGTCGAGCTGGTAGCTGATGTTCATGGTCACGGGCAGCTCCGTTTCGCTCTTGCCCTGATAGTAGATGTCATTGCCCTGCGCATCCCACGTCAGGCTCGTGCCGTTCGCGGTCCACGTCTCGTCGCCCTTGACGTTCTCGATGTCCGTCAGGTCCGAGACGTCCTGCAGGCTCGTTTCCTTGTTCGGATTTTTGAGCCAGTCGCTGACGATCACGCTCTGCTGCTTGCCGTCGGCTCCGGCGATGACATAAACGGTCTCTTCCTTCGAGGCGCGCTCCTCCGCCGCAGCGGAGGCCGCCTTCGTATCCTGCGGGGCGTGCAGCGCCCCATTCTCCGCATGGACCGACGCGCCGGTGATCGTGCAGATCAGCGCAGCGCACAGGCAGCCGGAGAGAATTTTATATCCGGTCTTTGTCATGATCTTCGTTCCTCCTGTCTTCGATTCTCAGCGGACAGAAGCATCCTGCTTCTCCGCGTGTTTTCTGGAATGATTGCAATGGCGCATGCCAAGCGTCGTGGCGCACACGAGCCGGTCGCACAGAAGCAGCAGTGCCGGCAGGATGAGGATGACGCAGAGCATACTGACGATGGCGCCGCGCGCCATAAGCATGCACATCGAGCTGATGATGTCGATGTCGGAATAGATGGCCACGCCGAACGTTGCGGCGAACAGGCCCATGCCGCTGACGATGATCGAGGGGATCGACGTCGAAAGCGCGGTGATAACGGCAGGCCGCTTCTCCTTGCCCGCAAGGCGCTCGGCCTTATAGCGGGTCGTCATCAGGATGGCGTAGTCCACAGTCGCGCCAAGCTGGATCGTGCTGATGCAGATCGGGGCGATGAACGGCAGCGACTGGCCGAGGAAATGCGGCAGGCCGAGGTTGATGAAAATGGCCAGCTCAATGACGGCGATGAGCAGGAACGGCAGCGAGATGCTGCGCTCCACGAGCAGGATGATGAGGAAGATCGCAAGGATCGACACGGCATTGACGACCTTGAAGTCGTGGTCGGTCGTTTCGATCATGTCCTTCATGCACGGGGCCTCGCCGATGAGCATACCGGTCGGATCATATTTCTTCAGAATGGCATTGAGCGAATCGATCTGGGCATTCACTTCGTCGCTCGCGACCTTGTACTCGGAGTTGATGAGCAGCAGCTCCCATTTGTCGCTCTTGAGAATAGAGCGGACGGAATCCGGCAGGATCTCCTCCGGCACGCCGGCGCCGACGACGGATTCGAGACCGAGGACGTATTTCACGCCGTCCACCTGCTCCATATCGGAGATCATGCTGCGCACCTGCTTCGACGGCAGGGACGCGTCCACGAGCAGCATGTGCGTTGAGGCAATATCGAACTCCTCGGAGAGCTTGCTGTTTGCGATAACATACTCCATGTCCTCCGGCAGGCACTGTCCCATGTCGTAGTACACTTCGTCGTTCGTCTTGTCATAGGCGAAGTAGAACACCGGAGCCAGCACCACGAACAGCGCCAGGAACACCGGGAACACCTTCGTCACGCCCTTGGCCAAGCCATCCATCTTCGGAAGGATAGAGCGATGGCGCGTCTTCTGCAGGGGCTTGTCGAGCAGCAGGATGAGCGACGGCAGGACCGTCACGCAGGACAGCACACCGAGCAGGACGCCCTTCGCCATCACGATGCCGAGGTCGCGTCCCAGCGTGAACGACATGAAGCACAGGGCCAGGAAGCCCGCGATCGTCGTGATGGAGCTGCCGACGACGGACGTCAGCGTGGCGCTGATAGCGTGAGCCATGGCCTCGCATTTATCGGGGTAGATCGCGCGCTGCTCATTGTAGCTGTGCCACAGGAAGATGGAATAGTCCATCGTCACGGCCAGCTGCAGCACGGCGGACAGTGCCTTGGTGATGTAGGAAATCTCGCCCATGAACCAGTTGCTGCCGAGGTTCAGCAGAATGGCAGCGCCGATGCTGGCGAGGAACACGAACGGGATGAACCAGCCGTCAAGGAAGACCATCATGGCCACGCACGCCAGCACAACGGCAATGGCAACGTAGATCGGCTCCTCCTGCTCGCACAGGTCCTTCAGATCCGTCACGAGGGCGGACATGCCGGAGACGAAGCACTGCTTGCCCGCAATGGAGCGAATCTCACGGATGGCGTCCATGGTTTCGTCCGCGGAGGTCGACGTATCAAAGAAGATTGCCATCATCGTGGCATCGCCGGTGTTAAAGGCATCGTAGAGCTTATCCGGCAGCAGCTCCTTCGGGATGGAGGTATCCATCAGGGAGTTGTACCACAGGACCGTCTCCACATGCTCGACGGATTCGAGCTTTTCCTGCAGGGCGGCAACGTCCTTTTCCGGCATATTCTCCACGACGATGAAGGAGAATGCGCCCTTGCCGAAGTCCTCCAGCAGTGCGTTCTGCCCGATGACGGTATCCATATCGTCCGGCAGATAGTTGAGCATGTCGTAGTTGATCCGGGTCGCCAGCATGCCGAATACAGCCGGGATCATCAGAAGCACCGTAAGGATCAGGATCGCGACGCGGCCGCGCACGACCGCTTTGGAAAATCGCATGGTTTAACCTCTTTTCTCATAAAATTCCGCATCCAGAACATCAGGCTGCTGGTGCCGGATGATCTTGATCATGCTGCACGCGACGCAGAGGTTCAGGATGCCCTCTGCCAGCATCGCGATGCCAAGCAGGACCAGCAGCGCCCGCGCGCCGTCCATCGGGCGGAACACGAGCAGCAGCCCGGCCAGACACGCCATGATCGCCAACGTCAGGATCAGCCACCACGGCCGCAGGCCGAAGCGCTTCGAATCCGATGCCGCCTGGATCTTGAACAGTCCGTCGGCCAAAATGCAGATGCCGAGCACCAGACAGAAGAAGCTCACAAGCTGCACGGGACGCACAAGCACGATCAGCCCGAGCACGATCAGCAGGATCCCATAGGCCAGATCGAACTGAAACGCCAGCCGGTACAGATCGCGGGAAAAATACCCCATCAGCTTCACCGCGCCGAATCCGATCATCATGCAGCCCACCAGAATGCCGAGCAGCTTCATGGAGAAATCGGGCACCGCAATGAGCAGCACACCGAACACGCAGTACAGCGCAGAAAGGACGATGTAGCTCGTCTTCGCCGCGCGCATGAATTTCACGGAACGCATGAAAGCACCTCCTTCGATTTTTGGGCAGCCCCGCCGGGCCTGCCCCCTTGGAACAGTCCAGAGTATACCCCATCGCCCACCCCCGCGCCATAGACAATGCCGCTCCCCTGCCGGATTTTCAGACACGGAGGCGGTTTTGCCTAATGGAAGGGCTAAAAAACGACACCGCCCCCCGAATTGTCATTGCGAGGCCCCGAAGGGGCCGTGCAATCTCTGGAAGGCACTGCCGTTTTGTACCCGCCGCCATTAAAATGGCAAAAACCAAAAGTCAGCCTGTAGCGGCGGTCACTGCGCAGCCGTTGGTGGCTTTGCCGCCTTACGGATGCGGCGTGCCCTTTACGGGCAGTGAGCGCCATGCAGGCTGAAGGTTTGGTGGCACAATCGCCGACCGCACATGCCGTTGTAGGGGAGCGGACAGCCGGGCCCGGCGCGGTACTCACGACTGGTACAGGCTGGCGTTAAAAAGGCTTCAGCCCCAGGTTTGTCATTGCGAGGAGGCCGCAGGCCGACGCGGCAATCTCGGGAAGGCAGTTGCGTTTTCGCCGGAAGTACCCAATTATCCGGCCAAGTACTGCGAGATTCCCACGTCGCTTCGCTCCTCGGAATGACAAGCTTGAATGTCTCGCGCCGCTGAATTAACACTTCAAAACCTGCAGTTGCCTACAGCGCTCAGGGAACGCCGCTGCAAACTGGCTTTGGGTTCCCATCATCTTAATGGCAGCCGACACCAATCTCCGCTGCAATTCCCTATTGTGCACTTTTTATACACCATCCGCATTCTTTCCCTTATGCAAAAGTATACATGTTATTTAATTTTTGATTATTGTAGTGATTTGTATCGTTTCTTTTGTATCACATTTATTCCAACCCCCGTTCTTCTATACGCATTACAGTCACAATATACATATATCTTCCGCAGTAATTTCTATGTTATCTGCATTATTTTTTTTGCTTCAAACGTCTTGTGGGAGTCACTTGCATATGGTATACTCAAGTTGCAGATATCCTGCATTTCTTTGGAATTGCTGACTTACTATTGGAAGGAGTGGATCAAATATCATGAAGCGTTCAACGATTCTCTGTTCTTTGCTGCCGGTTCTGCTTGTCCTGTTCCTGTGCGCCTGTTCCGCCTCCCCGTCCGGTGCCTCTGACAGCGCTGAAACTCCCAACAACATCTTCCACGAACTCACTCTCCCCGCCGTAACGGAGGGGCAAGTCTCCGTTCTGGATGCCCGCGGCAGCCGGATCCTCTATGTGCGGGAGGAGAAGCTGCTCTCAAAGGACGGCGGCTACGCCTACTATGAGACAAAGCAGGTCGGCATTTACGATGTCGATGCCCAGAAATCACTTGCCGTCTGGGAACCGGAAACGCCTGGCAACTACTTTGGCGGGGCCCTGCTGGATGGAGATGCCGCCATTCTCGCCCTCCAGCTGGACTACACCAACGCCTCCCCCGCACAGTTTGCGGCCATGTACTTCGGCGGCTCACAGCGCAGCCTTGTAGAGCTCACCGGTGAACTGCAGTGGCTGCTCCCCTTCTCCGGCAAGGAGGCTCTGGCCAGCTATCGTACAGAGGAAGGCGCTTTCGGTGTGTTCCGTCTCTCCGCTGACGGCTGCACGGATGCTCTGCTGCTGCAGGCTGATGCGAACACCGAGCCGATGGGCGGCGATCTTGCCGTCTGCGGCGACCGCTTCTGCTTCTCCTATGCCAAAAATGGCCAAGTCACCCTGTGCACCGTCTCCGCCGACGGCACGCAGGACGCTCTCACCCTGCCGGAGTCTGCGAAGCTGGACTCGTTCTGGCTGACCGCGGACGGCCCGCTCGTCTGCCAATATGTCGAACAGGACAGCAAGGCGCAGCGGCTGCTCACGCGCTATGCCTCTGGTGAGGCGCACGAGGTCACACGTCCGGCAGCAGACGGCGCGCTGTATCAGCTCCGCTTTGCAAACGGCTGCGGCTTTGCCGTGAATGGCAGCTGGGGGCTCCAGCTCCTGCAGCTCTCCGAGGATGGCACGGTCAGCTGCCGCGGTGTAACGGAGTTGCCCGGTGAGCTAACCTCTGTGCAGGTCCGCATACTGTCCAGCGGCGACGGCAGCTTCTGCCTGTTCTACCCCGAGGCGCAGCGGCTGTTCCGCGCCGTGCCAAATAGCTGATATCGTTTCCCATGCCGCGGCCTTTTGGGCCGCGGCAGTTTTAGCGCCGCGAGACTGCCGGATTTGTCATTGCGAGGGCGCTTTGCGCCCGTGGCAATCTCGGGAAGGCAGTCACGATTTTGCTGGGACTATTTCCATTTACCGTACTGCATATTATTGAAAATTACGGGATGTTTTCTGTAAAAATATTGACAGGAACATTATGGTGTGATATGTTGGACATATCGGAAGGGAATACTAGTCAAACGTTCAATTGGAACGGAAGGAGAAAATGCCCATGAAAAACCCGAGATATTGGAAATTACTGGCTTTCACGATTACAGTCATCGCCATTTCCTCCCTCCTGTTCGGCTGCACAAAGCAGAAATTGGAACCGATGACAAATATTTGGATATCGGAATACTCCACTCTTAATCGGGTCTATAATGCGGAAGGCGAATATCTGCATACGGAGCATGGAAAGATAACGGCAGATTCCACAATGGAGATACTTCGCGAAGGCACATGGCCATATGCCGTTACGGCAACGATGGCAAAGTATCTGATCCCGGATACCGAGAAGCTTCGCTTTGAACTCACGGCGGAAAATACAGGAATGCGTGCGGATACGGACGAAATATTTCTCTGGCTCGATCTGAAAAATGGGACCGACGATCCGTGGCTGGAGCTGACAGCGACCGGTTTTCGGCTGAGGGGCGAAGTAACTTCGTATACTACAGGGGGCCAATTTAAGCAAGCAGTCTTTCCAAGCACCGACGAATTCTATTACAAACTGACCGGTGAGCAAGAGAGCGACCTGCAGGTATACTGGCAGGACAATACGCTCCGGATCGTCTCCGAAAGTCCCGGTGAAATCCTGCTGAAATCAGGAGACCTGCGTGACACCTATCAGTTCCCGGCAGGCGGCTGCGTGATCACGGACTTCGCCGACGGGAAGATCATTGTTAAATAATCAAAAAACATAGGTCCCGGCCCGGCGGCATCCCCGCCGGGCCGGTGTCTGTCTGTAGCGGTGGTCACTGCGCAGCCGTTGGCGGCTTTGCCGCCTTACGGATGCGGCGTGCCCTTTACGGGTAGTGAGCGCCTTTGGCAGTTGCAAATTTCCAGTCACTAGCGCCGACCGCACAGGTCTCCAGATTTGTCATTGCGAGGAGGCGCAGCCGACGTGGCAATCTCGCAGAACATGGTCAGATAACAAGTAGCCTTCGGCGAATTCGCAGGCTGTTGCCCGAGATTGCCACGGGCGCAAGCGCCCTCGCAATGACAATTCTGGAAGCCTTATACCGCAAAAAAGCTGCCCCGCCGGAGCGGGGCAGCTGGAACGCATCTATCTGCCGTTTAGTGCGTGAGGAACAGCATCAGGAGGAACAGGATCGTGATGACCCAGGTGCCGACCTTGACTTCACGGATCTTGCCGGTGAAGATACGGATGAGCACATAGGAGATCAGGCCGAACGCGATGCCGTAGGAGATGTTGTAGGTGAAGGGCATCATCGCCATCGTGAGGAACGAGGGCAGAGCAACGGACGGATCCATCCAGTCGAGGTCCTTGACGCAGTTGATCATCAGAACGCCGACATAGATGAGGGCAGCAGCGGTGGCCGCCGTCGGGATGAGCGAGGCGATGGGGCTGAGGAACATGGCGATGAAGAAGAGCGCAGCAGTCGCCATGGCCGCAAGGCCGGTTCTGCCGCCCTCTGCAACACCGGCGGAGGACTCGACGAACGTCGTGACCGTGGAGGTGCCGCAGATCGCACCGGTGGTGGTGGCGATGGCGTCGGCCAGCATGGCCTTGTCCATGTTGGGGACCTCGCCGTTCGGCAGCAGCATGTTGCCGCGGGCGCAGGCGCCGTACAGCGTGCCGAGGGTATCGAACATATCGACCATGCAGAAGGCCAGGGACGTCGTGATGAAGACGACGACCAGGTCTGCCGTGCCATGGGCGCTGACATAGGCGCTGAAGTCGAAGCCTTCCGTGAAGACCTTGCCGAAGGCCATCTCGCCAAAATCGCGGAACGGGCCGACGAAGTCGATCTTCAGCGTGGAGCTGAGGTCGCCATAGAAGCCGGGAACGGTCAGGCCGAGCACATAATACAGGGCTGCGCCGCCGAGGATGCCCCACAGGACCGCGCCGCGCACGCCCTTCTTGGACAGGACGGCAATGAGCACAAGGGCCAGAACGGTAACGATCATGGGCATGACGGTCGCCCAGCTGACATTGGCATTGTTGAACAGGTTGAAGGAGCCGAGGGTAACGCCGGTGCTGGCATCCTTCGCGACGAGGCCGACATTCTGCAGGCCGAGGAACGCGATGAACAGGCCAATGCCTGCGGGGATGGCCTTGCGGACGGCGTCGGGGATGGCGGTGAAGATCTTCTTGCGCAGGCCGGTGATGGTCAGCAGGATGAAGATGAGGCCGTCAACGAGAACGAACACAAGGGCGTTGGCGTAGGTGAAGCCGAAGCCGACGCAGACGGTATAAACGAAGAAGGCGTTCAGGCCCATGCCGGAGGCCTGTGCGAGCGGCAGATTCGACAGCAGTCCGATGAGGACGGAGCCGATGACCGCCGAGATCGCGGTGGCAATGTAGATGGCGCCGTAGCTGACGCCGAGGACGTTCGTTCCGTCGCTGAACGGATTGGCGAACATGTTGGCGTTGACCATGAGGATGTAAGCCATGGCCATGAACGTGGTCAGACCTGCCAGGATCTCAGTTCTGACGGTGGTGCCGTGTTTTTTCAGTCCAAAAAACTTTTCCATAAGTACCTCCCGTTTGTTTTTGCCGGTTCTGCCGGGGCCGGCGGTTCCGTAAGAGACCTGCGCGGAGCGGCATCTCCTGCAGGCTCCCATTGCTGTTATCATATCAGATTCTTTGCAGAAGTGCAATGGATTTTCCACAATTTGGTGTAGAAAAATACAGGTCCAAATTGTGCAGATTTCATAAAAAAGTTTTTATGCCCTAAATATAATTTTATAGCGTTCGTGAGTCCCCTGGAGATTTTAGAATATAAATCCTGTTATAAATAATTTATCGGCCTATTTTTGCGCAAAAAGACACCCTTCCGGAAGAGAAGCCTCCTCCGGAAGGGTGTCTGGCAGGATAGTTATGCAGTGCGGTGTGCCTGCTCCAGTACGGCGGCCACGCGCGCGGACTGCTCCGCCATGCGGTCGAAGAATGCCGTGTCGTGCTGCACGATGGCATCGCGGAAGCGGGCAAATTCATAGACCATGCGGTTCTCGGCCTGCGGCAGCGCCACGTCGACCGGTTCGCCGTTCAGCTCTGCCGTGCAGCCGCCGAAGGCGTTGATGGGCCCGTCCTCCGCGAACCAGCCGTTCTCGCCCGTGATGCGGCAGCCGCTGCCGAGGTCGGCGTTTTTCGCCGTGAGGATCTCGCACGTCAGAGACGGATACGTCAGTGTCAGCCGCCCGGCCAGATCGATGCCGTTCGGGCCGAGCTCCGCCAGATACCGGACGTCCTGCGGCGCGCCGAACAGGTCGACGGCCATATGCACGCAGTAAACGCCCATGTCGTTGAGCGCACCGGCCTGCATGGCAGGGTTGAAGATATTCGGGTTCTCGCCGCGCAGATAGGCGTCGTAGCGCGAGGAATACTGCGCATAGGTGATGTGCGCCTGCTCGATGCGCCCGAGCTTCGGCAGCAGCAGGCGGCAGGCCTCGTACTGCGGCATGAACAGCGTCGTGATGGCCTCAAAGAAGTACACGCCGTTTGCGCGCGCAGCGTCAATGAGCCGCTGCACGTCGCCGCGGGTCACGGCGGCGGGCTTTTCCACGATGACGTGCTTGCCGTGCTCCAGCGCGGCAAGGGCCTGCTCCGCATGGAAGCGGTTCGGCGAGGCGATGTCGATGAGGTCAAGGTCGCTGCGCTCCAGCATGGCGGCATAGTCCGTGCAGTGCTCCGGCACGCCCATCTCCGCCGCGAAGGCGCGGCCCTGCTCCCCGGTGCGGGAATAGACCACACGGCACTCCATGCCGTCCGTCAGGCGGATGGCCTCCTGAATGGTCCGCATGATCGAGCTTGTCCCGACGGTACCCACTCGCAGCATATCAGTTCTCTCCTTCCAGCCCAAACAGGGCAGCAGCATTGTCATAGAGGATCTTCCGCTCCGTCTCCGGCGCAAGCTGCATGCCGCGCAGACGCGCCAGCTCGTGCTGCGGATCCCACATGGGGTAATCCGTGCCGAACAGCACACGGTCCGCACCGTAGGCGTCGATGAGCGCGCGCCCGGCGGCGACGTCCATGGCGAAGAACGACGACGAGCAGTCGACCCAGAGGTTTTCAAAGCGTCCGGCAAGCTGCCGCGCGGCCTCCTGCCAGATCGTGTAGCCGCCGAAATGCGCGCCGATGACCGTCACGCGCGGGAAGCGCCGCAGCAGCGGGATAAGGCGGTTTGGGTTGGAGAAGTCATAGCGGCTGTCTCCCGTGTGGAGGAGCAGGGGCAGCACGCCCTCGCACTGCTCCGCCAGCGCAAAGCAGCGCGGATCGTCCAGGCGGAAGCCCTGAATATCCGGATGGAGCTTCACGCCGTGCAGGCCGAGGGCGCGCAGGTGTGCGATATCCTCCTCCAGCGTCGGCGAATCGGGGTGCAGCGCACCGAAGCCGTACAGGCGGTCCGGAAACTGCGCGACCTCGCGGGCGATGAATTCATTGATATGCTGCACCTGATCCGGCCGCGTCGCTACGGACTGCACAAGAAATTTGGTAATGCCGCCGCCGTGGGCGAACAGCGTCTGCACCGTGCCGTCGAGCGTCTCGCCGGTGTAGTTATAGAAGGCCGCCGTGGTCTGGGCGGCCTTGCGGGCGATCTTTGCCGGGTAAATGTGGCAGTGGGCGTCAAAAACCTTCATCACAGGCGCTCCAGCACCGCCACGAGATACTCCCACGTCCGCGCCGTCGAGACGATGTCGAGCCTCTCGCGCGACGTGTGGATGTCATGCATCTGCGGGCCGAACGAAACGGCATCCAGACCGGGCAGGCGGTCGGAGAAAATACCGCACTCCAGACCGGCATGGATAGCCTCCACGACCGGCTTGCGGCCGTACTGGGCCTCGAAAACCTCGACCATGACCTCGCGCAGGCGAGAATCCTTCTGGTACTCCCATGCGGGGTACTCGCCAGTCTCGCTGTAGCTGCCGCCGAAGCGGGCCGCCAGCGCCTTGAGCTGATCGATGAGGCCGAACTTCTCGCGGTTCACGGAGCTGCGCACCGAGAACGTCAGGCGCACAGCGTCGGCGTCCGTCGTCAGAATGCCGAGGTTCAGGGAGGTCTGCACAAGGCCGGGGATGTCGCTGCTCATGGCCTGCACGCCGTTCGGCACGGCGTTCAGAAGGCCGAGCACGGCCTCGCTCCCGGCCAGCATCTCGCCCGCCTCGGCAGGCTCGCAGTAGAATTCCGCATGCTGCTCCGTCTCCGGCAGGGCGGCCTTGGCCGCATTCGCTGCAAACAGCGCAGCAAAATCGTCCGCCTCGCTGACAACGACGGCCTCGGACGCACGCGGGATGGCATTGTCCTTGCTGCCGCCCGCAATGGAGCACAGCGTAACGGGCAGGCCCTGCAGCGCCGCCGCAAGGACCTTGTTGGCATTGGCGCGGCCCTTGTTGATCTCCACGCCGCTGTGGCCGCCGGTCAGACCACGCACGCCGACACGCCATGCCTTCCCCTGCACAGGAACACGCTTGACGGGAACGGTCAGGCAGGACGTCGCGCCTCCGGCGCAGCTGACGGTCAGGATGCCCTCGTCCTCGGAGTCGATGTTCAGCAGCACACGGCCCTGCAGGCCGCTCATATCGAGAGCTGCCGCGCCGAGCATGCCGATCTCCTCGTCGACGGTGAACACCGCCTCGAGGGGCGGGTGCTTCAGCGTATCGGAATCCAGCACCGCCAGCGCATAGGCCACGGCGATGCCGTCGTCTCCGCCGAGCGTCGTGCCGTCGGCAAAAATATAGGTGTCGTCATGGCGCAGGCGCAGGCCGTCCTTCGAAAAATCGATATCGCAGTTCGCATCCTTCTCGCAGACCATGTCGAGGTGACCCTGCAGGATCACGGTGGGATGGTCCTCATAGCCGGGGCTGGCCGGCTTGCGGATGATAACGTTGTTCGACGCATCCTGCTGCCAGCTCAGGCCGCGCTCCTGCGCGAAGCGGACGCAGTAGTCCGAGATCGCCTTTGTGTCGCGCGAGCCATGCGGGATGGCGCACAGCGTCTCAAAAAAGCCCAACGCAGCCGCAGGCTGAAGTCCTTCTAAAACACGCATAACAATAGCCTCCTTTTTTGCTCATCATAGCACATTTTTCGGATATTGTCCACGGGTCAGACACGCAGAATTTCGGTTTCGTTGGCATTCCAACAGACTTTCCGCCTGCATTTGTTAAAATAGATGCGAACAGGAGGGAATGCCATGATTCTGGAAGGATGTCAGGGAAAACCCCGCACGCCCGAAATTTTGGAGAAGGTCTGCCCGCAGTGCGGCAGTGAGATCGAGCTGTTCACCTGCGACACGCAGGCCGTGTGCGAGCACTGCGGCTTTGTGGTCTATAACGACACGCTCAGCTGCGTGCAGTGGTGCAAATATGCCCGCCAGTGCGTGGGCGACGCAATGTATGAGCAGATGATGGCCATTGCCGAACGGCAGAAAGCCAACCGAAAGTTACGCAAATCGGAGGATAACACCCATGATCAGACGGATCATTGAAATCGACGAAGAACGCTGCACCGGCTGCGGCCTGTGCGCGAAGGCCTGCCACGAGGGCGCCATCGCCATGGTGAACGGCAAGGCGACGCTGGCCCGCGAGCATTTCTGCGACGGGCTCGGTGATTGCCTGCCCGCCTGCCCGGCCGATGCCATCCACTTTGTGGAGCGCGAAGCCCCCGCCTATGACGAGGCCGCCGTGCAGGCCGCCAAAGCATCAAAAGTCCCGGCGGGCGGCTGCCCCGGTGCGCGGGCCATGCACCTTGCGCCGTCCGCCGCACCCGCGCAGGACGGCGCGGCGTCCGCCCTGCAGAACTGGCCCGTGCAGATCAGGCTGCTGAGCACCTCGGCCCCCTATCTGCAGGGTGCGGACCTTGTCATTGCTGCGGACTGCACGGCATTTTCCTGCGCGCAGTTCCACAGCCGCTATCTTGCCGGGCGCATCGCCATGATCGGCTGCCCGAAGCTCGACGCCGTGGACTACAGCGAAAAGCTCACGGAGCTGTTCCGCCGGAACGACATCCGCTCCGTCCTCGTCGTGCGGATGCAGGTACCGTGCTGCGGCGGCCTGACCCACGCCGTGGAAACCGCGCTCGCCGCCTCCGGCCGGGATATCCCGCTGCGCGTCGTCATTCTGACGCCAAGCGGGGAAGAGGTAGCATAAAAATCGCCCTGAGAAGCATTTCTGCTTCTCAGGGCGGTGCTTTTTTCAGGCCAGCTTTTCTCCGGCCAGCCAGACCTCACGGCGGTTCAGCTCGGCATCGCAGATCACGAAATCCGCCTGCTTGCCGTCGCGGATGGAGCCGACCTCGTCCAGGCAGCCGAGCTGCCGGGCGGGGTTATAGGTCGCGGCGCGGACGGCATCCTCGCGCGGGATGCCGAACGAAATGGCACGCAGCATGCAGTCATAGACATTCGTAGCGGAGCCGGCGATGGTCCCGTCGGACAGGCGGGCCACGCCGCCCTGCAGGAACACGGGCTGGCCGCCCAGCTCATACTCGCCGTCGGGCATGCCGCAGCAGCGCAGCGAATCGGAGATGAGCACCATGCGCGCCGGGCCGAACATGCGGAACGCCAGCCGCACGGAAGCGGGGTGGACATGCTGGCCGTCGCTGATGAGCTCCGCGCTCACCTGCTCGTTCTCGACCGCGGCCGGGATGACGCCGGGCTTGCGGTGGTGGATGCCGGGCATGGCGTTATACAGGTGCGTCAGGTGCGTGACACCTGCTTCAATGGCGCAGACGGCATCGTCATAGGACGCGTCCGTGTGCGCGATGGAGACGGTGCACTGCTTGCTTGCCTTGCGCACAAATTCCGCTGCACCGGGCAGCTCCGGTGCGACATCCACGATGCGGACGATGCCGTTGCCGGCGGCAAAGAGCTTGCTGAACGCCTCAAAGTCCGGCTCGCGGAGATAGGCGGCGTTCTGCGCGCCCTTTTTCTTCTCGCTGAAGAACGGTCCCTCCATATGCGCGCCGCGCACGACGGCGCAGCCCGCGGGGCGCTCGTCCGCCATGCGGTAGGCCGTGGCAAAGGCCGCAGCCAGCGTCTCATACGGCAGGGTCAGCGTCGTGGGGGCAATGGAGGTGATGCCGTTCCTGGCACTGTAGCGCGCCATGCGGACATAGTCGTCCCAATTGCCGTCGGAGTAATCCGCGCCGGAGTTGCCGTGCGTGTGGATATCGAGCAGGCCGGGGATGACATAGGCGCCGTGCAGATCGATGGCGTCCGGGCCCGGCTGGCCCAGCACACGCGCGAAGCGGCCGTTTTCCACGGCGAAGGCCCCGTGCTCAAAGCGGAATTTCTCCGTATAGATCATTGCATTCTGAAACTGCATGATATTCTCCCTCCGTCCGGGCTCAGGCGTTTTTGCGCAGCTCCGGCAGACTGGCCGCCGCCACGGACTGGCCGACGCGGCGCGTTTTCTCATCCGGCAGCATGACGCGCACCTTCTGCGCAAGCTCCGGATATTCCTCGTTCAGGATGGACAGGCAGGTCTCGAGAATGACGCTGCCGCCGAGGCCGGACATGACGCGGCCGAGCACGATCATGTGGTGCACGTCGTAGAAGCGGCAGTACAGCTTCAGCGTATGGGCCAGATATGCGCCGATGGAGGCGAAGATCCGGCGGGCGCGGCTGTCGCCCTTCTCCATGAGGTTCTGCACGACCTTGAGCTTTTCAGCGGGCGTGAGCGCGGGATCCAGCTCGATGCCGGCGCGCGGCGCGAGCTTGATGACGGCATCCTGCGAGAAATACTTGCAGCCGACGCCGATGTCCGTGGACCACTCGTCCGCCATGGCGTCCTCAAAGAGGTCGACCGGCGCAAAGGCCAGCTCATTGAGCCAGCCGAGCACCTTGCCCTCGGCGTCGACATAGCCGACGGCCTCGGACGTACCCATAGCCATGCCCATAACGGAGCCGCACTCCAAGCCCATGGCCCCGGCCAGCGCCGTCACGTCGCCGTCGTTCGCCACGACGATCGGCACATCGCCGATCTCTCTGGCCGCGCGGTCATAGATCGTCTTGACAAGCTCGCGCTTTTCGCGCGGGACCTTCAGGAACAGCGCGGAGACCATCGGGCTGTTGCCGATAAACACACCGGCGGAGGAAACGCCGATGCCGTCCACGCGCGGCATTTTGGACGCGGCCGTGCGGAAGGCTTCGACGATGCCGTTGAAATGATACTGGGGGTCCGGCTCCGTCTTCGGGTGCCAGACGACCTCCTCGGAATAGACGGTCCTGCCGTCGATGACCGCAGAGACCTTGCGGTCGGAGCCGCCCGCGTCAAAGCCGATGCGGCAGCCCTCCATATGGCCGCCGATGGCGACGGAGGACTCGTTGGCCTGCGGCAGCTGTTCCGGCGTGCAGTCGATGACCTCGAACGGCACCTCATACACATCCTGCATGAACTGCACATCAAATGCGCGCTCGCCCGTGAGGGTATAGGCGCGCTGCAGGCGCTGCGCCAGCGCACTGTCGCCGCAGATCCAGATGCGGAAGCCGCCGACGGACCACAGCAGGAATTTCACATAGCGCTCCACATAGCGATAATCGGCCTCGGCCATTTCCGGCGTGCCGTGGATCTTCGTCTCACGGACGGAGATCTTGCCCTGATCGCGCTCGAGCGCGATGGTCAGGGGCTTTTCTGCGCCCTTGGCATAGGCCTCGAGCCATACGCCGAAGGGGATAAAGTCCGGATCGAGCTCCGGCATATGCTTGACGGAATATTCAACGCCTAAATACTGCATAGCTCCTCCTCAGTTTCGCTTTGCCGCTTCTTCTGCGACGATGGCCTGCATCTCGTCCCAGTGGGCCTCCATGTCGGCCACCAGCTTCATCTGCGCGCGGGCGCGCACCAGATTGTGCTCGGGATAGGCGACGCGGAAATAGCGGTCGCCATCGAGATAGTCGGTCAGGAAGCGCACGGCCAGCTCGAGCGTGATGATCTTTGCGCCGAGCGGCAGCAGCTCCAGCTCCTTGGGCGTCAGGCTCTTGCAGGCGGCGAGATACCCCGCCGTGTAGACCTGGAACAGGTGCAGATTGATGCCCATTTTCGAAAGGTCCTTCTCATCCTCGGCCGCAGTCGCCGCACCAAAGCGGATGGAATCACCGTAGTCATACAGCGACGAGCCGGGCATGACGGTGTCGAGATCGAGCACGCACAGCGCCTTGCGCGTCCGGCGGTCGAACAGGACGTTATTGAGCTTCGTATCGTTGTGCGTGACGCGCAGCGGCAGCTCGCCGCTGTCGAGCAGGCTGCAGAGCGTGCCCGCCTCCTGCTCGCGGTCGAGCGCGAAGCGGATATCGTCCGGCACGCCCGCCGCGCGGCCCGCGAGATCGTCCTGTAGGGCCTTGCGGAAGATGCGGTAGCGGTTCGTTGTGTTGTGGAACAGGGGGATCGTCTCGTGGAGCGTCTCCGCAGGGAACTCGCGCAGCATCTCCTGGAAGCGGCCGAAGGCGATGGCGCTCTCATAGAAGTCGGTGTCGGACTCCGGGGCCTCAAGGCAGATGCCGTCGGCAAATTCATAGCAGCGCCAGTACTCGCCCGCCTCATCGATATGATAGTATACCCCGGTATCGGCCGGAATAAAATTCAGGACCTCATGGGGATCCTCCGCGCGCTCCCGCAGGTACTGTGTCACGGCACCGACATTCTCCATCACAGCCTTCGGATCGGCAAACACATAGCGGTTGATGCGCTGGAGAATATAGGCGTGCCCGTCGTCCGTCTTGACCTGATAGGTGCAGTTGATGTGGCCGTGGCCGTATTTCTCGCAGGTGATCGGAGCGCCGCTGATGGCGAAGTGGGTAATGGCTGGCTCCACGCGGTGTGCAGTCTTCAAAGCAGTATCATCCTCTCGTTTTTCCCATGCTATGCCGCCGCGCGGGCGGATGGGAATCCGCATTGCGGTCTTGTTTTCCTTGTAATGCGTCGGAATCCATGTTTTTGGCAAGATTTCCGGCGCGCCGTCCAAGAACAGGTCGTTACGTCGACCGCATTTCCGCTATTATATCAGGATTTTACCATAATAGCAAGCAAATATCCCATTTTCGACGGTCCTTCCAAAAAAGTTCACATTTTATCGGGTATCTTTTGGGCATTCGCAGAGGTCATTCCGCGCTGCTGAGGTCCTGCGTGCTGCGCAGGGTCGCATACAGGCCGCCGAGGCACATAAGCTCCTCGTGCGTGCCCTGCTCGCAGATGCGGCCGTCCGCCACGACAAGGATGCGCGAGGCGCTGCGAATGGTCGAAAGGCGGTGGGCGATGATGAGCGTCGTGCGGCCCTCGGCCAGATGGTCGAGCGCGTGCTGGATCTTTGACTCCGTCACACTGTCGAGCGCGCTCGTGGCCTCGTCCAGGATCAGGATGGGCGGATTCTTCAGGAAAATCCGCGCGATGGACACGCGCTGCTTCTGCCCGCCGGACAGGAGCGTGCCGCGCTCGCCGACATAGGTGTCGAAGCCGTCGGGCATGGCCATGATATCGTCATATATTTCCGCCTGCCGCGCCGCCTCCCTGATCTCCTCCATGGTAGCGTCCGGGCGGCCGTAGCGGATGTTGTTCGCAATGGTGTCGGCAAACAGGAACACGTCCTGCTGCACGACACCGATGGCGTGGTGCAGGGACTCCTGCGTGACCGAGCGCACGTCCTGCCCGTCGATGCAGATGCGGCCGGACGTCACGTCATAAAAGCGCGGGATCAGGCGGCACAGCGTGCTTTTGCCGCCGCCGGACGGGCCGACCACCGCAACGGTCTCGCCGGGCTGAACGTGCAGGGTGACGTGCTCGAGTACCTCCTGATTTTCCTCATAGGAGAACGAGACGTCCTCAACGTCGATCGCGCCGCGGACATGCTCGAGCGCTTTCGCATCCGGCGCGTCGCGCAGCTTCGGCTCCGTGCGCATCAGCTCGACGAAGCGGCCGAGGCCCGCAAAGCCGTTGGCGAACATCTCGGCGAAATTCACGAGCTTGCGCACAGGGCTTGTGAACGTGGAGATATACAGGGAGAACGTGAACAGGTCGACCAGATCCATCCGGCCCTGCATGATGAGCGTGCCGCCCACGGTGATAACGGCCACGCTCAGGATCGAGAGGAAAAACTCCAGCGAGCCGGAGAAAATGCCCATCTCGCGGTGGAATTCCCGCTTTGAGACCTTGAAGCGGTCGTTGGCCTCGCTGAACTTGCCGAACTCCACGGCCTCGTTCGCGAAGGCCTTCGCCGTGCGGATGCCGGAGAGCGAGGACTCGATCTCAGCGTTGATGGCCGCCGTGCGCTTCTTCACGCCGCGCGAGACCCTGCTCATTTTCCGGCGGCGCGTGATGACGACGATAAGCAGGATCGGCAGGATGACGCACACGACCAAGGCCAGCCGCCACTCGATCGTGAACATGACGGCGAGCGCGCCGACGATCGTCAGCAGGGAGATCATCAGGTCCTCTGGGCCGTGGTGCGCCAGCTCCGTGATCTCGAACAGGTCCGTCGTCAGGCGGCTCATGAGCTGGCCCGTGCGGTTGTGGTCATAGAACTCATAGCCGAGGCTCTGCATGTGGCGGAACAGGTCGCGGCGGATATCGGCCTCAACGCGGATGCCGAACGTGTGGCCGTAATAGGCGATGATATAATAGAAGAACGCGCGCACGAGGTACGCCGCCGCCATGATGCCCATGACGACGAAGAACGTATGGTAGGCGTGCGCGGGCAGCATCGTATTGATCGCACGGCGGGAGATGAGCGGGAAGATGAGATCGACCGCCCCGATAAACAGCGCGCAGAGCATGTCCAGCAGAAACAGACGGCGGTGCGGACCGAAATACGACAGGAAAATGCGCAGCAGGCCATGCTGCTGATAATAGCGGGTATCGCGCTTCACTCAGGCCGCCTCCCTTCCGACAATGTTCTGGATCCAGACGCCGCGGCGGATCATGATGAGGCCGACAACGCACTTGCCGATATCGGCCAGCTGGCAGCAGAGGAACAGCGGCACGATCGGCAGGCCGGTGAATCGGCTGAGCACAAAGGCCATCGGCACGGTCAGCACGCAGACATAGAAGCTGTCGAACAGGAACGTCACGAATGTCTTGCCGCCGGAGCGCAGGGTAAAATAGCAGGCGTTGGCCAGCGCATTGATCGGCATACACAGCGCACAGATGCGGATGAACGCGGCCGCAAGGCCGCGGATGCTGTCAGACGTGTTATAGATCTGCGGGAACAGGTGGGCGACCAGGGACATCAGGCCGCCGAGCACGATGCAGATGCCGACGGAGAACGTGATGAGCTTACGGTCCGTATCGGCGGCTTCCTCCATCTTCCCCGCGCCGAGCAGCTGGCCGACGAGGATGCCGACAGCATTGCCCATGGCCATAAAGGCGACATTGAACACGTTCGAGACGGTCGAGCAGATGTTATAGGCCGAGACAACATCATAGCCGCGCACAGAGTAGCACTGCGCCAGCAGCGCCATACCTGCTGCCCAGAGCGTTTCGTTCAACAGGAGCGGGATGCTCTTTCTCGCAATGGCACGGGCCAGCGCAGCCGGAATGTGGAACGAGCGGTACACGCCGCGCAGATAGGGCACGCGCTCCGGGTTGCGGTGCGCCCAGAGCATGACGACGCCCGCCTCGACAAAGCGCGCGATGACCGTGGCAATGGCCGCGCCTGAGGCACCGAGCCGCGGGAAGCCGAGATAGCCGAAGATCAGCAGCGTGTTGAAGCAGAGATTCACCACAACGGACACGACGCCCGCAACCATGGGCACGACGGTCTGGCCCGTCTCGCGCAGCGTGCCGGAATAGCACTGCGACAGCGTGAACGGGATAAAGCCGACGAGCATGATGAGCAGATATTCCTTGGCATAGCCGAGGCTGGCCGCGATCTGCTCCGGTGAGCCGTCGCCCTTGAGGTACAGGAGGATCAGGTCCTCGCCGAACAGCAGGAAAATGCCCGCACCGAGCACCGTAAGGGCCGTGCAGACGAGCAGCTTGAAGCGGAATGTCTGCCGCACGCCGTCCCAGTCGCCCTTGCCGTAATACTGCGCGCCGAAAATGCCCGCGCCGGACACCGCGCCGAAAATGGCAAGGTTGAACACGAAAATGAGCTGATTGACAATGGCAACGCCGGTCATCTGCTCCGTGCCGACGCGGCCGACCATGATGTTGTCCAGCAGACTGACGAAGTTCGTGATGCCGTTCTGGATCATGATGGGGATCGCAACGGCAAGCGCCATTTTATAGAACGCCGCATTGCCGATGTATTTCTTTCTGAGCGATGAATGCACGCCTCTTTCCTCCTCTATTCTTTCTATCTTTTTCTTCACAGTCTGCCTATTGTAACAGAATCCGTGCGGAAAAGCAAGAGGCGGCTTATGGGAGCCCTGCAGGGACGGGGCATGCAGGAAGTAGAAAGCGGAAAATTTTGCGAGGCTTCCGGGCGGGCGTTGTAGGGGGCGGCGTCCTCGACGCCCCGCAGCGTAAAGTTACTGTATTCGCCGCAGCCTTTCTGCTATTCGACCGGGTACTGCGAGATTGCCACGTCGCTTCGCTCCTCGCAATGACACATTGGGGAAACGCGGCGTTGAGAATGGTGCGCTGCGCCGAATTAGCGAGCCGATTGCCGCTTCGCGGACGGGCGGGGCATGCCCCGCCCCTACTTTTAATATAAAAACTCCTCCGGGCAGGAGGCCCGGAGGAGCAGCTGTTGTCTTTACTTTTTGACGAGGTACTTGCGCATATCCAGAGAGCAGGCGACCAGAATGATGAGGCCCTTGATGATGTACTGCAGGCTGGAATCGATGGCAAGGAAGGTCAGCGCAGCGAAGATGATACGCAGGATGAGAACGCCGAGCACGATGCCGCTGATCTTGCCGGTGCCGCCGACGAACGAAACGCCGCCGATGACGCAGGCCGCAATGGCATCACACTCATAGTTCAGGCCGGTGGACTGCGTGATGGAGCTGATGCGCGCGCCCTCGATAAAGCCGGTCAGACCGTACATCACGCCCGCGAACGTGTGGACAAGGACCGTCGTGCGGAAGACGTTCACGCCGGAGACATTGGCAGCCTCGGCATTCGAGCCGACGGCGAACATGTTCTTGCCGAACGTCGTCTTGTTCCACAGGAACCAGGTGATGGCAAGCAGGATGATGGCATAAAGTACATACCACGGCAGGCTGACAGCGCCGATGGAGATCATCTTGCCCTTGATGAAGCTCGAATAACCGTCGGACAGGCCGGACAGCGGCTGGCCGTTGTTATCGTTGAGCATGAAGAACACGAGGATCAGGCCATAGGTGATGAGCTGCGTGGCCAGCGTGACGATGAAGGGATGCAGCTTGAACTTTGCAACGAAGAAACCGTTGACAAAGCCGATGATCGCACCGATGGCGATGACCGCAAGAATGGCGATGCAGATACCGGCCCAGGTGGGGATGTTCGGCATCCAGCTGAACATTCTGCGGGCAAGGTCCGTCTTCTGCAGCAGGGCGGCAGAAAGGGCAGCGGACAGGCCGACGACACGGCCGCCGGAAAGGTCGGTGCCCGTCAGGACGATGCAGCCCGCAACGCCGAGCGCGAACGGAAGGGACGCAGCGGCCAGCGAGATGATGTTCGTGATGGAGCCGATCTTCAGGAAGTTATGGTTGACGATGGCGGTGTAGATGATGAAGATCGCCATCAGGATGTACAGCGCATTGTTCAGAATGCCGTCCGTCCAGAAGCGGCGCTTGTCGCGCCCGTCCAGCTTGCGGTAGTCCGCAGCCGTATTGCGAATTTTTGTCACAGGATTTGCCATGACCGAGGCCCTCCCTTAAACGTATTTTGCTGCCAGCCGCATGATCTCTTCCTGGCTGGTCGTTTTGGCATCCACTTCACCGGCAAGGCGGCCGCCTGACATGACAAGGATGCGGTCGCAGACGCCCAGAAGCTCCGGCATCTCGGACGAGACCATCAGCACGGTCTTGCCGCGGTTGGCAAGGTCGATGATGAGCTGATAAATTTCGTACTTTGCGCCGACGTCGATGCCGCGCGTCGGCTCGTCGAGCAGCAGCACGTCCGGGTCGGTGAGCAGCCAGCGGCCGAGAATGACCTTCTGCT
>ERZ827524.992-NODE-992-length-31248-cov-6.218607_pt1 | contig 31248 bp, 36 predicted proteins | sample MGYA00519702_ERZ827524 | MGnify/ENA primary metagenome ERZ827524 (study PRJEB31778, sample SAMEA3449341) | human gut metagenome | biome: human gut; feature: human-associated habitat; material: faeces | place: United Kingdom | collected 2010/2012 ...
TCGAACCCACGACCTCTAGCGTGACAGGCTAGCGTTCTAACCAACTGAACTACCGGGCCATTTATAACGGCAACGTGATTAGTTTACTATAAAAGCATATCAAAGTCAATAGTTTTTTTAAAATTCTATTTATTTATTTTCATTACATAAGTAATTCTTTCGGTATACTCCGTAACAACTTTTGAGGTATAGTTATCGCAGATTTGAAGGATTTCGAAAGAATACTCCTTTGCAATATTTTGGATATATTCATTACTGTAAAAACGCTGTTCCTGAAAGCTGTCAAATCGTTCAAAATTACCATCCTTATTTCTTTCAAAATATGTTAGTTCATGAAAACACTTACCGCTTTTCTGTTCGTAGTCAGATTGCCAGCAACAGAAAATGTCATCAAAATCATAAATAAATTTTCCGTCGGCTAAAGTGCTCTTAAATTTATATTCAGAATTAATATCAAAAATGAAAAGTCCACCGTAATTAAGATAATTTTTTACAAGATAGAAAAGTCCGCGCAGCTCTTTCTTATACAATATATAGTTCAGCGTATCCAATGTTGAATAGATTACATCTACGGTGCCGTACAACTCGAAATTGGTTATATTTTGATTCAACAGCAAAACGCTGTCTATTCCGAGTGAAGATAATTTTTCCCTGGCCTGCATAAGCATATTTTCACTTTCATCAATCCCAATCATATCGTAGCCCAGTTTTGCAAGCCGAGATATAATACACGCAGTCCCGCAGCCAAGGTCGCATATTAGCTGTGAATCATTTTTATATTGCTTTACAGCTTTATCAATAAACTTCGAAATCAGATCATAATCTGCACCGACAAATTTATCGTAATATTTTGAAAATAAATCCATTTTAACCCCTGTAACCCATTAGACGTCTACTAATCATATTAGATATACCTCCGGTTAAAAGCCCTGTAAAAATCGATATAAAAAGCATTACCGGCAGATATTCAAATATATATTTACTGCCGAGCATAACGGCTGCTGCTGCAATTTGGCCTATATTATGAAGCGCCGCACCGAAAACGCTGATTCCGTAAAGCGAAAATATTTTGTTAAACTTGATTAACAAGCTCATACCGCAAAGAGCCAAAAAACCGCCGGAAAGAGAAAACACAAGCGATGTTATGCCGGAAAAGAATACTGCCGTGACTGAACTTTTTATCAGTAAAACGGAAAATGCGCTAAAAAAACCATATTTTAAAAGCACAAATAAAATAATGCAATTCGAAAGTCCGAGTTTTATGCCGGGAAGCGGCACTAACGCTTGTAAAGGTATAAGCCTTTCCAGTGATGAGACGGCTATCGCAACAGCCGAAAAAACACCGCATTTGGCAATCTTCTCTGTCATTTTGATATCACATCCGTTTCATGCTTTTTGGACACAACGGAAAGCAGCACTTTATTTGGTAAACAGCAAATTGTTTCTCCGGACTTTGATATTTTTTTGCTGTGAACACAAACCTTATCAGGGCAATTTGATTCTGATATAAAAGCGTATCCGTTTTCAATAACAAGCTTGTTATCAAATAAACCGTGAAATATATATTCTGTATTTTTATCAAGGTCAAACACGGCAACTTCTTTTCCATTACAGGTCAAGAGCACTTGCTCACCGCTGCTTTTTTTAGGAACAATCATTATCATTGCAGCTAAAAGTATGGCCGAGATTATTATTAAATCACCGATTTTAAGTTTCATTATTTTACAAAATCAAACTCAAAATCATAAATACTGACAGTATCGCCTTCTTCTATTCCCATTTCCTCAAGCTTGTCAATAATACCGCTTGTACGCAAAACACGCTGAAAATAATTCATTGCCTCATAATCGTTATAGTTTATTTTTGACATAAGTTTAGCCAGCCACTGAGCTTCTACATAGTAGATACCGTCATGTACATAAACACTGAATTCTCTCGAGGATTTGTCTTGCTCCTGAATTACTTCCGCTTCTATTTCAGGTTCATATACAAGAGTGTCAGGCAATGTGTCAAGTTCTTTGACAACTTTAGCGATTACATCAGCAATCCCCTGCTTTGATGCGGCGGAAATCAAATAAAACGAATATCCCTTATCTTCCACGTAAGCTTTAAATCTTGAAATAATTGTTTCATCACTCACTATATCGGCTTTATTACCGACAACTACTTGCATAAGTCCCGACAAACGTGAGGAATATTTTTGCAGTTCTTTATTAATTGCGTCAAAATCCTCTATCGGGTCTCTGCCCTCACTTCCTGATATGTCTACCATATGAATAAGCAATCTGCATCTGTCTACATGGCGCAAAAAAGACGTGCCGAGTCCAACACCGTCGGCGGCACCTTCTATAAGTCCCGGAATATCGGCAAGAACAAAACTTTTATCTTCGAAAGCTTGGACAACACCAAGATTAGGAACAAGCGTGGTAAAATGATAATTCGCGATTTTAGGCTTGGCAGAGGATACAACAGATAAAAAAGTTGATTTACCTACATTCGGGAATCCTACTAACCCGACATCGGCAATCAGTTTGAGTTCCAGCTGAATTTCGCGCTCTTCACCAGGTAAACCGGGCTTTGAAAAACGAGGAATCTGCCGTGTAGGAGTAGCAAAGTGCTGATTACCCCAGCCGCCGCTTCCGCCTTTTGCAGCAACAAAACGCTCCCCATCAGACATATCTTTTATAATTAACCCTGTTGCTGCGTCTTTTATGAGTGTTCCGCGTGGGACCTTTATTATAAGATCCGGCGCATTTGCACCGGAGCAGTTGTTTTTACCGCCGTTTTCACCGTTTGCTGCGACATATTTACGCTTATATCTAAAGTCCATAAGCGTATTCATGTTGCTGTCCGAGACAAAAACAATACTTCCGCCTTTTCCTCCGTCGCCGCCGTCCGGTCCGCCCGCCGCTACATATTTTTCACGATGAAAAGCGACCGCACCGTCGCCGCCGTCCCCTGCTTTAATATAAATTTTAGCGATATCTATAAACAATTTAATACTCCTATAAAAAAGCCCCGGAAACATCCGGGGCTGATTAATTACTGTTCTACTGAATAAACTGAAACTTTCTTTCTGTCTTTGCCCATGCGCTCAAATTTGACTTTACCGTCAACCAGCGCAAAAAGCGAGTCATTTGAGCCACGACCCACATTAGTGCCGGGATGTATCTTTGTTCCCCTTTGTGTAACAAGAATATTTCCCGCAAGAACAAACTGACCGTCTGCTCTTTTAACACCAAGACGCTTTGACTCTGAGTCTCTTCCGTTCTTGGTAGAACCCATTCCTTTTTTATGTGCAAAGAATTGAATATTAAACTTAATCATTGTCTACACCTCCGTAAATTCATAATTAAAATAATCCGGATACTGCTGCGCCATACTATCAGCAAAACCGGCAAGCACTGCCAGCTGCTTATCAGCATCTTTAAGCGGCACCCGACAGCGTAAAATTATTTCGGCGCTGTTTTCATTGACAACAAGCTCTGTATCATCCTTACAAAATCTTGTAAGAAATTCAGCGGAAAGCTGAACAGCGGCAGAAACCGCCGCACATACGATATCCTCACCGGCAGCTGCATAGCCTGAATGACCCCTGCAGCAAAAGCCGAGATAATGACCGTTGTCTTTGAAAAATGTAAGTTGAGTCATCTATCTTACGAGTTGATAGCAGTGATCTGTACCTTTGTATAGGGCTGTCTGTGACCCTGCTTTCTTCTGTAATTCTTTTTAGGTTTCATTTTGTAAACGATGATTTTCTTTGCTTTGCCGGTTTTGACAACGTTTGCTTCTACAGTTGCACCGTCTACATAAGGAGCACCGACTTTGATACCGTCATCGGCACCGACTGCAACAACCTTGTCGAAAACGAATTTAGAATCGTTTTCTGCATTGATTTTTTCAATAAAAATGACGTCACCGTCCTGCACCTTGTACTGCTTACCGCCTGTTTCAATAATTGCGTACATTACAAAGCACCTCACTTTCTTTTAGAAAACTCGCTACGGCAGGTAACTTTACGTTTTTATAACCCGACATATGCGGCCGAGAATAATTATAGCATATAGCCGTAATATAAGTCAATATTTTTTTACAAAAAGACAATTTATATTTATCTGATTATTTTGCGCTTTTTATCAGTTCATCAGCTGTTTTCAAAAGCTGATCAGTTATATCAATGCCGCCCATAATTCGCGCAATTTCTGCCCGCCTCTCGTCTTCAGACAAAAGCTGTATATCAGAACGCGTATTTAATCCTTCTGTTTTTTTTTGGACTCTGTAATGATGGTCAGCCATAGCCGCAATCTGTGCAAGGTGCGTTATACAAAACACTTGCTTGTCTTTGGAAAAGTTCTTCAGCTTATATCCTATTTTCTGTGCGGTGCTTCCCGAAACACCACTGTCGATTTCATCATATATAACAGTTGAGCAATCTGTCTTTGCATTGTTCAGCGTACTTTTAAGACACAGCATTATACGCGAAAGCTCTCCGCCGGATGCAATTTTTGAAATAGGTCGAGGCTTTAGACCAGTATTTGCCGATATTAAAAATTCGACTCTGTCATATCCGTTGACGCTATATTTATTGCCGCCGCGCATATTTTTACTGCGTGTTATGCTCACTTCAAACTTAACGTTTGGCATATCCAGCTCTTTAAGCTGCGCACAAATATTCTCGGAGAGTTTATTTGCACCGCTTGAGCGCAGTTGTGACAATGTTTGAGCGCACTCCTCCAGTTCCGAAAGTGATTTTTTATATTCCGAAGCCGCTCTTTCAAGTTCAAACTCATTATCGGCAAGTGAATCGAGTTCAGCTTTATACTGCTTCAGCATGTGAGCGGCGTTTTCCTCGCTAAAATACTTTCTTATTATATTCTCAATGGTGTACAACCTGCTTTCAATATATTCAGGCGAATATTCACTTTCCTCATGATCTAAAACAAGCTCGCCGACAGCAAACGCGGCTTCTTCGATTTGCGCTTTAACATTTTTCAAAATATCAAGGGACTTTGAGACAGACGGAAAAATGTCCAGTATCTTTTCCAACTCTGCAACAGCAGATGATACTCCATTCAATACACAATTTTCATCCTGAGCTAAAACATTATCGGTTAAATACAGCGCTTTTGAAATAACAGCGCTGTTTTGAGCTGATGTCCGAGCACTTTTTAATTTTTCATACTCACCGATATTTATATTTGCATTTTCAAGCTCGCCTATTTTAAATTTAAGTGCTGATTCGAGCTCATCCTTTTGATTTTTAATTTCAGTTAAACTATCAAGTTTCTTCCTCAGCTTTTTGACAGATTCATACTTCTTACGATAATTCTCAAGCTGCTGTTCGATACCGCAATATTCGTCAAGATAAACTATATGGCTTTGCGGCTCAAGAATTTTTGAACCGTCATGCTGACCGTGAATACTTACAAGCAGTAAAGCAACCTCTTTAAGCGCTGTTACCGAAACGGCGGCATCGTTAATTTTCGCAATGTTTCTTCCGTCGCCGGATATTCTTCGGAATATTATTACGTTGCCGTCCTCATCGGGAGTTATTCCGAGATTAGCAAGCCCCTCCTTTTGACCGTCGGTAAAATCAGTAAAAACAGCACTTACAACTGCTGCCGTTCCGTAAGGTCCTATAAGTTCCTTAGAGCTTTTAACGCCTGTGAGCAAAGCGATAGAATCAATAATTATGCTTTTACCGGCTCCGGTTTCACCCGTTAGCACATTAAATCCGTTATAAAAGTCTATATCGCTCTTGTCTATTATTGCAATATTTTCAATATGCAGACTTAAAAGCATTACAACCTTCCTTTTCTTTTCAGATAAAAACTATTTTATACGTGTTACAAGAATTTCCCTTATATTTTCAGCTGTTATATTGTCCGATGAAGCGATGAATATGGTATCATCACCTGCAAGAGTACCGACAAGCCCACAAAGCTCAAGACTGTCGATATACACACAGATGGCGTTTGCCATACCCGCAGCACATTTAATTATGACTAAATTCTGAGCCGTTTTGACAGACAAAACGGAGTTTTTTAAAATTAAACTGTGCTCGCCCGTTTCCGTTTCTTTTTTCAGAACATACTTATTAACTCCATCTTCAAACGATTTGATTAGACCCAGCTTTTTAATGTCCCTTGATACGGTGGCCTGCGTGACATTATAACCGTCTTTATTAAGAATATCAACAAGCATATCCTGAGTTGTAATATCAAATTCCAATACAAGTTCTTTTATGCGTGTCAGTCTTTCTTTTTTCATTTTCGTTTACCTCTGGATCTGAATTTATTTTTAAGTACCGTGTAAAAATCACAGTCGGACAGCTGAACAAGCCGCAGATATTTATTGTTTTTATGTATAACAACACGGTCGCTGTTCTGAATAAAAAATACATGTCTGCCGTCAACACTTATAAGTGAATTATTATTTTTTGATGAACTGACTTTACATTCCAGTTTTTTGTCTGCATTGAAAACGAGTGAGTGAGAAGACAGTGTGTGAGGAGAAATCGCCGAGACAAGAATAGCTTCCATTGTAGGATCCATTATCGGGCCTCCGACACTTAATGAGTACGCAGACGATCCTGTTGGCGTAGAAAAAATCAGTCCGTCGCAAAAATAGTCGGCAATTATGCCGCTTTCACCGTACAAATCGATACTGACGGGTTTTAAAACGGCACTTCTTGTAACAACAACATCGTTAAGCGCGCTGTATTCATATATTTTTTTATTATTACGAATTACAGAGGCACTCAGCATCATTCGTTTTTGAAAGGAAAGATTATTTTTTAATATTTCCGGTATTCTGTCTATTTCAGTTCTGTCTATCTGTGCCAAATACCCGAGAGTTCCGAGATTTACTCCCAAAAGCGCTACATCATATCTCACTGCCAAATCGGCAACATTCAAAAAAGTCCCATCGCCGCCAAGCGCTATGACCATCGAACACTTTTTAAACATATCCTCAAGCGTTGTTTTCACATAATCACTTTCCGGAAAAATGCTGCTATATTCGCTTGATACAAACGGACAGAAGCCGCTGTCCTTTATAATTCTTGCGACGTACCTGAAATTTTTGAATTTTGGATCCTTCTTATTGTTTACTATAATACCGATATTTTTCATTTTACCTCTTGTATTCTTTTTTCTATGAACTTGTTGGAAATGCTGCTGCAACCGGAGATTTTTTTCATATACAGAAGATACTCCATATTGCCGCTTTCACCTGCAAGCTCTGAAAAGCAGATATCCTTTACATATAATCCGAGCAAACGTGCAAAATCAGCTATATCGCACACGGCCTTGACATGCAATTTTTTGTTCTTTACCACACCGTTTTTGCCAATGTAGTCAGGTCCTACCTCAAATTGTGGCTTTACAAGACATATAAGCTCGCCGCCAAAACGCAGAATTTCAAACGCCGCCGGAAGAATACAGCGCAAAGATATGAATGAAAGGTCACATGTAACAACATCTATTTCCTCGGAAAACATAGACTTTTCCAGATACCTTGCATTTGTATTTTCCATGCTGACAATACGCTTGTCTGTTTTCAGCGTATGATGTAGCTGATTTGTCCCTATGTCTACGGCATATATTTTTGCTGCTCCGTTTTCCAGCATAACCTGACAAAATCCGCCGGTTGACGCGCCGAGATCAACCACAGTTTTTCCGATAAAATCAACATTAAAATTTTTTATTGCCGTTAACAGTTTTTTAGCGGAACGCGCTACATACTGCTTTTCAGCAATGTGCACTGTTACCGAATCGTCATTTCCAACGATAAACGCCGGCTTTGTAATACAAACGCCGTTTACATAAATATTGCCGGAGCAAATCAGAGCAGCCGATTTATTTCTGCTTTCACAGTACTTTTCTTTTACAAGATAAACATCAAGACGCATTTTAATGCTCCGTAATTTTTGAAATAAAACATTTGAGAGAATCGCTGTCCAATCCGCAGTCCGCTTTTACTGATTTTGGCGGAGCATGTTTTATAAACCGATTTTTAATAGAAATATTATAAAAGTTACCTTTAAAACCGCAGTTGTTAAGCTCGGCCTGTAACAGCATACCTACGCCGCCTATATAATAACATTCCTCTGCAAAAATTATGTTTTTATAATTTGACAGTTTTAATAAAAGGCTTTTTTCAAAAAAATTTATGACATTTAGCTTTATTATATCTACCTTTTTACCGGAAGCTGCTATCAATACGTCCGTAATTTCACGCCCGTATGAAACTACGACCGTTTCATAACCGTTTGCAATTATATCCCAGTCTTCCCGAGCTTTTTTAAACGGCAGCTCTGTATATTCAATGCAATTTCCGCGCGGATATCTTATTACACAGGATTTAGTTTCTATATTAACTGCCCTTTCAAGCATAACGGAAAGCTCAGTACCGGTAGACGGCGAGAAAATCACAATATTCGGTATCGGCAGCAGCATCGGTATATCAAACAATCCCTGATGTGTTTCTCCGTCATCACCTACAATTCCTGCCCTGTCTACTGCAAAAATAACTTTTAAGTTCTGAAGTGACACATCATGTATTATTTGGTCGTACGATCTTTGCAGAAACGTAGAATACACTGCAAAAACAGGTAAATAACCGTTTTTGGCAAGACCGCCCGCAAACGTGACGGCATGCTGTTCGGCGATTCCGACGTCAAAATACCGTTTAGGAAACTTTGACTTAAAGCAGGAAAGCCCGCAGCTCGGACCCATAGCCGCTGTTATAGCACATATTTTATTATTTTTCTCGGCAAGAGATACAAGAGCCTTTCCGAAAGCGTCGGTAAACGACAGTTGAACGCTTTGGCTCGTATTTCCGGTGCCTATATCAAATTCACCGACACCGTGAAATTCGCGCGGTTTGCTTTCTGCAAATGTATAGCCCTTTCCCTTTTTAGTATTTACATGAACAAGCACCGGACGTTTCAAGGATTTTGCGCGGGAAAGAACACGCGTTAAAAGGTCAATATTATGCCCGTCGATAGGGCCTATATATTTAAATCCCATGCTTTCAAAAATATTTGACGAATAAAAATAAGATTTGATTGCAGACTTTAAACGATTAAGTCGTCGATAAACTGGCTTTCCTATATACGGAATTTTTACAAGCGCGCTGCCGAGCGCATCTTTAAACCGAAAATATCCGCTTTTGCTTCGCAGCCGCGTCAGCGTCTTTGAAATAGCACCGACATTTTTTGAAATGCTCATTTTATTATCATTCAGGATGACGACAAGGTTTTTTTCCGAGCTTCCTGCATTGTTAAGCCCCTCGTACGCAAGTCCTCCTGTCATTGAGCCGTCACCGATTACAGCGACGACAGAAGAATTGTCATCACCTGACAGACTTTTTGCATAAACAAGGCCGAGCGCAGATGAAATGGATGTAGAGCTATGGCCGGTTTTAAATATATCGTGCTCGCTTTCCTCCGGATTGGGAAATCCTGACAGGCCGTCTTTTTGTCTGAGCGTGCTGAAACGGTTATATCGTCCTGTCAACATTTTGTGTACATAACACTGATGCCCCACATCAAAAATAATTTGATCCGCCGGCGAGGAAAAGACTTTGTGTATGGCAATAGTAAGCTCGACAACACCCAGATTGCTCGCCAGATGTCCTCCTGTATTTGAAACATTCAGAATAAGCGCTTCACGCAGTTCATCCGAAAGAATTTTCAAATTGTCTGAGGACATGCTTTTCAAATCATCGGGAGATGTTAAATTTTCAAGTATACGAAATTCCATTTTATATAGTTCTGTTTACAAAAAAATCCGTTAGTTCGGCAAAAAATGGGTACTCTACAATAATCGGGTTATTCTTAATATCGGTGGCAATATTCTTAAGCATCTCGTGAGATTTATCTATGCCAAGCAGACTGACAAAAGTAGATTTAAGTGATTTTTCATCGCTGTTGACCGGTTTACCAATAATACTGCTTTGGGATGTAACATCAAGAATATCATCTTTAATTTGAAACGCGAGTCCGAGACTGTTCATGATTTTTAAAAGCTCTTTTTCGGTATCGGCTGAAATATTTCCAAGCACACATCCCATCTGAACGGCAGCGCAGAACATACATGCCGTTTTTTTATAATGAAGCTCGCAAAGACTGTCAAAATCAATTATTTTATTTTCGCTTAATTTATCAATGGTCTGCCCCGCAAGCATACCGTGCTCTCCGCAAGCATCTGCCAATATCCGAATACATTCTGTTTTTTTGTGATCTGAAAAAAATCTGTTGCCGACAATCACCGAAAAAGCTTTTGTCAAAAGAGCATCACCCGCAAGCAGGGCAATATCGGCACCGAATTTGACATGACATGTTGGCTTCCCGCGGCGAAGATAGTCATTATCCATTTCCGGAAGATCATCATGAATTAGTGAGTATGTATGCACCAGTTCCATTGCACATGCAAAGTCAAGCACTGTTTCAGCCTGCGCACCTCCAAGCTTTGCCGTTTCAAGCAGAATAAGCCCACGAAGATGCTTCCCGCCGGCTGTTATCGAATAATGTTGAGCCTCTAAAAGCACATCATAACTGCATTTCTCATAATGTGTTAATTCTTCAAGACGCGATGATATTTTTTTTATCAATCCAATATATTTATTCATTTGCTTTGAAATCTTTTACATCGGGTGTATCAGTTCCGTTTTCTATTAAAATTTCAACCTTTTGCTTTGCATCCTTTAAATATTTAGAGCATATACCCGATAGCTTTATACCCTCTTCGAACAATTTTACTGAATCGTCAAGCGTAACATCACCACTCTCAAGCTCACGCACAATTATTTCAAGCCTTGCAAGGCTTTCTTCAAATGTGATATTATTTTTCATTAATTTTATCCTCATTTCTTGATAAAGAGTTCACTGTACATTCCGCTTTACCGTCACACATTCTGATATATATATCCTGTCCTACGTTAACATCATCGATGCTTTTCATGACAATCCCCGACTCATTTTCTGCAAGCAGATATCCTCTGCTCATGATTTTAAGAGGGCTGAGTACATCAAGCTTTGCAGCAAGGGTGCAAAATTGTGAATCTGTATTGCTGATTTTTAAAGACATTGCGGAAAAAAGCTTTTCTGCATTGTGATCAAGGAGTAATTGATATTTTTCGGTGAAAAATTCAGCATTAGTAAAAACTCGCGAATTTTTAAGAGAGTCATATTTTTGTCTGCAAAATTCAATGCGATGTTCAAGTATAGATAAAAGACGCTTATTCACGTTAGAGAACTTTTGCAGCATATCTGCAGTGTCAGGTACTGCCAGCTCGGCAGCGGCAGAAGGAGTAGGCGCACGCATGTCTGCAACAAAGTCGCAGATTGTAAAATCAATTTCATGTCCTACAGCGGATATAACAGGTACGGACATACTGTAAATTGTTCTTGCGAGCTGTTCGTTGTTGAATGCCCACAAATCTTCGATTGATCCGCCGCCTCGTCCGATTATAATAACATCGGCACATTTTGCTTTTTCAAAGTATAAAAGTGCTCGGATAAGATCGCGCGGAGCGTCCTCACCCTGCACTAAAGACGGATACAACAATATTTCAGCAAACGGAAAACGTCTGCCTAAAACATTGATAATATCCCGAACAGCAGCCCCTGTTGGAGACGTAATCACCCCGATAACAGAAGGGATTTTAGGAATGGAAAGCTTATGCGAGCTATCAAAAAGTCCTTCTTTTTGAAGTTTTGTTTTGAGCTGTTCAAAAGCCACATATAAATTGCCAACACCATCCACTTCAACGGAACTTACAACAATCTGGTATCGGCCTGCCGGCTCAAAAACAGAAATTCTGCCTTTAGCAATAATCTTCATACCGTTTTCCGGCTTAAATGCAAGCAAGGCTGCAGAGCTTCGAAACATCACTGCGTTAATCACGGCAAGCTCGTCCTTTATTGCAAAGTACAAATGTCCCGAACGGTGAATCGTCAAGTTGGATATTTCTCCCGATACCGTAAAGTTTTGCAAACGAACGTCACTCTCCAGTGTGCTTTTAATATACTTTGTGAGTCCGCTTACAGTGATTACATTAGAATCTGTCACAAAGCTCTCCTCTCTCTGCTGCGCACAACATGGCGACACCCGCTGCATTATCCAGCGAATACTCAGGTCTTGCAAAACTTACACCGCTGAATTTCTCGCTGACTTTATCCGAAAGCAGTTTGTTTGACATAACTCCGCCGGACATGAGCACCGGCAATTCACCGTAAATCTTTCTGAATTTTTCAATCGAATTTAATATAAATGACAGAACAACACTTAATATGTAATTGCTTATATCACCCGCGCACTTATTCTCTGAATACATTTTTTCAGCTTTATTCTGGAAGCCAGAAAGATTATAAAAGCCATCATTTACTGTAAACATGATATTATCTGAAAGACTTCCATGCACACATTTTTCCAAATGTTTTCCGCACGGAAACGGAAAGCCGAGCAAAGTGCCCGTTCTGTCAATCAGCTGACCACAGCTGATATCTGCACTGCCGCCGATTTTTTTAACGCAGAATATCTCTTTGTCCGGACTGCACAGCATAATATCCGTTGTTCCGCCTGACACATGATATGCAAGAAACGGTTTTTTTAAAATTTCTCTTGCTCCGCTTGTTACAGCGGCAGCCATAATATGATTTTTTTGATGTGAATAGGAATACATCGGCAAACCGTAAAGCTCCGATATAGTTTTTGCATAGGACATGCCTACTATAAAACACGGCATATAAGAGTTTTTCCGCTCTGAAGGGCATCTGCTTGCACAAACACAATCTATATCAGTTTGTAATATATCGTTAAACAACGATTCAAAATTTTTAACATGATGAAATACAGCATCGCTCTGACGTATACCGCATTTACCGCTTTCTACCGGAATCATTATTCGGTTTTCCCATACAATACCGGCTTGCGTATCATAAACGCAAGCCGAGGTTGTATAATTACTTGTATCAAATGCCAGTATTCTGCTCATTTCAACCCCTTGCAATAATCCCTAAATTACCATGAACAAATCCGGCCAAGCTGTCATCATACTGCTTTGTAAGCTCGATTGCCTCATTTATAGCAACAGGCACGGGCACTTCATCACTGTAAAGCATTTCATATACTGCAAGACGCATAGCGGCAAGGCAAACATTATCAAGCCGTTCGAACCTTCTAAATTTAATACTTCCCTTGATTTTCTCATCAATTGCGTCAAGATTATTATATACTCCGCGAACAGTGCCGACTATATAATCGGAAAGCGATTCCGACTCGCAATAGTCGGAATAGCTTTCAATAATGTCATCAATGCTTTTATCAGTTTTGAAAGGAAACGTAAAGATAATCTCAAATGCACTTTTTCGCTCTTCGGTTCTGTTCATCGTCTCTCCAATCAGCTGACAGTATATTTTTCAAAAAGTGTGCCGTTTACAAACAGTGACACAACAGTTCCTTTTTTGAGCATTACGCTTTCGGAATTGTATACATAATTTGCACCGGCAAGGTTTGCCATAGTTATAGTTTCAACTTTGTTCCATGAATTATCATTTGTGGATATAGTAAGTGTAACACTTGTTTCAGCCGAAAATTTACTGAGATCGGCCGTTATTTTAAATGAAACTTTATCACTTGTGTCGGGATTGACCGGTTCATTGTCCGTTGGAACGTCATCCGGGTTTTTATCCGGATTGTTTACATCAACGTCAGTGTTTTCATCGGGATTTTTGTCCGGGGTTTCATCAGGATTTTTATCCGGGTTATCGCTTGGATTTTTGTCCGGATCTTGATCGGGATTATCGGTATTTCCGTCATCGGGATTTTTATCCGGATTTTCCTCAGGCTTCGGTCCGAGACTTATAGTAATCTCAACGGTTGAACCTTCGTCAAGCTTAGTTCCCGCATTCGGATTCTGACTTATAACACAGTCCTTGGGCACTGTTTCATCATATTCGTACAGCTTATCTGCTTTCAGACTTTCAGCAGCAAGTTTTGTAACCGCATCATCCTCCGTTCTCTTCAAAACATCGGGTACTGTAACTGTCTTTATATCTCTGCCGGAGCTTATATAAACCGTAATGCTTGTGTCTGACTTGATTTCTGTAAACGCGGCAGGGTCGGTTCTTACTACGTAATTTTCTTTTACAGTATCGCTTGCAATATACTTTGTCTTATAAAGAATACCAAGGTCATAAAGCTCATCGATGGCTATTTCGTAATATTTATTCGTGACGTCCGGTACCTGAACCGTTTCGACGCCTATACTGACCTTAAAAGTCACGACAGAGCCCTTATCAACCTCTTCGCCCGCAACAGGTTCCTGTGATATAATGGTTCCTTTAGGCTCCGTGCTGAGCATATTTGTTTTTTCGAAAATAAGACCGGTTGCGTTTGATTTTTCTACCTCATCATAATTCTGTCCCACATAATTTTCAACCGTAACCTTTTCGACAACGCTGTTTCCGCCGAAAACGCTGTTTTTTAATTCCGGAAAGTACACAATCCCTACAATAACAATCGCAATAATAAGCAGGGCCGACCCCACACCGCCAATAATTGGCAGCCAAATCTCCTTAAATTTCGATTCCGTTTCGTCGCCCGACTGTGCTTCTTCACTATTAACATCAATAGCGTCATCGGATACGAATTCACCTATTTCATCCGCTGACTCAATACTGCTGATATCTACAAATCTTGTCGGTGAATCATCTTCCGACAGTTGCTCATCGGATACAACTGGAGCAGCGCTGAGATAACCGAAAACAGTGTCGGGATTTTCCTCCACGCTAACTATATCGTTAAACATTGCCGATGCCGAAGAATACCTTAAAGCCGGATCCTTCATCATGGCCTTTATTGTTATTTCTTCGATTCCCTCAGGTATGCTGTCGTTAATCTCTCTGGGAAGCTTTGGCTGAGCCTGTACCTGCATAAGTGCAACCGACACGGCACTGTCTGCCACAAACGGAAGCGTACCTGTAATCATCTCATACAGCATGACACCCACGGCATATATATCCGTTTTTTCATCTGTTCGGTCACCGCTGGCCTGTTCAGGGCTTATATAATGTACAGAACCTATTGCCTTATCCGTGATAGTCTGTGTTTCAAATTTTGAAAGCTTTGCAATGCCAAAATCAGTCACTTTAATTGTTCCGTCGCGCAAAAGCATAATATTGTGCGGCTTTATGTCCCTGTGTACAATTCCGCGTTCATGAGCATGAGACATCGCTTTAAGTATCTGCTTTATATAAAAAGCTGCTTCGTGCCAGTCAAGCACCTTTACCTTATCAAGGTATTCTTTAAGCGTAACACCGTCTATGTATTCCATGACAAGATACATCATGTCGCCCTCAAGACATACGTCGTAAACATCAACTATATTATTCTGAGAGAGCATGGTTATTGCTTTTGACTCGTTTGTGAATCTGCGTCTGAACTGTGCGTCAGACATAAACTCTTCTTTGAGAACCTTGACAGCAACCACTCTGTTAACTACCTTATCAAATGCCTTATAAACAACTGCCATGCCGCCGACACCGATTATTTCAGTTATAATATATCTGTCGTTTATGGTTTTTCCGATTAATTTATCCACTTATTTAAGCCTCCTAAACTTTCATTATTACAACTGTCGAGTTATCGGCACCGCCGCGTGAATTGGCAAGCTCGATCAGTTTCTGAGGAATAGTCTCAATATTACTTTTCCGCTTGACTGTCTCAAACGGAATTTCAAGATCATCGATGTAATTGGTTATACCGTCAGAACACAATAAAACAATATCGTCAGGGAAAACTCTTTCCGTAAAGAAATCGAAAGATACGCTTTCCTCAACCCCAAGAGCCCTTGTTATTATGTTTTTATTAGGATGATTGCGTGCCTGTGACTCTGTAAGCATACCGTTGTCGACAAGCTGCTGTACTGCTGAATGATCATGCGATATCCGACGTATGCTGCCGTCGCGAATAAGGTATGCTCTGCTGTCGCCTACATTCACAAAATATCCCGTATCCTTAACTATAACAGATGAAACAAGGGTTGTACCCATTCCATACAGTTTATCGTCCCTTAAAGATTTATTATATATTTCTTTATTGGCACAATCAATAGCTTTTTGAAAAGTTTCTTTTATTTTTTCTCCATTTGAGTCTAAAGTGAGCTCCGCCATAAATTTTGAAAAGCTATTTACGGCGATACTGCTGGCAATTTTACCGCCGCTGGGACCTCCCATTCCGTCGCAGACAACCGCGAATCCCACATCGTTTCCTACTGTGTCAAATAAATATGAATCCTGATTGTCTTTCCTGACCATACCGATGTTACTGGAGCCGAAAATTATCAACGCAATTCCTTCTTTCCCGTTCGTATTTACTTCGAAGCTGACCGCACGAAGCAGATATATCCGCACCGAGAGTTCTTCTTACAGTGCATGACGCGCCCATTGAAATAAGCGTGTCACTGAACTTTTTAATTTTATCTGTATCCGGCGGATAAAATATTCCGTCTTCTATTTTATTCACCGGGATAAGATTTATATGATACATTATACCTGAAAGTATATCAAAAAGCCTTTTGGCGTCTGCAGTCGAATCATTTACACCATCCATGAGAGAATATTCAAACACAATACGTCGGCCGGTTACAGACTGATAATAACGGCATGCTCTGAGCAATTTATCAATAGGATATTTTTTATTTACAGGCATCATTGTACTGCGTTTGTCATCAAATGCGTCGTGAAGTGAAATTGAAAGAGTTATAGGTAAATTTACCTCTGCAAGCCGTCTGATATTATCAGCAAGACCACAGGTGGAAAGAGAAATATGACGGTAACCGATATTTATTCCGTCGGGATGATTGACAAGCTTTAGAAACTTGACTGTATTGTCAAAATTGTCAAGCGGCTCTCCGATACCCATCATAACAATATTTGAAATGCGGATACCGAGTTTTTGTTGTGCAGTTAGAATCTGTCCGAGTATTTCTCCCGGCAAAAGATTTCGAACCAGTCCGCCTTTTGTTGACTGACAAAAAGCGCAGCCCATACGACATCCAACCTGGGAAGAAACACAAACAGAATAGCCGTGCTTATATTTCATTACAACTGTTTCAATTAAACTGCCGTCATAAAGCCGAAAAACAAATTTAACTGTTTTGTCTGTTTTTGAAACAAGCATTTTATATACGGAAACTTCAGCTATATAAGCAAATTCCGAAAGCTGTTTACGAAGTTCCTTTGGCAAATTAGTCATTTCTTCAAATGTTTGTACACCGCGATGAAGCCATTCAAATATTTGCTTTGCCCTGAATTTTTTAATTCCGTGTTTCAATATTAAATTTTCAAGCTCAGCCGGTAAAAGCGACCTTATGTCGGTTTTGATGCTCTACACCTCTTTTTTCTTAAGAACAGCAATATAAAAACCGTCCGTATTATCTTCATACGGTAAAAACAGTTTTTGACCATATTCATTATTATATAAATTAACCGTTTTGTCAATTTCAAACTGTGTATTATTTTGAAGAAATTCACAAATCACTTTAATGTTTTCATTTTTATTTACGGTACAGGTAGAATAAACAAGCCTACCGCCCGGTTTCAAGTAAAGTGCCGCATTTTCAAGAATTCGTTTCTGAACATTTATAAGCGATGCCTCGTGTATCTCCTTATATTTTATATCAGGCTTCTTATGAAGTATACCCAGTCCGCTGCACGGGACGTCACAAAGCGCACAATCAGCTGTGGAAATCATCTTTTCATCGGTTTTTGTACTGTCGAATGCTATTGTTTTGATATTGGATAATCCAAGTCTTTTGATATTTTTTTCAATATTATCAATCTTATGTTTATGTAAATCAAACGCTGTAATATCTGCTTGTCCGTTTGACATATAGCTTACAGCAAAGGTCTTTCCGCCCGGTGCTGCACACATATCATAGAAAATATCGTTACATTTTGCTCCGACAGCCTTAGCAGCTAAATACGACGTCTTTCCAATCACATGAAAAAGTCCCCGACGGTATGCATCGGTATTTTCAATATCAAATCCGCTTTGAATTTGAAACAGCCCGTTTAAATCTGTTTTCAAAGCTGTGATACCTTCTTTACAAAGGATTTCGGTAAGTTTATCATCACACAGCTTTACGGTATTAGCGGCAATATAAATAGTTTTTGATTCATCGGCTTTATACTCAAGATATCGTTTGGTATTCTGCTCTCCGAGAGAATCGACAAGGATCTTCAAAACAGAAGGTGATACAGAATACTTAACTGAAAGATATTCCGTTTTGTTTTCCGGCAATGGAATATCGTGATATAATTGCGATAATTTCCTTAATACGGCATTTACAAATCCGGCGCTTTTCATCTGTCCGTTCGTTTTGGTAAGTTCAACCGAACTGTTGCAAGCCGCACTTTCCGGTGTGGAAAGAAAAATAATCTGGTACAGTCCCATACGCAAAACATTAAGTACAACCGTATTTATCTTACGCAGTTTTACGCTCGAGACTTTATCAATATAATAATCAAGCGTAAGCTTTTTTTCGATGACACCGTATATCAGCGCGCTTATAAATCTCCTGTCCCTATCACTTTCTATGTCTCTAAGACGTTTTTTCAGTTCAAGATTGGGATATGCTCCGTCACGCTCATATGCTATTAGTATATCAAGCGCTGCTTTTCTGTTAGTATCCATCAATCTCGTTTTCTTGTGCGGAGAATAAATGTGATCATCTGACCGAGCGCTACAAGCATTGCCATTACATATGTCATCGCAGCGGCAGTCAGCACCTTTTTAACCCCGTGCAGGTCATCATCATTATAACCCATATTTCCGATATTTTCAACCGCTCTTGCACTTGCGTTAAATTCAACAGGCAGTGTAAGAAGCTGAAACAGGAAAATTATAAAAAAGCAAATGACTGCGATATTGCAGATAAGCGGTATCTGAGCTATAAAGCTCAAAATAATTAAAATATAAAGTATTTTAGAACTGAAATTGGTAATTCCGATTATTGAAGAACGTATTTTAATAGGAGTGTATTCGGCAGCATACTGAAGCGCATGCCCTGTCTCATGTGCTGCGACTCCTATTGCCGCAATACTGGTGCCGTTATATACCTTTTCGGAAAGACGGATAACTTTCTTTGTCGGGTCAAAATGGTCTGATAAATTACCTCCTATACACTCCACGGAAACATCAAAAATACCTGCATTTCTTAGTATAGTATGAGCAATTTCACATCCGGTAGTCCTCTTCGAATTCTGTATTTTTGAATACTTACTGTACGATGAATTAAGCACCGCCTGAACAATAAAAGATAAAACCATCAACGGCAGAAGTATTACAAGAGTGTAATAATCATAAAAAAACATATTGACTTCTCCTTATAAAGAATAAATTGACATACCTGGTCGAATTTCAGCTCCGAGGCTAAACGCATACGCGTTCATTTTCTTTTTCCCAATCCTTTGTATTTCTGTTACTACAACAGTATTTTTATCACCGCATGCAATTTCAATACCGTTTTTATTCACCGACACTATATAACCGGGTGAACAATCGGTTTTGCCGCCGAGCAAAACACGGTGCAGCTTTAAACATCCGCTTTGCGTTTCAACATATGCAGATGGCCATGGATTAAGACCGTATACCTTCTGTTTTATAATTTTCGCATTATCACTGAAATCAATGCACCCCATCTTTTTGGTTATCATAGATGCATAAGTGCTGTCTTCCTCATTTTGCGGAGTATAGGAAGCAGTTCCTTTTATTATACTGTCTATCGTATGAAGTAAAAGCTGCGCACCAAGCTGACTGAGTCTGTCAAAAAGCTCTCCCGCCGTCTCATACTCTCCGATTTGAATTTTTGCCTGGGAAATGATATCGCCGCTGTCCAATCCGGCATCCATCTTCATAATCGTAATTCCGGTTTCTTTCTCACCGTTTAATACGGCATACTGAATAGGAGATGCGCCGCGGTATTTAGGAAGCAGTGAGCCATGAACATTAATACATCCAAACTGCGGATAGCTCAAAATATATTCGGGAAGCAATTTTCCGTATGCCGCAACAACTATAAGCTGCGGATTAAGCTCTTTTATAAGCTGCATGCAGCATCCGTTTTTAAAGGTTTCTGGCTGACACACACGTATCCCGTTTTTAACGGCATATTCCTTCACAGGGCCAAAAATCACTTTGTTTCCTCTGCCGTTTACCTTATCCGGCTGACAAAAAACCGCGCGGATATCATAAGTTTTATAAAGTTGTTCAAGTGACGGAAGGGCAAAATCAGGAGTACCCATAAAAACAATTCTCAGCTTTTGACTCATTATTCAAAAACCTCTTTACCTATCTGCGGTATAGTTATACCGTCCAAATGGTCATTTTCATGCATCAGCGCACGGGCAATAAAATCCTCCGCTTCAAAGGTAAACCAATCTCCGGACAAATTCTGAGCACGCACTGTGACCTTTTCCGGCCGAACAATTTTAAAGCTTCTTCCCGGGAAAGAAAGGCAACCCTCAAGATATTTATCGTTTTTACCTTTCTTTTTTATAATTTCAGGATTTATAAACTCACGAATATCGCTTTTATCGACGTTTATATCAACAATAAATATTCTTTTCAAAACGCCAACCTGCGGCGCGGCAAGACCGACTCCGTCCGCTTTAACAAGCGTTTCCTTCATATCGTCCACAAGCTGTTTAATACGACCGTCAATTTTTTCAACAGGACGTGATTTTTTAGAAAGGAACTCATTATTATCTTTAACAATTTCTCTTAAAGCCATTTTTACCTCATATACTGCTCATCGGATTGACATTAACAGACAAAGCCGACGATATATTTTCCTCAAAATAGTTTGTTAATTTCCAAAGCATTTCATACAGTCTGTTGCAAACTTTGCTCTTTATGACAAGATTATAGCGATATTTATCATTAAATTTTGCAATTTTAGGAGTTGTAGGATACAGCATTCGCACGGGAATATCAGTAAATTCACCATTGCTCATTTCATTGATTAATCTGTACAGCAGCTGCACGTTTTTATAAGCTGCTTCCTCAGAACGATCTGAAATACTGAATAAAACAAGATCGCAAAAAGGAGGATAGTTCATTGCCTTTCTGAAATTTATTTCAAAATCATAATATTTATCATAACTCTGTTCTTTGGCAAACCGAATTATTTCGTAGTCAGGCGAGTACGTCTGAATAATTGCACGCCCCTCCTTACCTGCCCTTCCCGAACGCCCGCATACCTGAGTCAGAAGTGAAAAAGTTCGTTCATTGGCACGGAAATCATCAACATAAAGCGAAAGATCAGCATTCAGTACTCCGACAAGGGTTACGTTGGGGAAATCAAGACCCTTGGCAACCATCTGCGTGCCGAGCATTATGTCGTATTCGCCATATTTAAAAGCATTCAGTTTATTTCCATAGGTAACATAAGAACCTACCGTATCATAATCCATGCGCAAAATTTTAGAATTCGGAAAAATATCGCTAAGCTCAGTGTTGACAAGCTGTGTACCTATTCCCAATTTTTTTATATGCTTGCTGCTGCAAGCCGGACAGGTGTTAAACATCTTTATACTGTACCCGCAGTAATGGCACATGCACCTATCATTTGCCGAATGATAAGTAAGTGCTATACCGCAATTATCACATTTTGCAACATATCCGCAGCTGCGGCACCCGACCATGGTATGAGCCCCGCGTCTGTTTAAAAATAAAATTGTTTGTTCACCGCGCGACAGAGTTTCATCAATCGCCTGACGAAGTTCCTCGCTCAAAAACGACTGATTGCCTTCTTTAAATGATGTGCGCATATCGATTATATTTGTGAAAGGAAGCGGATTGTTATTAAAACGCTTTTCGAGTCTATGATATTTATAAACTCCCCTTTCGGCTAAAAAACGACTTTCAACAGACGGGGTTGCAGAACCGAGCACAAGGGGTATTCCCGCCAAACGACATATAAACCTTGATATATCACGCGCATGATATCGGGGAGAACTTTCAGACTTATAGCTTGATTCGTGCTCCTCGTCTATTATAATAATACCCGGATTATTTACAGGCGCAAAAACTGCACTTCTTGTGCCAACTACAACACTCTTTTCTGCATTTTTTATTTTCTTCCATTCATCTGCACGTTCGCCCGGAGCAAGCCCGCTGTGCACCACGGATACAAGCTCGCCGTACCTCGAATAAAACCGTGCAAGAGTTTGCGGTGTAAGTGAAATTTCAGGTATCATAAATATAACCGATTTACCGATTGAAATAGCCTTATCAATAAGCGCCATATACAGGAGTGTTTTTCCGCTGCCCGTAACGCCGTGTATCAAATGTGTAGTAAATGTTCCGATATCCCTACAAACCGCTTTGTAAACATTATTCTGCTCATAGGTAAGAGCGATGGGCGTACTGTCAACTGTGCGCTTTATATCTTTGTACGGATTACGTTCGAGCTTTTTGTCAATGACAGATATAATTCCTTTTTTTTCAAGAGTTTTAACAGTACTTATACTGCACCCGCTGTAGTACATAGCGTCTTTTTGAGAAATTTCCGAACAGTCGAGAAAAACGGAAAGCAAATCTATTTGCTTTTCAAAACGTTTATCCAGTTTGGAAATATACTGTTCAATGTCAGAACATCCGAGTTTCGCCACAAGGTATTTTTCGGTAAGCTCTCCGATATTTCTTTTTGTCAAAATATCTTTTTGTATTATACCCATAGAAAGAAAAGAATCGAAAGCCAAGCGTTTTTCACTGGGGATATCATCAATTTTAAGATGATTTCTTTTCTTTTTAAAAATCTCAAAAAGTTGGCTGTCGTGCGCGGCAAGTTCTGATTTACATTTATAGTATTCACTGATTTTAAAATCCAATCCGCGCGGAATCATTGCCCTCAGTGCATTATAGTATGTAACAAAATATCTGCTTTTAAGCAAACGAATAAGCGACACCTGCATATCGTTTACTATTACTTCTTTATCAATAATTTTATCAATATATTTAAGGCGTGAAATATCGACAAAATCATGTAGCTCAACGACGAGCGCTTTTTTTTTGATGTTGCTTTTCGAAAACGGAACAACCACACGCATACCGGCTTTTAGATTTTTTTCAATACTGCCGGGAACAGCATAATCGTATAACTTATCGATTTTATTTACAATATCATCAATAATGACGCTCGCGCACAATGCCATACAAATCACTCTCTTTTTAGGCTATTCTTCCGTGTTGCCGCTTTCAAATTTCTCATTTTCGGATTCCTCGCAGATATCATCTGCAACACGGCAGGTAACCTTACCTGTTGCAATGTCGTTTATTGCAAGCTTAACGGGCTTATCGGAAAGCGGAATTTTATTATTCTCCGATATATCAAGCAGCTGACGCGCACGCTTTGCCGTTACTGTCACAAGCGCATATCTGCTGTGAGTCACCTTTTCCAAATCTCCTATTGCAGGATATAGCATCATAATAATACACCTCTGAAATAATTTTTATTATATTTTTTAATGCGTTCCGCACGCAGAACTGCCAGTATATCCTCGGCAGCCTTTTCCACCGAGTCATTTATTACAAGATACTCATAATATTCTATTCGCGCAAGCTCTTCTTTTGCCTTGGCAATGCGCTTTTCTATCACATCGTGACTCTCGGTTCCGCGACCGGCAAGACGCAAATAAAGATGCTCAAGAGACGGAGGTGCAATAAACACGGTTACTGCATCAGGACATTTTTCAATAATATTCAGCGCACCATTGGTCTCGATTTCCAAAATAACATCTATACCCGATTCTCTCAACTTTTCAACGTACTGCGCGTCTGTACCGTAATAATTGTCGCAGTATACCGTATATTCGAGCATACGGTTTTGTGCGATATTCTCAAGAAACTCTTTCTCGGTCAAAAACCTGTAATGAACACCGTCTTTCTCTCCTTCCCGAGGCTTTCGGGTTGTGCAAGAGACAGAATACGCCAAATTGCTGTCGTTTTCAAACACCTTTGCAAGAACTGTGCCTTTACCGACGCCTGACGGACCGGAAATAACTATGAGCATACCCTTATTCATCTTCATCATCCTCATCGTCGTAGCTGTCATTTAAACGATTTGCTACTGTTTCCGGCTGCAAAGCCGATAAAATAACATGGTCGCTGTCAGTAATAATAACAGCCCTTGTACGTCTACCGTAGGTTGCATCCACCAAAACGCGGTTTTCTCGCGCCTCCTGGATTATACGCTTGACCGGTGCGCTTTCAGGGCTGATAATAGCTATCATGCGGTTTGCGTTTACCATATTTCCGAATCCGATGTTTATCAGTCTCATAACTACCTCTTATTCGATATTTTGTATCTGTTCCCGTATTTTTTCAATAACGGATTTTGTATCCACGACAAGCTTTGTTATTTCGACACAGCTGCATTTTGAGCCAATTGTATTTATTTCTCTGTTCATTTCCTGAATAATGAAGTCAAGCTTTTTTCCGACAGGTTCCGCACTGCTGTCCAAAAGTGTGCGGAATTGGGAAATATGACTTTCAAGCCTGACGGTTTCTTCTCCAACATCTATTCTGTCAGCAAATATCGCAACCTCGGTAATAAGCCGCTGCTGGTCATATTCCTTTCCGTCAAGTGCCTCAATCATTTTTGCTCTGAGCCGCTGCTTATATACCTCGACAGACTCCGGAGCAAGCTTTTCTATCTTTAAAATATTTTCAAGAATAATATTCAAATTTTCTAAAATGTCATTTAAAAGCCGCTCACCCTCCGCCGAACGCATTGAATCATACGATTCCAAAGCGTCATTTAATACAGAAAGCACCGACTCCTCAAGTTTAGTCTCATCAAATTGAGTTTTTTTGACTGAAACTACATCGGGAATGCGGCTTATAAAAGAAGCCGTAACATCGTTTTTAATCTTTAAAGTCTTGCTGATTACTTCAAGAGCATCGACATATCCTCTTGCCAACGGTTCATTAAGCTCAACTTCATATGCGCAAGCCGCGTCGATGTTTATAAACATATAAAAATCAATCTTACCGCGTGAGACGGATTTTTTTACGGCTGATTTTATTTTTTCCTCCAAAAACAAATAATCCTTAGATATTTTAGAGTTAAAATCAAAGTATCTGTGATTTACAGATTTTATATCAATGGTAATTTCATTTCCGTCTATTAACCTACTTGCTCTGCCGTAGCCGGTCATACTTTTTACAGACATGTAGTTACTCCTAATAAATAATAATATATATAATATAACATAAACAGTCCTTTTGTCAACCTTCTAAGACAAAAAGCAATCTCTGTAAAAAGGAGAGCGGAAAATCCGCTCTCTTTAACATGTACTGATTAATAATTTTCTGCGTGAATTTCAAAATAACTCTGCGGATGATTACAGGTCGGACAAATTTCCGGAGCCTTTGTTCCGACAATAATATGTCCGCAGTTTCTGCATTCCCATACCTTAACTTCGCTCTTTTCAAATACTTTTGCGGTTTCAACATTATTCAGCAGAGCACGATAACGCTCCTCATGATGTTTCTCAATAGCTGCTACCAAACGGAATTTAGCAGCAAGCTCCGGGAATCCCTCTTCCTCGGCAGTTTTGGCAAAGCCGTCATACATATCTGTCCACTCGTAGTTTTCACCCTCGGCAGCGGCTTTTAAATTTTCAGCAGTATTACCGAGCCCTGCGAGTTCCTTAAACCACATTTTAGCGTGTTCCTTTTCGTTGTCGGCCGTCTTTAAAAAAAGAGCGGAAATCTGCTCATATCCCTCTTTTTTGGCAACAGAGGCAAAATAAGAATATTTATTTCTCGCCTGTGACTCGCCTGCAAATGCAGCATGCAAATTCTTTTCCGTCTGTGTTCCTGTGTACTTGTTCATTTTCCTAATCTCCTTTATTTTTATATTATTCTTATGACACTCAGCGCATACATAATTAGAAATAATCTAATTTTATAGTATTATCTTACGTTTGTCAACATAATTTTATAATTTATCTAAAATAAGCTAAAAAGTAAAGGTGACAGTATACTGTCACCTTTATTTTCTTCTGTCATTTCTTATAAACGGATCGTTTACATTATCCGATATCAGTTCACTGTACAAATGCGGACGCCTGTATGCGTTGCCGAGAGCCTCGTGCAAGCGGTATTCTCTCATTTCATCTATCGGGAATGCAGCGATATATATTCCTTCATTTTCCCCTGCTTCAATTATCAATGTATCGCGTGAAACAGGTGAGTCCGCTCGATATGCTATACCGTCAAAGGCAGATGAATGCCCGTTGCAGTCAGGCTTCGGATATGCGTAGTTTGCCGTAGCAATACCCAGCATATTTTCAAACGCACGTGATCTTAACTGGGACAAGCGGTTAATTTCCATAGGACACGCATTTGGCACAAGAATAATTTCAGCGCCCTTAAGCATAAGAATTCTTGCACTTTCGGGATGCTCTCTGTCATAACAGATCATGGCGCCGATCTTAATGCTTCCGGCGGCTGTTTCAAGGTCTGTTACATAAAAATCATCACCGGGAGTCAAATGCTTTTCATCACCGAAATCACAGGTATGTACTTTGGAATAGTGCAATGCTTTATTACCATGCCTGTCAAATAAAATAACGCTGTTTTTTGGAGCAGGTTCAAAACGCTCAAGAAAAGTCACTGCAATCGCCATATTTAATTCTGCCGCAAGAGATTTAAAGGTGCAGACAAATTCCCCGTCGGCATCTACAGCCTGAGCTTTAATAAATTCCGCATTGTCCTTCAGATTATATCCGCAATTCCACATTTCCGGAAACAGAGCAATATCTGCGCCGAGCATTTTCGCCCGTCTGCAATACTCAATTCCCTTTTCTAAATTTTCTTTTTGTGTTTTGCAGGAAATCATCTGCAATAAGGCAATATTAACCATATTTTTTTCCATTATATTTCACCTTCCGTACGGTATGTCAATTCTGTCCTTCTTCACCTTTTCGCAGCAAAAAGCTCAGCGCCGCATGAGGTATTGCTTTTCACATCGAAATTATTCGTTTTAATACTTTCATAAAGGCGGTAACCACCAGCAAAATTAAAACAGTCAAAGCCATTCTGCGAAAGAATACGACATGCTAAATAGCTACGCAGACCCGACTGACACATTACATACACCGGTTTTGAAGAGTCAAGCTCACACATCCGAACGCGCAAATCGTCAACCGGTATGTGAGTATCAAAGCCGTCAGCATGACCGCTTTCATATTCAGCATAGGTTCTTGTATCAAGCAGAATCATGTTTTCTCCGTCAAGCTTTGCCAAATCCTCATAAAAGAACTGCTTGACGGTGCCGTTTAAAACATTCTGCGCAACAAAGCCCGCCATATTGATGGGATCTTTTGCCGAGGAGTAGGGCGGAGCATAGGCAAGATCAAGCTCTGAAAGCTCCGACACCCTTATACCGGTCTGCATTGCAGTTGATAAAACATCAATGCGCTTGTCAACTCCGTCAAATCCTACAATCTGCGCACCCAAAATCCGCTCGGTCTCTCTTTCAAAAAGAAGTTTGAGTGTCATAACACTTCCTCCAGGATAATAAGACGCGTGTGAGGCAGGAGATAAAATAATTTTTTCATACTCGATACCGACGGCGGAGGCAGCACGCTCATTAAGTCCGACCGATGCGGCCGTCATATCAAAAACCTTAATAACCGACACACCCACAGTACCCTTATATTTGCGGATAAAACCGCAAATATTATCAGCTGCAAGTCTACCCTGCTTATTGGCAGGTCCTGCAAGCGGCACCGTTGTTTTCGCTCCCGTAACGCTGTTTATAATTTCAACCGCATCCCCTACTGCGTAAATGTCTTCGTCAGATGTCTGCATATATTCATTTACAACGATGCTGTTTTTAAATCCAAGCTCCAAACCGGCATTTTCTGCCAGCGCGCTGTCAGGTATAACGCCAATGGCAAGTATAACCATATCCGTCAAAACAGGCTGCTCATTTTCAATCAAGACTTTAACCCTGTTTTTCCCGTCATTTAATTCCTCGAAACCTGAGACCGACCTTGAGCAAAGCAGCCGCACTCCATGATTTTTCATTTGTGCGTGTACAAAACTTGCCATATCCTCATCAAGCTGTCCCAAAAGTTGCGGCTGACGCTCGACAAGAGTCACATTCAGTCCGCGCTCATTCAGATTTTCCGCCATTTCAACGCCGATAAAACCGCCGCCGATTACAACAGCCGAACGCGGCTTTTGACTATTTACAGCATCACTTATTCTGAAGGTATCCTCAACAGTACGAAGAGTAAAAATGTACTTGCTATTGATATTAGGCATATCGGGATAAATTGGGCGCGCTCCCGGAGACAGGATGAGCTTATCATAGCTTTCCTCAAAGTTCTCTCCCGTCTCAAGATTTCTGACAGTTACCGTCTTTTTCTTACGGTTTATTTCCATAACTTCATGATGCACTTTTACATCAATAGCAAACCGTGAAAAAAAACTTTGCGGAGTTTGAAGAGTAAGCGCTCTTTTGTCTTTTATTGTACCGCCTATATAATAAGGCAGCCCGCAGTTAGCATATGAAACAAAGCCGGAACGCTCAAAAATTAAAATTTGCGCCTGCTCGTCCAGCCGCCTGATTCTTGCCGCCGCGGACGCTCCGCCCGCTACGCCGCCGACAATAACAACCTTCATATATTTTATCTCCTTTTGTGCCTCAACTCTTTATAATATCAGCATAATATCAGCCGAGCAGCGCAGCAAGCTCTTCTTTCGGCTTATATCCGACAGAAGTATTTACAACCTTGCCGTTTTTAATTACAACAACCGTAGGTATACTTGCAACACGAAATGCCGCAGCAAGCTCCGATTCTTCATCAACATTTATCTTGCCGACCTTGACTGAGCCCTCATATTCCTTTGCAATATCCTCAACAACAGGCCCCAGCATACGGCATGGACCGCACCATTCTGCCCAAAAGTCAAGCATAACAGGAATATCTGACTTCATGACCTCTGCTTCAAAATTGTTTTTTGTGATTTTAATTTCTGCCATCGTAAAAATCTCCTTTATAATATATTATTTTAAAATATCGTTTATATACCCCTCAAGCCTTTGTTCATCCATAGCTCCGGGATATATACCGTATATATTTCCTTCCTCATCTATAAATACCGTTTGAGGTATAGAATATACATTATAAGTATAAGCTGCGCTGCCTGATGTATCAAAATACACCGGAAACGTATATCCGTTTTGATCAACGAATTTTTGTACGCCTGACACTGTTTGCTGATATCCGTCTGTCAGATTTACCATTAAAAAGTCAACCTTGTCTTTATATTTCCTATACATGTTATCAAAAGCCGGAAGCTCGGATTTGCACGGTCCGCACCAGGTTGCCCAAAAATTTACCACTTTAGGCTTACCGTTAAAATCAGACAAGCGAAACGATGAACCGTCGCTACCGTACACGGTAAAATCGGGTGCAGATACACTTTCCTTTTGAGAAGTGTCGCTCTGAGAGCTGTCACTTTGTCCGTTTTCGTTCGGCGTATAGTTTTTTATCAAAAAATTGTACACCAAAACAGCTGCGATAATAAGCACCGCAAGCGACGCCGATAAAATAATAAGCTTTGTGCTCTGTTTCATTTTTTTCATGCTACACCTCACGCAAATACTGACATAACAGCGCTCATCAGACCGAACATCATAAGCACGCCTACTGCAATAAGAAACAATCCACAGCAGATATTTATAACTCGGTAATGCTTTTTAATAAACGCAAACGCCGAATTCAGCTTTTCGATAAGCACGGCTGAGATAACAAACGGAACTCCAAGTCCAAGTGAATAAGTCACAAGCAGCATAACCCCTCGCAGTGCAGTACCCGATACCGAAGCCAGCATAAGAGCCGAACCTAAAAAAGCGCCAATACACGGAGTAAGACTTACCGAATATACAATTCCGAATAAAAATGCTGAAATAACACTGTTTGCCATTCTGCCATTTTGCATACCCTTGAAAAACGGCAGTTTTATTATATCAAGATAGGAAAGTCCGAAAACCACAACTATAAGACCGCTTATAATATTTACAGCCGTTCTGTATCTTGCCAGAAATGCCCCCAGAGTGCCCGCAAAAAGACCGAGCAGACTGAAAACGAGTGTAAACCCAGCAACAAAACTCAGAGCACGCAAAAATACACGGTGTTTTTTATCCGCGCCACCCGCAAAGTATGAAATATAAAGAGGTAGAAGCGGAAGCATACAGGGAGATATAAAAGAAATCAATCCCTCCAAAAAGGTTATTACAAACTGCAATGAAAATTCCTCCTTGATTTATATCTTCATTTTACACGAAAACTCTCTTTATTTCCGTGACTGAGTCACATTTATCAAAAAAATTAAAAATTCAGTCCGTCCGTATTTAGAAGCTTTACTGACCCACGCCTGAGCTCTACAAGCCCGTCGGCAGCAAAACGCTTGAGCATGCGTGCAACCACCTCACGCGCCGAGCTAATCTGCTGAGCAATCTGTTCATGAGTCATATGTATTACACGGCTGCCGGTGCGCTCATATTCCGATATCAAAAATTCGGCAAGCCGCCTGTCAAGCTTGGCAAAAAGAATTTGCTGCATAGAAAACATAACCGCCGAGAATCGCTCTGCAGCCGTTTCGTACTGAAAACACCTGACATATATGTTTTCATTTACAAGACGACCGAACGCCTCGGTGTTGATTATAAGAAGATTGCAGTCTGTATCTGCCACCATATGAGTTTCAAAGGTTATTTCTCTTATAATGCATGACGCGGAAAGCACGCAGCTGTCACCTGTCTCCAGTCTAAACAGCGTAACCTCTCGCCCCTCCTCCGATAAAAGATAAGCACGAACAGTTCCGCTTGTAATATATATCATACCGAGACACGCATGATCTCCCCCGTGCAGAAAATCGCCTTTGCTATAGCGACGTAATAAAGCAGCGTTTTCAAGATAAGCTCGCTGAGTATCTGAAAGCTTATTGTAATACGGTAGCATTTGCAGATATTTTTGAATATTTTCCATATTTGTCTCTCTTTCGGATTAATTATGAAAATTATAACATATAAATTTCTATTTGACTATTCAATCCTCAAAAACCATTGATTTTTCAAGGCTTCATGCCTGTTTTCCGTTCAAACCTTATCTGTTTGCCCTTGTTTTTGCCCTTACGAGCCGAAACAAGGGCA